>Ga0315315_10001503_pt1 | contig 21431 bp, 11 predicted proteins | sample M140m3416metaG_FD_203699 | JGI IMG/M metagenome (GOLD analysis project Ga0315315, IMG submission 203699) | Ammonia-oxidizing marine archaeal communities from Monterey Bay, California, United States - M1 40m 3416 | ecosystem: Environmental > Aquatic > Marine > Intertidal zone | place: USA...
TATTAACCATCCCCGAATCTCGCAGTGTGACCATGCCGGCTTTCCGTGCAAGATCACGAATCTCTTCTGTTGATGCATTTCGAACAACAAGATCACGAATCTCATCGGTCATGACCAAGAGTTCATACAGACCAAGCCGCCCCTTGTAGCCACTGTTACTGCACTTGTCACAACCACGACCACGGAAAAATGTTTTCCCAACTACCTGATCACTCGTTAATTCAAGATCAGCAAGCGTGTCTGCATCGGGTATGAATTCCTCCTTACACTCACTACAAATTCTACGCACAAGCCGTTGAGCAAGTATTGCCTCCACCGTCGCAGTAATCAAAAAGGGCTGTACGCCCATATCTCGCAGCCTGGTCACTGTGGCGGGCGAATCATTGGTATGAAGTGTTGAGAAAACCATGTGTCCAGTCAGTGCAGCCTGAATTGCAATTTCTGCAGTTTCAACATCTCGAATCTCACCCACCAGAATTCGGTCAGGGTCTTGCCGAAGAATCGCTCGCAGTGCCGCTGCAAAGGTCACGCCAATATCTGAGTCAATTGGCACCTGCACAATGCCTTCGATGTCATACTCAATTGGATCTTCTGTTGTGATGATCTTGTCATCCGGCTCATTCAACTCTGACAACGCTGAGTAGAGCGTCGTAGTTTTCCCAGAACCCGTCGGACCCGTCACCAAGATAATTCCGTTGGGACGCTTGATGATCTCACGAAACGGACGGAGGATATCGTCGTCCATACCAAGTTTGTCAAGATCAAGCGACACAACGCCACGGTCAAGCACTCGCATGACCACGCTCTCGCCAAACAGTGTTGGCAGCACACTGACACGAAGGTCGACAGGGTGACCACTTACAGAAAGTTCAATTCGGCCATCCTGTGGCATTCGACGCTCAGCAATATCGAGGTTCGCCATAACCTTGATACGGGTCGTAATTGCAAATGAAAGGTGCTTTGGCGGCGGCACCATCTCCTGCAGAACACCATCTGCTTTCATGCGAATCTTAAATTCTGACTCGAATGGCTCAAGATGAATATCGCTGGCATTTTCTTTAATTGCCATCAAGAGCACGAGGTTCAAAAGCTTTCGGACTGGTGCCGAATCTGCCATTGCCTCAGCACTTGTAAGATCGATTGGCCCGTCTTGCAAAAGGCTCTTCGAGGCTTCTTCAAGATCTTTGTCGTCTTCCATCTCCTCGACGATCGACTCTACCGTATCCACTTCGCCTGAATAAAATTGCTCTATCGCTTTATCAATTTCAGCATCAGTGGCTACGACTACGTGTATCTCATACCCAAGAAAAACACGAAGCTCATCTGCGATCTGAATCTTCTGAGGGTCCGCCGTAGCAATAGTGAGCTGGTTGTCATTCAATTCAAGTGGGACAACACGGTACATCTCGGCCATCGTCTTACTGATGATTTCAACAAGACTATGGGTAATCTGTTTGTCGTAAAGTGTGACAAATACTGTATTCCACTGCTCAGCAAGTGCTTCACCAAGTTGCTCATCAGAGAAAAACCCTAACGAAGCACCCACACGACCAAGCAATTCACCCCCACGAGCTTCTTGTTCGGAGAGCATTTCTTCTAGCTGCTGTTCGTCGATCAGCCCAAGGTCTGTCAGGATTTGTCCAAGTCGTTTTAGTGCCATGTCACTACCTTTGTCTCATTTCACGCTGAGCTTGTCTCGCAATTTCTTCTTCGTTCTCAAAAATACCCTTCTTCGCGTCTGCAATTCGCTTCATCAGATCATCCGGCTGTTGCGCCTTATACATGACCTCTTCTTCAGCAACCTTCTTCTCTTTCCAGAGACGAAAAAGATGATCATCGAGCAGCTGCATACCTAGCTTTGTACCCGTCTGAATTGCTGAGTTAATACGGAACGTCTTATTTTCTCGAATAAGATTACCAATGGCAGGGGTCACAACAAGAATCTCATATGCGGCAACGCGACCACCACCAATCTTTTTCAAAAGTGCCTGCGACACAACTCCGATAATTGTTGTCGAGAGCTGAGTTCGAATCTGCTCCTGCTGATTTGTCGGGAACGCATCAATAATACGATTGACGGTTCCTTGCGCAGAAGACGTATGAAGCGTGCCAAACACAACGTGACCGGTTTCAGCTGCTGAGATTGCTGCTTCAATTGTTTCAAGGTCACGAAGCTCACCAACAAGAATCACGTCCGGGTCCTGTCGAAGAGCACGCTTGAGTGCCTCTGAAAAACTTGTGACGTCTGTACCAACCTCGCGCTGATTTACTGTGGCCATCTTGGAGTGATGATAAAACTCAATTGGATCTTCAATCGTGATGATGTGATGATCGTATTCTTCGTTGATCATGTTGATGAGGCTGGCAAGCGTGGTGGACTTTCCTGAACCCGTTGGACCCGTCACAAGAAAGAGACCTCGTGGTCGCGTGACCATACGTTTGCAGACTTCTGGAACCCCAAGCTGTTCGGGGGTAAGCATCGTGTTTGGGATCTGCCGCAAGACCATCGCGATAGTACCACGCTGCTTAAAAACACTCACACGGAACCGTGCCATGTCACCAAAAGCAAAACCAAAGTCTGTGCCACCCATTTCTGCTAGCTCAGCCTGACACCGTTCTGGGGTAATCGACTTCATCAAACTATTTGTGTCATCTGCAGTGAGAACTTTTGTCTTCTGTGGTTTCATTCCACCGTCTTGACGAAACACCGGTGGCAAGCCAACCGTGATATGAATATCACTGACACCACCTTTTACGGCTGCTGTCAGAAGCTTGTCAATCATGATCGTGCCACCTGCCTCCTCAGGCATGGCAAATTCTTCTTCAACAGAGTTTCCACCTGCATGCGGCTTGTCATTACTATCGTCTTGAATATCAAGTTCGAGAGCTAAATCGTCGTCTGCCGCTGCTACCTCTGATGATCCCCGCTGGAGCACAAGCACCTCCGTGCCAGACACGTCAACAACAGATGCATCAATGGGGCCGTGAGAACACGTGAAAGAAAATTTCTGCGGATCCGCACCATCCGGCATGACGGCTCGTATGAGCGAAGAAACAATTTCTGCAGAGACTGGTTGTATTTTGAGTTGTCTCAGTTGCTCACCGATTCGTAGCATCGGAGGAACACCGCCTGAGAGCCGAAGCTCTGTGGCATGGTTGTCGAAAGCTACTTTCAACAACTTCTCGATCTGTGCAACTTCAGGAGACGACTTGCTCATAGTGTTATCCGTTCCCGGTGGTTTTGCCGAGGAGATTGATTGGTAACCAATCCATGAAAAGGACTATCATGAAAAGCGAGGACCTTTTCCAGTTGATCCATAAATCGTGGATTCTGAAAATTCCCCGGCTCCAATTATACCCTGACTGAAATTTAGCTTTTCCAGTGGGGAGTGTATCCCGCATGACGGGTATCTGAACACCAGTGAAGGACGAAAAACATTGAGACCTTCGCTGTCGCCGCCAGACTTCTCGACCGCCAGCTACGGATCGGTTTATGAACATGCAAGGCCTCAAAAACATCGGGCCAGCCCCTGACAGCGGCCCGATGAGGTGCGTCGGGCCCGAAAGCCTTCTTCACCCGCACCTTATTATGGTTTATCGACATGAAAAAGTCACGAATTTAAGCAATGCACAATCGAAAATGATGAAATAGCTTGTTGACGAAGCCATTTTTCCCGAAAAATGCTCTCAAACCCCGTCATTTACGCAACGGCATCGACTTTTTCAAGAGTCTGTTACGATCTTTCGATGCCCCCTCGTAACCACTATCGACGCAACTATCGACAGAACAACAATAGGAGGAGGAACTATAAACGCGGAAACTACAGGGGCGGCAACCAGAGACGGCACGAATCTCGCAACAACGACCCGACCGCTGAAATCGAACGTTGGCTCCCAGAACTACGGCTCAGCAAACGAAAAATAGTCTGGTTAGTTGATCCACTCTCGGCGATCCCAGGCGAAGGATTGCTTCCATCTCGTACATGGGCACTTGCTCGAGCATTGGTTGCTGCAGGACACGATGTGATCTGGTGGACAAGCAGCTACAGTCACGCACGCTGCATTGCACGAACACCACCCCTTCAAATTGGTGACGAAGAAGGTTTCAGTGTGCAACTTGTAGCAACACGGGGCTACAACTCATATTTCTCATTTGGACGCTTCTCAAGCCATCGTAAATTTGCAAAGGAATTTGAGGCACAGGCACTCGAAGGGCTTGCAAGCGGATATCTGAAACGGCCCGATATCCTTATTGCTACGCTTCCTCCACCGAGCACCGTTGATACAGCAGTACGCCTCGCTCAAAAGGTAGATGCCGAACTCTTGGTCGATGTTGATGAATGGTGGCCAGAACCGCTGCGGCCAATGGTCCCTGGACCAAAATGGTTTGCCACGCTGCTGGCATCAATAACATTCCCGATTATTGCGCGAAGGCAAAGGGATTCATTGCAATCCGTAGATGCGATACTCACCGGATCACAAACTATTAAGGATGCCGTCCTCAAGACTATAACGTCGCCACCGCCTCTTGAAGTAATACCGACTGGTGCATATCTTCAAGATTATTCCCGACCACCTCATTTCATTGACCATGTCGAGAACCCTCGTCACGAGAATTTTCAATCAACAGAATCGGCACAACACCCGTTTGCAATTGCGGTTGCCGGAGATATCGACGAAAAATCTGACATCTATTTACTCACTGACCTCGCTCGATCACTCAGTGAAAAAAATGTAGATGTTATTTTCCATGTTGTAGGCGGTGGACGTTGGATGCCACGTCTTGAAACAGCCGCGCCTCTACTCACCGGATCCTGTCAGATTCGATGCCACGGACGAGTCGATCGTAGTCGTTATGTCGGGCTTCTTTCAGATTGCCAGGCGGGTCTTGTCCTTCCTGGACTTCTGAATCGCTTTCCATTGCCGGTTGAAGCAAGTGACTATGCCGCCGCTGGTCTCGTACTTTTCCTCACCCAAACAAGTGAGCTTGCTAATCTTGTTACTCAGGCAGACGCTGGCATGATCACCGATAGCACGGCGGAAACGATTGCCGATGCCATCGGCCCGCTCACAACAGACCCCCGCCAGGTCGCCCGCTTCAGACAGTCAGCACGAAAACTTGCTGAGGTTTTTCTCGATCGAGAAAAACTTGCCGCAAAAGCTGTAACGTGGCTTGAGTCTCTCGCTGAAGTAGATCACGTTGACTCCCTGTGACAATCAGCCTGGAACTCTGAAATCCAGCACCAAAACTCACGGTGTTCACACAGACAAAAACAATGGAATCACCATTTAGTGAGCCTGAAGATCAAGGACAGATACATCTCGAACTTCTTGAGCGGCTACGGCACAACAAAGACCTACTGCGAGCTGTCGAGGTTTCATCACCCACAGACCGAGTAAATCAGAAAAAACTGCGGCAGAAATTTCCACCTGAACTTGTACGGAAAGCTGTCGCTCTTTACGAAACCCGGCAACGCGCAAAAGAGCGGCTGCCAAAAGCTGAGCAACTCTGGCTCACACGCACTGGCTTGGAACAGGCCACAACGTGGCTTGTGGCACAACACAAAGCCAAACGATTCCAAGGACACAAAAATGTTGCTGATCTCTGTTGTGGTATTGGTATGGATACAGCTGCTCTCTCGAAAAAGACACATGTACTGGCAATCGACTCGAATGCTTCAATGGTTCGTCGCGCAGTGTGGAATAGCGAAATATTGGGCACCTCTTCACACGTAACCGGTGAAGTTGATGATGTTACAAACAGGCAGTGGAATGACTGGATCATTCACGCCGACCCAGACCGCCGTGGAGGTCGAGACAGGCCAACTCGTCAGCTTGAAAACTATCTTCCAGATATTCAATGGATGCAAAACCTGCTTGAGAACGCCCAGGGCGGGGCCATCAAAGTAGGTCCTGCAAGCAATTGGCCACAGCACTTTGGGCAGAGTCCCTGTGAAATTGAGCTGACAAGTCTCACGGGAGAATGCCGTGAGGCAACAATCTGGTTTGGTGATTTGGCAAGCAAAACAACTCGACGCGCGACAAACCTGACCACAGGGGAAAGCCTGAGTGGTGATCCAGCTGAATTTTCACAAAAAGAGATCACCGACATCCAAGCATTTCTTTGTGAGCCAGATCCAGCGGTTGTTCGATCTGGGCTCATCGATGCAATGAGTAGCCAGCACGACTTCACTCGGATCGACTACGAGGAAGAGTATCTGACAACTTCTCAAAAACCTCAAAGTAGTCTTGTGACTCCTTTTGCCGTTGAGGCAGTCTTACCAGCAGGCCTTAAGCACATTCGGAAATATTTCTTGGCACGACCACGTCACCACTATGAAATTAAGTGCCGTCGTCTCCAAATAGATATTGAGTCGATTCGACGCCGACTTCCTGTCGGAGAGCACGAACCATCAACAATTATCTTCTGTCGAATCGACGGGCGATCAAAGGCTGTGGTCGCGCAGCGGCTTTGATGCATTATTTCCCACTGGCATTTCAGCGATCAGCATACACATGAGTCATCTCTTCCGACGTCAGCGGTGACTGTAGATCATCACTCTGAAGCAAGAATTGAACCCGCTGATTACCAGGCCGACGACCGCGAACCTGCACATGAAATACCGCCTCGTCTGCAGGAGCAAGCGAAGCAAGAGGCTCAAATGTAATCATGAGATTCTGAACCTCGTAGGGAACAGGACCGCGGGCTTTCATGGGCTCTAGATCACCAAGAAGTTTTGCTGAGAGTGCGACATTGGTCGCTGCTTTGGTTCCTTGATTGGCAACCCGAACGATATATTCCGTCAGACCATTAATCTCAATTGGGTCTTCACTATCGGCAACCTCAAGCGCAAGAGAGGCAAGGCCTTCAACCTCAATTGTGTGCGAAAGTTGGTCTGCAAGTCCCGCTGGATTTCGAACAGCGGCAACAATAGCTTGCGGACCAAGTACCGTCGGCATTGCGACGAACTCTACAGTCCCGACTTCACCTGCCGGAAGTTCCTCAAGACTCCAAAGCACTCGATGCGTTCGATCGTCATAATATCCTGCGTTGTTCGCACGAACAAATTTCATTCCAGCAGGCAGTTGCGCTGCTAATTCCACAGCTAACGCAGGCGCTGTGCCAGTATTATGCATTTTAAGAGTGCAAGTAGCCGGTCGTTGAAGATAGCGACGACTAGGAATGTCTGCATGAAGCTCCATCATTGGCGCTGTAATTTCTGCCCGCAATGGACGGGAGATTTCAATGCCACCATCTGCTCGGGCACCTATTCGAATTTCATGAACGCCAGGCGTGACGGTTGCCAGTTGCAGTGAAATCGATTGAGACGATCCAGGCTCCAATTGTCCTACATCGAATTCAACCTCTCGGCCAGCAGGGTGTGATACGGAGTCCGGAAGAATCCCCTCGACGATCACACCAGTTGCTGTGCCTGTACCCGGATTGGTAAGCGTAATATCTACAGCCATCATTTCACCGATTAACGTTGGCAGCAGTGGTTCAGCAGTGATCTCGAGCGCAGGCTTCGTAACCCTTGAACGCACGGTCGCATCGGCTCGAAATGTAACACTTGCAACACTACCAACATCACCCTCAAGCTCTGGCATAACCTCCATGGCAACGCGTGCCTCTTGCCCCGCCCTTAACTCACCGATACTCCAGAGAAGTTCGCCCGAGGGTGCGTTCGTCGCACCCGGACTTGCTGGTGGCATCGTTGTAATAAGTGACGTTCCAAAAGGAATCGCATCTCGAAGAACAGTGTCGTGTGCAGTCGCCGAACCAACATTCCGAACAATGACTTCAAATCTCGCTGGCTTCCCAACCTGTAAATCTCGAGGACCACTCTTTTCGAGAGTAAGCTGAGGTGTCTGAAGACCTTCTAGCTGCGGTACGCCCGGACGCCCTTGGCCTGAGACAGCAGGAACAGTGGCTGGTTTTTCATCTATTGGCTTTGCGTCTTGATCAACTTTGAGGCTGGTCGCTATGTCTTGCTGTGCCCCAAGTGGTGGAGCCGCAGCAAACGGCATCGCGACTCCTGTATTCTGAAGCAACGGCTTCTTTGGACCACTCGGAGGTGTTTCTGTCGAGCGATTCGTCGCCTCAAAAGGGTTTGGAGTTGCGGCTAGTGGTGACACATTCTTTGCTGACGCAAGTGGCTGGGGTGGACTCGGGGCTTCATTCGCCTTCACACCATGCGATTGAGGCATGGATGACTTCGCTGCTTTCGCAAGCGGTTCAGCGTGGAGTTGCTCTGGACCTACAAGACTTCGTTTATCGCTTTCAGACTGTTTCTCACGAATGATTTCTGGTGCTGGCTTTGCAAAAGACAGCGTCGTCTTTCCTCTATCTTTTGCATCTATATTTCCAGCAAACTCCTCTACCGAATGCTCCGATGACAATTCTTGAATTGCATCTGATTGCGAAGCTTTCTTCGACATGAGTTCAGGCGTTTCGAGTGATTCGTGCAGAGCCTCGTCCTGCTCATCAATGACTGCTGACTCGGTAGCATTTGAAGCTACAACATCCGGCTTTGTGAACCTGTCTTGAGTGACCTGGTCAGCCAGCACATCATCGGCCAGCATATCGTCTGCCAGCATATCTTTGCCCGCCGATGACTCCTGTTGTGAAACAGGCGGAACAAGTATCGCCTTACCTGCACTCTTGTTCTTGTGCAATGGTGGCGTGCTTATTGGCTTTGCAATCTCACCAGCAAGAGAATCGGTCTTGTCACCTTCCACTTCTTCATCGGATGACTCTTTGGCAACAGGCTGTTCATCGACTGCCTCAAGCGTAGGTGGCGATATCTGCTTTGCTGAAAAACGAGATAACTCAGAGGACTCAGCACCAGCTGCCTCCTTTTCTGCTTGCTCTCTGTCAGTGGCTTTGTCTAAGGCGGCTTTCTTTTCAACAGGTTTTTCAAAAGACGCTGGACGTGCCGGATAATCCTCGCTGCGAGCCGGTTCTTGATATGTTTTTGAACTGCCTGATGTAAAGCGACTCTGCTGTACCTCTGCCGCTGGCTGTAAGGCGACTGCAGGTAATACTTCTTGTTCGGGAGAGGGCACCAAAGAGTTTGCTGCTGCTGAAGGAATTGGTGACTGAATGGCAGGTACCGTACGGCCAAGTCCAGCAAGCCACACCACAGCAAAACCAGCGAGTCCGCATAACGCGGCACCAATAACCATTGATGTCAGCGAGACGCCTTTCGGTGGCACAACAAAATCCTGACGCGACGGACGCTTTTCCATGACTCCACTCCTGATGAGACGGTCGCAAAATCGACTAGAACATCTGGGGAAGTACCAAAGACGGGCGATCAGCAGAAGGCCGTTTCACAGAAAACGACCCGGGGACGACTCACTAGGCCAAACCGGTATCACGAAGAATCTGATGGAGGTGGAAATGAAACTTACCCAGTTTGCCACCATAGTTCCCGGCAGATACTGCGAGGATGCCTTCACCGACAGCCGCCTGTATCGCGGCTGCCATGGCTTCAGAAATAACGCCTTCGTTTTCACCATCAATGACTATTTCCAGGCATGCAGCAACCTCAGGAGAAAGCTGGGTAGAAACCCTACCTACTAAACTGGGACAAAATGCATCGTTCGTGGAAGCCTTCAGTGCTGCATATCGTGACCCGACTTTACTGCCAGACCGCACAACACCTCCGGGAAACGGAGTGATCACTCCTGGCACAGCCGCAATGGCATCTACTGCTCGTTTGGCCGATGCCAGCACAGCATCAAGAGACCCGCCCTGAAGAATGACATTACCTCCACCAACACCTTTGGCGACACCACACGTATCTTCAACAAGAAATTCTCCATCCATTACCGGCACACGCCAGTATCGCCGCCCATCAAACACCTTTGTTTTCTCAAAACCATCACCGAAGAACCGAATGCGTTTCCCTAGCGGAATTCGCTCTTCTGCCTCAGACAAACCATCAAAAACAGATATTGTAGGACAGGTCAGCAGACACTGGCCAGTTCTTTGAGCTACTACTTCAGCAAGAGATTCGACGCTGAAACCAAACGCAAGAAGAGAGGCACCAGGCCGACCGTCAGGGCTTTCATCTGGAGCAATAACTCGCTCAAGACCAACTTCTGCATCACAACCAATAACACTTGTCCCATACCCACAAAATGACTGCACACCAGCCTCAAGCCAGGACGCGTCGTGTGCCGTTACGAACAGTCGTGCAAATCTCAGCCGAAAAGCCTCGGCAAAGGTATCGATAATCTGGGTCGGCCCAAGGTGAATCGCTGCCTTTGACACGGGAAACATCCTTTTATCAGATGAGGAGCACGTTCTGCATACGTATCCTACGAATGCTGTATTCTCAGGGATACCCTATTTCAAGTAGTCTATTGTGCTTAGGCTCTAGCCGCTAAAAAATATTGTTTGCTGAAACGAAGTGTTCTCTTTCTAGTCGTCATGACGCTGCATTACCCGAGGTTTCTTGCACATGCTTAAGCAATTGGTTCATATGATGATTACAACAGAACATTTTGGTTCCTTTCCACTCTTGCCGAGGAAGATGATGATCACAAAGCTCACGCTCGCCTGCTCCCTCTTTACCGCCCTGTTCATAGGATCGCAAACAGCACGATCTGAAGACCTTGGCATTGGTCTCATTCCAGATGATGCTGCATTTGTGTCAAGTACCCTTCGCGGCCGTGAACAATATGACCGTATAGTCGCAAGCAATGCTTTTGCCAGTCTGAAGGAACTAAAGTCTGTTGCGAAAGCTCTTGAAGAATTCTCCAAGCAACAAACGCAACCTGGCAACCCGATGGCTATTGCAATGATGATGATGCAGATGCCAGACAATCAGGAAGCAATTGACTTATTAAAAGATATGGTGGCAACCGACACGTTCGTGTTCGGCTCATCGTCTTGGGTAACAGTATCCAAACTCATTCAAACAATTCAGTCTGCGCAACGAACCAGCGCCTTGACCACACTTACAAAGGGTACTGATCTTGAAATCGAGGTTGACTCTAGGCCAAACATGATCATTGCAAAGGCTCTTGCCGCAAACACTGATCAAATTGTTATCCCCGATCTCGTGTGGGGATTTAAAACCACAAAAATAGATGCTGCGAAAAACCAACTTGAGAGAATCGAAGTGTTCGCCAAGAATATGGCCCAAGGACAACCGATGCTTGCCGACGCAGTGGCTCGTCAAAAAATTGGTAATGGCGACTTCATCACAGTCACCATAAAGCCAGACCCCAACCTGATCAAACTTGCAATCTCCAATGTCCTGAGATTCCCTGACATGGAAAAGGAATTGGATACGATTTTAAAACGAGTCAATGAGCTACAATTTGTTGTCGCTCTTGGTGTTGTCAAAGATCATGTCGTCCTCTCGATCGGCGGAGGGACCGAACATCTTCAAGCAATTGGCACAACAGGCGGCAGCCTGCTGGACACAGAACCATTAAAGGTCGTTCGAGACGCAACGGATAAACCCCTCACGAGCATCTGGTACCGAAGTAAAAAGTTTGCAAAAGCTTGGGAGACATCTCCCGAGGATATCGCCGAAGCAAAGAAATTAGTCGGCGCAGTTGCCGAGGCAAATGAACTTTCCGCAGAGGCAACGGAAGAAGCCGAGAAACTCGTGGAAGATCTCTTGAGCGGATACACGAGCCGCAGGGGAACAGCTGGCCCTTGGGTGGCATACTCGTATATGACGGATACCGGATACGCCGGTGAAGAATGGAATTGGTCCAAAAACTTCCCTTGGGATGGGAGTAAACCACTTGCATTCGATTATTTTGGTGGCGACCCGTTTGCAGCTGTTGCTGTTCGTGCAAAAACTGATCCCGAACAGTTCGAATCACTTGTTACTTGGGTAAGTTCGCTCCGCGAATTTATCACAAACAATATCGCCTCAAGTGCTGATGAAGATGTACGAAAAAACTTTGAAACATTTGAAGAAAAAATTGCACCGTTGGGTGAGGAATTGACTCAAACGATTCGAGAGAAATTTATTCCTGCACTGAAAAGCGGGCAATTTGGTTTCGTACTTGATAGCAAGGCATCGACAACAAGAATCCAGAAAACGTTACCAACTTCATCAAAACCCCTTCCGCTTGTTTCACCAGCCATTGTGCTTTCTCTTGATGACGACGTACTTTTCCGTGAAGGACTCAGTGATGTTTTTGCACTCAGTGACAAATTGCTCTCCGTCATTCGTGAAATTGACGAGGATGCCATCCCGAGTGAATACCGTATCCCAGACCCTGAAGAACAGGATACTCCGGGGGGAAGCATCTGGAGCTTCGCACTTCCTGAAAGTGGACTGGATGAGCAGATTCAATTGAGTATCGGTGTTGGCAAGGAGGCTGCGGTTTTCTCATTGGTACCAGATCAGGCAAAACGATTGCTCAAGAGCACCCCGCTCACTCTTAAAGGTGACGTGAGTATGAATCTCGCAGCTGCGGCTATTCTTGATTGGGTGGCTTTTGCCAACGTTATTGAGCCCTGGGTGAATTATGTCATCCGTTGCGGTGGCGTGATGCAAGACAAGGGCAGCCTTGACCCAGACTCAACCATTGGACCAGACTCCGAAACCGAAGAGGTCACAGACGCACTCGACCAACTCACAACTATTTTCGATGTAGTGCGATGCCTGAAATCAGCTACCGCAAAAACAGTTATTGAAGGTGATGCCACAGTCACCCGATGGCAGAATCGTATTGAGGATTTACCGGCTAAGTGATTCGTGTCGAACGAGACCACGGAAAAAAAGATCACCACCGGTTTGATCAATAGCCTCGATGCGGGTATTCGAAAGAATCTTTCGAATACCCGCAGATGATTCAGGTTCTTGGAGCAATCTCGGGGCAAGAAATGCCCAGACTTCATCGATTAGGCCAGTGTCATAAAATGACTCGAGAATGCGCGTGCCACCTTCCACCAAAACGTTTGTCATCTGGCGGCGCCCAAACTCCTGTACCAATTCGAGAAGCATGTGATTCGAATGAGCTGTTGGGCTTCTCCATATTTCACAGCCCTTGTCCTGTAATTGCTCCAACCGATCCTCAGAAGCATCGGGGCCAACTGCAATAAGTAAAGGAAACTCTTGTGCTGTCTGAACAAGACGAGAACTCAGTGACAAACGTGCATGCCGGTCCAGCACAACTCGTATCAGTGGCCGGGGCCCTCCTGGCCTTGCTGTAAGCAATGGATCATCAGCAACCGCTGTCTGTATGCCAATGACAATCGCGTCAGCGCGGCGGCGTAGATCATGAACAACAGCACGAGATATACCTGAAGATATCCACTCGTGTTGCCGGGATGTTCCCGAACCGCCGTTTTCAGGTTTCGGAAGAACAAGATACCCATCGAGTGTCATGGCCCATTTGGCGATCATCCATGGTCTTTTTGCCGTTACGAACATTCGAAATGGAGCAGTCAGCCGGACCGCCTCATCCTGTAGCAAACCAACGTCAACCTGCAAGCCAGCTTTCTGCAGAATTGAAATGCCCTGACCCGCAACTGCTGGAAAAGGGTCTGTTGCTGCGACGACCACGCGACGAATACCTGCACTCAGAATCGCATCAGTACATGGTGGCGTTTTCCCCGTGTGACAACACGGCTCGAGAGTTACATAGAGCGTGCCATTTTTCGCTGCCTTACCAGCAATTGCCAGCGCATGCACCTCGGCATGAGCACTGCCAAAATGCTTGTGCCAACCCTCTCCTACCACCTTGCCATCAGAGCTTGCAACAACCGCACCTACCATCGGGTTCGGTTCCACAAGCCCCTCGCCGCGACGAGCAAGGGCACACGCTCGATGCATCAGTAGTATGTCGGTAGAGGAGAACATGTCCTAAGGTCGTCTTATCAAGGAGTCCAGATTGCAGGCTTTTCATCTCCACCGCCGCCGGAAGCCTCACCTCCCGGTGTCCAGAGCTTCCCGGATTCTGCAGCCGGAGCAGTCGCTTGCCCGCCCGGTGATGACATCGTAGCACCAGGAGGAGGAGCCCCTCCCCCACCACCTGCGGCGAGTGCACCAAGGTCGATGCCTGCCTCAGCAAATACCTGCATGACCGCATTTGATACTCGTGGGTTTTGGCTGTGATCACGACGAATTCGATCGAGCACTTTAAGGAGTGCCGGCTGATCTCCTCGCTGCAGGTGAATCCGAAGTTCACCAACGTCAAGCATGCCTTCATCAGCCTTGAGTGCCGCTGCAAGTGGACGAATTTTTGCAAGAATTTCCAGTCGACGAGTTGTTGACCGAGCACGTGCTTCAAGTACACCGTATGCCTGCCATCGGTCTGCATCAGTAATGTCTTCTCGACTTAATAACGCTTCTGCTGCCAGCTCCGCCACCTTGCTGTAACCAATTTCAGCAGCCGTTAAAAGGAGTCCTCGTAAATGATCATTTGTGATCTTCTGAAAATCGAGCTGGAGCCAACGCTGAGGCGGCACGTTTCCTAATGGTTCTGCTGACTCAATGATGGCCGGTACCGGAAGGCCACTTGCTTTTCTTAGCTCTGGCCAAATATCTTTACCTGAGGCAATGATATCAGTAGCCTCAGCATCATTTACAAGGGCTTCGACGCGACGACAAGGTTCAGCTCCATCGGCAACAGCTTGCTTTGGAGTTTTACCCAATAACTCTGGCAACGGAGTTTCTGCCCAAAGTTGTGTAAATCGATCCGCTACTCGTGCTTGCTGTTCTGCCAAGAGCGTATCGAGTGGAGCGTCTTCACCAGCAGCGGGAGGTGCTGTCGGCTCGGTTGGTGGATTCATCCTAAATTGACTACTCGCCAGATAATTCATCGGCGTGGCCGACGGCATCCCAGCCGGCTGTTCTGCTTCAACAAGTGTTGTCTTGATGGAAGATTCTACCAATGGCTTTGCTTCCTTGACATCAGGCGCAAACCCTTGCAGCGTCACCTCTGCCTCGCGATCGGTTTGCTTTCCATGAATGAGAATGCTGCCGAGTAAACGTGCCGCTGAACCTTCTTTCCCAGAGGCAGACTCGTACACACGCCAGCTTGAACGTGGCGGTACAGCGCCACGCTGAACCCAACGAGAGCGATCAACGGGCATCGATTCAAAATGGCTCTCTTTTCGAAGTGCGTCTTCAAGCAGATCGATGTCTCCCTCAAGAGGGCCACGAAGCAATTCATACCGCATAACTGGTGACCGCTCTGGATTGGCCTGAGTCTCCAATACGATAGCACGACCGGTTGCTTCAACTGCTTCGTCGTGCCCTGTTGGACCTCCGTTGGCTTCTCGGATCGCTGCAACTTTAAGCCATGCATCTGCTGCTTCGAGGGGGCGAGCCACTCGCTCACACAGCAACGCAATATTTGTAAATAATTCCGGGCTGTCTGCAGCAACACCTTTCAAGCTATTAAATGTTTTGATTGCTTTTGAAAGACGCCACTCCTTCGCATGCTTCAGTGCGGCATCAAATTCGAAACGCCATTGCGAATCTGCGTCTGTCGCCGCAAATGGTACCTTAATCCGTAATGCAGGGGGCAGACCCGATGAGAGCAGTGCCTCCATCAGAAGATTTCGTTCTTCTTCAGATCCAAGAGACTTTTCGACAAGCCATTCGATGGTCGACTCTGCCAATCCAAATTGTCCAACCTGTGCCGCAACCTGAACCAGTGTCATTGCGATCCGGACAAGATCATCCGGCACCTCGGCACCTACCAATTCTCGAGAACGATCAAAAAGAGTCGCTGCCTCCTGCATGTTATCAATAAGAGCTGCTGCAACTGCAGCGTGACCGAGCGCAAGAGGGTTGTCTGGATACGCTTCGAGAAAAGCTCGACTCGTTACTGCTGCATCATTAAACCTTTTAGTGGCCAGTTCTAGTTTTGTCCTCGTCGCAAGAAGACAAGCTTTTTTCGGGTGTTTTTCAAGTAGTCGTATCACCTGCTCAAGCGCTGCTTCTGTCTGGTCACCTTCAACGAGGCGGTCTAATTGTTCGAGTTCCCCAAGTAACTCAGGGCAGCAAAACTTGATTTTCTTGCCAGTTCCACAAGGGCACAGGGAATACGGATCGAACGCCATAAAAATCTCCTAGCAAATCGGTAAGGGCATAAGTTCTGCAGAACCATGATGGGATCATCACACTTTAGCAGACGATCCAGCATGCAGGAATTGGCCCATCACAAGCTCCGCACATTGCTGCTGAAGCGATAAAAAGGAGCCTCTGTTGAACACTTTATGCTTCAATGTGATAATTAATGTAGTTGATAAACCAACAGTCGGTTGTGGCACGTCGTCCACTTACCCATCCTCTCCTCCAACAAACGGCACGCCGTGCGTCAGCCACGCATTGTGATCGTCGATTCAGCCGGTCCGCAAGGCCTTGCCTACGGAAGACTTGTCGCCCGACTGCAACCACTTGAAGTTCGGCATACCTCATGTGTTGCCGAAGGCATTGATATATCCAATGAAGATGGATTTGATCTTGCGATTCTTGTTCTCCGAAGTGGTGATTCGGCTCGCACAATATTGGATCAACTCGTTGAAGCAGATCCAGACCTGCCGATTGTAGTTATTGGTAGTGCTGAGGGTGAAAAAAATGTGAGCGACTACCTTCGACATGGTGCAGCAACCTATCTGCCACTTGAGACCGTCGATAATGACCTCGAAAATATTCTTGCTGAAACACTCACGCAATCACGTCAACGTGCAACAGAACAAACCTTACGACGCGCGATTGAGCGTCCCTATTCATTCGAAGACTTTCTAGGCGAGAGCCCTCCAATGAAGGCGGTGTATTCGCTCATCGAACGCATCGCAACGCGCTCGGTTGATATTCTGATTACTGGGGAAACCGGCACTGGAAAAGAACTTGTCGCCCGCGCAGTGCATCGAAGAAGTCGTCGAGCGTCAGCCCCTTTTGTCCCAATCGACTGTGGTGCAATTCCAGACACGTTACTGGAAAGTGAATTGTTTGGACATGAACGAGGGGCTTTTACTGGTGCCGAAGCTCGACGCATTGGTCTGATCGAGGTCGCAGACGGCGGCACGCTCTTTCTTGATGAGATCGCTGAACTACCTCCTGCTCTCCAAGCGAAACTGCTTAGGGTCTTACAAGAGCGGCGTCTTAGACGAGTCGGTGCCCGAAAAGAAACACCGGTGGATGTTCGGATCGTAGCAGCAACATCTCGAGATATCGACGGAATGATAGAGAATGGAACTTTCCGAAGAGATCTTTTCTATCGCATCAATGTTGTCAGAATTAGCCTTCCACCACTACGGCAGCGTGGTGACGACATCGGATTACTCGCTGAATTTTTTGCTAGCCGAGCTGGACGTGAAATGGGACTCCGAGCTGGTAGATTTTCAGCTGATACATACGAAGTATTACGGCACTATTCTTGGCCAGGCAATGTTCGTGAACTTCAAAATGTTATTCGCCGGGCGATGGCGCTTACGGCAGATGATATTATTGGAGTTAATGATCTCCCTAATAATATTGTTACGGCGGCAGGAAAGCACGCACAGCACGGCCCCAATGAACTAAACAAGAATCTTTCAACAGGGGACGGATTTTTTGCTTTCAAAGCCAAGCATGTTGCCGAATTCGAGCAACAGTACCTTCACGAAATCATGGAGCGACTCCGTGGAGACGTCTCAGCGGCAGCAAAAGTAGCCAAGGTTCCTCGAGGAACCCTATACCGCCTCCTAAAGACTCATGGAATTGAGCCTTCTCATTTCCGGCACGACTAAAGAACACCTAAATCAGACTCAAACCGCTTCTTCCGCGCGCTCCTATTTTGTGACAACGCGCCTCGTCTGCGCGAACAATCTGGCATTCCTTTATTTTATGTTCATAAGCAGCAAACCAGTCATATTCTGAGGCATGAATGCATAGAAATTGTCACATCGGCGTGACAGCAAACAATGATCGGTTTAAAAACTTGCTTAAAAAAGCCTTTTCTTTTTATGTGTGAATGGCACGCTGCTTGCTAGTTATATCTCTCTGGAAAGTCAATATTTGGTGTACGCAAACTCACGGCGGCGGAACCGAGCAGGATGTAGTACTTAAAGGCACGATAAAACTGTTTTGAGAAAGAACTAATCATGAAAAAAATTGAAGCGATCCTGCGACATTTTAAACTCGAAGAAGTCAAAGATGCACTCAATGAAATTGGTATCAAGGGAATGACTGTTACCGAGGTCCGAGGCTTTGGACGGCAACGCGGACATACCGAAACATACCGTGGTGCCGAATACTCCGTAGATTTTCTACCAAAAGTTAAACTCGAAGTAGTTGTCAACGACGGGGAGGCACAAACGGTGATCGACAAAATCATGAACGTGGCTCGAACTGGGCAGGTTGGCGACGGAAAGATATTTGTTTCTGACCTCACTGAAGTGGTTCGAATTCGAACAGGTGAAACTGCTGGCGACGCCATCTAATTCGTCAAACCACCTACCGCTGCCATAAAGCCGGTCATCTCTGCTTTTTTAACAACTGCAGGGATGACCGGTTATTTTATGAGACAAGTGTCTACGTGGCTGCGGCTATGGCTGCTTCATCTTTCACACTCGGAAGACTTGTCGTGCCCATGAGATAACGGTCACACTCTCGAGCCGCTTCACGACCTTCATTGATTGCCCAGACCACAAGGCTCTGCCCTCGGCGGCAATCACCAGCTGCAAAAACTCCGTCAAGATTCGTCGCATACTTGCCGTAGTCTGCCGCAAAATTTGTCCTCTTGTCACAATCCATACCCAACTGATCAGCAATAATCTGCTCCGGGCCACCAAAACCAAGCGCCAGAAGTATCATTTGGCACGGCCATTCCTGTTCACTTCCTTCAACGACAGTAAATGGTGGGCCACCCTCCTGTGGCTTGCTCCAATCGAGTCGAACTGTTTTGACGCCTTGAAGTTTTCCAGATTCATCACCAAGAAATTCAACGGTTTGTACAGAAAATTCTCGAGGATCACCCGCCAACTGTTTACCGGGGACATCCGAGTAATTGAATCGGGCGGCAGCTTCCGTGTGACCGTAATCTGTTCGTAGGATTTTTGGCCACTGAGGCCACGGATTATTGGCTGCACGTTCCTCAGGTGGCTGCGGTACGATTTCAAATGTGACGAGGGATCGACAGCCATGACGCAATGAAGTACCTATACAGTCAGTACCCGTATCACCACCACCAATCACAATAACATCTTTGTCTTTTGCACTGATATACTTTTGGTCCTGATGCTTGGAATCAAGAAGGCTCCGTGTATTTGCAGTCAAAAAATCCATAGCAAAATGAATACCGTGTAAGTCACGGCCCGGTGTTTTAGCAAAGAAATCATTCGGCCGAGTAGATCCGACACAAAGCACCACGGCATCAAATTCAGACATCAGGCTTGCCGCCGGAATATCTTTTCCAATCTCAACACCAGTCTTGAAAACGATTCCTTCTTCAGCAAGCAGATCGACTCTGCGTTGCACCACAGCCTCTTTGTCTAGCTTCATGTTCGGAATGCCATACATGAGCAGACCTCCAAGACGATCTGCTCTTTCGAAGACCGTAACAAGATGACCTGCTTGATTGAGTTGTGCGGCGCATGCAAGTCCAGCAGGACCAGAACCAACTACAGCTACTTTTTTTCCGGTTCGCTCTTCTGGCGGTGAGGCCGTAATCCACCCTTCTTCCCAACCACGATCAACAATTGAACATTCGATTTGCTTAATCGTCACGGGAGGTTCGTGAATACCAAGTACACAAGAACCTTCACACGGGGCTGGGCAAACCCGCCCTGTAAATTCAGGGAAATTATTTGTCTCATGAAGTCTATCAAGAGCATCTTTCCAGTGACCTCGATACACTAAGTCATTCCACTCGGGTATGAGGTTTCGTACGGGGCAGCCTGCTGCCATGTTTGCCATAAGGTCTGCCGTATGACAGAAGGGCACACCACAATCCATACATCGTGAGCCCTGGTCTTGAAGGTCAACGATAGGGAGATCGAGATGGAATTCATTCCAATCACCAATCCGCTCAACTGGATCGCGTTCGTTATAAGTCCTTCGATCAACCGTCATGAATCCCCGTGGATTTCCCATCAGACACTATCCTTTCATCTTCAGCCGATTTGAATTTCACCCCGGCCTTACTCTATGTGAGTCTCTCGTGTTGTATTCTTCTTACTTTGTAACTACTGACACTTCTGATTCTTCTACCATTTCAGCAAGTGCTCGCTTGTAATCACGAGGCATGACTTTCACAAACTGAGAAAGTGATTGTTCCCATGATTCCAAAATACCGTGAGCCACAGTCGAACCGGTATAATCCGCGTGCTTCTGGATGAGTCCTTTGAGTTCCTCGATGTCCTCAGTCGTCTCCACTGATTCAAGTTCAACAAGCTCGAGGTTGCAGTTGAGTCGAAGCGTATCACGGTCAGGGGCGAAGACGAACGCCGCGCCCCCGGACATTCCCGCAGCAAGATTTCGGCCAGTTGGCCCAAGGATGACAACTCGTCCGCCTGTCATGTATTCCAGTCCGTGGTCACCGACTCCCTCAACAACTGTGCAAGCACCACTATTACGTACACAAAATCGTTCAGCAGCCATGCCTCGGAAATATGCCTCTCCGGCTGTTGCTCCGTACAGAGCGACATTTCCAATAATAATATTTTCTTCTGCAGCAAAAGTAGATTCCTTTGGTGGAGCAATAATAATTCGACCACCTGACAAGCCTTTACCAACGTAATCGTTGGCATCACCAGACAACTCAATCGTAACTCCTGGTGCAAGCCATGCCCCAAGGCTCTGACCCGCAGACCCGACAACATCGATGTGAATGGTGCCATCAGGCAGTCCGCTCTCGCCATTTGCCTTCGACACTTCATGACTAAGCATCGTGCCAAATGCACGATCGATGTTCTCAATTTCCATTGAGAACCGCACAGGCAGCCGCTCATGAATTGCAGCAAGTGACTTCTTGATGAGTTCATTATCAAGAACTTCTTCAAGACCATGATTTTGTGAAATGGTGCAATGCGTTACCGTGTCTGGATGGGGACCAGCTGCAGGCGTGAGAATTGGCGTAAGATCGAGCCCCTTCGCTTTCCAATGCCGCACAGCTTCATCAATTTCAAGAACTTCAACGTGGCCTACCATTTCGTTTATAGAACGGAACCCAAGGCTCGCCATGATTTCTCGGGCCTCTTCAGCAACCAGAAAAAGATAATTCACAACATGCTCCGGCTTGCCTGAAAACTTTTTACGAAGCTCAGGATCCTGCGTGGCAATTCCAACCGGGCAGGTGTTGAGATGGCACTTTCTCATCATGATGCAACCCATCGTGATAAGTGGTGCTGTCGCAAACCCGTACTCTTCAGCACCAAGCAATGCTGCAATAACTACATCTCGACCAGTCTTGAGTTGACCATCAGTCTCAAGTCTGACTCGGCTACGAAGATCATTCAT
>Ga0315315_10001504_pt1 | contig 21413 bp, 34 predicted proteins | sample M140m3416metaG_FD_203699 | JGI IMG/M metagenome (GOLD analysis project Ga0315315, IMG submission 203699) | Ammonia-oxidizing marine archaeal communities from Monterey Bay, California, United States - M1 40m 3416 | ecosystem: Environmental > Aquatic > Marine > Intertidal zone | place: USA...
AATTAGTAAATCAATTAATTCGTCTTTAGAAAGGGGGTCTAGGTTTTTCTTGATTACTTTAGAAACTTTATAGTATTCTTCATCAAGAACTGTTTGGGTAACATATTTCATATTTTCATCTCCTTAGCCTTGAATGCCGCTAATCTAATTGCTTCTCTAGCACTAGCAGTAATACTAGCGGCTAAATCTACATCAGCCCAACCAAACCCTTGAAAGGCTACAATTCCATAAAATGAAGCCATTAGGCGTTTTACCGCCATTTGATTGTTATACCACTTAGCGTATTCTCCGTTATCCGATTCTCTAGCCTCTCGCATAAGTCGCTTATAATCATTTCTTAATTCCTTCAATTCAAGAACTGCTCTCGGCAACAATCCGAGTTCATCTGTTTTGTAGTAAAGCATATGTTCTCTCGTAACAGGACTAAAATCTCTTGGAGTTAGGATATTCACTCCGAACTCCGTTGGTTCTGTTGATTTAGTTTCAAATGAAATGTTTCGTGCAATCATCATACTAGGATATAGACCCGCAAAATCAAATGCGGCTACATTAAGATGTAATCCATTTGTATTCTCACTACTGGGGTCATAAATCATAGCCCCTTCATAAGTCTGTCTTTTATCTACCTTTTCTCCTGTTGGTGCTTTCCACCAAGCGTTTCTCATAAAGTAAATAGAACCCATATGTGAAGCATAAAAACAAGCATCAAATGGTGCTTTGAGTAGTCTTTGAAGTGAAAGAATTGCTTCACTACAAAAGTTGGTTTCATCTATTTCAACCATCAATTCTACATCAACCACAGCATATTTCAAATATGTTTCTGTATCTTCAAGCCATGCTCTCCGATAAAACTCATTCGGGTCAGGAAACCTTTCCGATACTAATTTCTTCTTACCCAATACTTCTTGTGAAATATAGTCTAAAGACATTGAAGGTAATGTTCCTCTTTGAGAGTCACTCCACTGTCTTTCAAATGCTAAGTCTAATGATAGAGTTATTCTACCGTTGATAGGTTGTTCAATAGGAGTAAAACCTTTTTCACCATAAGCAAAAGAAAAGCCATCCTTGTTCTTTTTGATTCCTTTAATGTGGCCTGTTGGCGACATAATAAGGGGATTCAATCCAACTGCACACGCTCTTTCTAATAACTTAGGAATATCTGCAAAGTGCCCAAACCATGCAATCAACATATCGGGGTCTTTTACAATCATTGTAGTCATAAAAGATTCAATCATATCTTTTTCACTACTAAACCATTTAGTTTCAAATTCATGGATAGATTTACCCGAAATCCCATAGGGAGTAACATTAGGTTCTAATCCTTTAGGAAACCAAACCCATTGGTAATACTTCTCATCATAATTATCATAAACAACGATAGTAGTAATCTTATCATGGTGTTCGCCGCCTTGCGCCCATTCCATATCCCAATACCATTTACGCATTTCATATTCAGGCATTTCATCTAATTCATCAACACAATATCTAAAGTGATGGGGAACATCTGCTTCATAGGTTTGACCGAACATTTTCTTTGCATTTTTAATATCAAAGGAACTCTCTACATAAACCCTTTTTAGTGGCTGGTTATCAATATTAACCCACTCGCCACGAATATACTCAAAGTCCCTAGTAATATACTTAGACGCTTTGTATTCTCTTGGTTCATTAGCCTCTTCCTTAACATAAAAATAAGGCCGAAAATCCTCCAATGCGTATTTCTTTTCACCGTTCTCTCTCCATGATTTATAGATGGTTTTACCATCATTACATTTACTTATTATCATTTACATTCACCCGCTTATATGTGGTGCTTTTAGTAGCATCCTATCATTAGATACTAATAAAAGTGGATGGTCGTCTTTCATATAGACATTAACCATTTGGTCGCTCTTAAAGAAAGCATACACCGGACTACTGAACTCAACAGTAGCGGGTTCTCCTAATGGGAAAACAGGTGTAATAACTTCTTCATATTTGTTTGTTGCATCTTGTCTTGTAGATACAGTTAAGACATTTTCATTGAAATCTAATTTATAGACTCCGCTTTTAACTAATTCGCAGTTCTTTATTGTTTCTTTGAATTGAGGTTGAGTTAATACAAAAGCCCCTTCAAACTTAGATTTACCAAAATTAAATAAGGTTTGAGGTTGAACCTCATAGCGTATATGATTTAACATATTCTTTAATCTACTAATAGCGTCTGCATTAGGGTGCAACACTACTAAAGGAATAGACGCAGTTCTATTTGTTCCATGAGGTTCTGTTGTAATTGTAATAAAATCACCCGCATTAAAATCAACTACTCCACCAAAAGACTTTAGATAAGGAATAACTTTCATGCTATCAACGCATACATCACCATCTACACTTTCTCCTTCTAATTGAATATCAATTTTTACACAGAAAGAAGGGCTACCGTTCCAAACACTTAGAACGCCGTCTTTAACATAAAGACAGGCGTATGTTCCTAAATTGGTGTTTCCAAAACCACTACTAGTAGTTCCTTTTCCCTTAACCATAATGCTTTCTAATGCTTCTCTTAGGTCGTTTGAATCTACTTCAAACTTCAAATCAAACCCTCACGCAATTCGGGAATACCGTTCCAAGAAACATTACCTGCACCAACAGTTAATGATTCCCAAGACTTACCTACAAGTTCTGTATTGGTTTTACTGCTTAACAGTTCAGCCTTATACACAACATCATTCTTCTTGCGTGTTCTTCGGGTTGTAATAATTTGATGGAGATAATCTCCCCAATTATGCCAGTTTGGTTTAGAGCCAATTACTTCTCCAGTTGCTCCGTAATCAGCCTTTGAATGCGTAATATAGATTTGGTCGCAGTTAAGATTCTTACACATCATTAACAATGAATAGAATGGAGCGTTTCGCTTTCCCCATTCAAACTTCATCTTTTGTGGTTTTCCAATCTTTGAACTACCAGTTACATGAAGTGTGCAACAATCTAGCCACTTATCAATTCCATCAAATACAAACAAAACATCTTCGCCTTGCTTAATCTTTTCTTTAACAAAGAGAACAAAGTCTTCGGAGTTTGCTTCGGACTTTTGAATATCTAATTCACCGTTATCATTTCTTACTTCAGGATTCCATAGTGTAATTCTATCGGAACATTCATGGTTTTGTCGCCATGTTGGTTCGCAACCATCATCCCAGTCTAAAACATAGATTTGCTTATTAGGAAAATCTAAGGCTAATCCACTTTTAACAGTCTTAGGTTCTCCCCAAATACCGCAGATTAATCGGTTGTTTCTTCCGAGTCGTTCTTCTGTTTGCTTCGTCAATTTGCTTTGAAAGGCCAATACTCTTGCATTGTTTATTACGCCTTCCTCTACTGCTTTCGTCTTATTGTTATTGCTTGTTAATCCCATAATATCACCATTCCGTTATTAGTTCTTTATTCAGTATTTCTAGTCGCTTACCTTTTAGGTTAGACCACGCCCGAATAAGCGTGTTTAAGTCTGTTAATGAATCACATACATATCTACACTCTTTTGTGCCGATATGTAATTTAGTCCAATAAGTTCCTTCTTCTTTGTCATTCTCTTTCCAAGTTACAAAATCAACCGTTTCTAGGTCAATTAGATAACTATTTGCTTTTAATAAATATCTATTTGCTTTTATATCTTCCATTTTATATCCCTCCAAAGGGAATAGGCTTCGCACCTATATGGCCGTCATTAACGCCAACGACTACACAAAGGAAGGTTTTTAATCAAAACCAGTCAAAGTCCTCTTCAACAGGTTGAGATACTTCAACAGCAGAACCGTGTTTAATTACACAGTAAATACCTGCAACATTGATTGTTACAGGTTCTACTCCTTCATCAGTAGTTCTTTGGCTTGTTCGGCCAACAACAATAACTGATGAACCAATACCGAAATCAAGTTTCAAGTGGTTAGGAATCCAACAAGTTGTAATTCCATCACTTTCATAATCTAGTTCAGCATTAAGGTCAGTAATATTAATAATTCTGTTACCATTCTTTGTAGGAGTCATATTCATATTACAGACAGTTCCATCTGTTACAATAAATCGCTCTTTAGAAGGTAATGCTTGCCTACTAATATGTGCTTTATTTAATTCAACAAGAGGAACAAGATGAGAATTGAAGTTGTTTCTTAGACAATCTTCAAAGTCAAAGTCCTTCATATCTCTATACAAGTCATTTTCAGTGTCCATATCTGCATTCAAAGTAAGTGAATCAAAGGTCATTTGTTTCGCACCATAAATATCAGTTCCATTAGAACCAAGAACACATAAGAAATGACACCATTCAAAACTGTTTGGTGCAAAATCTACTCCGCCTTGATTCTTGTATGAAAAGTAATACGGTTTCATTTCACCTGTTCCTAATGAACCAAAGAAAACACCGCTTCTTCGCATTTGTTCAGGAGGAAGGGGCTTTCCGTAGTTATTATTCTTACCACCGTTCATATAGACAGCAGTAGCATCTAAAGGAATATAGAAACGACCATCTTCTGTTTCTTCTGCACCCGAAGGTAGAGTAGTAACAGTCTTTTCTTCATATTCATTGTTATGATAGCGAGATACAACCCACTTACCAAGAGCATTTTGATTAGCAACGGCAACAATACCCTTTTCTAAGGCATTGTCAGCATCACGAATAAACTCTTCTTTTGCTTTCATTCTGTTCCAAGCCATCATATCTCTTGGTGCATCTAAAGAAACAAAGAAACCAAACGCTGCTTTGTAAAAAGAGTCGTCGCTTCCGCCTTCTGTTGTTGTTTCCGATTGTTGGCTTCTCTTAGCATTAGCCACAAAGTTGCGCCAAAGACCCTTACTAATTGGGTTTGTCATTTCAATACTGTTTTCCGAGCAAATCTCTTCAAACTTAGCCATACCTTCTTCTGCTGTAAGCCCAATGACTTCAGCACCTTTTGTTATTTCATTCTTCATATTTTCATCCATGTTATTCACTTCCGTTTTTTTTTGTTTTTTTTGTTCAATTCTATGATAATTGTCCTATTAACCAAGAGGCTAATACTTTTGGAGTCATAGTGGTTGAACGCCATTCGCTTTCTCCAATAGTTCTAAGGATTTTAAATTTCAATGTATTCTCTAATTCTGCTTTAATTACAGCATCATGTAGCCCAATACAGATTTCACGGATGGAAAGCCCATCGTGTAGTAAATTGTGTATTGAGTCTAGTGCAAGGTTATTTTTATTTACAATTTTCATTAATAATTTATTATATTCGTCTAAACCAATATCAATTTGAGTCTTAAGGGTGGAATTGCTGGCTTTTGCCGCTTGTAGTTCCGTAATCGCCCTCCGCATATCACCATTCATAGCATATATAAAGGAGTCCAATTCATTTTGAGAGTATTTATTTATACCTTCTCGTTGAAGGATTGATTGTAATACTTGTAAGATTGCCTCATTAGAGAGAGGCTTGAAATGATAATTTGCACATCTACTTTGAAGCGCAAAAATAATCTTATTTCTATCATTACAGGTAATAATGAAACGAACATTGTTTGCATAACGCTCCATAATCCTCTTCAAAGCATTTTGAGCATCTGTTGTCATACCATCCATTTCATCTAGTAATACAATTCTAAATGGAACACCGCCAATAGTTCCGCTTTGGGCGGCATTTTTAATTGTTGTTCTAACATTTTCTAAACGCCTATCATCCGACGCATTTACTTCTATAAAATTATCTTGGAAGGCATCTCCTAAGATTTCTTTTGCTATAACTAATCCGGCTCCTGTTTTACCATTTCCCGGATTTCCGTATAATAAAAGATTAGGTATATTACTTTCCTCTATCCAACCGATAGCATCTAAATTAAAGTGTTCTTGTCCTATAATTTCAGTAAGTTTATTCGGTCTGTATTTTTCTGTCCATAGCATTTTTATTCCTCCATATATTTGTATTGTGTATTTTACACCAACCGTTCTTTTCAAATCTTTTGTTTCTGAGCAACTGCCCTATTTGGTTAGATGTGAACGAGTTTGTTCTATTAGACGGGATTTCTTTTTCAAGTTCCGCCATTATTTCTTTACAAGTCATTTCTTTATCTTGTAGAATGTTTTCTATTCTATATACTAATTTTCTTGTTCTCATAGAAAGTCCTCCAATGACGATTGTATTGCCCTAATAGGGTCAGTTTTTCTTCTTCTTCTTTTTTCGCCTATTTTGAGGAGGCGGCATTCTCCATTATTTAATTTCTTTTTAGCGTGTTCTTTGAACTCGTTATCCATAAGAAGTTGCTGTAAGACTTTTGGGTTTTTTACTCCAAGTCGTCTTGATAATCTGGGTATTTGAGAATACTTTTTTCTTATAGGCATATTTAATCGGTCAAAAGAATTGCCTCCATGAGAATAAGAAAGCATTTCATAGAAATATTTTTGACTCCAACGGCGTTTCACTACGCCATCAATAAAAATTAATCTATTTGGGTGCATATTTTCAACTAACCAAGATAGTATTTGAGTATCTGCTGGCTTATTGAAAAGTAGCAATTTAGCCATCAAGTCTCTATCCTTTTCTTTGAGGAAACCTCTTACTAATGAGTAAGTATCTCGTTCAAAGGAAAAGGGACTAGTTGAGTGGGGTGCTACTGGTTCAATAGATTCTCTTAGATAGTTCTTAGAACCTGCTCTTTTAATCTTACACATATCCTTTATTTCTTTAGGAACTGATTTTTCATTTATAGAAGTCAATACTACTTGACCTGTATAGTTCCTAATAATATTTAGAATGCTGTCCTTATCGGGTTTATAATGAACATCTTCAATAATAATTCCATGCTCCACAGGAAATGAACCTACATCGAAATCAATATCATTAGCATAGAGAACTACTGGGTTCTCTACAAATGTAAGTGCTTTGGTTGATTTGCCCGTTCCTGTTTTGCCTGTTATTAATATGGTTCTATTGTTATTCATTGTAGTTAATCCCATTAAATTACCCCTTTTAATTCAAAGATTCTTTCCATTCCTTCGGCAGTTTTATGTTTGTGATTAGATATTAACTCAACTAATTCTCTAAACTCTACCCATTCACCTTTAGCATGGGGTAGGTTTTCAGGAACTAGTTCGGTTAATTTAAACAAGTTCTTGATTCCTCCAATTTTAAGAATTGGTTTTGGTCGGCTTTTACTTTCTTTTTGTTTAATACTACAAGTGATTTGGTGCTGTGCTAAACTCCTATTAACGCCTTCAAGGAAAATAGAGTCTGCTCTAATTACTAGTTTAAGCCTTACTCTATAACCCATAAGAGAATCAGTTGCTCTTTCAATATTAAAATCTACCTTAGATGAACTAAGTAAGATTCCAATTAGCATTTCTTTACTGAACATAAAAATCAGTCCTGCATATATTCAATGTTTGAAGGCCAATACCCAGTAGGAGCAGTATTAGTTTCAAGCCAATAAAAGTGAGCCGCAGTTATACGACTATCTCCTCTTTCTACCGCACTATTATGAGCATTACTTACTAGATTAGAAATAGCAGTTTCTATCCATTCTGCAATAAAATACTTTGCTTGATTAGAAATCTGTAAATCAGTGCTTTCTTTGATTAGTTGAGTGACATTAATTTTAGTGGTAGGTTTGTGAGTTTCTGCCTTCGGTTTTTCAGGTGTAATGATTTTACCGTCTTTAACAAAAGGGCAGTATTTTTGCAGAATTAATTTAGGTCTGCCTTGTTCATGCAGAATATTCTTCAAGTGAGCATAACCTTCGTTATCTACTCTAATACATCTATATGTAATTGTATCTATGATTGTCATATCTCCTTGTTGAATCATTCGTCATCCCTCGCTTGTTCTAATAGTGCTTTAATTAAAGATAGGTCATGTCCTTTTTCAAGGAGGGTAATTGCTGTTAAAAGAATCTGCTTATATCTTTGCTCTTCTTCAATATCAACTTGAGTCGTTAATCCCAAATGTTGAATAATCTTTTGTTTTGCATTTTTTCTTTGATATTTATACTCTCCATTTTGGTGCATAAGAGTGTGCCTTCTTTGATATAAAGAATCCATATTGCATTTAATGACTGTTAAATTAGTCTTACACTGTCTTAATCCTTGATTAACTTGTCTCATAGACATTTCAGATATTTTATAGTTTTTACCGAATGCTCCGGTCATATACTTTGTATTCCATTTTGCTGCATTTTCATCTGCTTTCATTCTAATCTCTCCACATCTTGTAAGGTATTAATATCTGCAACGAACTTATCGTCACGAATACGGACACATCTAGGAAACCTTAGACCTAGATTGCCTTTCTCATCTCTTGAGACTAAATCAGCCTTTACTTCTAAGACTACAACCGGTGAAACAAAGAACCTTCCGTTGTCAAAAGACTCAACATTTCTTCGCAAAGTATTAGTAAGATTAACCAAATCCGCATCCGAGAATCCTGTTCCGCACCATCCAACTGAATGATAACCATTATTAGCCCTCACGCCTAGTTCATAAGTGCCGAAAACATTGGCTCGCTTTCCTTCTCCGTATTTAGCGGAAAGGACAACAACATCAAGGTTTATTTGCGGAGGTTTATATTTAGCCCAGAAAACGGAGCGTTTTCCTGATTGATAAGGTTGGCTTGCATCTTTAACGATGATTCCTTCAAAGCCTTCATTGATTGCGTCATGGTAAAAGGCCATAATATCGCCTTCTGTGATTCGGTGTGCTTGATTAGGCAGGTCTTTCATTCTCACCAACCTATCAGTGTATGATAAATCCATAACTGTTTCGCTATTGAGCATGAGACAATCAAAAATAACCCATTCTACTTTGACCCTTTCCATAGCCTCTTGGATATTCTTAGAATGAACCCTTGTTCCCATCTGTTTATGTGGAGCAGGTGCGCCATTTTCTAGAATAGGGTAGATTTCTCCGTCTAAAATTGCATTATTTATCTCATATTCTTGCACTAATTCTACAACATCGGGGAATTGATGAGTGACGATTTTACCTTTACGGTTAAAAATCATCGTCTTCTCGCCCTCAATATGTATTTGATACCTATTACCATCGTATTTATAATCAACAACAAAATCGGTCGGCCATTTATTCATCGGAACTTCTTTAGCAAGCATAGGCTTGATGAACTTTCCGTAAGTTAAATTACAAGGAGGATTATTACCTCCCTCATAATACTGACAAACTACTTCAACAGAATTAAAGTTCAAATGTTTCTTTACATCTGCTTGCTTCTTATTGTAGTATTTAGCAATAATCTTAGTGACTGTTCCAATGTTCATTCCATTACGGGGAGTTCTAAGCATATATCGGATAAACCAACGACGAGCGTTGGCTGACATAGCCAATACTGATTCCTCAATCATTTTGAACTCATTAGAATCAATTTTTCCACAGTCCATTTCTAATAGACGAAGAACATATTGGACTGAAAAGTTCCTTTGCTTTTCGGCTGAAGTATCTAAAAAGTAAATGGCCTCTCCTAAATCATTATGAGCCGCCATTAGACCTTCTATTTCATCATCAAAAACATCAAATATTTTAGCCATCCATTTCTTCGCTTTGGCTAATCCTAAATTATTTGCGCTTAGTTCATCTTTATTTAAAATTGTCAAGACTAATGATGTATTACTTTTTTGTGTATTAAAACTCTCCAAGTCCCGTGAAATCCGAGTTATTTGTTGAGTCTGTATCATTTGGTCTGTCGCTTGTAGCATTCTGCTCATATTTTCCCATGTCATTGTTAATCACCTTTTCATTTTTATGTATTGTTATTATCAGTTCTTTTAATAGGCTACCGATTCTTCCGTCATGCCTTTCGGCATAAGTCCACATAGCATTCGCTAGATAAACCCAATCTTCATATTTCATTCTTCTTCACCGTCAGGTTCATTTAACCTTTGTAAGAGTCTTAAGAAATTGTGCATCATTTGTTCAACAACAACCATTTCTTCTTGTAATCCTCTTTCCATAAATCGGTGCATCATGTGAATCATAGATGCTTGAGTCATAGCAGGTGCTACTTTGGCTAAAGAATTGTTATTGTAAATCTCCCAATAACAAACGAATGAGGCTCTAGCCAAATAATTTCCTTTTACTACATCATTATAACCTGCGTTAAAATGGTCTAGTGCGAAGTCTTTTAGACGCTTCTTATTTTGTTTAGCCCATTCATCAAACTTCTTATTGTTTGTTGTAATCAAATATAATTTATTCATTCTTTTCACCATCCATAAACTCTCTCATAGCCTGATAGAACTTACCGAAACAAAGGTCAATATGTTCTTTTTGAACTCTACAACCCCTACCACCTTTAGGCGGAACTGTCATTTCATCTTCAACGAACTGTGCAAATAAATCAATTATTTTACCAGCACAAGTAGCGAATCTAGGAACTGCATTGTTCCCATATTGTCTTTCTTCATTTGCTTTTCTCAAACTAATCTTTGCTTGAACTTCACTCACTCTTTTCATCAATCTCTCTCCTTAGTATATCTAATAATGTTTTTGCTTCTTCCATGTTCAAACGAACACCTTTGTTTGTTGGCTTATCATTTCTAAACCAACGAATATCCAAGACTTCAATATTCCAATATTTGCCTCTTTTAACTTTACAGTCCATAGTAGCATCACGGACAATTGTTCCTATTACAGTTAATTCATCACTCAACTCATCCACCCCTGTTTGAACTTATCTAGTTCTTGTTTAGAAGTAAAATAGCGTGGTGTGTCTAATTCATCAAGGCGATTAACTATCCAACATACTCCGCCTAAAGACGATACTTGAACTACTTCAAATTGGCCGTCATTAACTTCGATAACTTCAGCCGTATTTACTTCGGGAACTAAACCGTATTTCTTAGTTATTTCTTTTGCTACTTCATGAATATTTTCAACGACATATTTAATAATATGTGCTCGTTGAATAGGAATCTTAGGTGCTACTTCAATTGCTAATTCTCCAGTCATTTTACAAACAACACATTTGTTCCCTTTACAAATAGGACAACTTACTCTTGCTTTGTGTGGAGCAGGTAAAGTAACTGTTACTGCTTTTTTCTTATTCATACTTAGACCTCTTTCCTACTCTTTTAATATCGTAAATACAACTAACGCACATTCCATATCTTCTAATATAATAGTTATTAGTTTCTTCTTCGCATTTGGGGCATTTCATTATTTCACTCTCCTTTTTTCAGGAACTAAATGTCCTTGAGGATTTTTCACATAGATAATCATTGTTCCATCTGTATAAACAATAGTCATTCTATCTATTCGTTTATCCATATTTATTCCTCCCCTCTAAAATAATGGACTGTTGCCTTATAATTTGTCTTAACTGGTTTATTAGTTGCATCGCTAAGAAATACCTTAGAATAATTCCTAGCGAGGTAGTATTGTAATTCATTCCTAGTAGGCATTGTAGATTTATTAGAAGCACTATTACTTTTTCCTGCTTGTTTGAATAAATCGTCTAATATTGACTGAAACGGTCTTGGCTCAGAAGTTATTATTTCATCTACATTTTTTTCCGCCCATTGGCTTATTCCTCTAATTCCCATATTTACTCCTCCACTAATACTGCAACTTCTGTTGAATAGAATAACTGTGCAATTGACATAGCCGCTAAGAAACTGTTCTTTGTTACCTTTACAGGGTCATATACCCCTGCTTGATGTAAGTCAGAATACATATTCGTCAAGGCATTATAACCCATATTTTTGTTATTCTTTCTTAGATTCGTTAGTTCATCGGAATCAAGTTCCTTAAATCCACCATTCTGTTTTAAAACTTCTAGTGGCTTAAGTAAGGCATTACTGAACCACTTCGGCATATCTCCATTATTAGCAATATCAAACAATGTCATACCGCCACCAAGAACAATACCTGATTCTAAGGCCGCCTTAGTTGCATTGAGAGCATCATCTAATCTTTCTTTTGTTTCTCTCATTTCCATAGTAGAAGAAGCACCAATTTGAATCGTTGCCACTCCACCATTTAAGCGAGAAATACGAGACTTAACTCTTGATAGTTCATGTCCTTTAAGAGTCTTGGTTAATTCTTTAAGCCCATTAATTCTTTCTTTAGTGTCTCCTTCTCCACCAATAATAGTTGTCGCTTCTTTAGTAATTACAATCTTACTGCAACTTCCTAAGTCTGTCGCTGTAAATATTTTAGGGTCGTCTTTGCTTTCTTCAACAAATACATTCCCGCCAATAAGAGTTTTAATATCAGTCAATTCATCAAGTTGAGCATCACCAAAATTAGGAGACATAACTACGGCACATTGAACTGTTTTGTTCACTAGGTTCATAACTAGGTTATTTAGTGCGCTACCATCCATTCCTTTACAGAATATAACTAGAGGTTGATTACTAGTCGCAGAAAACTCAAGTAAAGGCATAATATCCGAAAACTTTCTCAGACTTAAGTTGCTTAAGAAAATCAAAGGATTATCAAACTCAACCTTACCACTCTCGGTATTACACATCAAATGACTAATATAGCCTTCATTAATTTCCATACCTTCTCTATGAACCATTTCAGTATTATAGTTCTTTGATTCTTCAACCGTGACAATACCATCTCTACCGACCATATTCAATGCCTCTTGAATAAGATTTCCTAAATACCTGTCATTGTTTGCAGCAATTGTGGCTACATTAAGAATATCGGTGTCTTTTACTTGAATGGTTCTATTACCTAATTCATACAACACTTCTTCTCTTAAGGAAAGAAGATTGTTATTCATAGCATGAGTAGATACTTTGTCATATTTCATTAAAGAATGACAAAGTGCTTGAGCAAGAATACAAGCAGTAGTAGTTCCATCGCCTGATTTATCTTGTGCTTGGCTTGCTAGATTTTGAACCATTTGAATACCCATTTGAACATAAGGGTCTTCGTGACTAATATATTTAGTAATAGTCACACCGTCGTTAATAATAACGGGAGGGTTATTCTGTAAAATAACTGTCTTTGCTTGTGGCCCTAGCGTGGGTTTAACTGTATTTGCTACTAAATCAATTCCTTGTAGTAGTTTTTCTTTAACTTCTTTTCCTTGTATAATCATTCTTCCACTCCCAGTAAATATTCTACTTTAACAAATATAAGGTCGTCATGCGTTGGTGAACGGTGTCTATCATCAAATAGAACAATTTTTCCTTCTATCTCAGGATATTTAGGGCATGAAAGCACTAAACCCCGACCATCAGTTTTAACCTGAATACCAGTAGAAGATACCGAATTTTCTAATTCTATAATTGCATAATCACCTATTGCTTTCATTCTTCTTCACCTGCATCATTTTCCGCTACACGAACCCATGCTTTCTTTCCTTCAGAAACCCATGTATAAACATGAGTCTTATAAAACTTATCAAGGTCTTTATCTCTTTGAGTTCTTTTAGACCAAGTAGTTCCCATGTTCTCTCGGCGTTTATTTAAATCATTTGGATGATTAACCATATGTTGTTCTCTTCTCTCAGTAAGAGACATCTTTTCATATTCTCTCATAGGTATTTCTTGGTATTTGTGCATTGTTCCCATTCCTTCTTTCATTCTTCTTCACTCCATGTTTGTGTTCTTGTATGAGAATTACTTTCATAAATCTCTAGTTGATTAGGACTATTAACTGTCCAAAAACCATAATGGCCTTCGCCACCGAGAACATATGCTGTTTCCATCATAGGCTTATTATTAAATCCTGCGATGTTTTGCCAAATAGATACAGTATTAATGTCTGTTCCACTGAAATATGCCGCACCAAAAGGATGAGTATGAATCCAGCAACGAATAGGGAATACTACGCCATTAGGCAGTTCAAACTTTTCAAACTCGACATAACCCGATGAACCAGTTGTTACGAAACAATTGTTTTTTCCATCAATAATTACTTGGACTTCAAGGTTCGGTAAGATACTTGTTGATGCTTCCCAAATAGCCGAATGAAAGTCTAAATCATGTTGCACTACATCTAATACATCTTCAAAATTAACTGTGGATGATTTTGCATTCATATATGAAATTTCATCAAATGCTTGTCTTACAAAGATTTCTGCATTTACTCTCGCATCTTCTAATCCTGATTCATAATTTACCATATTTTCAAACTCCTGTATATTCTTATCTTCGTTGATATTTTCATTTCCATTACCCATGATTTTCACCCCTGCATCTTGACTTTCATCTTGGCTATACGCTTGGCTAACTTGGCTTGTTTTCGGGCCTTACGACGCTCTCTACGGCTCAATTTGACAGGCTTTGACTCCGCTTCCTTTCGGGCCTTAATCTCAATTGCGGCTCTCATAAGCATCTCTTGATGCTTAGGTTGTGTGCTATCAACCAACTTTTCTAAGCGGGTTGCGATAACTCCGTATGAACGATTATACCTATTTCGGGCTTGGTCTATTGAAAGTTCATAAAAGTTACAAACTAAATCATAATCTTCTTCTTCTGTCCAACGAGGGGTATAAGTTTTCTTAGCCTTTGTTTTCTTCTGAGGCTTTGGCGATTCTGCTGGCTTTTTTGTTTTCTTAGCCGCTTTCTTAATCTTAACTTTATTATTTAAGTTCTTACGCATATTGATGTTATTATTATGCATTCTTTGTTTAATAGAACCCTCACTACGACCAATCTTTTTGGCGTAGTCTTCCAATTCCTTTCCAGAAGTAATACTAAAAAGTCCTTCATGTTCTTCTTCTGTCCATCTTTTAGGGGTAATCCCTTTTCTGCTCTTTCTTGTTTTCATATTATTCACCATATTTTCTTTTATCTTATTTTTTAAGACTAATGTTTGTTTTTGAACTTCTTTTTCCAATAGTAATCTTTCATTGGTGGGGTTGCAGTTCTTTATAACCCAGTCAATTTGTTTAGAAGTAATCGGTTTAACGAATAATTCTTCATAAGCCTTTATTGTTTTCTTTTTACCAAAGTTATTCATAAACGCACCGTGTATAAAATCAATTTCTTCAACCGTATAAGGTTTCACGGGATTAAGAATAACAGTTCTATAAAATTTTGAAACTTGGCTTTGGGACTTTTTAGTTTGGAATCTTCTATTAAAACCAGTTGCTATCTTTTCCCAAGTCCATTGATTAGCGTTTCTTTTTACAACAATATAGGCAATCATTTCATCTGTCCAATTAAACTTATTCATACATTCACCACCATATATTCTCGCACTTCTTCATCATTCATGTATCTTTGAATCCATTGTGCGCCAATTCCTGCAATTGCTACTTGCATGAAATGAACATTCTTATTTGTTCCATCCCATGAATCACCTTGACAAGAATACGACCTATCATCACCCGCTAAAAGCATATCATACATTTTTGGGTCGGCCTTATGACTCACAAGTGCGGCGTTCCTACCTTGCGCTCTTAAGTCAAGCCATTTAAGACTTGTGTTGTATAAGGTTCTTCTTACTCCCAAGTTATCAACACAGCAAATCACCAAATCATACCCTGTCATTTGTTTTTCAGTCAATACTGGGTATTTGCTGAAATGTTCAACTGATTTATAAGAATCCATCATAACACTTGCTTTATTCTGTCCAACATGAGACTTCTTAAAGTTTTGATAAGTTAAGTTCTTTGTTTCTACGCTATCTGGGTCTGCAACAGTAATGTTATACATTCCTACTTTATCTAAGAACTGAACCAAAAATGACCCAATCCCGCCTGTTCCTATAATTAATATTTTTCTCATATTTATTCCTCCTTAATTTCCCCACATTTAGTGCAGGTATATTCATCTACTCTTTCTTCAACTTTTACTGCATCAATACCATATCCATCCCAAAAGGAATCAATATAGGTGTCAGTCTTTTTCCATTCGTGTTTACACATCTTAATCACCTTAAAACGATTTACCATGCATAAACTCACGGCTTTTATTATATTCAATCTTAGCGAGAATCGCACCCGCTACATCTAAATCTTTACCAAACGCATAATCCATAATACGAATTACTGCGTCTGCTAATTCTTCTTCTAGATTAGTAAACTCCATTATCTTATTTGATGAAGGGTTTCCTTCTCTTAAGGCTTCTAAAGCCTCACTAATCTCGGCGTGAATTAACGCCATTCTTTCACCATCATTCACTTCTCCTTTCCAGAATCCATGCTCAACAGCATTCTTATAAATCTGCTTTGCTATTTTATTCCATTGTTTTTCAAATGTCATGCAATCACCTCTTTCTTTTGATATTTCTTAGGAACGCACTTCTTTTTATGGTAGATTTTAACATTAACATCTGTTGGTTTTTCTACTACAATTTGAGCACATTTCCTACAAGTGGGTTCAGCGCATTTATCACACTTGGTTACTGCTTCTTTATTACAATCTCTACATTTCATATTATTCACCTATTTTGTTTAATTCTTTTCCTTTAATTTCTTCTAAAGAAACATCCATTAGTTCAAGAATTGCTTTGGTTTGTCTCCAAATAATCCATCTTGAAAAGCCGGTTGCTTCTGTGATTTGTTGTTTTTTAATATCTGTTCTTACATAGATATTAGCGGCTATCCATATAATAGACGCATAGTAAGACCTGCCTTTATTAAAGGTAGAGTCTTGTATTTTAGGCTCAAAGTGCTCTAATACTTTAAGACACTGGCGAGAGAACTCTAAATCTACTGATAACTTACTTAATGTTTGATTAAGCAAATACTGAGGATTTACTGGAGTATAATTCACGCTATTACGAAATAACTGATTTATTCTTCTTACCAGTTTTTTGACTACTTTAGTATTAGGTTGAAACTCATTACAAACATCATTAAATGTATAAGGTGTTCCGTTTTCTTTCAAAGCATAATAAACAACAGCAGTTGCTCTTGCTTCGTAAGGGCTACGCCCAAAAGCACTTTTATTGTGTAATTGCATATAAAGAGTTTCTACTCTTTCCTTTAGATTTAATTGAGGAGCAACTTGCGATAGCACCATATTACAGTGCATAATACCCATTTGAATATGTTTCGGAGTCACATTGTTCTTACCGAATCTATTGAACTTGAATGAACCTTTGCCGGTGATTACCGAACCGAGTTTCCCTTTATCGGCGGAGTGTTTCGTTTCCCCTGTCGTATTTAAAATATGCACCGTTTCTTCAAACATCTCGGAAACCAATACTAATCCACAATCAGCGCAGACTTTCTCGCCTAAGTTTTCATCAAAAGTATTTTCTTTACAGCCACATTCATCGCAAATCATCGTTATCAACTCTATATTTATTCGGTTCAGTCGCAATATACGACTTAATGGTATTCACTATTTTTATTGTCATTGAGTCATTTAGTAATGCTAATGCTCTTCCTGCAAATTGGTCGCCTAAAGGAGAACCTTCGGACATATTATCTATACAAATCGGCCCTCTCCATGAAGGTTCTGATAAAACATCAGTGTAAGTTATCTCACCTGTTTCTTCATCTTCATGCTTTTTCTTTTCTTTAACTGGTTGCCAGATAAAAGTAGAAACCATTTGAATACCAGATTTGTATTTATTATTTGTGAGTTTCCAATCATAATCTTTTCCACGAATATACAGTTCAAGTAAAGTTCCATCATTATCATAAACTGCGGTTAATCGGCCTTTGTATTGAGTAAGCATATCATTTACTAATTCAATCGCTCTTTCATCTACAATGTCCTGCATTCTGTTTTGTTGTAGAAACGCAATCATAATTTTTAATTCTGAATCAGTTGGTGAACGACCCATTAGACGCTTATACAGCGTAGCAGGAGCAAGTCGTTTCCATTTACCTCTTGACTTTCCATGAATATAGAAATTACAATAAGTATCTAATTGTTGTGGAGTAATTTCTCCCCAAACACCGTCGCTAATTTCCATAGCAAGCATCTTATCATCAATTTGAACTACATTGAGACGCACATCAATTCTTTCATAATCTTCGTGAAAATGATAAGGCGCACGATTTTCCATGCAATATTTTACATTCTCAGGTAATTGTAATGTTGCATATAAACCTGATAATAATTTAGCAGGTTCTGTTTCAAAACAAGATTTAAAGGTTACTCTTGCTAATGCCGAAGCAATTGTAGCAAGACTATATGATTTACCGTTTAATTGATACCTAATTCCCGACCTTGACAGAACTACTGGGCAACCACCAATCATAACAATATGATTAAATGTTTCACCAAATATAATTGAACGATAGTATCGGCTTCTACGGCCACCTCTAGTAGATAGAGAGGATTTCCAAAAAGACTCTAATCCTGCTTGAACAGGGTCTTTTTCGCTTCTAATAAAACTTACACTATATTCTTTAGGAAAGTCATATGTAGCACAAGTTATTTCGGTTGAATAGTATTGATTACTGTCATCTGGTTTACTTATCTTTAATTTCATATTATCACATCATATAGACATTTTTGTCATCGTTATCACACCTATCGTGTATTTCTTTTTTGATTTCTTCTGCGTTGAGCAATTGCCCACCGCATACCCGACAACGAGTTGCTATCGGTTTATTCCTACGCTTGTTGTGCGTATATTCGGGGTTCTTCTCTTTCATTGTTATTCCTCAATTTATCTATTGTTATTTGTCTATCTTTGCAGATACGGCATCCATCACCTTTACAATTTATTTTGTGATATTCAAGTGCCTCTCTTGTTTTTGTATATTCACGAATAATATATTGGTTAAATCCAATAGTGATTGCTTCCTCTATATCCCATAAACATTCCTTTAAAGTAGTATTTAACCTATGTATTTTTTCTCTATCATCCAATAAAGATGATGAGACATTTATTGCTAATCTTATTCTACTAAGAGATTTATCTGGAAAATCTCTTATCATTGTTATTACTGTATCTAAATACTCTTCATAATTTTTGAAGAGTTTCATAATTTTCACCTAATTATATTTCACAAGCCCCACCTGCACAGGCTATTTCACCTGACAAGTCTGTATCATCTTGTAATTCAACTATTTTCTTTAAATCAACTGATTTAAGTGATTCACTTAATTTATTGTAAGTCGCTTCATCGCAAGTTTCAAAGGGTGCTTGAGTATAAGTTCCTCCATCATACGGAAGAACAGACAGTCCATTATAATAATGTCGGTTTAACCACATCCAATCTGCAACAGTTTCCCATTCTCCTTCTTTAATTGAAATTGTGGCTGAAACATTGTGTGTATTTAATCCATCATTATGTCCTGCCCGAACCCAGCGAATACTAAAGTTCTTAACTCTTTCTAATAAATCAAATACTGATTCATGCCGAACAATTGCATTTTCTGGGGCTTTTTGAGGCACTGAAATAACCGCCTGTGCGTGTGGATTGAAATACTCATCTTCAACCAGTTCGGGGTGATTTTCTGCAAGATAAGAATATATTGCTTCGTTCTTTCCTACTCTTAGCCTTCTAATGTAATATTCATCATGGTAGGCATGAATACCGCTACTTGTTCCGAGAACCAAACTTGTAGTTCCCGCAGGTTTTACACAAGTCGTTCTTGAGGCGGGTTTGATTCCAATTATCTTTGCTACCTTTTCATTTTCTTTCTTTACTTCATAGGCGGCCATTTCTAAATCTAAATGCTCTACAACATTAGAAGCAATTCCTGTCATTGATACACCTAATAGGGCATCTTTTTCAGTTGCTTTGCGCCATACTTCTCTTAAATAATGGAAATCAGTATAACCTGCTTGTAATGTTCCTAAGAAAGCGGCGGCAGAAACTCTTGATTCTAAATCGGCTTGGTCTTCAATGTCAGAAGCATTAACTTCTGTTAAATTACAGAATTGATATGGTCTTAATGCAATTTCACAACATGGATTAGTTCCCCAGTCTTTATCATTATTAAAGTAAATCCCCGGTTCTCCAGAACCAGATGCTTTAATTCTGTTCCACAAATCCATAAAGAACTCTTTAGTTACCCTATGTCGCAATAAAACAGCAGAATTGTTTGCTCTTCCTCTTTGGGGGTTGTTTTCCCACCAATTACCCGCTTTAGCACCAATCATTCCCATATCATCAGCACTAAATAGGCTAATCATAGCGGCACGACGAATACCTCCACTTAATACTGCATCAGCAATATGACACATAATATCATGACACATAATAGAATCAAGAGCAGTTTCTCCACATCTTTGTAGAATACCTTCTACTTTAACGAGACATTCTCTTAATGGTTGTGGGCCGGGGGCTTTTCCACCAGATGTTTTTAATAGACTTCCTTTCGGTCTAATATCAGAATAATCAAAAATTGGAGTTGATGTTCTAATTCCCATATAACATTCCATAAGGGTTTTAACAGCATCAGCCCAACCTTCTATTGAGTCGGCAATTAAATATCGTCTTTGACGATTTGGATTAGGCATTTTTAATTCAGGTAATTCTTCAACATGGTGTCGTTGAACAGAATAACCTACACCCGTTCCACCTAATAATAGGAACATGGCTTCGCTAAAAGCAAAATAAGAATCAATCGGCATATATGCACAATTATATACTCTATTAGGGCTAATTTCAATTGGTTTACCACCAAATTGCATTGAACGCATAGACGGAAGAACCTTCTTTGTTTTTACAAAGTGTTCATATACTTGTCTAATATCATCTGCTAACATAGGATAAGTTTTAATGTGCATATCCATATTTCTTTCAACAATCTCATCCCACGATTCTCTCCGTAAGATTTCTGGGTTGTATTTTGCATACTTCATATGAACTGTAATATCGCTTAAAATTTTTGTATTGGGGGCTTGAGTCATTTTTAACACCTGTATTTGCTTCTTTTAGGTAATTTATCAAGAGTAGTAAATGAACATAACCAATTTTTTCCATCAGTTATAACCCATTCCTTCTCTTCTAGGAATACCCATTCCTTAAATTGCAGAATAGCGTCTTTACCACAAGAATTAAGTAATTCTTCTGTGGATGAAAACACTTTCCCTGCGTAGTCTATCCGAGTAGTGCCGTCTGCATAAATGTAGCCCTTCTTGCCGATAGCCAACTTGTGCATCGGCGGGTAGAAGTCGGGCTTTACTACTGCTAAATCATTTATAATTAAAGCGGAGGCATAACGCCATCCCTTCAAATCTAGCATGATTTTTAGTCCATTTTCGTTAATAAAATTGTTTAAATCGGGTGTCATCACCCAAAAAAGGGGATAAGCCATAGGCTGACTAAACCTATGTCTTACCCCCGAAGGAAGAAAGTAGAAATTATTCTACTTTCAAAGGTTTCCTCCGACAATTGCGGGTGTCAAATCAACTGATTGAACTGTGTCCCAGTTAATATTGGCGATTTCTTCTCTAGCAACCATTTCACCATCAATAAAAGCCCAATGGGTCGGGTGGTTGTTAATTTGTTCAATAATGGCTTCATTGTCCATCATTACTTCTGTGTGTCCTGTTTCATTCATAATTCTTAATTTAATCATCTTAA
>Ga0315315_10001507_pt1 | contig 21390 bp, 5 predicted proteins | sample M140m3416metaG_FD_203699 | JGI IMG/M metagenome (GOLD analysis project Ga0315315, IMG submission 203699) | Ammonia-oxidizing marine archaeal communities from Monterey Bay, California, United States - M1 40m 3416 | ecosystem: Environmental > Aquatic > Marine > Intertidal zone | place: USA...
CTACAAAGCTTATCTGTACATATTGGTTCACAAATACCTAATACACATTTGTAACCATCATTACAAGGGGTTGAATCATCACATACCTGATCAGGAAAATCATTTTTTAGTGGTTGAGCATTAGAGTCAATTGCGTCTTCCTCTAAACACCTAGAGCCCGCACCACCAATTTTCTCACATTCAAGATCTCTACTACACGGCATTTCCGGTAAAAGTAGTTTAGGATCTCTATTTAAATCTAAGTCAAAACAAGCACCAACATGTTCATCTGTACCTAAATTTCTCCTTCTCAAGGGATCGTTGCGTACCTCGGCGGTATTATGGCCCAATAAAGGAAGAGGACCATGAGGCAATCCATCCATTGGAACTAAGAAAGTTGGCACACCGCTATGTTGCACATAGGAATATTCAGGATCAAGGACTCGAACTGGTTGACAATATTTTTTTCTTTTTTCACAGTAGGCTGGGGTAAAGCAGTCTCCGCTTATGCACTCAGCACCAAGCAGCCCTGTTAAGTTTTCACACTGAGCATCGTCGGTGCAAACAATAGAATTTCCGTCATCGTCAAGAGTGTCTGGAAAAACTTTAGGTTTTTGAGCAGCGGGATGCTGTGGAACACAAGAATATCCAACTCCGACTTCAGCACAGTAGCCGTCTGTACAAACAGAACCAACAGCAGAAGGGACTTTGACATGTACATCTTGAGGGTCTTCAGACCTAACACATTCAAATCTGTCTTTACATATCAACGAATCAGTGCATTCCACTGGTGGCTCATATCCGGGACATGTTCCTTTAGGGATTTCGTTTTTAACAGGATATAGGCCAAATTCTGCTTGAATAGGATGTTGTAAAAACTCTTTAGTCAGCTCCTCGCTTATTTTCACGCACTTACCAGACAGACACTCATAACCTTCTGGGCATGGATCTGATTCATCATCACAAGTCTCTGATCCTGATCCCTGATCGTATTCACAGTAGCTTTTGCCCGGTTCTTCGAGACTAGCCACGCACGCATATCCCTCGGGACAATGAGCAAATTCTGTACCCGCTTCCGCACTCTCGTCTGAACATAATATTTTTTGAGGGCCGAGAGATATGCCAAAGTGGGTAGTGTCTTTGTGAGGGCCAATACGGATCATGCGAGGTCCATTGGCTTGACATTCATACAGATCATATTGATGTTCACACTCTAAAGTAGGATTGTCGGAATCTTCGCACAACCCTTCTAATAGATCCGTGGTTCTTTTCGCTTTTGGATATCCGCATGTTTGTTCAATTTTAAATTCAAATGGGTAAGGAGGAGCTGGTCCTAGTAAAGGACCCTCTGGAACATCTGCACGCTCATCTGGTGGATCGGAGTCCACAATCCCATAATCCACAGAAGGATTCAATAATTCTGATTTAATAGCCGGACAGGGGCTGCAAACACAAGAATCGCATTTCTTTTTACAACATCTACAAGACATTCCCATAACAGTTTCCTATCTAAGCACCGCTAAATACACATTCGCCATCATTGCATTCCCAATTAGCCGGACTATCAACACCGTCTAGTTCTTCAAAATTGGGGTCATCCTTATATAAAGAGACACAATGTTCAGCGGTTAAGCATTCTGGCGGACATCCTATATAAAACGGTATCCATACATAATTCATTTTTATGGCTAAAACCCATACCAAACTAGGGTTCTCCAGCCAATCATGAGCACCTGGTGGAATTTCTACACATTTACCCTCTTTACCACACATAGACTCACCAGGCAAATCCGCTTGCTCGCAATCCGACACGTCTCCACAATTCTGATCTGGCCAATCGGGATCTAGAGTTGTGCGTTCACGATTTCTGGTGACTAATTTTTGACTCATACTGGGGTCAAAATTGCGTAAAGTCAACGATTCAGCTGTGCTGGTGCTAGCTTTTTGAACACATTTTTCATCTTTACATTCATATCCATCCGGGCATGCGTTAGTATTACTGCATACCTCATCAGGATCTACAGGAAGAGGGTTAACAAAGTTTTTAGTAGGCATAAACAATACCGGCTGCTCTACGTCTTGAATACAATATCCAGAAATATCACTGCATTTAAACCCTTCAGGGCAAGGAGTGTTATCATCACATTTCTTGGATTCTTCCTCAAAAAGTGGCTCATCTCCAGCTTCTCTCAAAACTTCTATCGTAAATTCAGTAGGAACGGTTGGATCTGCCGGGGCGTCGATGTCGCTAGTAGCAACCCCCATCAACATAGGCAGTCCACCAGTCCAAAGCTGCCTGTCTCTATCCCATAAAAGATGAACTGGTCCACTCTTCCATTTAGACCTATCCGCACCCAAGCTATCATGAAATTTAAAAGTATCACCAGCAGCAAAATCCGTATTCTCGATAATGAGAGGATTACTGGGACTAGCTGCCGATCCACCGTCATAATCGGGATTGTTTAGCCAGCGTTCACTCTTATTGGGCACTGGCTTATCGCCAATATCATAACCCCATCCAGACATTAATAAAGGACCCCTAACACCAATAGTTCTAATTTCGGATATATTAGTGTTTTTTGTGACAGTTATATCCGGGTCCTCGGGGTCGTCATCCGACTTATTAGCGGTAGTAACAAAATCACCCCTTTCCACCATAGGTGAAGTTTTTTTACCATAACCATCAAAAAAGTAAGGATCAAGATCTTCAGCGGTTGGAACCACGCCACCACCATTCGACACCGTGGAGTTAGTTGATGGAGTTGTTGACGGAGTTGTTGAAGTTGACGAAGTCGATGAAGTTGACGAAGTCGATGAAGTTGACGAAGTCGATGAAGTCGATGAAGTTGATGATGGTGTTGATGAGGATCGCTGAAGAGTCTTGTAAGCAAAATAACCCTGCTCTTGTACAGGAATAGCTACAGATTTGACAGAAGGTAAGTCTGCGTCATCTTTTCTAGGATCTTTCAGTAATTTTATAGGAGAATAAAGCTGCTCCATACTGGCTACGAAGCTGTTATCATAATCTTCTTGGCCAGCTCTAGACAGGTTAACAGCAGCACCCTCTGCTGAGTCCATAGCGGAATCCAAGGTCATGAAGCCTTCTTCAAATGGTTCCGGAATATTAGCTGTTTGATTTTCTGGAGGTGGCATACTTATACCCTAATTGTTATTTGTGTTGTTATTTGTGTTATGAACCGCCATTTGAACCTACCTCTTTCATTATTAAGGTGATGGTGTTAAAGGCTCGTCACTAAGGGGGAGCATATGCTCGTCGTCAACCTCTTCAGCCTCAGCGTCTGCATCAGATTTGCTTTTGCTAGCCTGCATTCGTATTCCCTCTTTATTGTTTCTCGCCCCAAACCTTTTAGGATCTCTTTGTTTTTGGTTTGCGAACCACCTCCAGCCATAATTAGGGAAACCCCCAACCCTGCCTGCAAAAATAGGAGCAGAGACACCCCCATTAGATAACAAATTGTTAAATGAGCTTTTACCAGTCCTAGACAGTATATCTATGTTGTACTTAGCCAACTTGCCAAAACTAGGCGTCCATGTATTAAATTTATATGTATGTTTTATACCATCTAGTCCAACCGACACGTCCAAACTGGTCACATAAGGCCCAGCATTAAAAAGTTGGTCACCAATGTTATGTAATGGTGCCCCCGCCAATTCCACGTATCCGGTTTCGTCTGGACTAATCCGGCCAACATCTATTTCGGTTAAAGCAAAGCCCGCCTGATCCATTCCAGTATAACTTCCAAAGTTTTCGGGAGAAAGAGAGTCATCAAACTCAACCTGTGTTTTTCCGGCCACATAGGCATTATCATCAAATTCCGCGTTAGGAGCCGCAACTTTAAAGTATGGCCCATATCTATACTTATTACTCTGTTGAGGTATGCCGAACGCATGAGGCAAAGCTCTCAAAGCAGGAACCTCATAAAGTAAAAACTCACTATTGGGACGATTAAAGATTCTCAAATCTATATTTACGTTAAAGAAATACTTAGCTAACGCAGCCAGTCCAAAATAAGGTGTAGTCAATTCATCAATAATAATTGGACCTACGCTAGCTTGACAGGCACACCAAATATTTCGTCGAGTTGGATGGTTTCCTATTGTACCTGGTAATTCATAAATTTCAGTTTCAAGAGTTCCACCATCAGTTGTGACTATTTTATTACTTGAGTCAAACAAATATAACGGTGCGGTTCCTTCAGCTTGAGTATTAATATTTAATTTTAGGAAGCCAGGCCAATTATCACTGATTCTCGAATTACGAAGTCGAAATCCTCTTCCGCTATATCCCCCAGCATGCCAAGGAGCATTGTTAGAGTGACTGGAACCAGCAAGTCCGCCACCCGTATAGGTCCAATTGTCACCCATGTCATCACCAATAGCGACCTCTCGACCAGCAGGAACGTTCTGAGGGGGAACAAGTTGACTACCCCATTCCCTATCATTGGCATTTGTGCCAATTGTTCTTTTCCATGCGACCATCGGTTTGAGTCTGCCATTATTAAAAAAGCTAGCACGACCAACCTGTGGATTAAGAGCCCATGCGTCACTGGTAAGTTCCCAAGACCTATTATATTGCTCGGCTTCCAAATCCCCATATGTATTTACATACTTAATATTTTCTCTCGTTAACTGAGTATCATTAAGATGTATGCCGTACCATTCTTCCAAGTCTAACGGCAATCTAAACATAAACTGTCTACAGAAACTGTCTTGTGCCATTTTTTTCAAGGCATCAAAATATTCCTTAAACTCATCAATTTTTGCCTGTTTTTGTCTTTCTTTATGAGCACTCAATCTAGTTTGTTTTACGGCTTGAATTGGTAATTGCTTCTTAGACATTCGCCTTATAACCTCCTCATCAACCTGAACATCAGCATACCAAGGTTGATCCTTAAGAGATTGAATCTGTTGGTTGACGGTTTGACCTTGTTTTCTATTTGGCTCAACGCCAGCAACAGTCTGCATAGTTTTAAATAAAGCCCAAGACCTTTCAGGATCTGTAGCGGTGAGCATCCTCATCTCAAAAAGTGTAGCCTCATACTGCCCAAGCCCGGGTAAATGCACTGTAAAATGATAATTGGGGTTGAAGAGATTATCACGAGTATATACATCTGTTTTGGTTTGATCCCATTTCCCAGTTGAACTTGACTGCATCTGCCAATGTCCGTCTCCCTTAGCCCATAACGGAGTAGAATCGTCAATTGGTAGGTCTAAGTAACGACTAACTGGTGCTCCTAACACAATTTTAGCGGTGGTTCCTTGTGTTAATTCTTCACCATAGCTAGCACTAATGATATTGTTTTGTGTTCCAGTGTTTGGGTCTCTAGCGTTTAATATATAGTTTTTAACCGCTCCTTGTGTAGGTTGTTGACTCCTGTTCATTAACTTTAATCTGAGAGTGGGATAACGTTGAGCAGGACCTACCGGATCAAAATCAGCGGGAGGCACATTTCCCCCATAGGTTCGATCTTTCGCGGTTCCAAACTCTGCCTCAGTCGCATCTCTTAATAAATTCTCATTATCAACCAACTCTATCATCCAGTCATGCTGAATAATATCACATACTTCAGTAATTATACCGGCTAAATCTCTTACATCCCCAGAGATCCTATAATACAATAAACCTTTCTGAGCAACCACAGCGTAGAGAGCACTTAAATCCAACTTGTATTTGTTTTCTGCGTATCTCAGGGGCCCACCAAAATTAGAAAAGGCAGTAGAAGGATCTGGTGTTAAGGTCATGCTCCCTAATGTGCCTAATAGGTTAACAATTTCTCCATCTTCATTATAAGCCCCTAAGGGAAATCCTAGATCGTTAACACCCGAATCTCCAAATCCACCTGCACCTATGGTCCAATTGTTACCCCCAACTAAATAGTTTTCATAATGGGCATAAACATTTAACACATTTAGTACCTCGTTGGAAAGAAGCCCACCAGATCCATGACCGTCAAATTTATTTAAAATAACCTGAACACCATCTAACATAATAGCAGGTGAAGAAATCACTACGTCATAGAATCCACCACTTTGACTTTCCTTATATGTCCATCTTTGTAAAAACCCGCTAGCTAATGGTTTACCAGGACTAAAATTGGCCCCCACGGTTGCTTCCTTTAATACGTCTATAATACTACCGTTGGCGTCTTCTTCCTTAACCATATGAAATCCAGGGAATATAACAGGACTACCGAGGGGTGGTATATTAATTATGGCCTTATCTTCGTCCTTTTCAGGGCAGCGATCTTCCACCAACTTGAATTGCGTAGAGGCCCCCTGCGAGCCCCAGCTCAATGAAGTGCTTATGCTTACCACATATGCCCCAAATAATTTAGGACTTTCTGTTAAGTCTGTGCCTGTGTCACAAGTCGCCGCAGCCATCATTATTCCTTATTGTTTGTGTTGTGTTGTGTTGTGTTGATTATTCAGTCTACAGCCACTATGGAGGTGGGCTGGTGGTAAATACCCATTCTTTAGTAAGAGAGTAATCTCCAGTTGCCTCATTCCAAGAAGTAGATTTACTCTGTACAAAAGGCCCACAATGTATGGTAAACCCAGTACTTGCACTAGGTTCGTGCTTATCCACTATTGCCACTTCGGCTTCTGATTTCTGGAGAGCAACAGTAAAACCACTCCTCTGTCCCCTCTTTATTTTAGCCGTATAAGAGACACTTCTCCTTTCTTCTGTTTTTGTTCCCATGTCCTGCATAACAGGACCTGTTATTTTAAGTATAACTCCGATAATAGCTATAACAGGTGTACCGCCACTATCGTCTACTTGTAATGTTTCCTCAAGAGCCCGAGCTAATAAGGGTTGCCTATCATCATAAGATACACTAAAAGTTATAGTTCCCGTAACCTTATTAATGCCCACATTTTTACTAAATTCTATATCTCTCAACTTAGTAGCTTTTGTAGAATCCGCTGAAATCTCTGGTGTACCTGCTACTGGGTCTGCTGCCGCACCCGGATTAGTAAACCCAAGAGCCTCTCTATAAGCCTGATCGGCAATCAGTTTAAGCTTACCACCAATGTTCTGATAAGCCGTTAAAGCATTAGCATATTTGTCATGCTGGTTTTCGGTCCCAGCCTTCGTATTATACCCAGTCACAGTTCCCTGTATAGAAACTAAAGCACCTTGTTGAGGAATATCGGTGTCAGGATCAGGAGGTTCAACATCGATCTCAGAAGTAGGATCAATGTCTACACTGATCTCTAAATCAATAGTAGCAGTAGAGGCTTTCTTAATACCAAGCACCCATGTATCTGTAACACTGTAAGATCCAGCATGGATGTCAGTTTGTACAGTTCTTACATGGTCAAAAGCTTTATATCTCTCGTTTGCATCAGCATGTTGGTACAAATCAAACCCCAAACCTTTAGCCGCCGTTGTCGAGGTTGCAGCAGTTCCAGGAACCCCATCCTTAGAAGAATCCATTGCTGCGGGATTGAACCAATTGCTTTTTCGGTCAGTGGATGCTGTCATATTTACTATATTCTGTGGTAGTCCCTCCTTGCTAATAATGTCATCGGGCTCACCTGTGTAGCTCAATCTTTCCGCAATAAATTTAGCAGCTTGCCTCCAAGCCTCACCATCATTGGCTAATAGATCATTTGTACCGTAATTAGTATCTATCTGCTTTATACCTGTAGCAGTTAAAGAGTGTGTTAATGTGTATGTTCTATAGGGTATTGGATTTGTGGAGGGATCGTTGTCTTTGTATGAAAATTGTTCAGTTGGTTGTAAATCCCAAGATTCTGTTAAAGCACTTATCTTGAAATCTTGCTCTTTAACACCATCATCAGCATCAACCGTAGAACCAGTATTCCCAGCAACCACTGAGTTGTCGTCATACGCTTCAAACTGAATCGTATATTCTTGATTCTGTGTCCCACTGGAAACTTCATTTTGTTCTGGTAAATCTATGGACAGAATACGAGCATCATTAAATGTGATAGTATTTTGAGCAGCACCACCATATGCGGCGATTTCTAATTTTCCAGTACCCTGCATTGGCCATTGGTTACGATTAAGCTGTGCTAATATTAAAGCCTCACCCTGAACTCTGGATTGTCTTTCACCCTTAGTGAGCATATCTTGGTCATCAGTCGTTTTAATTGTAGCAGTACCGGTTACGGTAATACTAAATTTACTATTGATATGTGTTCCGTCTTCAGTGGAAATGTCTTCCCTATTAATAGAATATCTGGGAAATGGACCAACTACACCCACTTCTCCATCACCAGTTGCATTAAGAGCGGATTGTCCACCCAGAATTAATGTCTTTTTAGAGTCTCTTGACTGAAAACTAATCATTCCCTAAATCCCCTTATAAATTTCGGAATTGTTTCTGTTGTAGGTGCTTGAATCTTTAATGTGGTGTTAACATTATCCTTATTCGCACAATGAGTCATTAACGTACTCAATCCACTAGCAGGACTCTCACCCTCTACATAAAAGTCAGAAATTCCACCAAAAGCTTTGTTGATATATAGTGGAGTCAATCCACTTCCTACTGCTTCTGTTTTCATGACTAAACTCAATCCTGGGCTAGGACCTGGCTCAAGGGTATTGTAATTAAAAAAGGTACTGGCGTTATTGTTACCCTGTAAGGATAAAGTGATGTCACCAGAATGGACATATCCCCCAGAAATGCCCGTAGGAGGAATAACCGTTGAAATGTAGAGTGTTCTTTGGGCAATGCCGCTCTCGACCACATTACCAAGCATAAATAACGGACCAAGGGCATCAGCACCACTCCCAGCTAATCCTCCAATATTAAGTGGAATAGTTAATAGACCACTCGGATATGACACCCCTTCACTTAATGGACTATCTACACCCTGATCAGCCCAACCATACGGAGTATTTAGCCTATCATTATTTAAAAACAATGGTAAGTCAGTGGTGTATATGTTTTCTTCACCCATAAATAAAGTTGTAGTTCCGACAGCACCGGATGCAAATGCTTGGCTAACACTTTTTATATATGCTGTAGTATTGGTGGCTACCTCTTTAAACGGCACTCCTAAATGTAAATCTAAATTATTTCCAGTATTAACATTCTTAATATATAATTGGGTGGAATCCGTAAATTTGACATTGTCATTAACTTTCATATAAAGAGGAATATTAACAGCGGGTGAACCCTCTGTACGTAATTCGAAGAAGGAATGATGTACATCGGGTCCAATAGTTAAAGTTATTCCAGACGCATGAGATACGGGAGAACCTGTGCCATTTATAATTCTTAAAGTGAGGTTTCCAGAACCAGTTACTGGGCCAGGTGTGTGTAAAGCGATACCGGGCGACTCATACTCAAATGGCCCCTTAATGAATAGAGGGTTTGGTGGTACTCCGTACTCATTATTCGGATCTAGACTAAAGTCCACAATTGATAATTTTTGTACAGTGACAATATCATCGTAATAGACAGCACCACTATAAGTATAAGGTGAGAGTGTAGGCCGTGCTTCAAACATCCTTACTACGCCAATCCTATCACCGGTCGCAAACTTTAATTTTCTCATATGTAAGATTCTGGAAGAATAACTTGTTTGCGTGTCCGGTTTTGTTCTTATGTCCGCAACTGGGTGCGTATTCATATACGGGCGTATTTCGGATTTTAGATTGTCTAAATCATGTCCTTGGTCCTTTAAGTCAAAACCAAACACTTGACCAGTCTTCAAGTTGTATATAGTGCTGTCATCGGCAAACAAGGTAGCCCCATCAACAAATTGATTTTGGTCATTATGCTGACCTTGATATGTTGTTTGACTAATCGACCCATCTGACCATGTCACGGGTTCAGTTCTATTGGAAAGAATTATATTTGAACCAAAGTTAGAATACGGCCCTATGTTTTCACCCTTGGTTGAAACAGCGTTGGGTGTTGATGATATAGTGGATAATGGAAGACTAATACTAGATCCGTTATACGTTCTGATTAACACAGGACTGGCAGACACGTCGAATAGATATGCCTTACCAGTATCCACATTCGCGAAATTAAACTCATCTACCGATGAGCCGGTTCCGCCAGGTTCCGTTACGGCCAAATAGCCATTATTATAATCAAAAGAATAACCGAATAATCTGATTTCTTTGCGTCCAGTACCATTGTTGTATGCAGATAGATTTGCTACTACATTATCCGATGTGTAGCCCTTCCCATATAAAGCACCATGATATGACCAATCATCAGTACCAGCAACCCGAGTGAACATATACAGAGCACCAATAGCATTTGGTATATAGGCGTCAGTCAATGTGTTCCGTATATAAGGGTCTACATAGTTGGCACTGACAACCATTAACTTATCGCCACTACCATCCCTATCGTAAATTTTAAACGGATAACCAAATCCCGTTCTCAATCTATCCGTAGTTATGAACGAAGAATTCGAAAGATACGAACTATGGTCTGGAGTATCTGCGAACGATAGTACCTGAGTAGGTGTTGTATAGTCATCCGAAGTAGACAATCTCCAAATCTGGTCATTGTACTGTCTTTTATCAAAGTATAGATCTTCATTATCAAATTGAATATTTAGGCCAGCACTTAAAGTCTCGTGTGATAATTGAGAATTTGGCGTCTGATCAGGATTTACAACTGAACCCTTGTCAAAGATTAACCAATTATAATCATTCGCACTCTCAAATTCGAGTCTGTCTGGATCGCTATAACCAGTATAATTACCGTGGAATTGAGTAGCACCTACCACAAGGCCATTAGGCATATAATAATCCACACCATCGAAAGTATGTATATGATAACCCGCAGTAATTTCTCCTAATTCAGCCCTCACCGAACCCGGATCTGGGCTATTGGCAATCGCGGCTTCCGGTGTTCTGTAGAGTGGATAGTATCCATTACTTGGGAATGGCCCCAAAGTTTTACCAAAGTTATTAAGATTACAAACTATAATAATATCAAATTTATGTAACTCGTAATCAATGCCAAGCCTGTAAGTTAGATCTACCCGGATAGAAACAGCACATCTATTATTGTCAGATAGTCGTAAATCATAAATCGCTATGGATGTATGAATGTTGGATGAGTCTATACTACTTACAGTAAATTCCCTAGATGAATTGGAAATAACCCTTTCATATAGATCTGATCTCAGGCTAAACAGCGGATCATTTTCTAGGTTGATGCTAGACAATAAGGTGGGATTAAATCTTAAAACATTATTATGAGACACAGTATCGTCATCATTAATGTCATATATGGCTAACTCAACATTATTTCCCTTAATGCTACCATTTACTAAATAAGTACCATTAGCATCATATGCGGCCCTGTTTAATACTTTAGTTGATTGCCAAGCGAAATCATTTGCGGCATCTTCATAAAATGCTGAATTAGAATTAGTCGTTACGGTAGCGGTTTGGACGGCATTAGCCACTGGGTCGTAAGTTACTATTTCGTTAATGCTGTTAGGCGGCACAACTGATGTTGGCTCTTTCCTCTGGACCGCCATAGCATTAAACCCATGATCCTGAAATCGCAACAAATTATCTGTATACGTATTACTCCCTCTGTAGATGATGGAGTTTGTATTACTAACCGTGGAACCCGAATCTTTAGTGACTACCGCTTCCTTACCAATATTCTCAGTATCTCCTAAGTCAAACAGATTAGTGCTGTTTTGCAACGTATAACATTGCTGGTTTGAGTTTATAGTTTTTAATACACCCTGAGTATTTAAGGTGGCGAATCTCGAAGTTGGTGTTTCCGTATTTACAAATAAGGAAGTAGAACCTTCCGACCCGATGCTAAATTCCTGCGTACCATCACGCAGCACATCCGCAAAGATGCTATCCATAGTTAAAGTGGTGCCACTACTATAAGGACCTCTGGCACGAGTTCTCAAGGAGATTAAACCGCTTGCAGATATGCTGGACTTTAAGTATAGTGGTGTATTGCTCGCCGTCTCGGGTGCAAACGTCAATGGAATCTGTGCGTTTGAATGAGCAACACCAGAAGCAAAAAATGCAATATTATTATTAGAACCACCAACACCATCGTTAACCAGCGACATTCTGTTTGCGTCATAGGATGATGAGCGAACATGTAATGTGGCTTGACCCCCAGATGCTATTGGTCCCACTCCATACAAAGGAATTACGCCTGTTGGCGACTTAGCAAACGTTAAAGGTACTTCTCCTTTAGTTTTCGGAGCTTTAGTAATTAAAGGAATCCTGACCTGAGGTGGTGTCATCTTTATATTAAGAGATGTGAAGTTCTCTACGTTTTGTGGTTTGATATATAGGGGGATCTTCGTGCCGCCTAAGCTTTGACCAACTTTAAGAGTCATCCCATCGTGTGCCTGGGTATTCCCCGAAGCCACTAAAGAGAACTCCCCACTTGCCATCACAGATCCTTTACTGATAAGTGTAGCCTTCTTCGTGGATACCTTGTAGGACTTAATATATAATGGAACAAAATCAGGGCCTTTGTTCGCATTGTTAATCTTTGGATACGTAATATCAAATCCGCCCAGCAAGCTATTCCTACTAAAGAAAGACGCCCCTATAGGTGCTCCGCTAACCGAAGGATTATACTTGTTGGACCCATCATCAAGATCTATATAGTTATTAGAATTATTCAGGAATAAGTTTTCCGTATTAAGAACTTGCAGACCCCTAGTATAAGAACCTTTCTTTTCATCAAAGTTGTCAGTAGCACTAGGCAGTAGTCCACTAACCGCTGGCGATTCAGAATAATCTCCAAACCTAACAACGGGACTTGACCCCTGTGCCACATAGTCTAGTGCATAAGTGCTGTCTATATTTTGTCCATCTGAGTAGTTCAAAGCATCATCAGACGTTCTGCTAATTCCGCCAGCAGCTGGAGAGAATTTAGACCTACCGAACGCATTAGTGTTTTGGGTGAGCTTGAAATCTGGATTAATATGTTCCTGAATTTCTGGTCGAATTTCCTCATCGTATTTGAATACAGCAATCTTATGAAAAGAGTTATTGTATCTCGTTCCCGATAGTGATCTTGTGTTGATTCTAAAAGTCAAATTAGACACTTTAGCAGACATCAAGAAATCGACGGTAGCACTCTGATGATAAGAATGTGTTGATTCGCGTCTGGTATAAATATTGTTTACCGCACAATAGGGGTATTTAGTAATTCCTCCAGTTGATAGCTTATTTGATGCGGGCTGCCTGTTTATTACTCTAGTGGCACCAAAATCTCCCACACTATCGGTACTTGAAACACCGCCAACCTTATGGTATGTTAGATTGGTCATAACGAGACCAATTGCTAATGTGTGTCTAATTTCCCCAGTTGTAGAATCGTAAGTGGGTTGGTTTACGTCGTCAAAGCCAGGATTAGATATATCATTATTATAAATTTCTGGATATAATGTATTATCCGGCCTTGCACCAAACACAGCCCTATCATCAGCACTCGACTTGATTAAACTGCCATCAATTAAGTGTCTTTTCACAGCGGCTGACGAAATAGTTAAAGTATAACCAGTTATTTCTCCTAAACTGTTAGTTCTTGGAACAGGCGTAAACAATTCAGCATATGGCTCAATAAACCTAACATCCTCTTGGGTGATTCTATGATCACTATTATTTAAGGTAATAGGCAGCTTGTCACTGGTAATAAATGGGTAATCCAAAACATCATTAGCAATCCATGAAGGTATACCAGCACTACTATGACTACCATAGGTCAAATCAAAAATCTCACCTAAAGTTTTTTCACCACCATAATAATTTGCAATGGTGTGTAGTTGGGAGCTTCTATTAAAATTTTCCCAATCTCTAGTAGCTACTTGGGGGTAAGTCCCAGGCAAAGATCCATAAAAGAACAAATCAGCAGCACCACCCCTAAAAAACCCAGGGAATTGGGATGCAAATCTAGCAGCCCCTCTAGACGAAGATGAGGGATCAGCTCTAAATATCTCAGACCAGATACCATTTTTGTGATATGGAGGAATATTAACATTCGTGTCTAATGATGCTGGCCCATTCGGCATAATCATAGATCGCGGATCTTTGTTGTAGAGAACGACCTTGGGAATTGCCACCCCGTTGTTTATTACACTGTCTCTCGGAATTGTGTCACGGTTATTCCACCTTTGGAATGTAGCAGATTGCTCAGTAATATCAAAAGAAATTATCACATTCTCCACGGTGTCTAACTGAGACAGCGACACATTGAGAAAGAACACGGGGGTTTTAGTAAATGATCTATCGTGAGTCGCAATCCAAGCTCCACCACATTGATCAGATGACTCCACGCTGGTGGATGATGTGTAGTCATACTTGACAAAACTTTCCTCAGATTTAAGCCTACATGTAGCCTCCTCCACAAAACTCAAATAAGGCTTTATAAATGAAGCATTAGAGGTGGATTGAATAACCCCACCACCACCAGTGAAAATATCTTGCTGGTCTTCTGTTTCACCCAAGCCATCTTCTTGTGAGACAACAACCGGCGGAATAGTGGGAGGTGTGGGCGAGACAACAGTGGGCTCGGGAACAGACCCCTTCGTACCAGTCAATATCACATAAACGGATTCGACTTCAGTTCCGTAAGCGAAATCTGTGTTCGTCTTAAGACGAAATTCCGCATCTGAAAAGTCTGATACCATCCAACTGCCGGTAAAAGTAGCTGAATTCCATTCAGCACCGTCACCGTTTTCACCTGTATGAATTGTTGTTTCAGACTGCCAAACCCCGCCAACCCTAAGATTGGCTAAAAAATTTCTTATATCGCTATTTTGATACCTGCTAGCAACAACCAATTGAGCACTGGTAATTTCAAGCCACTCTCCACTTGCGGCCCCTAAACTAAAAGTTGCCTCTTTATTAGGGGAATCTGGTGCCTGTATATAATTACTACTACCCGCGTAAAATAACACCTCGTCATGGTCATCACCGTCAATATTAAAACCAAAAGCATCCTCATTTATCTTAGATAAATCTAGGGGTCCGTATGCGGTCCATTCCGACTCATCAACTATAGCATCAGGTCTAATAACCTCCTCGGCTGTAGTAAGATAGGACATTTCTAAGAAAACGTTATAGAGCCTATAAAGTTCCCCTTCACCTTCATCGGATAAATCAATATGTAATTGAGCATTCTCCCAAGACGCCGCATCTTCTGCAGTAGTAGTAAATGCAAAAGCAAAGTTTTTAGTTCCGCTACTCGACTGTTTGTTAGTTTTTGCATCAGTTAAAGGCGTGACGCCATCCGATTTAAAAATCCTCGCAGTCAACGTATGGTAATCTCCATCATCGCCAGCATACTCGCCTATCCTAAAGTAAGCATAACAGTTTCTTCCGGCCACACTGCCAAATCTATCCAGATCGGTTGGCATTGTAAGGCCAAACTTTAATGTGCCAGTACCACTGGTTTTCTGAACATAGTCTACGGTAGAAGGGGATTGACCGCTATCAACTTCCGTATAGAAGTTGGAACTGGATGAACTCCAATCAGTATTGGCTATGTCAGATGTTGGCACACCTATAAAATTTGCCATTAGTTACTCCGAGTTCTATAATTACACGAGAATAAAGAATATTCCAGAGGATCTTTTAATATAATTTTTCTGTCTATAACATCATATCGACCAGTTAAATCTATGTTCCATGTTAGTGTTCCATCAACAAGATTGTCATAATTTAAATTATTTAAATTCAATAAGTAGGGAACTGTGGGAATATTTCCATCTATAGACTGTGGGCTATTTTTAAATTGTGACAATAAAGCTCTTGAATATTTAGTATCTTTACTATAAATTGAGGGTGTTATCCTTTGTGAAAAAATAAATGTCAGATCTGTTACGGAACCTATAATTCTACGTTCATATAGTTCCAAAATGTCACACCGAACATTAAGACTATACAGACCAGTATCATCATTTATTACCGCACTAGAAATAAGACCCGCAACACTATCACCAAAATCGGTAATATTACTCATGACATTAGTCACTAATAAACCATCATCATATCTAAAGTCTATTCCAAATCCGTCTCCAGTATTTATTGCTGGACTAACACCCCTTAGCCATAAGCTTTGAGCACGTCCGCCTCTTGTATCTATAAACTCTTTTACTAGTTGATCGTTTTCAACAAAAGAATTAGCACTAGAATAAGTAAATAAATAGATTTTGGATTGATTATTAAATAGTTGCTGATCAGACCAAACAATGAAATCATCTTTCCATATAATTTTACTTACAGACAATTCCGAAGAGCTGACAACCTCAGGTATACCCAGTCCAGCTAAAGCCCCTGATTTTAAAGCCCTGTATTTTACGGGAACTTCTCCAGCGGTGCCAAAGCTAGAATTGTGGAAGTAGCGATTTGAGCTAACTCCACCAGCAGTGATTTCTGTAAAGTCTTGCAATGCAAACGTGGAACTAGATAGAAAATTAGCACTTATTTGTCCAAGCTTAGTCTCGGCATCGGAATCTTTCCGCACTAACCCACTGTATCTAGTACTCATATTATTTGATGGATGTAGCGGTATATTGTCATACTGTGGATTAAGATTATCGCTCTTCATATATCCAGCACTAACTTCTGGATTAGATTTAACACGAGACCCAGATAAAACAATAAATTCATCATCAACTCGTCTGATGGCTACACTTTTACCAAAACTATCAACCCAAGGATAGATATACCATTGTGACATATGGGAAATGTTATTACCAATGTCTGGAGGCCCATCCATAGAGCGATCAGGATTATTAGAATAGGTGGATCTGAACCTATTAATATCATAGTAAAGCGGAGGAGACCCAGTCCTACCAAACCCGGTATTTCCAAACCTGCTTAAAGCAGTTGTAACAAAATTCGTATTTGTTGATATGACAGCTCTATTAGTAATAGAATCACTTTGCTGGGGATTATAGATCTCAAATCCGGGAATATCTAGAGCTGGTAATCTCGGATTATACGACGATGTGTTAAACTTTCTATAATAAGGAATGGTAGTATTCCGTTTAAGCAATGATTGCCTACTAGCTACAGAATTAAAATGATGATAGTAAATGTCCTGAGCTGTCCAGTGTAGAACTGCGGCTCGTAGCCAGTACCTACTAGTATATCTTGCATCCAGATCTATAAAATAATCGGGCTCATGAAATAATACATTGGCATTTTCGTCAATCGGATCTAAGGGCACAGAAGAGTAGGTGGGATAGAGCCCTCTATATCGGGCTTCAAAAGTCTTCCAAGGATTCGTCTCTACAAACTCTGAAAGTGTTTTTGTGGCAACTCCATCCGGGAAGTTGTATTCCCTTGACCAACTTGTGTCATTAGATATGCTGTCACCCCCACCATATAAAGTGTTACGATGAGAAATATCACTAATACGACCATACCTATCAACGGTAACTGATAACACATGAGTTTTGCCGTATGGTAAATGCCACGGCACAACACGACTTCTGAAATTCTGTACCAACTTAGTACCGCGTGGTGTTGATACGGAATTACAATTTCTCACCCGTCCATACTTATAAAGATTGCTATTTTCATCTGGGTTATTAGTTGTGTACGTGTCAACATGGCATTCAGACTCCTCAACACCAAACAGGTCAACAGATAAATCTGAGCCACGCTCACCAATTGCCAAAACATAAACTTTGCTATCACCCGACAAATGCGAATACTTAAAGTCGAGAGAGCAGCCAAATCGACATCCATTATATGGACTTCTTGTATACAGGGTGTTAGCGGACTCTCTATCCTTTAAAGAATCAGCATCCAAGCCATCAATCAACTGATCGCTGGTATTAGCACAAAAGTATGGATAGAAATCTTGCGGGCCTCGCTTAGGATCATCAAATGGGCTTGAGCCATTAAATCGCGAAGGAACATATTGATCTACGATTTTACCAAAATCCTCAGCAGCATCATCAAACAATAAGTTTACGCTTCCAGCATTGCCACTCGTCCCAAGCATTCCAGACATTCTTTGGCTAGTGAAAAATTCACTATTGCTACTCAGTTGATCGTCAGTAGATGTGGACTTGGACTTATAGCCATTGCGACCTGTTGGCGAAAAGATGGTGCCATGATAATCCCACGACTGACCCGAGGTCCCGTATATATTTGAGACACATGTCCAGTTAATACCCGACACAGATCTTAAATCACTACCATACGTTGGCTTAGCAAAAAATTGATCATCATATATTTTGAAGGTGTCATCGTCTATCTTCTTTACATACTTGGTGCCATTAATTGGATGGATATCAACATAAGACGGTGAAGATGTTGAGAATAATGCACCAGATATTTTTATAATATCATTAGTTTCTAGCTTATGTCCTGGAGAGGTAATAGTATTCTCAGAGACAGAATCTATAATTCCTCTTTTTCTAGTATAGATATCAACTTTGCCACATTTCCTGACTGGCTGTATCTTAATAAGACTAATTTCTTGAGTGTCAATTGTATATGTTCTGAGCCCCGCCAAATTGTGACCATCACCCGCAAATTTATGTAGTGTCTTGTTAGAACTGTATTGAGTACCGTCAACCGACATTCCCCATGTACAAGCTATATCCAACTGTATGCCCACAACATCTGATGATGGAATGTTAGAATTAACACCCGCATCCTTATCCACAACCAAATAAAACTTACCAACAATCTTATCGGCATTAGCACTTGTTATATTGTTGCCGTTAATATCTTTAAATATACTGCCACCACCCGAAATAGTGGTAGCTGTACTTGGAGCTTGATAAGAAGTGGTAGAAGTTAAGTGGGGACTCCCAATAGGAAGTGATGCCGAGCCCGTAACATTTGGTAAAACACCACCATATGTAAGATAAATTACTTGGGGAATTTCCTGAACATCTCCAGATCCACCGCTCCAGTCTGTTTGAGAGTTTTCACCACTATTAAAAGAGGCACCACCATTACTGCCTTGGGTTAATTTAATTTTTAAGATAGTGTTGTCAAGTGAGGCAAAATCTAAAGAGAGTCTTGTTTTTTGTGTTTGACTGGTTTCTTGAACGCCTAATGGAAAGATCTTATCTATGCCACCCAAATCTGTAGACATACACATAGTAGAAATAGTAGCTTGGCTTTCAGTGTTGTCAACAAATGTAGATGCTTGTTTTAATTCTGCACCCTGTGTCTGTAAATTGATATCATACCTATGAACATCTGAATAATCTTCATAAGAGACAAAGGCGATATCGTCCAGTATAGTAATGTCGTTAGCTTCCCACCGGTCTTCAAAAGAAACCTTAGAAAATTGCCTATGTAAAAGGCCGTGTTCTGGCTCAATAGGTATAGCGACAGGAAATATATTTGTGCCATCTACCACATCATAAACAGCCCTAGCATTATTCATTGAAAAACGCAATGAGTTTGGCTGGGCGTCGTCAAATCTAGTGGTATTACGAGACTCTATAGAATTTGATATACCACCCCAACTTGTGAAATGTTCAATGCCTTGGGCTGTAGTTTTAATACCTAATGGTAGCCCACGCTTCTGTTCGTCCTTGGAGCCGTCATTATCGGACTTCATGAAAAGAGGAGCACCGCCCTGTATCTTATCGTATTTGAAGAAATCTTGCATTTATTGATTATCCAACCTTAAAGTCTTTATCTAAACGTACATCCAACTCGTTAGTTATAATTTCAGTTATTTTTGGTGTGATCGCATCAGCCACGGCATTTTTAATAGCGTCAGCATTAGTAATATTAAATGCTAATGTCATATCCCCACTGAATGAATGCTGCATAGTTAAATTACTAAAAGTGGCAGCTAAGTTAGTAAATGCTCCTTCAACCCCAGTAAATTGTTTTACCACACCATCTAATCCACTGATTAAGCCTCCTTGAAAACCTTCTAAAATACCACTAAGGTCTGAGGTATCAAGACCCAGCATAGCTCCAGCACCTTGAACCATACTGCTCATCAAACCACCATCCTGCCTGTATTGCACGTTCCCACGACCCACTACACCACCACGGTTGAATCCAGGGACATGACCTTTATTCAATTGTTTCATATAACCAACACCATGTGATTGTACCGCTTCTCTACTCATTACAAATTCACCCGGAGTTAACATAGCTGGAACAGTGTCAGAACTTGAGGGTATAGATCCACCATCAGCGTACCCGCGTCCACCTCTCTTCCACCTTTGGAACTCTGCCCATTCCGCTCTTTGTCTCTCCATTTGACGCATGTAATAAGCGTACTCATTCCTAGCATAGGACATCTCTTCTGGCGTTGGCGTCCCTGTTGCTGGGGCTCCGCCGACATATCCGGGTGAGACAGACTGGTTTCCATGCTTCTGACGCCCTCGCCTCTTATTGGCAGCCGCTTGTCTATTTTTGCTGATTTCATCTCTTCTTTGTTGAGCCTTTTTCTCTCTTGCGGCCAGATCAAGGAAAGCATTATCCCTCCTCTCCTCGCGTGCGTCGCGTTTATCAGGAGATATAAAGGCGTCCAATCGTCCCTCTCGGTTTCTTTCATTTCTGTCTGACATATCTTCACGATCTTCAAATCTTCTGTCAGCAAGGCTCTTTTTACTAGCCGCCATAGACTCTTCTCGGCTGTACCCCTTACTTCCCGAATACCTTTCGAGAAGTTCTTGCTTCTCATCGTCGCTTCTGTCGCTGTCTAGTATTCTTTGTCTGCGTTTTGCATTCTGCTGTGTTCGCCTGTCTTTTACACGTTGTTCGCTAGCCGCCCTAATATCAGAGGCTGACATGTCTTTCTGTTTGTTTAGCTTTTGTGCTCTCGCATCATCGGCTGCGGTGTTTTTAGCATCCCTCGCGTCTCTCAGATCTTTTATCGATTTTTGTCTTTCTTCTTCTCTCGCTTTTTTAGCATCTTTATTGAAAAACTTGTCCGTATATGTATCAAGTTCGTCGCTGCGTCTCTGTTGGTCTGATCCTACAAACGGTTTTGTCGGGTCATATTGACCACCCTTGCCATACTTCTCTTCTTCATAATCAGCTTTTGCTTTAGCTATAATGTCCGCGTCTCTTTCTTGGGCGGTTTTGCCATCCTTGTCTTCCCACCTTAAGGTGCTCGGATTAAATTTATCCCCCATCGACATTGGCGTGGTGCCTTCTTTAGCTTCTCTAGCTTCTCTTGTCGCTTTCATAGTGGCTGTGTCTTCTTGTAATTTCTTTATCCTTTTGTCCGACTCTTCATTTTTCTTCCGTAAATCTGCCAAACGTACTTCTCCGGCTGTCTTGTCTGCCTCAAGTCTTTTATTTGCAGCCGCAATGTCATCGTCCCTTTGTTTCTCTAGCATTTTCTGCTCTGCCCGAGTCCTTTTATGGTAAGGTATGTACAATGGATTGTCCTTGGATGGATCGTCCATTGCTCTATTGGCCTCGGCTGCAGTCATCTCTCCTCT
>Ga0315315_10001509_pt1 | contig 21364 bp, 25 predicted proteins | sample M140m3416metaG_FD_203699 | JGI IMG/M metagenome (GOLD analysis project Ga0315315, IMG submission 203699) | Ammonia-oxidizing marine archaeal communities from Monterey Bay, California, United States - M1 40m 3416 | ecosystem: Environmental > Aquatic > Marine > Intertidal zone | place: USA...
GTATACCTTCTAGATTGAATTCACCTAACACCTTATTATCAGCAGCCATTTCTCTTTCGCCCTGATAGACCTTGATGGTGACAGCGCTTTGGTTATCTTCCGCCGTTGAGAAAACTTGACTCTTCTTGGTTGGAATTGTTGTATTTCGATCTATCAATCGTGTGAAAACTCCACCCAGCGTTTCTATACCCAAAGAAAGTGGCGTCACATCCAAGAGCAGAACATCTTTTACGTCACCCTGCAGAACGCCAGCTTGTATGCCAGCGCCCATAGCAACCACTTCGTCTGGGTTTACACCACGATGCGGCTCCTTTCCAAAAAAGTTGTTAACCGTCTCGATGATTTTTGGCATACGAGTCATGCCCCCAACCATTATAACCTCATCTACCTCACCGGCACTCAACCCAGCATCCTTGAGAGCAGAGCGGCACGGACCAACTGTTCTTTCAACTAAATCTTGCACGAGAGCTTCAAGTTTCGCCCGTGTTAACTTAATGTTCAAATGCTTCGGGCCGGTCTGGTCGGCTGTAACAAATGGAAGATTTACTTCGGTTTGCATGGAGCTAGATAGTTCCATCTTGGCTTTTTCAGCCGCCTCTTTTAAACGCTGTAGTGCTAATTTGTCGTCACGTAGGTCGATTCCATTATCTTTTTTAAATTCGTCGGCAAGATAGTCTATTACTCGGTGGTCAAAATCTTCCCCTCCAAGAAAAGTATCTCCATTTGTAGATTTAACCTCAAAAACACCATCGCCTATTTCAAGAATAGACACGTCAAATGTTCCGCCCCCAAGATCATAAACCGCTATGGTACCATTATTTTTCTTATCAAAGCCATACGCCAGTGCTGCTGCTGTTGGTTCGTTTATGATCCGGAGAATTTCCAATCCAGCGATTTTTCCTGCATCTTTTGTCGCCTGTCGCTGAGCATCATTGAAATAAGCAGGCACAGTTAGCACAGCTTGCTCCACAGAGCTTCCTAGGAATGCTTCAGCATCTTCCTTCAATTTTCGGAGTGTGAATGATGAAATCTGACTTGGGCTGTACTTTTCACCCTTGGCCTCAACCCAAGCATCACCGTTCTCTCCCGCTACTACGGCGTATGGCATTAATTCTGAGAACCTCTTCGCATTGCTATCATCATGGCGCCGTCCGATTAAACGCTTAATCGCAAACAGAGTATTCTCCGGATTAGTGACAGCCTGTCTTTTGGCGGCCTGTCCAACCAGTCTCTCGTCTCCATCTGCGAATGCGACCATTGAAGGCGTCGTTCGCGCGCCTTCTGCGTTTTCAATCACTTTAGCATCTTGACCATCCATGAACGATATACATGAATTTGTTGTACCTAGATCAATCCCAATAACTTTAGACATAAAAACCTCTTTTTCGTAAGCAACATTCGTAATCGTTAATTAAACTTTTAGATGGCCGCTTGTATAGTTTACCTTCCTCGACTCCCGATATATAGGAACCGTCGTCGGACGCTTCAACCGTCATCATCAAAGTTTATTTTTAACACATTGTAATTTTACAGAAAAACCAGGGTCACCCCGCGGCTACACCTTCATTTATCAATACTTAAACCTTCTCATCAACCCCTTCTGGTTGATCCGGCGCATTGGACTTAGACACACCTACCATCGCTGCCCGCAGCACTCGATCCTCTATGGCATAACCCGGCTGTAAAACTTGCATCACCACACCAGGTTCTTCTTTGTCTGATTCAACCTCAAACATAGCCTGGTGGAAATTATAATCAAATTTTTCTCCGACTGGATCAATTTTCCGAACTCTATTTTTCTCAAAGGCATTTAAAAGCTCTTTCTCCGTCATTTCGACACCAACAATGAGATTTTTCACGCTTTCGTCCGCTCCCTCTAGGTCTGAAGGCCCAGACTCGACAGCCCTCCGCAGATTATCGGCTACACTCAAGAGATCTTTAGCAAAGTTTGCTATTCCGAATTTCCTTAATTGTTCTTTCTCTCTCTCAGCCCTTTTACGATAATTATCAAGCTCAGCAACCGAACGAAGAAGTTGATCCTTTAGTTCGCTAACTTGTTCCCCTAAAGCTTCTACCGGTTCTTTTATCGTGTCTTCAGGCCCAGAATCAATCTCCGCTTCGGCTAGATCATCTGGATCAATCTCTTCGCTTTTTGATTGTTTTACATCTGTCATTTCTTATGTTCGCCCGACATCGTTTATTAACAAGATTTCATTTAAGCAATTTATATAGATTTACAACCGCTCGAGACTCAATCTAGTAATTTTCCTACTAGTTTTGATGTATAATCAACAACGGGGATAATCCTTGCGTAATTCATTCGAAGTGGCCCGATCACCCCCAACGCCCCTACAACGCGCTTTTTCTTATCATGATAGGGGGCTATTATCATAGAGCAGCCGGCATTTTTGAATAAATAGTTTTCCGCGCCTATAAAAATTTGCACCCCTTCCGCTGCACCCGTCGCATCTAGAAGGTTTAAAATACTCTCTCTTTTCTCCAAAGCCTCAAAGAGGGTTCTTATTCTTTCCAAATCCTCCATAGCATTGACATCATGAAGCAATTTTGATTGCCCTCGCAAAATTAAAGAACCGCCTTTTATTCCCCCTGCCCACAATGCAACTCCATCTGCAACAACTTTGTTCGTTAGCGTATCCAACTCGGTTTTATGGAATTTGATTTCATTTAATATTTGTGCTTGTGCCTGCTCCATTGATAAGTTTGCTAAACGAGCGTTAATATAATTGGATGCCTGTATAAGCGCCGAAGCCGGTAAACCATTGGGAATTTCGATAACCCTATTTTCGACTATTCCCGAATTTGTTACCATTACCACCAATGCTCGCCCGTCAGTTAATGGAACAAACTCTATTTGGCGCAGAGGAGCATCAAATTTTGGCGAAATCACTAATCCAGCACATTCACTGAGACCGGAAAGTGCGGTGCTCGCGTCCTCTAGTACTTCAGAAAAATTTCGCCCCGCGGAGCAGCATTGGCCTTCGAGACTCGCTCTTTCGTCTGATCCTATGTCTCCCCCCAGCTCCAAAAGGCCATCAACAAATATTCTGAGCCCAAAATCTGTTGGCAATCGACCTGCGGATGTATGCGGAGAAAATAAAAGGCCCTCTTCCTCTAGGTCGGCCATTACACCTCTTATAGTGGCAGCCGATAGCGTCGAATTCATAACGCGAGAGAGGGTTTTTGATCCTACTGGTTCTCCCGAGGCTAAATAAGAATCCACAATATGCTGGAACACTATTTTAGATCGTTCGCTTAGCTTCGAAATTCCCTGGTTTGACATGCCAACAACGTATGACTGTAATCAAAAAAGGTCAACGTCACGATAAACTGATTTTGACTATAGAGTCATTAATTCTTTGCTAACCAAACTAGATCTTTTTTCCAGAAGAGGGTAGGTTGCGAGATCTAACTGCTGGAAAACGAAAATGAATACACATAAAAAAAGGCCTTCTGGTCGGAGCTTTGACCAACTGCGATCTGTAACATTTGAGCTCAACGCAACAAAACATGCTGAAGGCTCATGTTTAGTGAAGTTTGGAGACACTCATGTTCTTTGCACGGCAAGTGTCGATGAACGGGTCCCATCATTTCTGAGAAATAGTGGCAGAGGTTGGGTGACAGCGGAATATGGAATGTTACCACGGTCCACCAACACTAGAATGGATAGAGAGGCCTCTCGCGGAAAACAGAGTGGACGAACTTTGGAAATACAGAGATTGATTGGGCGCTCCTTGCGGGCAGTAATTGATATGGATTCGCTTGGAGAGCGCCAAATTCGCATAGATTGTGATGTGTTACAAGCCGATGGAGGCACCCGAACCGCATCTATTACCGGGGGCTTCGTTGCGCTATATTTGGCTTTAGCCAATCTTCAAAGTAACGGTTTAATAACAACACTTCCTGTATTAGATCAAGTGGCCGCCGTTTCATGCGGTATCTATAACGGACAAGTATTGTTAGATCTTGACTATAATGAAGATTCCGACGCGGGTGTGGACGCAAACTTTGTTTTGACTGGGACTAATAAAATCATCGAGGTGCAAGCTACCGCAGAAGACAAAGCGTTCGACAAAAATGAATTCAATGAGCTTCTACAATTGGCAGAGATTGGCATAAGTCAGTTGGTTAAACTTCAAAAACATGCGCTCGGAATCGAATAATTGTTTTTAGAAAAAATTAGACCCTCGAACAAACTAATAATAGCGAGCCATAATCAAGGAAAAGTAACCGAGATTCGTGACTTGCTTGAGCCATTGGGTTTAGAACTGATTTCGGCTGCTAGTTTGAATTTACCTGAACCCGAGGAAACCGCCAATACCTTTTCAGGAAATGCCAGACTCAAGGCTGAAGCCGCAACCCTTGCAACCGGGTTTCCCGCTTTTGCCGATGACTCTGGATTAAGTGTAGACGCTCTAGACGGAGAGCCTGGCATTTATTCGGCTCGCTGGGCTGGCGAGGACAAAGATTTCGCTATGGCAATGAAAAAAGTTAACGCTGCACTGTGTGAGGTAGACGTGAACCTTAAGATAAAAGCGTCAAGATCAGCTAGTTTCTTTTGTGCCTTAGCGCTTTCCTGGCCAGACAATAAGACAGAGATTTTTGAAGGTTCAATTAATGGCACCCTCTGCTGGCCACCAAGGGGGGGGAACGGGTTTGGCTATGACCCAATATTCATACCCACCGGTTACGATGAAACATTTGGTGAGTTTGACCAAAAACTAAAGCACTCTATTAGCCATCGTGCCAAAGCGTTCGCAAAATTCCTATCATACGTTCAGAATGAATACGATGAACAGTGAGGAAATTAGTTCCAATATTGGTTTATATATACACTGGCCATTTTGTCTTTCAAAGTGCCCTTATTGTGACTTTAATAGTCATGTTGTAGAGAGCGTAGATCACAACCGTTGGGAAAAAGCGCTTATTAAAGAATTGACTTTTTTATCCAGAAATCACAATCACAAAAAGCTCAAGAGCATCTTTTTTGGTGGAGGAACGCCTTCTTTGATGAAACCAAAAACTGTTTTTGAAGCTATTCAAACAGCAAAGGAGATCTGGGGCGTAAAACAACCCATAGAAATAACTCTAGAAGCAAACCCTTCATCTATTGAATCCCAGACTTTTAATTCTTTTAAACAGGCTGGTATTAATAGGATATCTTTGGGCATTCAAGCTTTTGATGATAAAGCTTTATCATTCCTAGGGAGAAATCATGATCGGCTTGATGCAATAAATGCAATTGAAGCTGCTCACAAATCATTCGATAGAGTCTCTTTCGATCTCATATATGCGAGACCACAACAAACTATCGAGAGTTGGCTTTCAGAATTGGGGCAGGCTGTAGAACTCGCTGGCGAACATATGTCGGTATATCAGCTCACCATCGAGAAAGGCACGGCGTTTTATTCTCAATATAGGAATGGAGGTTTTGAAATGCCAAACCCCGAAACTGCAGGCGATTTTTACGAATTCACCAACGAGAAACTGAGTTCCGCCGGATTACAAAATTACGAGATCTCAAACTATGCCCATTTAGGGTCTGAATGTCAGCATAACCTGATATATTGGCGATCTGAGGATTATCTAGGCGTTGGTCCAGGAGCCCATAGTAGGCTGACAAACATAAAAGGAAAACGCATAGCTGCACGTTCACTTACAGCGCCTTTTTCTTGGTTAAAAGAGGTTGAAGCTAAGGGCAATGCGTTAGTAGAACAAAATATTCTTAGCATATCTGAACAGCTCACAGAGACCATCATGATGGGCCTCCGGTTGAAGGAGGGAGTTTCTTTGAAAAAATTATATAAACTTACTGGAAAAACTCTCGACCAACTATTTGATAAAGAGGCACTGCATTTATTAGGAAACGAAGGTTACCTCAAAACAGATGGCGTCTATTTGAGGGCAACAGAATCAGGACGACAACGGCTAAATGGTGTCGTTCGTTGTCTACTAGACTCTGTTAATATTCCTAATTAGATTGAACAAACAATTTTGGGGCTTCATCGATCACTTTCACCCCATCTGGTCCGACTTCCAGGATTGCTAATCCTCTTTCATTTGTACCATTTTTCAAAAATCTCACGATTCCATCAACACCAAGAAACCCTTTAGGGTCCGTGATTAAAGTGGAACTGTTATTCATCCCCAATTTTCCAGATGTTAGTTTCACAGCGAGAAGCATAGCGTCATACGCCAAGCTAGAGAGCCGTGGTGGCGAATAACCAAATATTCCCTCAAATTTGACTTCATAGGTTTTTCGAAGCTCGGGCGAAGGCGCGGCGTACCACCCTCCTATCAGCGCAGGCTCTAAGCTCAGGTTTTTATCATTATCCCATAGAGTACTTCCTAATAGTCGAATACGGGATGGGTCTACATCAAAAAAGGCAAGTAAGGGTGCTATTATACGTAATTCGGCGCCCCCAGATGGCAACAGAACAGCGTCAAAGGATGGGTCCCCCAAAGTGTCCAATCCAGAAAGTCGGTTTAATGCGGTATTTGATATCTCATCCGATTGACGCTTTAACTGCTTTTTCTGTAACTTTAACTTTTGATTACGGTTATCATATTCTGCAAATTCCCTGACGGCGTTACTAAAATCAGAACTGTTTGGATCGAAGAATAGCTCCGAAACTAGTTGGACATCGATTTTATCTGATACGTTGCGCGCAACCAGCAAAGACAGCTGCCCAAAATCATTAGCGGGTACAAATATTCCGATCCTCCTATATCCTCTAGTTAAACTGTACTCCAGAATTCGGGCAATTTGTTGTCCCGGCAAAAAACCGAAAACGTAAACACCATCCCCAGCCACTTTTGCGTTATTAGAAAAACTTATTACTGGTATTTGAGCCGCTTTGGTCAATGGAGCTATAGCATCGGTAGACCCGCTAAAAAATGGACCTAAGATCAACTTTACCTCCTCTTTAATCAGAGAACCGACGGCCTTAGCCGCGGTTTCAGGATCGCCCTTTGTGTCGACTATGATTAACTCTATGTCGTCATTAGCGGCTTCAAAAAGTGCCAATTGGATCGCATCAAGGAATGCCTTGCCTTTGCCCGCTGAATTTTGAGATAATGGCAATAAAACTCCGATTTTCTTAATTATATTTTCATTATATCGCCTTTCTTTATGATCAGTAGTAACATTCTTTATTCCCTGTGAGACTGGTGCTTTTAATTGAAGTTTCTCAGCTTTGACCAACTTGTGTTTGTGGGGATTATTTTTTTTCTTTTTATGATGGGCCTCAAAAGCAGTATTCGAATGGCTTTTTTTCTTAAGTTCCTTCTTAACTGTCGTATAAGAATTGGTAGACGGTCTAATTTGATTAGACTCTTTTGACAATTTTTGATGCTCTGATTGGCAGCCTGATAAAAAAATAAGCGCCAACCACAAAAAACTTGCTGATCGGCTCCTAGTTGTTGCAAATAATCTTATAACAGGCTCTATTAAACTAAATATCACAGAGTGCCTCCTGAGACGGCTCTTTAATGGATGATAATACTTTAAATAAAAGGGACAGTAAACTTGGGTCTAATGGCTAAATTATGACAACCACCAGTTCAACACCCAATCTTATTCTCGTTTCGACCCCTATTGGTAATATGGGTGACATTTCTTTGCGTGCCATCGAAGCTTGTCGTGATGCCGATAGGATTTTATGCGAAGATACCCGTGTTTCGAGGAAACTCTTAAAAAAATATAATATTGAAACGAAACTCTCTAGTTATCATGAACACAATGCCCAGAAAATTAGACCAAAGATTATCCGTGATTTAGAGACTGGAGCACAAATTGTTCTAATAAGTGATGCTGGAACACCATTGATTTCAGATCCAGGTTATCAGCTTGTCAGGGCGTGTATTGATAATAAAATCCAAGTTTCTTCGGTTCCTGGGCCAACTGCTTTAATTACCGCTCTAGCAGTTTCTGGGCTGCCGCCAGACACATTCTATTTTGGCGGATTCTTGCCGAGTAAAAAGGTGCCTCGCCAAAAAGCCTTCTTAGAGAAAACAGACTTGAAAACAACTCTAATATTTTATGAGTCCCCGAACCGTCTAACTGGCTGCCTAGAAGACGCAATCTTTTGCTTGGGAAATAGGGACGCAGCAGTGGCCCGGGAATTAACAAAATTACATGAAGATATTCAGAGGGGGACCCTGAAAGACCTGTTGGAGTTTTATAAAAAATCCGGCCACCCAAAGGGAGAACTAGTACTTATGATTGGGCCGCCATCCAGAAAAGTTAACACGGATATGGAAGCCCTAGAGACATTGTTGCGCAAACTTCTAAAAAATAATAGCTTGCGCGACACTGTAAAAGTTGCCACCGATTCACTAGGTATACCGCGATCAATAGTGTATGAACGCGCCTTAATAGTTAGAGATGCAACCTAGAAAGTAGAAGATAGGAACTCACTATGTCATTGAATTCCCTTTATAAGAACAGAGAGCTATTGTTGCCCCCTTTGATTGTAATAACAGTGACCATCCTACTATCCTCATGCTCTCCTGTCGGATTGGCTGTGGGGGCTGGGGCATCTCTAATGACAGCAAGCCAAACGGAAAAAGGATTAAAGGTTTCGGCGAAGGACCTTCGAATAAAAACGGAAATAAATCATAATCTTTTTCAAAAAGATCACGAGCTTTTTGGGGCTGTAAAAGTCTCGGTCGATAATGGAAAAGTTCTCATCACTGGCTCAGTTCCAAGTCCCCAAGATCGTATAGAAATTTCTAAGCTTTCCTGGAAGGTAGGCAACGTTAAGGAAGTCATCAATGAAGTTCAAGTAACAAATAAAGCTTCATTTACCAACAGGGCTAAAGATCTATTAATTAATAAATCCTTGCAAACACAGTTGCTCTTGGATCAGTCAATTAATTTCATAAATTTCAGTGTCGATACAGTAAATGGGGTTGTTTATATTTTTGGAATTGCTAGAGACCAAGCGGAAATTAATAGAATAATTAAACATGCTAGAAACATAAACTACGTGGAAAATATTGTAAATTATATGTCTGTGGGTAACCAATAATCAAAAATACAAATTTATGAGAGTAAACCAAAAAATAGTTTCTGCTTTTTTAAGTAATCCAGATGCAATAATAAGCATCAATTAAATAACTGTTTACCAGATAGGGGTGGCGTCATATGAGCCTTATTGTAGCTTTGCAAATGGATCCTATTGATTCGATCGATATTAATGGCGATAGCAGTTTCTCACTTGCTTTAGAGGCGCAAGACAGGGGCCATAAATTATTCCACTACCTACCAACGAGTCTGACTTTTAAAGATCGAAACGTTAGCGCTCGGGCCCAAGAGTTATCGGTTAGACCGCTGCAGGGCAATCACTTCACTTTGGGAAAATTTGAAAAAATAAATCTCAAAAATGATTTAGATGTAATTTTAATGAGGCAGGACCCCCCCTTTGACATGTCCTATATAACTGCGACCCATCTATTGGAACACGTACACCCAGCAACATTAGTAGTGAATGATCCGGTAAATGTCCGGAATGCACCCGAAAAATTGTTTATCACTCACTTTAAAGACGTGATGCCACCAACTTTAATTACGAACGATAAAAATGAAGTTGAAGTATTTAGGAAAGAATATAAAGACATAATCGTTAAGCCACTTTATGGGAATGGGGGCGCAGGAGTTTTTCACATCAAACCAAATGATGAAAATCTCAGTTCGCTTTTGGAACTATATGAAAGCTTTTATAAAGAACCCCTAATTGTTCAACAATATCTGCCAAAAGTACGAGAGGGTGACAAACGGGTAATATTAGTAGATGGAAAAGCCATAGGCGCCATAAACAGAGTTCCGGCGGCTGGCGAAGCGCGCTCAAATATGCACGTTGGGGGGACCCCAAAAAAATGTGAGCTTACGAAAAGAGATCAGGAGATATGTGAAATTATCGGCCCAACTCTAAAAGAGCAGGGTCTGCTTTTTGTTGGAATTGATGTGATAGGGAGTCACTTGACCGAGATCAATGTTACATCCCCAACAGGTATTCAAGAACTTACTAGGTTTAGCGGCATTAATGTTGCAAAAATTATTTGGGAAGCTATCGAGTCAAAACTGTAACAACGAAGTCATGAAATATGTATCATTCTTCCTAATGGTTGGCCGCCCAGTATATGGAGGTGATAATGAGGAACCTCTTGCAGCCCATTAATCCCTGTATTTGCTATTGCGCGAAAACCCATTTTTTCAAGCCCTAATATTTCCACAATATCTCCAATAGATCTCGAAAAAGCGGTCTGCGCTTCCTCTGACGCTCTTTTTGAAAAATCCCTCATATCTGTGTACGACCCCTTTGGTATTACTAGGACATGAACTAGCGCCTGGGGATTAATGTCTTCAAAAGCTAAAACATGTTCATTTTCATAAACAGTTTTATTTGGGATCTCCCCTCTAAGAATTTTTGCGAATATATTATCTGGATCATAATCTGCCATCGATAACCTCTTTCGTTATGTCTTAACTCTGTTCGCTTTTTCTTCTAGGCCCGACTCACTTGATCGCCTTGCCATCTCATCCCAAATATCTTCCAGTTTAATATTCGAATCCGCCCATAAGACCATTAAATGGTATATCAGGTCGACACTTTCATATATTAATCCACTTTTTCTTTTGGCGATTGCCTCTATAATGGTTTCAACCGCTTCCTCACCGACCTTTTGCGCTATAGCATCGGTCCCACCACCAAAGAGCTGAGCAGTGTATGAACCTTTGGGGGCAGCCTTTTTTCTTTCACATATGGTATAATAGAGATCGTCCATTTTATTTTTCATTTTAAACTCCAATTATAACCGAACAGGTAACCCTAACGCGGACATATTAGCTTTAACGTCTGATATTCTAACTTGGCCAAAATGGAATACTGAAGCAGCAAGAACTGCTGAAGCGCCCCCTTCAATAACCCCTTCTGAGAAATGGTCAAGGGAACCGACACCCCCAGAAGCAACGAGCGGAACAGAAATTGATGATGCGATTAATTTAGTCAGTGGAATATCGAAGCCTTTTTTCGTTCCATCCCTGTCCATTGAAGTCAAAAGAATTTCGCCTGCTCCATAATCAACCATTTGCTTTGCCCACGCCACCGCATTAATACCTGTTGCTCTCCGACCTCCATGCGTAAAGACTTGGAAGTCCCCTCCATCAACACGCTTCGCGTCTATTGCCACAACGATACACTGAGAACCAAATTTGTTTGCAGCCTCTTGAACAAATAATGGCCGCTGAACTGCCGCTGTATTGATAGAAACTTTATCTGCTCCTGCCAAGAGGAGGTTCAGTATATCTTTTTCAGATCTAACGCCGCCTCCAACGGTCAGCGGCATAAAGCACTGCTCCGCAGTCCTGGAAACAACATCCAATATTGTATCTCTATTTTCACTGCTGGCCGTAATATCCAAGAAGGTTAGCTCATCGGCTCCCTCTTTATCATAAATCTTTGCTTGTTCTACTGGGTCTCCTGCGTCAACCAAGTCTAGGAAATTTACTCCTTTAACAACCCTTCCATCCTTTACATCTAGACACGGAATAATTCTGACTGTCAGCATAATATTTTTCCACAAAAACTTAAGAGTTTAGAGTTTTTAATGCTTCCTTCAAATCAATTGCTCCGTTATATAATGCGCGCCCACATATCACGCCCGCTATATTCCTAGAAGCTCGCGCTTTCAACAATTGTAAATCCTTAATTGAAGAGACACCTCCTGACGCTATAACAGGAATGGACGTAGCCAATGAAAGCTCTAATGTTGCGTCTACATTCACACCCTGCATTGCCCCGTCTCGATCAATGTCCGTGAAAATTATCGAGGATACGCCATTATCTTCAAATCTTTGGGCTAATTCTAAACTTGTTATTTTAGTACTTTCTGACCATCCATTCACTGCGACGAGACCTTTGAGTGCATCTATACCTACTGCTATTTTGCCCGGAAAAGCCGCGCAGCTTTGTTTGACAAACTCAGGATTCATTAATGCCGCTGTTCCTAATATAATTCTTGAGATGCCCTGATCTACCCAGAATTCAACCTGTTTAATATCACGTATACCGCCACCTAACTGAATAGGGACATCAACAGTCTCTAATATTGATTTAACAGCTTCTAAATTGACAGAATGCCCTGCGAAAGCACCATCCAGATCGACAACATGTAACCACTTACAACCAGAACTTTCAAATTTTTTTGCTTGGTCACTCGGCGACAAATTAAACACTGTCACCGCATCCATATCTCCTCTTAATAGTCTAACACATGACCCTTTTTTTAGGTCAATCGCAGGAAATAACTCCATTTAGCTTCCCTCTTTTTAGCAAAATTATCTACGACAATCTTTTATAATAGAAGCAACCTTTGACGTAATTACCGCCAACATTTGCATAATATGGATGTTCCCCAAATTTATTATAACCAAGGCTTTCAAAAAGCCGAATAGCGGCCAATTGAGTTTCACGCACATCAAGGTTCAGTAGATCGAACCCAGATTCTTTAACCTGGGCTTCTGCGGCCTTAATTAGCTTGGCTGATAATCCATGACCTCGCGCCCATGGGGCAACGAAATTAGTAGTTAAGTTGCAAGAAAAGCTCTGGGCTTCATTATTTCTCGCTGGTCTAAGAACCTGGCAGGAGCCCGCAATAACTCCATCCAATCTTCCAACCAGCAGGTCTCGCTCAGGGATAAGCAACACGCCGTTCCAATACGATTCTAAGACGTCTCGAGGTGGAGGGGCCAGCCATCCAAATCCTCCCCCATCAATAATCGCTGCTTCCGCCGCGTCACAGAGATCGTTAAGATCGGCTGACCTCAAATTATGTATTAATTCAACCATTATGTTAGTTGATTGTTCTAATTTATCATTTCCATTCATAGAAAAATTCCATCACGGGCACCACGCCAAAAAGTTCTGTATCAATTTTAATCCCATTCCTTGGCTTTTTTCTGGGTGAAATTGTGTGCCTATCATATTATCTCGTCCAACAACAGCAGTGATCATAATACCATAATCGGTAGTTGCTATCAGGTGATTTTTCTTCTCCACGGTTAATTGAAAACTATGAACAAAATAGAAATACGACCCATTATCAATATTATTTAAAACAGGGTGCCCCGAGTCATATATTGTTACTGCGTTCCAACCCATATGAGGTACTTTGAGTGGTTTATCCTCTTTTTTGAGATATCTATTGGGATCTATTTTGGACACCTCACCGGGCACCCACCCCAAACCATCTGTAGGCACGTACTCATGACTAACATCTGCCATTAATTGCATGCCAACGCAAATTCCTAAAAATGGTTTTCCACAATCAACTACTTGTTCTTTGAGAGATTCTCGCAAGCCGGGTATTGAGTCTAGACCTTTCTTAACATTGGGAAATGCCCCTTGGCCTGGCAGTACAATGAAGTCAGCTTTTGCCACTACATCTGGACACTTTGTAACATACACCGGTCCCGTTGTTTTGGTTGCCATTTTTTCGAAAGCCTTAGCTGCCGATCTCAAATTTCCAGAACCGCAGTCTATTATAGCCACGCTCATATTTGATTAATCCTTCGCAACATCGCCGCCAATACTACCTTTGGTTGACGGAATTATATCCTTGGCACGCGCATCAATGCTCATTGCTTGTCTCAACGCTCTTGCTAGGGCTTTATAACATGACTCAATTATATGATGCGTATTCTCGCCATACAAATTTATCACATGTATTGTCATGCCTGATGACTGTGCAAAGGCTCTGAACCATTCTTTAAATAATTCTGTATCCATGTCTCCGACTTTTGAATTAGGAAAGGTTACATGCCACGAAAGATAGGGTCTTCCAGATATATCTAGTGATACTTCACTCAATGTTTCGTCCATGGGAACCTTTGCATTGCCATACCTTGAAATTCCAACACGAGCGCCTAACGCAGTTTGTATCGCATCCCCTATCGCATACCCCGAGTCCTCCGTTGTATGGTGATAGTCGATGTGAATATCTCCTTTTGCGGTTAGATCTAGATCCATTAGTGAATGTTTAGATAATTGCTCAATCATGTGATCGAGGAATCCAATACCCGTAGAAATATTATATACACCGGTTCCATCTATATTGACCGCCACCTCTATTTGAGTTTCTTTCGTGGAACGTTTGGTTTTACAGACACGTGCTTTAGTCATTCAATCTCTCCTAATTTAAGGAATGCCGTTTAGTATCAGGATCTGTGGCTCCTGACCAGTCCGCCAGCTAAATTGGTTTCGATCCAGTTCTAACTTGACCTTGCTGGCGACTACCATTATCCAAACCTTAAAAGGGAGTCGTCGCTTATGTTACATTCCGAAGATACCTGGTATGGCACAACAATTTTATCCGTTAGATCAGGAAGTCAGGTCGTAATCGCTGGCGATGGGCAAGTGACGCTTGGAAGCACCGTAATAAAAAGTCAAGCCCGTAAAGTAAGGCGTTTATCAGACGGTAACGTTATCGCTGGATTTGCAGGTGCTACAGCCGATGCTTTTACCTTATTCGAACGACTAGAAGCAAAACTTGAACAGCATCCTTTACAGTTAACCCGAGCCTGCGTTGAACTTGCAAAAGATTGGCGGACCGATCGCTACCTACGAAGGCTAGAAGCGATGATGGCTGTTGCAGATAAAGAGACGTCTCTAATTCTCTCTGGAAATGGTGACGTACTAGAGCCCGAGGATGGGATTATCGGAATTGGGTCCGGAGGTGCCTATGCTCTTTCTGCTGCGCGAGCGCTGAGCACGCAACCGGATATGACCGCGGAGAGTATAGCGCGGCAATCAATGGAAGTTGCAGCGGGAATTTGTATCTACACAAACAATAACTTAACCATTGAAGTTATCTAGCAAATTAAAATTAGGGTTTTACTATGACAACGTTTAGTCCACGAGAAATAGTTTCAGAGCTTGACCGCTTTATCATTGGCCAGGAAACAGCGAAGAGGGCAGTCGCAATAGCTTTGAGAAATCGATGGCGAAGACAGCAACTTGACGATTCTATTCGCGATGAGGTTCAACCTAAAAATATCTTAATGATTGGGCCTACAGGAGTTGGAAAAACAGAGATTGCACGACGATTAGCCAAGCTAGCCGATGCCCCCTTTATTAAGGTAGAGGCAACTAAATTCACAGAAGTTGGCTATGTGGGCCGCGATGTAGAGCAAATAATTCGTGATCTGGTCGAAAGCGCGATAACTAATGTAAAGGAAAAAATGCGTTTAGAAGTAAGGGCGTCAGCTGAATTAGCAGCCGAAAATCGAGTTATTTCGGCATTAGCGGGCGACGAAGCCAGAGAGGAGACACGACAAAAATTCAGAAAGATGCTTCGGGAAGGTCAGCTTGATGACAAAGAAATTGAGATAGAGGTCAATGATAGTGGTTCAGGGCTTCCCACGATCGACATTCCTGGAATGCCCGGCTCGCAGATGGGAATGATAAATCTGAATGATATGCTGGGAAAGGCAATGGGGGGAAGAACTAAAAAACGGCGCATGTCTGTTGAGCAATCCTATTTAGTTCTAATCGACGAGGAAGCAGATAAATTATTAGATGAGGATAGAATTGTTCGTCAAGCAATCGAGGCAGTCGAACAAAACGGCATTGTCTTCTTAGATGAAGTTGACAAAATCTGTGTTCGATCAGACCGTTCTGGGGGCGATGTGTCTCGCGAGGGGGTGCAACGCGATCTTTTACCGTTAATAGAGGGCACCACCGTCGCCACGAAGCATGGGTCTGTCAAGACAGATTTTATTTTATTTATAGCATCTGGCGCTTTCCATTTGAGCAAACCATCTGATCTATTACCAGAATTGCAAGGAAGGTTACCAAACCGTGTTGAACTAAATGCATTAACTAGAGACGATTTTAAAAGAATTCTAACAGAGCCAGAACACAGTTTAATCAAACAGTATACAGCGTTATTAGCAACAGAAGGGGTTACCCTTAGATTCGATCAAGACGCTATCAATGACTTGGCAGATTTAACAGTGAATGTTAACACAACGGTTGAGAATATTGGAGCTAGGCGGCTACATACAATCATGGAAAAACTTCTAGACGACATCAGTTTTACAGCTTCCGATAACGACGGCCACGAGCTCATTATAAGTAGAGAATATGTAGAAAAACATGTTGGCGAACTCGCCAAGGACTCGGATCTTTCAAAATTCATTCTTTAAAACCTTAATTGGAGCACTTTTTACCCCCTGCCGCGATTATCAACCTGTCTTCGCAAGAGAACATAAAGCGCGCCCGTGCCGCCATGAGTTTTTTGAGCGGATGAAAACGCTAGAACAAAATTTGACAGCGGTGTCTCTTTCAGCCACTCGGGAACAACTCGGCGTAAAATTCCTGTTGCACCGTTATCATTTAAGCCATTGCTTTTTGTTTGACGAAGGCCTTTTCCAGTAATGACCAATATTAACCGTAGTCTATTTTTCCACGCCCCTAATATAGCCTCCTCAAGCGCTTTTTTAGCCTCTATTTGTGTTAAACCGTGCAGATCTAGCTTACAATCGATCTCCACTTTTCCTTTTTTTAATTTCAGTGATGTTTTCCGATCAATTCCCGGGGCCCTTCCTGGCGAGTGATCGCCTATCACGATAGGGACTTTAGAAATGCTTGTTATTTGTTTTATGGGTTCGATCTCACGGGAGATCGTGTTTGTTTTCCGTAACTTATCCATTCTGTTGATGCTGTTTTTTTTATCAATAAAAGACTTCTCCTGAAATTTTAGAGGCTTCACGTCAGCAACAACTCTATTGAATAACTCGAGGTCACTTTCACTTAGTTTCGGACGAGACCTTTTATTCATTTGTCATGTCTCCACGGTTTTGATCATAATTTTTAATTTGAAGATATTGAAACCGTTTTCGGGATCAGAATAAATAGATTGCCTTCAGCCTTCATCGGCCCGGCTAATTCTAAAGCCCTCTCCCCAGAGCCCCAAAACACATCGCCTCGTATCGGCCCCTTAATTGCTCCGCCGGTATCTTGAGCAACCATCAGACGCTGTAGCCGCATTCCCTTTTCGTCGGCATAATCAACATCCAACCATATTAACATACCCAAGGGGAAGAATTTGCGGTCTACCGCCAGAGAACGGCCTGGGGTTAATGCCAATCCTTGAGCTCCAATGGGGCCTTCGTTGGCGATCCGTCGAAAAAATATGTATGAGGGGTTCAGATCCATCACTATGTTTTTCTGCTTAGGGTTTTCGATCAGCCAAGACTTTATCCTTTGCAAGGACATATTCTCACTACGTATAGCCCCTATCTTTTTTAGGTGACGGCCTATTGGGAAATAATTGTGTCCATTATGACCAGCGTACCCTATTCTGACTTGCGACCCATCAGGTAATTCAATCTTTCCAGAGCCCTGTATGTGTAAAAAAAATGCATCTATATCACTGCTCAACCACATTATTGGCTTGGTGGTTCTGACTAACGCCCCCTCTCTTATTTCCTTTCTGGTGAAATACGGCTTAAGACGCGGGCCAACTAGTTTTCCGGCTATTCTCTTTCCTTTCATCGATTCACGCCAATCGCCAAGGCTTACCAGAACCAAATCAAGCGGCCGCGGATAAATCGGGATAGAAAACTTTTCACTTTTTGTCAGAGAGCCTTTTAAAATTGGTTCAAAATACCCCGTAAATAATCCCTCGGGGTTACCACGGTCATCAATTTTATATGCTTTAAAATTCCGAATGAGGTATTGACGATATTTCGTATTAGTAGACCCTAGAGCCGGTAGACCAGTACATATGTCTACCCAGTCTTTCACTAAACCGGTGTATAGCTGACCACCGAACCGAGTACCCAGATTTTTTCTAGCTATTTTTTTACATGATTTCCTGAAGGCTAATAACGCGTGGTCCACTTCGTCAGTCCCAAAACCAGGAAGCGATTCAACAGAAATTTTTTTCAGTTCTAGATCACCTGTAGTCACCCTCGGGTCGGGAATCTTAGCGCACCCTAAACAATAAAATACACTTATAACCGCTAATGTTTTGAACCAAAAATAAACTGACATTTATTGGGCTTCACCCGCCTAATTTTCCGCCGGTGTCTCTGTTCTTGTTAGTATCCAGTTTGGGTTCGGCGAAGTGACATCCCTGTTAAAGGTCCATAAATCCGTCAGGTTTTCTATAATGTCAGGATCCCCATCGATGATATTCTCTTCTGTATCACGTACCACCTTTATTTGATCGCTGACAAACTCGACCGTGACGCTCGCTGTGTTACCTTCCACCGAAACTTCATCAATTTGTGCCGATTTTATCGATACTATATTTGTTTCTAATTTCTCGCCAGCGGCAACTCGCTCTTGTATGGCTTGGTCAAAGCTTTTGAACAGTTTTGGTCCCAGCAAAGGCTCCAGTTTCATAGCGTCGCCGTCAGCAAATGCAGAAACAATCCAAGTAAAAGCTGACCTTGAACCAGAGATAAACTCCCTTTCATTAAAATTAGTGTCTAATTGGCGGAGTCTAGCAATCCCGCTCGCAGTGACCGTCTGTTCTTGGTTCCCGTCATGAAGAGGGATAATATTCTCATGCTGCGAAGTTGACTCTTTTTCCTCGGTAAATTCATTTGTTGGGGGTTTTTCCATTCCTGTTTTTCGGCCCAAAACCCTTCGCAATTGAAATACGAGGTAGATTGCAAGCATAGCAAAAATTATTATGTCAAAAAATGCGAACCCGTCATTCATGATTTTAAATTAGCTCCAAATTCACTACACTCATATTAGTGGCTTCGACTTAGGCAGGTTGTAATCATATACCAATCTCAGCTTTTTGGGTAGACTACAATCTTTAGTCATGTTGATATAGTGAAAATATCTACAGTACCATTGTTTATATATAGAAACTGAGCACACCTAGAGCAACTATGCGATCTTTCTTTTTTTTGACGCTACTGACCAGCATTGCCTTCATTGAGATTTTTCTATTTATTCAAGCGAGTTCGTACATTAATGTCTTGACAATCTTTGCATTAACGATTTGTACCGCTCTAATTGGTTTATCATTGGCCAAGAAACAACTCATTTCGGCCTTTTCTGATCTCAGGCACACTGGTAATACTAAGGGAGCTTTTTTAAACCATATAGTCGACGGTGTTGGCGCTCTTGGTGCTGGCTTCCTCCTCTTGCTGCCCGGGTTTTGCACAGATTTAATTGGGGCACTACTACTGGTGCCCCCCATGCGCAGGATTCTATTTTCGTTTGGCTTCCAGTATTTTTTAGAACGGATCCACACCCACCATTCACAGAAGCATCAGACATTCAATGATGCTGACGATACAATAATTGAGGGGGAATTTAAGTCTGCGCCCAACCCGGAAGATATAAATAAAACAAAACCCCTGACCTAAATTTCAAAACTATATCCATCTAAAATTATTTATGGTCAGCACCTGTGCTGTAATGAAAAGTTGTTACTCATAGTTGGCTGTGATAACCCTAACTGAATAATCTTCCAATCCTTTCGGGGGCAAAATGACTACAGAGACCGATGCCGACCATTCAACTAATGGTTTGGATGAACCAACAACTATGCAAATTAACGCCCAATATATCAAAGACTTTTCTTTCGAGAACCCGAATTCCCCCGGTAGTTTGCAGCCTAAAAGTGAGCCAAGCGTTGAGGTAAATGTGGATGTACAAGCAGTACCGCTATCAGATCACGTTTATGAGGTTTCGTTAACGACATCGATTACTGGTCGAGATGAAACACAAACCTTGTTCATTATTGAGCTCGTGTATGCGGGAGTTTTTACTTTTCAGGGAGAAAGCGATGACAATATACAACCTGCTTTACTTATAGATTGCCCTCAATTGCTCTTTCCTTTTGCTCGATCAATCATTTCGGGCGTGACGCAAAACGGTGGATTTCCACCTCTTTTGTTACAGCCGGTTAATTTTGCCCAACTCTATATTGATTCTAAAAAAGACTTAGAGCCTAGTGCTCCAAAATAACCGTCCTTAATTCACTCTATTTTCCAAATTGGGTTGGTGAGAGAGTTCAATAGTTTTGAATGGGCCTTTAACTCTGTAGCGTTAACCGCAAACACTCGCTTCATTCGCTCTTTCTGAAGAAACGGCTCTGCTGTACTTTGTTCTTTCCTTTTGTTTGCAAGACTCAAACCTGGTTGTTTCCCGCCTATCAACTCAAGATATACACTGGCTAGCAAATCTGCATCTACCAGAGCCCCATGTAAATCCCTATGACTATTATCAATATTATACTTCCTACAAAGAGCATTAAGATTAACCTGGGCTCCCGGAAATTTTTTTCTTGCCATGGGGAGCGTGTCGATAATTCTGTTTTTATCGATTGTATTACGACCGATCGCCTGTAATTCAGAGTTTAAAAACCCGACATCAAATGGAGCATTGTGAATGATTAAAGGGTCGCCTTTGATAAAAGCATTAAATTCATCCACCACATTTTCAAAGTTTTGGAATTGTGATAGAAATTGAGTTGAAAGTCCATGTACCTCAAACGCTCCCTGATCAACCTCTCGTTCCGGATTAATATAACAATGGTAAATATTGTCAGTTGGGATGTGGTTAATAAGCTCTATGGCCCCTATCTCAACAATTCGATGTCCTGATTTGGGGTCTAACCCCGTAGTCTCAGTATCTAAAACGATCTCACGCATAGGTAAATTCTTTCATATTACGTTTCGGCATTTCCGAATCTTGTTTAAAGTTCTGCGTAGACGTCGATTTGTATAGGCTATTCCCAAACCAGTTGGGACGACAAAATTTGATCGCTTCCTTTTTTCGTAGTCCGGCATTTGCCGCGCTAGAATTGCGTCTAGTTTCTGCCGCGTCATACCGGGACGACCCAAAGCTCTCTGTCTTTGCAGAAAGCCGGGCGCTGATACTACACACACAAAATCCCTCTTATACCGTTTTTTTGTTTCATAAAACAGCGGGATATCCAGAACCACCATCTTTGTTTTTCGCCTTCGATGGCTTTGTAAAAAATGGTTTCGCTCTTTGTCGACTAGCGGATGGATGATTGACTCCAAGATGGACAATCGGTACGGATTATCAAAAACGATTTGACCCAGAACGGTGCGGTCGACCTTATCGTTCGCGATCGCCGACGGGAAGTAATCATTAACCATCCCTACCGCTGCTCCGCCTCTACTAAAAAGATTATGCACCACCTTGTCTGCATCAAATATTGGGATCTTTCTGCGGTTAAACATGGTCGCAGTGGTAGATTTACCCATGGCAATTGAGCCTGTTAATACGACAACAATCATTCAGTCGGCCTAGAAAATTGGTTTTGAACCAGGCTTTTATCGGTT
>Ga0315315_10001510_pt1 | contig 21364 bp, 18 predicted proteins | sample M140m3416metaG_FD_203699 | JGI IMG/M metagenome (GOLD analysis project Ga0315315, IMG submission 203699) | Ammonia-oxidizing marine archaeal communities from Monterey Bay, California, United States - M1 40m 3416 | ecosystem: Environmental > Aquatic > Marine > Intertidal zone | place: USA...
ACATCGAACCGAGCATTAAACGGTTGGAGTTGGATTGGATTAGATACTTCGCTTCACTATGTCGAAGAAGACGGTGCGTTAGGCGGAATTGTATCTCGGATACCGTATCCGCATTTTTCTCAGATATTGTGACGGATGGCCGGTAGGGATTAATTGAATCCGGTGTCATAACTATTGGGGTACAGCGGGCATACTGTGTAGATCAAGTTGCTTGTGAAATGGTGCTTGCTACTCCTGCGAGCCTAGCCGTGTAGCAGTGGGCAAACGTTTTCTATCGGAAAAGATACTGCGATCAGGTGGTTTTATTTGTTTCAGCATTCGTCTTGTGGCATTTTTCTTTGGCTCACCACGTATGAAATGGCCAAGGACCTTCACCAGTCTGACCGGGAGGAACCTCGATAAATCCATCACTGTTGCCGAGGGAGACCAAGTCTCCTGACCCTTGTGTGATGACTGGTTCGGCCACTCCATTGTCCACTAACTTTACCAAGCGTAGCCACGTCAACGGAATGCATTTTTGCCCCCCATCTAATAGTTGCACCGCAGGCACTTTCGGCAGCCAGTTGATTTTTCCCGCCAAGGACGCAAGCAGCGGTATGCCGAGTCGTTGACATCCTATCGCAGCGCTAACTGGATTGCCTGGTAACCCCAACAAAAGTTTTCCATTCTTCGTTGCGGCGCCCAAGACGGGCTTACCCGGGCGGATCGGTAAGCCGTGGAAAACAATATCGCCACCCAAACCTTTGATCACGTCAGGAACGTAGTCGTAGTCACCCATCGATACCCCGCCGGTCATCAGGATGGCATCCGAGTTTTTAAGGCGATCAGTGAGCGTATCATGAAGTTGCTTTTGGTCATCGATGCAGTGTTCGACTGAGACGATAGAGATCCAGTTGTGTGCGGTGAGTAGAGTTGCAATTGCTTCACGATTACTATTCCGCAGTTGCCACGGCATGGGAGCTTCTTGTTGAAAGTTCCCGACCTCATCTCCCGTGGTCAGAATGGTGACTCGAACAGGCCGGGAAACATCAACTGTTGCGCATCCAAAGTTAGCCATCGTGGCTTTGTGGGCGCCATTGATCTCGATACCGGGTTGGAGGACCGTTGAGCCCTTCTTGGCATTTTCGCCGGCGCGACGAATGTGTTGCCCTTTGGATATTTCAGTTGGATCCAATTTGAGTCGGATCTCCGACCCTAATTCCTCAGTATCTTCCCGTTTGATAACCGCGTCACAACCTTGCGGCACAATCGCACCAGTGAAGATCCTTAAAACGCCATCTGATGGCATTTCCGGAGCAGGGGAACCTGCAGCAGATTCACCAAGGATTGGTAACGTGGTTGCCTGATCTACCTGCGTCATGCGAATTGCATAGCCATCCATCGCTGAGACATCTGCAGCAGGGCTGTCCCGATCAGCGGTCACACTGCCCGCTAACACTCGACCTTGGTGTGAACTATCAAGTGATTCGGTTGCCACTGGGCGTAGCTTCTCTGAAAGTGCTAGTAAAGCGTCGTTGGGGGATTCAAATTTCATTGTTCGAGCATTCGATCTGGTCGGGATTGCGACAGGATTGCACAGCGGCGATGCGAAACTTAAGGAATACTACCAATCGGTACAAGCGTTACATCCCGCACAGATATGATTTGCGTCCTGACAGCACTACCAATTATGGAGGATAGCCACCCCCCGAGGGTAAAGTTGGCGTAGGGTTCAGGTTGCCTAGTCAACTTTTTCATGTTCTCCCGCTATCCACTTTATTTTCCACGATAAAGGCAAACCACGCGTAAGCGTGGGACGCAAAGTCATGGGTCCGTTGTTTTGACGGATCGCCAGACCGCCGAACGGTTGAAGTGAAGAAGTGACCTCAAGTCACATTTGTTTGGGAGTATTCCGATGATGTATCGAGTTCGTTTAGTGCTGCGCGCACCGAGTTTCGCATTGATCGGGGGGATTTTGTTCGGGGGAGTTTTGGGGCTGTGCGGAGACCCCGAGGGGCAAGCTTTGTTGGCAGAACAGCCAACGGTCTACAAAGTCGAAGAGGATTGGGAATTGGTGGTTAACGAGCCCGATCCCGCGAATAATTCTCCTCAGATCACTTTTTTTACCTCTCCGAGTCACCTATCGGAGGGAACTTACTTTCAGCTGCAATTGAATTATCACGCGGCTGACCATTACTCCACTGGTGGCTTCCATGTTGCATCATTCACCGATGACCAAATGGTGGATGAAGCTCGCAGCAAAACTCGCAAAAATCTGGCCACTAAGAATGATGTAATCCGTTGGACCAGCGTCATGGCCGTCATTGACAATCGTGCATTATTTGCTGTTCGTGATGGGCATGGTTGTGAATGGGGGAGTTTTGGGGGGCCTGACTATTTGGTGCGCATGGTGCCCAGTCCGGTCCCGAATCTATCGAATTACCGGTATCAGCAAAGCATGGATGCTGTGGACATCGGGTTTGGGAAAAATCGGGTCTCTCGGATCACGCTTAAAGCGGTCCGGCTGTTTTATACAAACGGTCATGTCGAAGTTGCCGCTGTGGATCAAACCTTTTAGGTCCCACAGTTTGCGGGTTAATAAATGGGATTTCCCACATCATTTGGAGCTTCTGCTATGTCAAATAGTAATTCGAGCAAGGGTTGGTTGAGGTGGTTGGTTTTACGCCCACCGACGCAGAGATTGCATCGTGGGGCAGCAGCAATTCTAGGGCTGTTCCTGTTGGTGATGCTGGCGACGCTAACAGCAGTAACGATCGACTTTGGTTACATCCATGTTGCCGAAACTCAGTTAAGGCGGTCGGCGGATGCTGCCGCCATGGCAGGTTGTTGGGAGATATTTGCAAATCAGGACAAAGATGAGGATTTGGATTACGCCTTACCCACGCTTGTTGTCAATTCAGCGAATGACATTGCCACTAAGAATGTTGTAGGAGATATCACACCAGTCTTGACGCACGATGATGTGGAAATTGGTAATTACCACCCTGTAAACGGATGGACCTATTCCAGCATTAGTCAGGCAAACGCTGTTCGAGTGACCTTGCGCCGGGACGATGGTGCAAATTCAGAATTACCCCTTCTATTTGCAGCTCTGACAGGTCGTGGAAGTCAGGCGATGCAAACGACCGCTGTTGCAGCAATGATGAATTCAATTGGTGGATTCTTCGAACCGCCCAATGTCTTCGAAACAAGAGGAATCTTGCCCATTGCCCTCGATCTTGATAGCTGGGAAGCAGCAGTTGCCGGCAGCACAGTGGACAATTACCAAATGAAAGACGGACAGGTGGTGAGTGGAAGTGATGGTGTATTCGAGACAAATCTTTACCCCAAGGGGACCGGGGCACCAGGCAACCGGGGAACGGTTGACATCGGAGACTCCAACAACAGCACAAGTGATTTATCAAGACAGATACTGCACGGGATTTCTCGCCAAGACTTCGTTGACTTGGGAAAGCCACTTGTGTTTGACGAAAATGGAGAATTACATCTCAATGGTGATACAGGGATCAGTGCAGGGATTAAAGATGAGTTAGCAACGTTGATTGGAAAGAAACGAATCGTTCCGATTTTTGCAGAGGTTTCTGGCCAGGGAAATAACGCGACCTTCACAATCGTGAAGTTCGAGGGTGTTCGTATTCTGGACGTAAAGCTGACTGGAAAGAAAAGTCAAAAACGAGTCGTCGTACAACCTGCAAAGGTAATTGGACGAGGAGTCAAAATTGATTGGTCTGGTACGAACACTACAAGCCATTTGCTCACGCCAGTAATGCTGGTTGAGTAGTTACGATCCTGAGTGTTATGGACGAGGAGAGTTATGATGAGAAACTTTGTGGTTAGACGCTGTTTTCTGTGCCGACGCGGGAGCTCGGCCGTCGAATTTGCAGTGATTGCACCCTTGATGATTCTGTTTACCTTCGGCCTGGTTGAAGTGGGGCGGTTGATGCTCGTCAAGCAAACCCTGACTCATGCATCCCGTGAAGGCGCACGTGTAGCTGTTCGACCAAATGCAGACATCGCTGATGTAAGGCAACGGATACTTGATGAACTACTGACACTGGAAATCGAAGATCCGGTCATTGAAACCGAGCCTGCTTCACTCGAATTGGCTGAACCGGGCGCTGACGTTACTGTTCGTGTACGCGTTGGAATCAATTCAGTCAGTTGGGTTCCGGGGTATTTCAATTTCGCCGTTGATGAAATAGTCGCCGAAACGTGCATGCTTCGTGAGTACACGCAGTGAAGGAGAGTTGTTGTCAGATTCCGTTTAGGTCTTCAGGCCGATTGATGTTTTGGCAATGTGCTTCATCCAATGTGACGTGATTCGCGTCCTGCTTTTTAATCCAGCGCATAAGACTGGAGTCTGCTTTTGCGTGCAAAGAAATAGCGTTATGCAGACGAAGGGGATAGATGCCCACCAACGGTTGTATTTTTCGTTCCGGCCCACAGACAGCATAAGTGAGCTTGTTTTTGATTTGCCAGCTGAGCAGGAGTTCGCGAAGATCATCCGTGGTGAGATGTGGCATGTCGACAGGTGTGATTAGGCATGCCTGATGTTTTTTGCTTTTGCCTATTTGGCTAGCTGCATAACGAAGGGCCTGTAGGACACCAAAAATGGGACCTTGATTTGGGATCAGGTCAGGCAATGCGACGAGATTGGCCATGGAATTTGATCTGCCTGCAAGGCAGACCTCATTGCAGATAGGCTTCAGCCTCTCGACAGCGTGCTCAATGAAGGTCAGGCCATTCTGATGATGGATCGTTGATTTATCGCGTCCCATGCGATTCGAATTTCCGCCGCACAAAACGACACCCAGAATAGATTGCATAGTGATGCTAACTATCGGATTTTTTGGAAGTGATCGACTCAACCCATGACTTTGATCGCATCATGGATGGAAACCCAAGGGTAGGTGCAGTGAGAATAGAAACATGCGTTAAGTCTTCGGGTTGGCACCCTGCTTCCAACGCCTTGCGGCAGTGGGAATGAGATGCACCTTCCAAACCTGCACCCAGCGAGATGGCTAACTTTACCAATGCTATTTCTCTTGCAGATAACGGGCCCGCATCCTTGGCTGCTTTTCCAAAGGATTCATATGCTTCCATCAAATCGGGATGCGACTGATGCATCTGCTGATAACGTTTTGGAATCATTGTTCTGCTTTCACTAATGCTTCGACTAATGCCTCGATAGTGTAGGGACTCGCCTCTGCCTTAATCGAGTAGCCAAGTTCGTTGAGTTTTTTTGAGGTGACGGGACTGAGACTGGCAATTTTTACGTCGGTCATTGAGCCGGAAAACATGCGGTGCAAACTTTCTGCGGTGGCACTGCTTGCGACGGTGATCCAGTCAACTTCTCCATTTGAAACGGCTTCTTTGATACTTGTATCGCAAACAGTCACATCGCTGTGTTGATATGCAATCACTTGCGTTACATCGCCACCCAGTGCTGCTAATTGCGTGGCAAGTTCATCATTCCCACGACTGGCCCTGATCACCATGATGCGTTTCTGGTTCACTCGTGAACCAATCAGACTCGCCATCGCCTCAGCATGAAATGTATCTGGCAGTAAATCACACTGGAGATGAAATTGTTGAAGTGCTGCAGCTGTTTTTTTTCCGATACACCCGATTTCGAGTCCTGCCAATGCTCGCATATCGCCACCGCGTGTTTCGAGACGGTTGAGGAAAAACTGAACTCCGTTGTGACTACAGAAGATCAAGAGGTCATATTCGCTCAACTTAGCGATTGCCGAATCGACTGGTTGCCAATCTTGTGGTGGTTGGATCGCAATGGCGGGTTGCTGTAGCACTCGAGCGCCTAGGTCTCGCAGTGGTTTGGCCAGAGCTTCAGCTTGTCCTTCGGGGCGTGTGACGAGTACTGTTCGGCCCACAAGTGGACGATCCTGGATCCAGTTCATCGTTTCTGCCAATTGTGTGACTGCACCGAGAATCACGATTACGGGTGGCCGAAAGCGGCTGGCAGGGCTCAGTTGGGCCGCTACTTGATCCAATCGACAATGAATCGTTTGCTGATCGGGAAGGCTGCAGCGTCGGACTAACGCCGCTGGGGTATCTGCTGCTTTTCCAGCCTGAAGGAGTGCTTGTGTCCAGGCTTCGGCCGTTGTGACACCCATGTAAATCACCAAAGTGCCCGGAAATCTTGCCAAAGCCTCCCAATCGAGAGCAGATTCGGATTTCGAGGGTTCTTCGTGGCCGGTAACCAACGCGACGGCTGAGGCAAGGCCGCGGTGGGTGACAGGAATTCCTGCGAAAGAACCTGCTGCCAAGGCGGCTGTGATGCCTGGAACGATCTCCAGAGGCAGGCCAGCTGCTTTGACAGCTTCGACTTCTTCGGCTGTGCGAGCGAATACTGCGGGGTCTCCGCCTTTGAGCCGAACCACGATTTTCCCAGCTTTCGCATGCCCAAGAATCTCTTGGATGATCTCATTTTGTGTCCAAATACGGGATTTTCCGTGTTTTCCTACACAGATTTTCTCCGCTTGGGGGGCATACTGCAGCAGTTCCGGGTTACTGAGTCCGTCATACAGGACCACGTCAGCCAAGGCTAACAACTCAGCTCCTCGGATGGTTAGCAGGCCGGGGTCTCCCGGACCTGCTCCGATTAGGTAAACGGCGCCATTCATAAATAGCATTGTGCGCTTTGCAGATCGACTCTGGACAGATGACTGATAGATTGCCATACTACGCGGCCTGAAAAAAACTGACATACCCCCAACCCTGTCTTCGACGCGTGATCCGCGTCCGACCGAAATATGCCTAATACAGCCAGCGCCAAGAAACGACTTCGCCAGAACGACAAGCGTCGGACGCTCAACCGAGCCGGAAAAAGCAACATGCGGACGCAGATTCGCCGCGTCCGAGAGGCTGTGGAGGCAGGAAATAGCGAATTGGCACAGTCCGAGTACATCGTTGCACAGAAGAAAATCGACCGTGCAGCCAGCAAAAACCTGATTCACCGTAATGCGGCTGCCCGCACAAAGAGTCGTCTGGTCGCGATGGTCAAAAGCGTCGGCTAAAACGCTGTACCCAAGTCATCAAACATCAAAAGCCGCCCGTAATTTTACGAGCGGCTTTTTTCTTTGGACCTTTTGCTGCCAGCTACGAGTCTGTGGTGGGTCAGCCCACCGCAGACAGTTACTTGCGTCGCGGCTGTGTAGTCATTTACCGCTGGACGTGAGTGCAGCTAAGTACTGAAGGCGTTGAAAACCGCTACCAAGCCAATCCTGCATCCCCGAGGCGACGTTTCGTCTCTTCCATCAGGGCATCTTCATCGGCTTCAGTGGGCGCGACATAGGTGACACTAAAACGTAGGTAGGCTCCTGCATTGTCCCAAGGAACGGTCACGATACCGAATTCTTCTATCAGGTACCGAGTTGCGTCTTCTGCAGCGGCAAATGACTCTCCTGCTTGAGTTCCGGTAGGTGATTTTGCGTACAGGAAATAGGTACCGCCGGGGACCTCGCATTCGAAACCACATTCGTTGAGTGTGGTTACGAGCTTTTCGAGCCTGCGACGATACTTTTTGTTGACCTGATCCGGAATGGAATCGTTGTCCAAAGCTGCTGCGGCTGCTTTCTGGGTCGCGATGAATTGACCGCTGTCACTGTTGTCTTTGACATCGGCAAATGCAGAAACGATTTTGGGATGACCACAAACAAAGCCCATTCTCCAACCGATCATGTCATAGCCCTTGCTCATTGAGTGGACTTCGACACCAACATCCATGGCACCCGGCGTTTGCAGGAAGCTGAGTGGTTCACCATCAAATGTCAGCATGATGTGAGCTGCATCCTGGACAACGACAAACTCCTTTTCTTTGGCGAGAGCGACAACCTTTGCATAAAAGTCGGCCGTTGCAGTTTTGCCAGTCGGTGAGTTTGGATAATTGAGGACCAGAATCTTTGTCCTTCGATAGATGTCGTCAGGTACAGCATCCAAGTCCGGCATGAAGTTGTTCTCAGCCAAGAGCGGTAGATTAAAGACTTCGCCACCGTAATAACGGGTGTGAGTGGCTGCGACGGGGTAGCCGGGGACCGTGATCAGGGTAATATCGCCCGGGTTGATGAAGCATGCAGGAAGCATGGCGTAGGCAGGCTTGCTTCCGATGCAGTGGTTGATTTGAGTGTCGGGATCAACCTGCACATCGAAGCGGCGCTTCATGAACCGCGCCGCTGCCTGTTTGAATTCGGCAACACCGTTGTCCGCATAGCCGCGATTTTCAGGTTGATTGACTTCCTGTGCCATCAAATCCCGAATCGATTTGTCTGCCATCGCATCGTTTTCACCAATGCCAAAGTCCAGGAGTTCACGACCCGGATGGTCAGTCAGTGCTTTCCGCTTTGCACGTTTGATTTTTTCGAACTTATAGATTTCGGTGTCTTTGCCGTAATTTACACCGCCGATTCTGTCGGCAAAAAGAGACTGAAAATAAGGATCGGCAGCCGTTGAATTATCTTTGCTTGCGGTGGACATGTTGGTCTGGCAGGGGAGATGAAGGAAGTAAGCAGAATGTTCCAGATTACGGTTGAATGATATGCCTCGGCAAGGTGGCGTAATGCTGCAAAAACTCGAAGCCAGCCAAAAAAACCTCTCCAAATGGGGCGAACTCAATTCAGCGGTGGATCGACGGTCGGCCGAGAATTCTTTATCGCCCGCTCCGCTTGAACGCCAGATTTGGGAATGATGGATACAGGTATGTCGAATGCCGAGATAAGGGGCACTTTGAGATCAAGTTTATGGTATCGCCCCGGTGTCTTTCCAGAATGACTGGTTCATGCTCGAACAAGCCGCTCTTGATGTGTGGCTCGTGTTTACGCGGCTGATCCGCTCAGGCTGGGTGTTCAGGGAGGGACCGATCTGCACGGATCTTCACAGCAGCAGGCGGTGAATATCATTTCCCTTGGCACTGTGGTCGCTACAATTCATGCTCGTCCTTCAGTATTCATTGTTATCGAGTCCAAATGTCCAGTGTCGAAAACGAGACCGAAGTTGATCCCATGCGGGCTCGATATGAGGAATTGGCGGAATTAGCCGGATCACTCGCGCATGAAATCAAGAATCCGCTGTCTGTGATTCACATGAATATCGACTTGCTGAGTGAGGATCTGGAGGAACTGGAATCACCCGGCAGTCGAAGGTCTCTTGAGCGGGTAGACATCGTCCGCGGTCAGTGCGAGCGTATGGAGGGGCTTTTGCGTGATTTCCTCAAATACACTCGCTTACGCGATATCGACCTCCTGCCAGGTAGCCTAAACGACCAAATACTGATGGTTTTACGAGCCTATCAGGCTCAAGCTGACGCTGATGGAATCGATGTTGAGAAATATCTCGACCCGGACTTGCCGGCGATTCTGTTGCACAGTGACTCGTTGCAAGCGGCCTTGATGAATCTGGTTAAGAATGCGTTGGAGTCGATGGGGTCGGGTGGGCAACTGATGGTGCGAACCTACACCACCCGAAAAAGTGTTGCGTTAGATCTGATCGACACCGGTAGCGGCGTCGATGACAACACGGTGCTGCATATGTTTGAACCGTTTTACAGCACCAAAGAGGGTGGCTCCGGACTGGGACTGCCCACAGCCCGAAAAATCATTGAAGCACACGGTGGGCGGATCAGTGTCCAGAGCGAAGTCGGGAGGGGCACAAAGTTTGTGCTTGAGTTCCCAGTGCCCAAACGTCTGTCGTGAACAGAGTTGGCACTTCGATCGGATTGAGACGGCGCAAGCACCAACTTCAGATCGCTTCGCTGTTTACAAACGGATGACTTCTTCTTCCGAAAGCGTTTCTGTCTGCTCCTCGCAGGCGGTCGTCATTTCGATCTCGACGGACCAACGCCCGTCTGCGTCTCCGCTGACGAGCCAGTGAGGTTGGACGCACACACTTTGATGCACCAGTTCGAATCCGGCTTCACTTTGGCTGACTGTTTCAACAGGAAATGCCCAAATCCCACTGGGACGGTCAATCTCCAAGGATACGTCCATTCCCAACCAGCGATCTGAAAGGCTAAGCCCATGGACTTCTGATAAGTCAAGTTGGGTTCCGAGTTGGCCAAGGCTATTGCCTTCGATGTCGCTGAAATATCGATCGTCGGCACCAGCTGGCATTCCCGCGAAATTCATTTCGATCGCAAAGTGCAATGGTTTTCCGGGGGGCAGGTTTTCAAGCAAGTAAGTGAAAAGTAAGCGATTGCTACCTGCGACCATTGTGACGGCTTTGGTAAGGGTGATAGGAATACCCCAAGCATTACCGTCGCGGCGCATCTGAACTTGAACGCGGTCAGATCCACGCCGAAGTTTGGTTTCGTAGGGAAGGTCAACGAAATCCCCTCGCTCCATGGCTTGGCCAGTGGCAACCGAGTCGAGTGTTGCCTGATCATCGTAAAAATGATCCATCAAGCTTTTTCGGGGATACGTGTCATAGTGCAGCCGCTGATCCAGATCTTTCTGTTTGAACACCACTCGATCGTGAATGCTGGCAACATCTTCATCGTCGTTGCTCGGCCCGTTGAGGACTTTTTGGTGGTAATTCTCTTGCCGACGTTGCAGTGTGGCCAACAGGTTGTGTCCGATCGTGCGGATATCAAGTTCATACAGTCGACCACCGCGTGCTGGAGCTAACCATGCACATAGTTGGTTGTTGCTGAGGCGAACTTCCTGCAGACCGTCAAAGTTATAATCCTCGGCGGTTGCCTGAACGGCCGTTAGTTCAGAGTCCATGACTTGATCAAGCCGTGTGTCTGCTTCGATCAAGTGATTGTAAATTGCATTGCGTAAGTGGGGCAGGTAGATGCCACCAAAAGCGCCATGCCAGTAAGGGCAATTGCATTGTCCGCGGTACAGATGATCTCTGATCACGGACAGTTCACCAGCGTCAGCGCCTGCTTCTTCTGCCTCACTAAGCCGCTTGCTGACGTTCATCATACGAGCATACATCTCGTTGGTTTCGTCATACTTGGTCTTGAAATTGCGCCAATAACCACCTCGCACGAACGATTTCAGATCTTTCCATCGCTGGTGATCTTCCAGCGCATGCACAACATCCTCGAATTGTGCCTGAGCTTTGACTGGCAACGCCCACTCTGTCATTTCGCGGTAGCTGCAGTCTGGCAAGTAGATCTTTCCTGCTGCTGCGGTTTGTTGGACAGCTTGGCCAAGTGTTGCGGTTTGGAGCCAATCCGCATTGTCTGTTAGAGCATCGAAGAATGAACGCAGCCATCCGTCGTCATAAACATGTGACTTGGTATCCGGCCAAGTACCAAATTTTTCACCATCGTCGCCAAAGGTGAGGATCGCTCCTGGCGATTTTTCTGCGACCTGACGACAGTACTCAATTGTTTCGGTGGCGGGTTGAAACGGAATGGTGTAGCGGAGGTGCTCGGAGCCTGGGAAAATTTTAAGGATGCGACCGTCATCTTCGGTCAGGTAGAAGCTGGACAGTTCGGAATCCTCGAGGCCAGCTGCCCGGAAATGAAAGTCATCTAGTACCGTATAGCTGATGCCCGCATCAACCAGGTCGCTCGCCAGCGATGATTCCCAAACCCGTTCGGGCATCCACATTCCCGAAGGCGCGGCGCCCAAATTGCGCTCGAGCCAAGCGCTGTAGGCCTGGATCTGCCCAATTCTGTCCCGTGACGGCAGCATGGTAAGTATCGGTTCGTACTGAGGTCCACCAATGATTTCGATCCTACCGACATCAACCAGCATCCGGATACGATCTAGGTACTCGGGATGCCGCTCAGCGAGCCACATCATCAGCGGGCCCGATGTGTGTAGTGAAATCCGCAATTTTTCGTATGGTTCGAATACATTCAGGAATGGCAAATAGCTGTCCTGATAAGCCTGTTCAAACACCCCGTCAAAATTTCCGATCGGTTGATGGTTGTGCAGAACGAGACAGAGGGATGCGTGCAGCGTCATTTTTTCTAATGTCAGTTTGAGTCGCTTGGTCGACAAACGATGATTGTATAAGCGCGGGATTCATCGCCGAATGGCGATTTTAAAGGTATTGTGTGGACACCTTACAAAACTGGTCGCTGAAACGAGACGTGAGTCCTATGACTGGACTCGTTTGCGCAGTTGTACGCGTTTCCGTAAGTTACCTATCGGGTCCAATGGGCAGCAAAGTCCATTGGATTTGTAGGGTCTACCAGTGTAGGGAGGCAAGTGCTGCATCTCGGCAACAAGGCACGGGGTTTGGGCAATGAGTACTTTCACTGAGCCTGTTTCACTGCGTTGATTTCACAGGAGCCTTGCCGGTCGCATCACCCCCATAGGGTTCGTGTGGTACTCAGAGTATGAGTCGTGGATCTTCTGCCAATGCATGGTTGCGTAGTTGAGTTGCCGCATCCTCAGGCAGCACTGGGTTGATCATGCAATGACTGCTGAATTCAAATCCGGCGATTTGTGTCATCCGTGGGAAAATCTCGATTGCCCAGTGGTAGGCGTCTGCGGGATCGTTGCAGCCCGGTGGGCGTGTATGAAGGCAGAAGTTGTAAGCCGTATCGGGAAATAACTTTTCAATCCATGAAACAACACGTCTCACAAGACGTGAAACTGATTCGATGTCGGATAGTGTCAGATCCTCGTAGCAGGGCTGGTGTGCCAACGTCGTGATCCGAACCAGAAATGGGAGATTACTTGCGAAGGGACAAAAAGCGACTAGTGAGTCATCTCGCCAAATGATCCTTTCCTTTGCCTTCAATTCTGCGCGAACAAGGTCACAGTGCAGGCAGCTTCCCTGTGTGAGGCGGTAATTTGACATTCGCTCTGCCGCGGTCGACACCATGGGTGGAATTCGATCCGTTGCGATTAGTTGGCTGTGTGAGTGTCGCAGAGACGCTCCCGCTTTGCTGCCTACATTCTTGAAGGTGCTGATGTAGGCGATGCCGGGTACATCACGCCAATGTCGCAGGCGATCTCGATACGCTTTGAAAACAAGTGCAGCCTCAGCGACATCGAGGTCAGTGACTGATTGGACATGGTTGCGAGATTCAATGATGACTTCGTGGCCACCTGCGATCGGGCGTCGTTGAAAAAGTGCCGACTCTGATGTGGAGGTCGCATGATTTCCTGATAATCGCTGTGGATCAGTGCAAGAAGTGCCGTCTGTTTCCCCAGCGCTGACAACTGCTGGAAATTTGTTGGGCACAACACGAACCGCCCATTCGTTTTTTACAGCAGTTTGCTGTCGCGACAGTTCGGTTGGTTGTTGAAGCTCTTTAGCGACAGATTCGTTGTTTTCCGAGTGGCCAATCCAGACCGCTGGTGGAGTTTTGGTCTCGTTACCGGGACAAAACGGACACGCGACTTGGTGGCGAATGCGTTCGCGGGATTCCACAAATTCGTCGGGACGCTCCGAGCGGTGAGGAGCGAAAAGAGTCCAGTTACCTGTGACGGGATCAAAACGTGATTCCCCGGCCCTTTGGGATGGAGGGCTGGCTGACGTTGGTTGTGCAGTGGGCTTTGCTGCCTCGATCATGGGTCACTCCGCAGATGCTGAGCAAACTACCTTATCGCTCAAACGTATCGCTCTTGATTCAGAGTCAAAATCGTACCCCATTTGTTCAAATCATCGCAGCGAGAATGAGGAATTGCAGAGCTTTTTACTGTTAGCGTCACTCAGTCCGCTTTGCGGCAGACTTAAGGGCTAAGGTTTTCGCATAGAGCGATTCGTATTCCATGGCACTTTTCTTCCACGACCAATCCTGAGCCATTCCTGTTTCGATTAATTTTGCCCATTGCTGTGGATGATGGTATCGGAGGTGCAGTGCTCGGCCGATCGCATCATCGAGCCCTTCAGGTGAAATAGCGTGAAGGTGGAAGCCTGTAGCTGTTCCATCAGCAAGTGAAATCTCGTTGCAGTCGACTACAGTGTCGGCCAAGCCGCCTGTTGGGGTAACGACGGGAATGGTTCCGTAACGAATGCTGTAAAGTTGGTTCAAGCCGCACGGTTCGTAGTGGCTCGGCATCACGAAAATATCTGATCCGGCTTCGATTCGATGGGCCAGCATGTCACTGAATCCAACATGTAACGCGAAACGATCGGGGTGTTCTTCCTTCAAGGCACGCAATTCCTGCTCGAATTGCGCATCGCCACTTCCCAAGACGATCCACTGCGTGGGACGATTCTCGCGAAGATGCCAACGTAGGACTGGAAGGATAAGGTCCCAGCCTTTCTGTTCGGCCAAACGACCAACCAAACCAATCATTGGCACTTCGTCGCTTTGCTCAAGTGCGAATTGTTGTTGTAAGGCTCGTTTGTTCGCTAGCTTTCCTTGCTGCCATGATTTCGCGTCATAGTTGGCAGCCAGTTTTGTGTCGGTTTTTGGATTCCAGACGGTTTGATCAATGCCATTCGTGATCCCAGAAATGCGGTCAGAAACATTCTCAAGTACCGCTTCCAATCCACAACCGTGCTCTTTCGTCCGAATCTCTTGGGAGTACCTTGGGCTGACAGTTGTAATTGTGTCTGCTGCTGCGATTCCAGCTTTCAGGAAATTGACGCGGTCATAAAACTCAAACTCGGCGTGGTTGAAGTGTTGCCAATCAAGCCCTGTCCACTCAAATTCTGATTTGGGAAAATTGCCTTGATACGCCAGATTGTGAATCGTCATGAACGTAGCGTGATCTTTCAACGCGGGCGAAAGATTTCGGTCCGCAGCCAGCATTGATGGTATTGGTCCGGTTTGCCAGTCATTGCAGTGCACGATGTCGAAGTTTGAGCCAATTCTTTGCATTGCCTGAATGGCAGCGCGGCAGAAGAACGAGAATCTTTCGGCGTTGTCCGGATAGTCTCCTGTGGCGGTTCCATAAAGCGATTCGCGATCAAAATATTGAGGTTGGTCGATGAACCAGACCGGAACATCCTGTGCACTGGGAAGTCGTCCTCTCAGGAGTCGGCACCCCACGATTTTTCGGGGACTCATCGGGATCGCAAAGCTGATGTCGGTCGGTTCGACGCCCGCATGACTTTGGTGGACGCTGCGAAATGCTGGCATGATGATGGCCGTGCGATGCCCAAGTCCTGCAACTCGTGAAGGAAGGGTACCGCAGACATCCGCTAATCCACCCGTCTTTGCGAATGGCACGGCCTCGGTTGTGAGATAAACGATGTTCACTTCTGTTTCTCGTGTCTCTCGCGCCGCGAAGATCTAGTCTGGTGAGGATTTTCAGGTTACAGCGGTTGTGCTGGTTACTAACTAATAAGCTCGCGTACGCTCAATTGCTTGATTTAAAGCGGAAATGACGTACAGCGAAAATGATGTTCAGTAAAATGGCTTAACGCGGACTTGGTTACTAATCGTCTCAGAAGTCATTCGTATGAGCCATGGGCATCCACCGCGGTGGTGACTGCCGATTAGTTTAGCCTTCAGTGCAGTTTAATGCCGATAGCACAGTCCTCAAATATGGGCTTTTACCTTGTGAGAGAGCCGCTGGGCTGCCAAACCGCCATTATTAGACGATCGTTTGAGGTGAACTTTCGCCCCCGTTCGGGATGAGGTCGGCGAAAGCTAGATCATGTCGTAGAATAGAGGCTGATAGAAACGTACGTTGAAATATTCGTTTGATTGAAAAAGTTGTATGTCGATCGCGTTGGGCGAATTCTGGAAAGGGCTGGTTAAGTCAGGCATTGTTGATGCCTCGGGTTGCAAGCAGATTGCGGGTGATTATGCCGATGCAAATGCAGGAACTCCACCAAGCGATAGCAGCGAACTGGCCAATTTCCTGCTAGTAAAGGGAACTTTGACCGATTTTCAGGCAGAGGCATTGCTGGCTGATCCACCGCGTGAAATCAGGTCCGGGAACTTTGTCGTGAGAGCGCAAGCAGGCCCCAAACCCTTGCCACGATGGATTCCTGTCTCCCGTATCGATGATGGCCGCATTGGCGTTCTCTTTCGAGTCGCGGCAGATCAATTCATTGGTGGTCGTGACCAATGGCTACAGGCACACCAGGAAGTCGAAGCTGACGCACTGCAAACATTTGATGACGAGACTCAGCAAGCTTGGACACTGATTTTCTCGGAACTGCCTGAGGGGAAAGCACTAACCACTTATCTGACGGAAGGAGCATGCTTCAGTCAGCGTCAGGTGTGTGAATACGGGATTGAGTTGGCGAACGCTTTGGCTGCCATGCATGAGCGGCCCCTGGCGCATGGAGCGATCAGGGCAGAGCAGGTTTGGTTAGGCCATGATGGCAATGTTCTGTTACTGCGAGACCCCTCGGGGCCTCCCGTAGGCATGGAGGAAAACCAGTCCGGTTGGTTTGATGGTGATGAGGCAACAGCACTGTATGCCGCGCCAGAGTTCAGTCACTCGGATCAGGAATGCAATGCGGCCACGGATATCTACGCGCTCGGATGTCTGCTGTTCCGACTGGCCACTGGAAGGTTTCCCGTGGAGGGGGCATCCAATGCCCAACTGATTCAAGCACAAGCTTCTGTTACACCGCCTGAGTTAGCGGAAGCGGTTAAAAAGGGTGAGGCGGGTGATCCGTTGTACCGGGTGCTAGCTTTCGCAATGGCCAAAAATCCGGCTTCCCGTTTCGCAGCGGCTGAGCAGTTGGCGAATGCTCTCACAGCAATTCTGCCTTTGGTCTCTTCCAAGAAGCCAAACCAAAAAGAGGCTGGTAATGCGGAGACGACAGACAGTGCATCTGAACAGAAACCGCAAGTTGCAAGCCTATCAAGTGGTGGAGTGAAACAGGCGACCGCGACTTCGGAAGCTCCTGCCATCAAAGATGTTCCTGTTGTCAACGTCGCTCCGGAAGCGAAAGTTAAAACGGGAGACCGCAAAGCAGCTGTCAATGAAGGCGTGACTGCGGCACAAAACGACGAAAAAGCAAAGCGAAGCTCCATTGGCCCCAGTGATCAAACCGCACCAGCCGAGGGTGGCTCTGAGCAATCACCTCCCACTGTCTCCGGAAGTGCCAACGCCTCGGAAGAGCCCGCAATCCATCCTAAACCTGTCGTTGGGGCGCAAGCTTCTTCGGAACCTCCAGAACCGCCACCTGTTGGTAGTGAGGCGAGTGCTTCAAGACAGCGTTCTCGTCGGAAAAAGAAGTCAAAAGCACCATTGGTTCTTGGGGCTATGTGTGTCGCAATTCTGTTGTTAATGATTGGATTGTTGGTGCCGAGGAGTCCAGAAGACGAAACCGCTGATAAAGATCGAATACGGCCACCAGCACCCGCTGTTATTCCGCGCGTATCCAATCGTGAAGAGGAAGATGAAGACAAGGGCACAAAGCCGACAGAAACGCAGAAAGAAACGTCGAAGCCGGATAGCGAAGCTACTGGATATCAACTGGTAGATAACGAACGATTGCTTTATGTGCCGCCCTATGCAGCGGGCACGGAAAAAGCATCCTTGGAGTACCTGCCACCCGGGCCGGCGATGGTGGCATCATTTCGGATCGCATCCATTGTCGAGAGTAATATTGGTGATCAAGTCATCGAGGTGTTTTCGCCAGATTTGGATGCGCTGATTTCCAGGATCGCGGAACGTGCGGCGGTGCCGGTGGAGTCGATTCAGACGTGTGGCATGGCGTTGCACCCAGGTAAAGAAGGCTGGCCAGAAGTATCGCTGTCGATTCAGCTGAAAGATCCTGTACCAGCAAAAGATTTGATCGAGAAGTGGGATGTGGCAGCAGCACGTACTGCGGATGGTGTCACCATCTATGCAGGTGACTCACCTGGAGCAGATGCCTATTATTTTGAAGGAAAAGGAGACGATCCTGTCAGTCGCTTTGCCATTGGATCGGTTGCGAAAATAAGTGAGGTTGCTGAAACGGAAGGATCATCCGTGCTTCTTCCGAGGAACTCACAGACGCTATGGAATGCTACCAGTAACGAGTCTGACATCGTTGTTCTTTTTGCCAGTCCCAACTTTCTGTTCGCAGATGGTCGAGAACTGCTTTCTAACTCGTTGCCAGCGTTCGTCGCTCCGTTGAAGTCAGCATTGCAACCGGATGTCTCGGCGATGTTGGTGACAGTGGATTTTGGTGCAGAGCAGATGTTTATTGAGACACGGTTGGCGCCGAGTGGTGGTTCGAGTCCTGCTGCACTCGTCAGAATGCTTCAGGAAAAGATTGGTGGCTGGCCCACCTGGGCAGACGATTTCATTATCAACTCGGTGCCTGATGCTTCATGGCGCCTGCTCGCGAATCGATTACGACCGATGGTCAATTTTGTCGCTGAGCAGGTGCGGTTTGGCGTGTCGGAGGAGATGGCGATCGCTAATGCGTACCTGCCAGCCCAAGCCGTTCCACAGGTGATGCTAGCCACTGTCCTGGCACTGAATACACCGGAGGGCAGTTCCGTGGCAACGGGAGCACCAGCCCCGAAAAAGCCGCTATCCATCGAAGAACTCTTGAATCGTAAAATGTCTGTCACCTTTGAACAGGAATCACTCGAATTTGCGATCGACAATATCGTGATGGCTTTTGAACGGGAATTGCCCAGTGGATCCAAATTACCCAATATTCGAATTATTGGTGGAGACTTGCAGTTGATGGGGATAACCCAGAATCAGCAAGTCCGAGACTTCAAACAGGCAAACGTCCCGCTGCGGCAGGTGCTTACTCAATTGTTGAGACTTGCAAATCCCGACAAGACCGCAACGGGGCCCAAGGATGAAAAGCAGGTCCTGATCTGGGTGGTGGAGGATGATGCCACGAAGCCGGGAACGAAAGAGATTCTGATCACCACTCGCAATTCGGCGAAAGACAAGTACGAAGTGCCCCCCGAATTCAAACTCGACTGAGGGATGTTCGCCCGCTGCGTCAGGCAAGAGATCCCGCGTCGGTCAGTGGTGTGATTAGAACTTTTACCACTGAGAACGTGTAAAGCGATTTTGACGGTTACGCTGTCAAAATCAACGAGAACGTAGGGATTTGGTTGTAGTAATTCCCAGCCCCCCCCGAGTGGTGATCTACATTAGGGGTGTTGCTTTATCCACTTCCGACGTCTTATCAGATCAATGCACTGCTTCGACTTCATCCCAATTAGCATCGCGACCCTGACGCCGAGCTCGCACCTTGGGCTCGACTTGTACCAAGTCGAAGTCGAGACAGAGAACTACATTCTCTACCGAGGTGGTGACTATCCTCTTACCGTGGATGATCTGGAGCGGCTGCGGGTGCGTGGTGTGGAGCAATTATTCATTTCCCGCGAGTCGCAGGCTTCCTACAAAGACTATTTGCGTGAGATTGCCACTGCGAGCGATAAGGAGAATGTCTCGCTGGCAGTGCGTACCGAGGCTGTAACTGAGGTTGTTCGCCAGATACTTCAAGAGGCCTTTTCGGAAGACAACACTGATCAGACTGTAGACGCAGCAAACCAGTTAGGCACACTCACTGCGGATATTTTGACCAATGATCAGTTCGCCGTAAAAGACATGCTCAAAGTGTTGCATCATGACTATGCAACGTTCACTCACTCAGCCAACGTTGCATTTTACTGCGGGATGCTCGCAAACGAGTTGGGTTATTCCAACGAGGCGGTAGAAGAAATCACTGCCGGTGGCTTACTTCACGATTTAGGCAAGTTGGAAATCCGTGATGACCTTTTGCGTAAGTCAGGAAAACTGACAGAGTTGGAGTTTCGAGAGATTCGAATGCATCCAATTGTGGGTTTCAAAAAGTTGGCGCACCGCGAGGATCTTGTCGAGGGGCAACTCATGATGACGTATCAGCATCATGAACGACTTGACGGGAAAGGTTATCCCGTTGGGTGTATCGAAGATGACATTCATCCATGGGCCAAATTATGCTCTGTGGTGGATGTCTATGAAGCATTAACAAGCAACCGACCTTATAGAAAAGCTATGCCTCGAAAGAAGGCTTTGCACATCATGGAACGCGAGATTGGTAGCGCGTTCGACCCGGAGTTATTTAGATGTTGGCAGTCGATTATCGCACAAAGTTAGAGCAGTTGATTCATTCGATTGACTGGGAGATTGAGATTCCAGCTGAATGGACTGACTACTTTGAAGACACCGGAAGGCCAGCAGCCTTTGCGGATGATCAACGGCATAATCAAAGACTGAAAATCCGCACCTGTGGACTTTTGTGGTTTGAAAAGGCCATTCCAATCAGGTCCCGTAAGAAAACCCCTGTGGGCATCTATACACGAGACTTCTCTCGTCAGGGCACAGGTTTTCTTTCGCCCTGCGAAATTTATCCAGAAGAGCAAGTGCGGATCGTGCTGCCAACGTTCTGGGTACAACTCCGAGTCGCTCGTGCAAGGCGAATCAACGCTAAGTGCTATGAAATTGGAGCCGTTCTGTCACGACAGCACGAGCCAGATTCTGACGCGTTCGTTTCAGCTCCGCATCCTGTGGGTGTTTGATATAGCCGATTCGTAGAGCGAGGAATTCACTTGGCTCTTAATTGCATGACCCGAATTGGGTGAGCAAGATCATCGTCCAGTGCGATTTTGTGTTCGCGATAAGACCATCCGTTCTCTTGGATCCAATCGCGGAATTCGTTGGCAATGATTCTGTACGGATCGCTTAGTAACACCTGGCCACCTTCAGCCAGATGTTCTCGCAGGCAATGATTTAATTCGGGCCAAAGCGTGCGCAGATAGGTGATGTCGCTTCCGAGGATAAGCGGGAAGCCCGGTCCTTCAATGCGATCAATCCCAAATCTCAGTTGCCGTACCTGACAGCGATCTCTTACTTCCCATGTGCTCATTTTTACCAGTAGCAACGGGTCAGTCACTCCATCGGTGAGAACCACCTGTGATCCGCGGCACGCTGCGGCGAACCCCGCATGTCCAGTTCCGCAACCAAGTTCAAGCACTCGCAGGCCGCCGAGCGAGAGGCCACTGAGCGAAAGGTCGCACAGAAAATGATCAAGCCCTGATGCGGCACGCCAAGTGGTTGCCCAAAAAGGATCAATCACACCCTCCTCACCCGCATCCTGCCGCTCACAAGCATCAATCAGCATACCTTCTGGGTCAGAAGCAACTGCCAACTTACGAATTTCACCTGCGATTGGCGTTTCTTCCCAGTGCCATTGGAATCGCTCAGAAGCCAGAGCGGCAAGTGATTCAGGAGATTCGTCGATTGGCTTTTCGTGTGGGGATTCCGTGCCTGGATGATTTGTACTATTCATGGTGATCCTACTCACTCAGCCATTGAGCGACGTCGGCGGCAAAGTAGGTGAGGATACCATCGGCGCCTGCTCGCTTAAAAGCGAGCAGACTCTCAAGAACAGTTTCGCGACGATTAAGCCACCCATTTTCCGCTGCTGCTGACAGCATCGCGTATTCACCACTGACTTGGTAAGCAAAGGTGGGAACCGCGAACGTTTGCTTCACACGTTGCACAATATCGAGATATGGCAT
>Ga0315315_10001511_pt1 | contig 21361 bp, 25 predicted proteins | sample M140m3416metaG_FD_203699 | JGI IMG/M metagenome (GOLD analysis project Ga0315315, IMG submission 203699) | Ammonia-oxidizing marine archaeal communities from Monterey Bay, California, United States - M1 40m 3416 | ecosystem: Environmental > Aquatic > Marine > Intertidal zone | place: USA...
TGTAGATCAGGTTAAGACTCTTACAATTTTTTGTAAAAGTTTAGAAGCCAGAGCAAGTACAATGAGTAATGAAATGATGAAAATTGATTTACTAGTTAGTAGTGCTTTAGAATTAAGACCTGATATAGAAAGAATTGCTCGTGCAGAAAACTTTGTTGAAGACGGCAAGGTTGATGCAAGGAGAGATTAATGGACTTAGGACAACTAATTTCAGACTTTGGTTTTCCAGTTGTAATGACTGTAGGACTTGGTTACTTCATCTATTTTATATGGAACTTTATTGGCGAACATATAGATCCTGCATTAGAAGACATGCATTTTGCTCTAATTAGAGTAATAGATAAAACTCGTATGTTGGATCAAGATATGATACGTTTACAACAGAAAGTAAATGTAGTGTTGGAATATAAAGCAACACAAAAAATACTAGAGCAAGCCAGAATGAAAGAGGCTCTAGAAAAACAGGAAGGGAAGAAGAAATGAAATTAATATTACCAGTTACATTTTTATTAGCAATTTTTAGTTTTTCTGTACAAGCAGACGAAATTAAATTCAAATTTAAAAATCCTAGTTTTAGTGGTGCAGGAACAGGAGCTCATTATTTAACTATTGAGAATCAGGAAAAGTCACGTAGGGATAAAATTAAAGCAGATATAGAAGCGGCTTTAAAGGCGGCTGAACGAGCAGATCAAAATAGCACGATCAATAAATTTATTAGAAATTTGGAGAGTAGGATTTATTCACAAATTTCTAAAGGATTGGTTGACAGTATGTTTTGTGATCCTGCAACAGTAATCAGTTGTACAGGGTCAACAAGTGGAGCATTTGATATTGAAGGTAACACAGTGACTTATGAAGTTATAACAAATGCAGATGGTTTAGAGGTAATAAAACTTACTATTGTAGACCCAGATGGATCAATAACAACAATAGAAATACCAATTGGTATAGGACAAATAGCAGGCGGATAATTTGACTAAAAATATTTTAATAGCACTAATAGGTGTTTTATATTTGAGTGGTTGTGCCAGTATCGCTATTCCGGGCGATGAGATGTGCCAAACGGATTTTCTTGAGTGTGTTGAAGAACCCAAGAAAGTAGAACTGCCCACGTATAGAAAATTACGATATTTGCCACCGGCAGAAGTTATGCCTGTGGTTGCCATATATCAATTTGGTGATGGCACAGGACAAAGAAAAAGTCAAGACGGAGTTGCTAGTTTTAGTACAGCAGTTACGCAAGACGCAAAAAGTTTATTAGTAGACGCTCTAAAGGCGGCAGGTTCAGGTAGTGATGCCAAAGGAACTTGGTTTAGAGTAGTTGAAAGAGGACTAGGTTTAGATAACTTAGTTAGAGAAAGACAAATAGTTCGAAGTACTAGATCCGAAACTGCCAAGCAGAACGGACTAGAGGAGTTTCAAGAACTACAGCCAATGTTATTTGCTGGTATGATATTAGAAGGTGGTGTTATAGGATACGACACTAATATTGAATCAGGAGGTACAGGGGCAAGATATTTGGGTATTGGGACAACAAACCAATATCGAAGAGATAGCATAGTAATATCACTTCGTGCTGTAAGCACACTTACAGGTGAAGTTATATTAAACGTGCAAACACAAAAAACTGTTTTAAGTTCAGGACAAGCAGGAGACGTATTTAGATTTGTAGATATGGATACTCGTTTGTTAGAACTTGAAAGCGGTATGACACAGAATGAAAGTGTAACATTTGCAGTCCGATCAGCGATCGAGGCCGCGGTGTTAGAACTTATTAGGCAAGGTGATGAAAGAGGATATTGGAAGATTGTTTATCCTGAGGATTGGGACCAACAAGTTGCAGAACAAGAACAAGCATACTGGATGAGTCTTAAAGAAGCAGGCAATCTTACTGACGAGGAAGATGAAGAACAGTACTCTAAAGATCCAAATGATTTACCTTTGTGGAAACGCATTCTTTTAAAGAATGAAAATAAACCAATATTGGAGAAAAATAATGAAGATAATTAAAAACTTAGCGGTTGGTGTCTTCGCATTAATAGGACTTATGTCTAACCCAGTAATTGCTGATGACAACGAAGTGTTAATAGATCAGGAAGGTGATAACCTTACATTAACAATTCTACAAGCAGGTACAGGTAATACTGTGTCTGGTAATAGCGGTGCAACAGCAGACTTAACACTTACTGGTAACAACATAATATTAGACCTTATACAAGACGGTGACAACAATGATTTCTTTGGTGCACTTGTTTTGGACGGTTCAGGATCAACTGTGTTAGATTTTTACAATCTAGGAGATGGCAACATCTTTGATTTTGACGTAGGGGATAATAGTGCCGATAATGCTGATATGCTTTCAAGCATTCAGGGTGACGGTAACATATTTGACATAGGTATAGGTGAAAATGCCAGTGCAGAAGGTTTAAACTTTGATTTAGTAATACTAGGTGACAGAAACGATTTTGACACTAGTTTTACAAATAGTAAAGTTTGGGCGGCGGCTGGAGATGGTGACTCTTGTGGAACAAACTGTACAGGTTCAAGTGCAATGGTAGGTATCTTAGTTGATGCAGACAACGTTGTATGGAACTTTGATATTACAGGTGATGACAATGCTTTTGCTACTAATCAAAGTGGTAACAGTGATCACAGTTTAACAGTAGACTTAACAGGTAGTGATGGAGATTTCCAGTTCACTCAGAATATGACTACAACCTGTTCACCTGCATGTCACGGTATTATTAATGTCGAGTTAGACAGCGAAAATGCTTCAGTTAGTATTAAACAAACCGACTAATCTTTTAGTCGCAGTTTTACTAATTGCAATCGGAAATGTTTATGCCGCCGATGATTCAATTGGCGGCATAATTGAGCAAAGTGGAAAGGCTGGAAATATATTTCGCCTCTCAGGTGAAGAATTAACAGCAACATTACAAACAGACATAGTAAGTTTTGACGAAGTTGAAACAGAAAACGGCAGACTAAAAATACAGTTTGTTGACGAAACCCAGATCAGTTTAACCGAACATACATATATGGAAATAGACGAGTATGTGTATGACCCAGATCCCAGTAAAAGTAAAATGGCAATGAACTTTGTGCAAGGCACGGCCAGATTTGCTACAGGTGGATTAGGTTTAGTACCAAAAGAAAACATAGTTATACAAACTCCCACAGCCACAATAGGTATTAGGGGAACAGATTTTACTACCACAGTGGATGAACTGGGTAGAAGTTTGGTAATATTATTACCAGATGCTAATTGTGATGACAAAGTAAAATTAGAGGAAGGGTGTAGACCCAGTGGTAGTATAACAGTTACTAATGATGGCGGAACAGTAACATTAGAAGAAGCCTTTCAGGCAGTGATGGTTAGTACATTTGAACAAGCACCAACACAACCTGTAACATTAGTAGACTTAGATTTAAATCAGATAGACAATATGTTTATTATAAGTAAGCCTGACGAAATAGTACAGGCAGAAGAAGAACAAGCAGATCAATTAAAAGGAGATGGTGGCTTGTTAGACTTTAACGGATTAGATATAGACCTTTTAGAAATTGAAGGATTAGACGAACAAGCAGAACGTGAATTAGAATTTTCAGAATTAGATATAAACTTTTTAGATGTTGACTTCTTAAGGGATTTATTAGAGGTTATGGAAGAAGCAGATACTTTAGGTACACGAGAAGAAGCCACAGCAGGTGATAGATTAGTAGACAGAGCATTTGGATTACAGCCTGATAATCAGTTTAATATTGTACCTGATGTAGATGGTAAAGTATTCTTTTTAAGGCAAGGTACAAACTATGTTAGTTTAAAAATAAAAAGAGGCAATTCAGGACAAATAGAAGTCAGTGATAAAGATTTAGGAGATACTATAATGTGCCTTAATGAATGTGAAGGAATATTCATTAGTATCACACAAGAGTAATAAATAGTAATATGAGCATAGATAAGCAACTTAGTGAAATGAGACCCAAAGATACTCCACTACTAGTATTAGGATATATCATATTGGGTATGTTTTTATTAATACCCTTATCAGCAAATGCAGATGACAATGAAGTATATTTAGGTAACATAAGTGGTGATAATTTAGAACTAGACATACTACAAGCAGGTACTGATAACACAGTCACAGGTATATCAACCTCAAGCCAGTTTGCAGGAGACGACAATACTTTACATATTATGCAAACAGGTACTGGTAATTTGTTTGAAGGTAATTGGACCAGTGGCGGTCTTAATACTTTAAAAGTATTCCAAGGTGGCGGCGGTAATGATAATTTTGTTAGGTTAACAGGTTTTGGAACAAACAACACAGGACTTGTACTACAAGGTATGCACTCGGACGGAACTATTGACGTAGATGAAACAGGCTCCCACGAAGCATATTGGACCGTAACAGGTGACTACAATGAGTTTTCCAGTTTTCAAACAGACACTAACCGAGGCAATGGAAGTGGAGACAGTCATCACTTGGCAAATATAATTGATGGCGACTATAATGATGTTTGGCATAGACAAAGAGGCAAGGCAGGACACGACGGTTTTATAGAAATCACAGGCGATTACAATGATGTAATTTTAGACCAAAAAGGCAGTGGTGGTAAAAAATGGGCAGACATAGTTTTAGACGGCGATGGGCATAATGTTGATATAAATCAACGTGGCACAAATTATGCTTCTGCAACAGTTGATTTAACATTTGGTACAGGTGCTTACACATTTGATTTATCACAAAATGTTTCAACATCAGCAGTAACGTATACTCTTACAGGTATATGTAATAATGGAGGAGGCTGTTCAGTTACAGTGAATCAGAATAACTAATGCAAAGTTTAGATGACTTAGGAAACCCACTACCATATGAATTAGGCGGATTTGAATGTCCTGAAGGTATGGTATGTGTAACAGAAGAAAGTTTTAATGAAATGTTGGAACCATACGATATGGAGTACAGCACGGAAACATTACAACTGGAACCTATGGGAGATGCTGAAGCAGTATTAGACTTTACAACACAATTACTATTTTTAGACTTTTGGACTATTGCTTATCTGGCAATACCTCTCACAATATTTGCAGTATATGGTTTAACTATATATGCAAGTTTCAAATGGATACAGAAAAAACTTTCCTAACTGTAAACTACTCTATTACCAATAATTCTTAGATTAATATAGATAAATAATAGTGTTATATAATAACACATGTGATAACACTTATATATATAAGGAGAAGAAAATGAACAACATTAAAAATATGTTTTTTGGTGTATTCTTTGTTATGTTCGCTCAAGGTTGTGCTACAGTAGGTACTGTAATCGACGGCGGGCAAGAACTTGCAACTAACACAATTGATACAGTAACAGGTACCGCTAGTGGTATCGTTGGATCTGTAGCAAATGATGTTGGTAGTATTGTTCAAACTGGTGCAGAAGTTGGGGTTGGATTAGTCCAAACTGCGGCTGACACAGGTGCTGGATTAGTAAAAGTTGTTGCTGACGAAGTCAACGACCAAACTGATGCTTTACAAGATAAAGAAGCAAAAGAAGAACCAAAAGAAGAAAAAAAGTAACTAGCTCATTCTTTGAACCCTTCAAGTTTTTAAAGAAGAACGAAAAACAAGAAGGCGTATCAGAATCCTCAAATGAGGATGAGCAGGTGACTGGAGAGGATATTAAAGAACTTTTAAAACAAAATAAAGTTCTAAGAGAACTTTTAAAAGAAAAACTTTTAGAAGCAGAACTTAAAGAATATTGCTCTAAGAACCCTAAAGATTGTGAATAAGTTACTTTCACTAATTTTAATACTTCCTCTGTTTTTAAAGGCAGAGGAAGTTATTAGTCTCGATTTATCATACAGTATTCCAATAGACCCTTACTATTGTGATAATAAGCCACCAGAGTGCAACCCTTTACCTGATATATTACCTAAATTTGATATACAAGAAGGTGTTACAAAATCACAATGGACAGTTTTTTGGGCATTACAAGTATTAGATATTTACAGTACTGCAGAAGCAGTAAAATACGACTGCATTGTAGAAATTAATCCTTTACTACCAGAACGCCCTTCATATCAACAATTAATACTTACAAAAGGTATAATATTGGTACCGACAATGCTTAGAAATAATGACTTCTATAATTTTAAACACGAAGAATTAGATAGGTCTAATTTTTTACAATCCATAGTAGTATCCAATAATTTATATTTACTTAACGACGCCAAGCAAAATTGCAATAGAATACGATAAATATTGATATGAAATGGTTATACAGCGGGTACGCAGTCGCAGTATCAATTGCACTATTACTCGCATTAAGGGTATTCGATCCTACGCCTTTACAAAGCCTACGTGGTCAAGTTTTTGACAGTTACCAACAATTAGACGAAATACAACAAAGTGAAGACATTGTTTTAATAAACATTGGTGAAAAAAGTTTAGCAAAATACGGACAGTATCCTTTTCCTAGGCAATACTATGCTCAATTAATTATAGATGTTGCTAGTAAAAATAGTGGTGTGGTAGGATGGACTATTATGTTTCCAGAAGCAGATAGGTTTCAAGGAGATGAAAGTTTTGCAGGTATCATGCAACAAAATTTAGTAAATGTTCCAGGTGCAAGAAGAAACCCAGTTAATTATAATGTTGTTAGCCAAACACCTAGTGTAAAAGGTATTAAAACATCTGGTCCTCATATAGGCACAGGAACAATAGGCCCTGTACCTGCAAAAGATTATTTACTAAAATGGCCTAATCTAGTAACAAATATTCCTATGCTGGAGGTTGTTGCAAATGGTAAGGGAGTAAATGCATCAGCACCACAACCAGATAATCAAACAAGAACATACCCACTTGCTATAACTGTTGAAGATAAAATTTATCCTAGTTTTGCTGTGGAAATGTTAAGAGTCAAAACAGGTAACAAAAGTTACATGATTAAAACAAGTGAAATAGGAATACAAGAAGTTGCAGTAAAAGGTTTTGAACCTATTGTTACACAACCTGATGGAACAGCATATATAAGATTCAATAATAAATTTACTGAAATAGAATATGAGGGTGCAGAAAGCATACCTGATTTAGCAGGTAAATTTGTAATAGTAGGTGTTACAGCAGAGGGTATTGCAAATCCCGTCCCAACACCACGTGGTAACTTATATCCACAGTATATACAGGCTCATATGTTACAGAACTTTGTAGATGCAAGTAATATAACAAGAAGTCAATTTAGTGCTATCATAGAGCTTCTAGTAGGGTTACTGACTATGGTTCTTGTTGCTTTAGCAGTATATAGATTACCATTGTTATTAACAGCACCTATGGCTTTAGCAATATTAGGTGGTATTGCATATTTTAGTGTTTACAAATATACCAGCAGTTTAGTTTTATTAGACGCAACATTTCCTGTATTAAGTGGCTTTTTAGTATTCACACAGGCGGCATTCAATAATTTCTATAAACAATTTAAATTACGAGAACAAATTAAGAAACAATTTGAACATTACCTTGCACCAGCAATGGTTAAAAAGTTACAAAAAGATCCAAGTCTATTACGTTTAGGTGGCGACACAAGAACAATGACATACTTGTTCTCAGACATTCGTGGATTCACACCAATATCAGAGCAATTTAAAACAGACCCACAAGGCTTAGGTAAACTAATAAACAGATATATGACACCAATGACAGATTTAGTTATGCGTAAAGAGGGAACAATAGACAAGTATATAGGTGATGCCTTAATGGCGATTTGGAATGCTCCACTTGATGTAGATAATCATGCCCAATTGGCAATAGATACTGCAATGGAAATGGAAGTAGAACTTAAAAAACTTAATAAAGAATTAAAAGCAGATGGATTAATGGAGTTAGGTGTTGGTATAGGAATCAATACAGGTGATGCTGTCGTAGGTAATATGGGTAGTAACCAACGATTTGATTATACAGTATTAGGTGATAGTGTAAATTTAGCGGCAAGACTAGAAGCACAAACTAAAGAGTACGGTGTATTTTTTATGTTTACAGAGCATACACTTAAACATATAATTGAGCCTAGTAATTTAGTAATGCTAGATAAAATTGCAGTAAAAGGACAAACAGCACCTGTAACAATTTATACAATACTTACAGATATAAAACAATCCAGAGTAATTAATAGAATGGTAGAATCATACCAAAACAGAGATTGGGGAGAATGTGCCCATCAAATACAAGTAATGAAAGAACATAATTGGAATAATGTACTTGCAGATCTTTATGCAGAAAGAATTAAACAGCCTATACCAGTGGGCGATTGGGACGGAGTTATGCGTAAAACAACTAAATAGTAATATGAAAAACTTTTTACACAATCTAAAACAGAAAAGCAAATTAGCATTAGCATGGTTATGGCAAAAGTTAAAAGTTGTAGGTAATCTTATTGTAAAATTAAGTATTGCATTATGGAAAGGATTAGTAAAACTTTGGTTTAAGTTTTTTTATGAAGAATATGAATTAACCGTATGGTACTTAAAAGATTCTATTAGAGACGGAGATGGCAATATTACAACTACAAGATCACATAAAAGATATCTCTTAAAGAAAATTTCTAAGAAAACTCCAAAGCATATTAAAGGAAAAGATATGGAAGGAAGAGCATTTGAAATTAGAACTGTTGAACCTTTTGATTATCAAATAAGAAAAATTTACTGATTACTCATCAGGCGTCCAATCTTTTAATCCTCTAAAAAATATATAGTAATGCCTAAAATCTTTTAATTGTTGTTTAGCATGAAATAATTCTAAGGGAACACCATCACCGTGTTCTATTAGTGGAAAATAATATCTTTTTATAATACTTTCTAATTTTCTTACGTCCTTGCCTAAAGCATCAAGTATTATATTATTATATTCTAAATCAGTTATTAAATCTACTAACCAATAATGAAAAGGGTGTTCTGGATTAAATCTTCTTATAACTTCTCTAGTTTGATAATACATTGCTCTTACAGGATTCATACCAGGTCTATATAGATTCATTATTTCTTTAAATCTAAAACTTTCATGCTCAGTAGACATATTGTTTACTACTCTAGCATAATCTTTTTTCATTGCTAATTTTAAAGATTCGAAATTTTCTCCAATATTCTGGTGATACTCTTTGAGTACTTTATTAAATATTTTTTGATATTTTGCTGGTAACTTATCATAATAGACGTCCCGAATCTCCTGCAACTCTAATGCACCTTCTAATAATGTATGTGGAATTGTTTTAGTTCGTTGGAACTTGTCAAGTTCTGTGGTTATCCGCAAAACAACAAAATCGATAATTTCGCCTTTGCTCATACTTATATTTATTTAGATTGTATTTTTAATATAGTATGTAGTTTTTCTGTGCCTCTATTATAAGATAAAGTAACTTTAGCACCATTGTGTAATGGTTTAGGCCATTGACCTATATTTACCCAGGCATATCCGGCACTTTCTCCATTAAGTTTTGGTGGTTGGAATTCTTCTTCTACTACATATACAAAACTATAGTAATAAAATTTTTTGTCTTTGCTTTGATATACGTCTAAAGGATTTAATTTTTGCAGTTCTGGAACGAACCCTATTTCTTCATCAAGTTCTCTTTGGATACATTCATAGGGTGTTTCGCCCTTTTCAATTATACCTCCCCAAAAACCCCAAGTGTGATTAAATCGTTTGTTGCCTTCTCTTAATTGCAACATACATCTTCCTGTGTCTTTAGCAAGGAATAAAACTCCTGCCGCCGTTGTGTTCATTATAAACTAAGTCTCCAAAATCCTGGATTGTATTCTCCTTCGTAACTACTTATCCAAGTTTTGCCGGTCCATTTAAATTGTTTGGTTGTAAATGTATTAGTTATATAATGGATATCACTAGCACTTGCACTAGCATCAAATACGACTGTCCATGCAGAACCGTTGTATTGGATAATGTCGTTTTCACCGGCATCTATGTCCCAATTGGTATATCCTGATTTTGTAATTTCTTCTGTGATTAAATATCTTTGCCCGTTAGAAGCGGCCGCTAATGTACCGTCTCCAGGATAATTTGATCTAGGGTCTATAATTTTATCTACATTAGAAAGTGTATTAGTTGGTAATGTATCTGTATCTAAATTAAAAATTAATGATGCATCATTAGTTGGATTTTTAGTTACTGTACCATATACTAAATTTAAGAGGTTATCTGAATCTCCGCTTATATTTAATTTAAGTAAACTTGTTGATCGTATCTCTCCAAGTTGTTCTACTATGTTAGACCATTTTACTTCAGTACCATCTTGCTCTACTAATGTAGCAGTAGAACCTATAACTTGAACTTTGTAATCACCTGGCGTAGTTACTATCTCAAATGTGTCGTCTATGTCACCAAAGAAGTCTGCATAATCTTGACTGTAACCTAGTTCTGAAACATCAGATACAGAATGTACATTGTTTATAATTTCTTGAATAATTGTTTGCCTTTTTACTTTAGCAGGAGGACTTATCCAGATAGGAAGTGCAAATGTTAAAGTTGAGATATCTAAATTTTCATCTACTCCTGCAGGAATACCTCTACTACTCCAAGCAATATCGGTAAGTTCAACTTCAAATACACTAGTCCAATCTAAAGGATTACTATTAGATTGTAACTGAATACTTGGATTAAATAATACAAAAATTTGTTCTAATACTTGTAACTTAGTATCTGTATTAGTTGTCCAAAGATCAACATTTATAGTTAGGTTATAAGGTACAGGCATATATCTTTGTGTGGAATATAAATTACCTTGCTCTGAAGAATAAGTATTTGTTTCTTTGTTATATTCTCTTTCTGCTATTTGATTTGTGTCCACAAAGAATGGTTCAGCAATTCTATCTCTTGCTGGTTGAATACTTTGTATTGTAACACTTATAAAAGGGGCACTATTAATAACGTTTTCTGAATTGTTACGCAATATATTCGCTACCATTCTACTTGCATCACCGTATCTTGCTGGTACACGATTGTAACTTACCCCATCTTTTGTAAATTCTCTTACTTTAAAATTAGAGAAAATTCTTATAACTTGCAGTAAATAACGTTTAATCTGCTCATCATACCAGTAATCTAAATTCTTGCCCGCCATTAGTTGTCTGTCCTAGGTTTAATGACTTTACTTAAATTTGTTTTTTCGTTAGCATCAGTTCCATCACTTTCACTACTTATGTTGTCATTATTAATAAACGTAGCAAGTATTCTGTTTGCCGCAGACCAAGCCTTTCTTCCGTCTGTGCCAACGTTTAACCAACGTGTTCCAGACTTTTTAAATAATCTATTCGGTGAAAAGTCTGTTCTTAAGAAGTAATCTCCATCTGTAGTTCCACTTGTTGGGAAAGTTTCACCACTTCCCACCAAACTCAATCCATTTACTGGTTGTCCATCAGCACCACCAAAGTCTATGCTAGGTTTATCAGGTACTGATTCATCAAAATATAAATGTGTTGTATTTCTATATTGTGGATCAAACGGTACATCTTTTTCTGCTTGTTCTAATATTTTATCATTAATATTAATATCGTTTGCGTATGTACTAATTAAGTTTCTTAAATCCTCTTCTTCTTCACCAGTACCAAGAATATCTCTGTACTCTTGTGAATCTGTAATTGGGCCTAATTTTACACGCCATAAATGTGGCCACCAACGTGGGTCATATCCTTCTGCTGGCCTACTAGCATCTGTAATAACATAATATCTGTTTATTGCTTCTTCGCTACCTAATAATAAGTCGTCTCTTAAATGCGGTAATTCTAATACATCACCTGCCATTAATTTTCTACCAACTGCTTCTACCATACTTTCTATATGGAAATTCATAAACAATGTATCGTTTGATAAAAACATACCAAACTGTGTTAGGTCAAATGCATCACCGTCCCCTAAATTATATTGTCCACGTAGTTCGTAAATATCTTTATCGTACTTTCTGTCTCTATTTTCTAAGAATAATAAATCTTGTATAAAAACGTCTGTATCATTTGCGGCACTACTAGGCCTTGTAGGGTCTTTTTCATCTGGAGTGGTATGTACACCTAAGTATTTGTGTATGTGTACACCTGTACCACCGGCATGAAGGTGTTCTCCGACAATTCTATCAGTGAACGTGTAGTCATTTGTTTTGACTGGATTCCATAAACTTAATTTAGGCATACTACTATTTATCGCCTTTGCAAATCCTATCGTAATATAATTATAACTGTATTTAACAACGATAAATATAACTTAGGAAAGGTGGCTGAGTGGCTTAAAGCACTTCCCTGCTAAGGAAGAGTACGGGTAACTGTACCGAGAGTTCGAATCTCTCCCTTTCCGCCAGGAAAAATTATGAGAAATATTAATATATTTTATTTAGAAGACGGATTTCAGTTTACTGAAGAAGTAATTCAAGAACATGCATCTTATGGATGGACAGGACGAGAACCATTGCCGTTGCATATTCTTACACAAATAGAATTAGAACAAAATTATAATCCTTTTAAAGAAATGTTTGATATAAACATTATTAATAACGGAGATATAAGTAAATGTAGCAAACAAGATATTACACTTGTGCCTATAGATACACAAAGTTTTCCTATCACAATAGAAAATCGTAAATATTACGAACTATCACCTTTTGGTAAAGAGATAGATAAAGTAGTACAGCATATACTTTCACTAAATTTACCTAATTTAGCATTTTTATTTTATTCTAGTACTGAACCTTATTTCTTTGATGCAAATATTTATTTCGCAGAATTAGGTTCAGCAAATCCTAACATCAAAATTATTTTAAGTGGTTCAGGAGAAACAGAAGATTATTTTGGGCACTTTACTAGACATACTAGTAGAGTACCAAATGTACATAAAATACACAAACTTTGGTATTTTGATAGAGTACATTTTATGACTTTTGTATCGGAAGAAAAAGAATTTAATAAAGTACATTTAGAAATGGAAGGCTCAACATCAAAAAGAACTAAAGATTTTTATAATATTGTGCCAAATAAATTTTTATGTACATTAAGAAATTGTCGTTCTCATAGATTACTCTTTTCAACTTTATTAGAAAATAGTGACATGGGATTAGATGATATTACTTATGGTAGATTCTATAGTTTAAGACCTACTGATCTTAATAAAATTACAAGTAATGAAATTACAAAGGAAGAATACCCTTATCATATAGACTTAATTACAACAAGTTTGACACAATTATTAAGAAAAGAAAACTTAGATGATAGTTTTGTAAGAAAAATAATGGATAACATTATGAGTAGGCCTCACATTATAGATATGAAAAATATAGATGATAGAGGAATACCAGGCCCTTGGTTGTATGATGATTGTGATATTGTAATTACACCTGGCGGTGAGCCTTACGGATATGGATATGTAGATGAAAAACAGTTAATACCTATGGCATATAAAAAACCATTTTTAACTTTTGGTTGTAAGGGTATATATGAAGAATTAAAAAATATAGATTTTAAAACATTTGATGATTGTTGGCCTATAAACTTTAATGAAGCAGATACACTTTTAGAAAGAGTTACAGGATTCTTTACTGTATTTGAATATATAAGAAATTTAAATCCTGCATCTTATAATGAACTTTTAGAAAAAACAAAAGATAGTGTAGAATTTAATTACAATCATTTGATACAAGGAACATTTAGAAGAAAAAGTAATGAAGCATTTTTTCAGGAGGTACATAATGTCTGCAGTTAGAGGAGCAAGGCCTGTAAGAAATAAGGAAATACAAGATTTTCATTTTCATATAGATAAAAATAATTTAAAAAATGTATCATTAGAAGAATACGAAAGTGTCTGGAGAGAATGGATAAATTATACAGACACTAAAAGTTTAAATGGATTAGATAAGTTTAAACATGTAGATTATACACAAGGCACTAGCCAAACATTTGATCAGTTTATTTTACGTCATAGTAAAGACAGAGAAATTTTAGTCTTAAATGGTGACTTTCAATATCATGCTTGTTTAGGTAAGCATGTAGAATTTCAATATGTAGATTATCCACATCATTTTGAAAGTGCCTTAAAAGGTCCAGATTTACATGCCTTAATTATAAGTGCTCCATTTAGTGATTTTGGTTGCATACACCCTGACTTTGAACATATTATGAGAGTATGTCATGAGCAAAGCATACCTGTATGTTTAGATTTAGCATATTGGGGTATTAGTAAATTTGTACATATAAATTTAGATCTTTATCCTGCTATAGAAGAAGTTACATGTAGTTTAAGCAAACCCTTTTTTACTTTAGAAAATCACAGAGTAGGAGTTAGATTTACAAAAGAGTATGTAGATGACGGTGTAAGTATGTTAAATGAAGTAAAAATGCAGAATAATTATAGTATGGCTTTAGGTGTTGAATATATGCGTAATTTTTCTCCTGATTATAATTGGGACAAGTATAGAGACTTATATGAAACTGTTTGTGGAAATGAAGATTTAGTTTGGACAGATACAATGATTTTTGGTTTAGGCGATGATATTAGACATTCAGAATTTAATAGAGGCGTAACAGGTAATTATAGAGTCTGTATTTCGGACTGGTTAGGAGATTGTTAAATAAATAGTAGCATATTATTACACTCCAGGAGACAGACATATGATAGTAAACTCACACAACGATTGGGACCCATTGGAAGAGATAATCGTTGGACATGCTCACCACAGCAGAATTGCAACTGACATATCCGCAAGAAGTTTCAGTTACGCAAATTTTCCAAAAGAAGACGTAGTGAAGTTAGAAGGCACTTATCCGCAATGGGTAATTGACGAAGCCAATGAAGATGCAGACGGGCTCGCAAAAGCATTAGAAGATTTAGGTGTAATAGTACACCGCCCAAAAATTATAGATTGGGATAAAAAGAACTATGACATAGGCCAAGGTTGGAATACAAAAGGCTGGTATAGTTGGTGCCCAAGAGATTTAATACTACCATTAGGAGATATGTTAATCGAAACACCTACTCCTGTAAGAGCAAGATATTTTGAAACAAGATTATACGAAGACATTATGTATGAAGCATTTGAAGATGGTGCTTTATGGATGTCAGCACCGAAACCAAAGTTACATGATGACATGTACACTTTTGAAGATATAGAAAATAAACCAACACTATTAGATCATGAAATATGTTTTGATGCACCTAATATTGTAAGAGTAGGCACAGACTTATTATATCAAGTTAGTAATTCAGGAAATATGAAAGGCTACAAGTGGTTAAAAAGATTACTAGAGCCTATGGGGTATAAATTACATTATAGTGAACTTTATAGTTTTGCACATTTTGATAGCACTATTGTTCCACTAAGACCAGGGTTAGTATTAATGAATAGCAGTAGGGTAACACCTGATAACTGTCCTGAGATGTTTAAGAAGTGGGATAAAATATGGTTTGATGATTGTGTAGTACAAGGTAGTAAGTTAGCAGAAGAAGGTTACATGCCTCCTTGCTCACCATATATTGGAATGAACTTACTCAGTGTAGATGAGAATACAGTAGTATTAGACTCAGCACAAGAACCTCTAATGCGAGAACTTGACAAGTACGGTATAGATAGTGTACCTGTACAGTTTAGACATTCTATGACGCTCTCTGGCGGCATACATTGTGCTACTTTAGATCTAAGACGTAGAGGAACTTTAGAGAGTTATTGTGATTAAGTACGGGCATATAGACAACTGTGGTATAACAAATGAACAAATGAGTCAATTAAACTTTGACGATTACTTCCAATGTTACCAACAGTACGATAAAATAGAACAATACTATACTAAACACAATAGCAGTATATGGCAAATGTTTGAAAAGTCACCTCAATGGGTACATGATTTAGCACTTAAAATACCTCAAGATTTTGACCATCATGTTGTAAGTGTTATAAATGTAGAGCCAGGGCAAACTATTCCACATCATGTAGATAAACATTTTAAACTTAAACAAGAACATGGCGAAGGCGAAAGTTATCGTTACTTAATATTTTTAGAAGATTGGAAACGTGGACACTATTATGAAGTACACGATCAACCCTTTGTCAAATGGAGAAGGGGAGATTGGGTAAAATTTGGAATAGATGACTGGCATTTGGCAGGTAATATGGGAGATGAGCCATTTTATTCAGCACAGATAACGGTTCTTAAAAATGCATAAAGGACATAAAGATATTTCATTTGTTACAGATGAAATGATTTATAGAGTAAAATTTACTGAACATACTAATACAGTTTATAGTGCAGGTTTTTGGGATAGAATTGGAGTAGCAGTACCTGATTATCCACATGATTCACCTTGGGTGTATCAAGTATTTGAAAGTGATTGTGATTATTGGGTGCATGAAGTTAAACATTTATTTGATGATGTTTTGAAATATAGTGTTGCTACAGTTAATTGTATAAAGCCTGGAAGATTTATAGCACCGCATACAGATACACTTTTTAAAATAAGAGAACATGTTAAGAAAGAAAAACTAAATGTAAAAGGATTAGAACCTGTAAGAATAAATTTATTTTTACAGGATAGATTAATGGGGCATTATTTTGAAATGGATAATGAATGTTGGATAGATTACAAAAAAGGGGATTTTACAGTAATCAAACCTAATACAGAGCATTATGTTGCTAATTTAGGATACCAAAATAGATATACATTACAAGTAACAGGATTTGCTGAGAAAGGAACTTTTTAAGGAATACACATGAGAATATTCATAACAGGAGCGGACGGTTTTATAGGTCAGCACATGGTTGAGAGATTAAAAGATAAACATGAGCTGGAATTTTTAAAAGAAGATCTTAGAGATCATGCAAAAGTTGGATTTCAGATTAAACAATTTGATCCAGAAATAATTGTACATCTTGCCGCAAGAACAGAAGTACAAGATAGTTTTTATGAGCAAATTACATTTAGTGAAGTAAATTATGTAGGAACCGTAAATCTTATAGAAATTGCGGCTACATTACCTAATTTAAAAAACTTTGTATTTGCAAGTACAATGGAAGTATATGGTTGGCAACCTATTAGTGATTTAATTAGAGACGGAAAGGAAGAGGGTATAATTGCATTCAATGAAAGTACACCTCCTAATCCAAATGCCCCCTACGCCGTTGCAAAATATGGATGTGAAAAATACTTAGAATATGCTCACAGAAGTTATGGATTACCATTTACAGCAATACGTCAAACAAATGCTTATGGTAGAAAAGACAATGACTTCTTTGTAACAGAACAAATTATTACACAAATGTTAAAAAATCCAAATGAGATAAATTTAGGATACGGCGAACCTTATAGAAATTTTATTTACATTGATGATTTATTAGATGCATGGGAAACAGTAATTACAAATCCCGATAAATGTGCAGGAGAAATTTTTTGTATAGGACCTGATAATGCAATTAAAATTAAAGATTATGTAAAAATGATTGCAGATAAATTAGATTGGAAGGGCCATATAAACTGGAATACAAAACCAGCAAGACCCGGTGAAATATATTTGCTTAATAGCACGAATCATAAAATTACAACACGATTAGGCTGGTTTCCAAAAGTAGAACTTAACGAAGGACTAGATAGAACTATTGCAGTTTGGAAAGAAGTTTTAGAAAAAAACTTGCCACACAACCAGGACCGCAGATTTTCTAAAGGCAAATAATGTTTAATGTTACATTAGTACAGCCTAATTTTCAGACTGGTCCTAAACACCTTAACAGTTACTATCTACCTTATAGTGTTGGTTCTCTTTGGAGTTATCTATTACAAGACGAGACTATAAAAAATAACTTTACTGTAAATAATTGGATATTTAGAAGAGAAGAATTACACGATGTAGTAGAGAGATGTAAAGATACTGATATAGTTTTTATAAGTCTTTATATTTGGAATAAAAATTATTGTCTAATGTTAGCCAAAGTTTTAAAGGAAGCATATCCAAATATTAAAATTATTCTAGGTGGACCAGAAGTGCCTCACAGAAATCCAAATTTCTTTAAAGAAAATTATTTTATAGACTCTATTGTAATCGGAGAGGGAGAACTTGCTGTTTTAAATATACTAACTTCTTATTTAGAAAAGAAACCCTTAGAGCAAGTTTATGAATACGACAGAATAAAGGATTTAAACCTACCTAGTCCATATACATTAGGACTTTTCGATGATCTTTTAAAGGAGTACCCAGACATAGAATGGGTACCTACATTGGAAACAGATAGAGGTTGCCCTTATAGTTGTACGTTTTGTGATTGGGGAAGTGCAACAGCAAGTAAGATGTATAAATTATATGATGAAAGAATACTTGCAGATTTACAATGGGTAGCAGATAATAAACTTCCTTACCTTGCTTTAACATCTAGTAACTTTGGAATTTTTAAAGATAGAGATTTAATGATTACCGATATGATTATTAGAACAAATAAAAATACAGGATTTCCAAAAGGAATAAGTGTAAGTTATGCAAAAAATAGTAATGATACTGTATTGGAAATTGTTAAAAAATTTATAGATGTTAATATACAAACAGGAATTACTCTAAGTTTACAAACAACTACAGAAGAAGTTTTAGAAAATATTAAAAGAAAGAATATGAAAATTAATTCTATAGAAGAAATTATAGAGTCTGCTAATGCTAAGAATGTTCCTGCATTAACAGAATTAATTTTAGGCATGCCAGGGGAAACAGTTGATACTTGGAAAACTACACTAGAACAAATTTTAATAAATCAAATACCAACATTAGATGTTTACTTTTTACAACTTTTAGTAAACTCACCTATGTATGTAAAACAAATACAAGAATATAATTTAAAAACATTTGATGCATATGATTTCTTTTATGGTGTACAAAATGAAAATTTTGAATATGATAAGCAACACAAAATATCTGAATCTATAGAAGTTATTAAAAGTACAAATACTATATCAGAAGAAGAGATGGCCGAAGTATCTTTGTTTACTGTTTTTGTATTAGGTTTTCAAATGTTTGGGCTGTCTAACATTATGTCTACACATTTATATGAAACTCAAGGACTATCCTATATGAAGTTCTATGAAGGTCTATACGACTTTCTCTCTGAACACGATAGTAATATAAATGTATGGCTTAAAAAGTTACAAAAAGGGTTTATTGACTGGAAAAAGACTGGTTATATGGATACAAACATAGATGGTGTGCATATAGAAGGCTGGAAATTCTTTCATTCTTTAATGCCTATTATACAACAAAATAATTTAGTACCACATTATATTAATCTTGTTGCAGATTATTCTAAACAATTTACAACATCAGATGTGTTAGAAGATTTTGCGAAAGTATCAAACCTTCAAATCAAGCAATTTGAATCACAAATACACGATTCTGTTCAGGTTACAGTCAAAAGTGACCTTTTCCCAGCAAATTTAATTGTTTCTGATAGATACGGAGACTACTTGGATAAAAAAGAAGAACATTTAGATATGCTCTTTTTTGGAAGACGTAGAGGATGGCACCTTAATAAAATAAGTCTTGACAAATAATTAAAGTTCTGTTAGACTAGTTTTTTTGAGGAGTATTATGGAAACTTATATTATATTTGCTATCTTTATTTTAACGAACTCTTATTTCTCGTTTAAAGCAGGTGAGAATGCAGGTAAATTTATTGGAATGTTATCTATTGTTCAGTTTTTCCAAACCAAAGGAGTATTAAAAGATAAAAAAGAAATAGTTGGGTTTAAAAGTTGGCCTGAGGCCTTACAAGTTATTTACACTGACCCAAGAGAAGAACTATTTGAGGATTAAACACATACATGGCACGAAGAAAAACAGTAAGAAGTATTTACGTTACTAAAGAACCTGATTGGAAAGCATTACGGTTAATTACAGAACCAGAAGAGCAAGAAAAGGCATTTAAAAGTTGCGAATATTTTGTTAGAACAGAAATAGCAAAAAAGAAACTTGTAAGTGCGTCTAAACTTTGGGTGAAAGAAAAATCAGGTTGGACCAAAGAAGAAATAAAAATTGTAAACGCCTGTCCAGACTGGAGTTTTACAAGTCCAGGTATATCACTTTTTATACAATATAAAATTGGCTACATGCCAGAATCTATAGAAAAACATTATCACGATAAAAGAAAAGAAGAATGGTTAAACCGTGGTAAAATAGTCTTAACAGAAAAGAAAGAAAAGGCAATAGCAAATCCTAAAAAGGTTATAAGCATACAAGAAAGAATGAAAATGCAAATAGAACACCTTTGTGCTGACTGGGAATATAAATTAGATTGTTTTGTAGAAGGTACTGTTACTTTAAAAGACTTTGATCCATACAAATCTATGCTTACATATCAACCTGAAATAAAGGCGGCTCATGCCACACTTATAAAGCAGGATTTTGAACCTGCATATCAAGAAGCATTAGAAGTTCAAGAATGGTCTGATCCAGATATTAAAGAAGGTTACGGACATTTCACACCTAAAATGAGAAAAGAATTTGTACAATTTTTTGAAAAAATTAATACAGCATGTGATACAATTATAGAAACTAAGAAGACAAGTAGGAAGGCTCGTAAACCTAGAGCTCGTTCAAAAGAATCTATAGTTAAAAAATTAAAGTTTCAAACAAACTGTCCAGAATTAGGTATAGCAAGTATTCATCCTACTGATGTTGTTCATGCTAATGAAATATGGGTATATAATACTAAAACAAGAAAGTTAGGTGTGTATCATGCTATCAATAAAGACCCTCGTGGTATGGGGAGAGACGGCCTTATGGTAAAAGGCACAACTATACAAGATTTTGATGAGGATAGTAGTTTTCAAAAGACATTAAGAAAACCTAAGGAACAAATTAAAAATTGGACAGGATCTGCAAAAACTAAATTTGCAAAAGCATTTGACGAACTAACCACTACAGGTATAAAGATGAACGGTCGAATTAACGACAATACTGTCATACTACAAGCATTTTAAAAAATGTATTCCTATGATAAGGGTTTTACAACAAATGCTATTACCCAACCAAACATAATTGGCGAATTAGATTCAGAAATAATACAAATTGTAAAGGATCAACTTAAAGAAACTGATTGCTTTATAAACACCACCTGGATACGGTACGAACCAGATTTAACAGATATTGTAAACAAAGGCAACCGACTGGTTTGTTACAGTGGTGCTGATTGGAATAACAAACATTTTGAAATACAAGAAGAGAACGAAAGAGTATTAGACTTCAAAAGAATTTGGAAATATATACAGCGAAGTAATTGCGAAGTTATACATGTTGGTAATACCAGAGGTGATCATTATTTTAGTTTTTGGTTAGAATTTATTTCA
>Ga0315315_10001514_pt1 | contig 21355 bp, 28 predicted proteins | sample M140m3416metaG_FD_203699 | JGI IMG/M metagenome (GOLD analysis project Ga0315315, IMG submission 203699) | Ammonia-oxidizing marine archaeal communities from Monterey Bay, California, United States - M1 40m 3416 | ecosystem: Environmental > Aquatic > Marine > Intertidal zone | place: USA...
TACGGTACCGCAAGCTAACTTCAAAAGACCTCTGTTTTTAGATCAGGCGCACACACACACACACACACACGGGATTCGAAGGCGAAACGGGCGCACACACACACACACACACGGGATTCGAAGGCGAAACGGGCGCACACACACACACACACACGGGATTCGAAGGCGAAACGCACACACACACACACACACACGGAGGAGGAGGAGGAGGAGGAGGAGGAGGAGGAGGAGCAGCACTCGAAAGTCGACTTTTCGGTGCTGACCGAGTTGCTACTTGTTGCAAATGTCGTCTGCTTCTGAAGACAATGACGATGACAGTCCTGGCACTCCGATGCCAAAAGGACTCACGCAGGCCGAGTATAAGTTCCTTGTACTTACATTCTTTGGACAACACGGCTGCCCAATCAAAGTGCTACGCCCAATACTGATAGCTTTGTCATCTGCAACAGACTGGAAGAATTACCAAGGCCCAAAGAAAGCTACTGACAATGGATTGTGGACCATTTCCAGCGAAAGCACGCTTTACGGGTTTGGAGTTCAAGTTTATATTGCACGAAATGTCAACATTGAGCATTTATTTGAAAGCAAAACCCAGAAACAGAAAACTGCTATCATGGAAAAGGTTACAAGTGTAATAACCGAACATTGTGGAGATCAGAATGAAGACGTTTCCGTGTTTCGAAAAAGTAAATCCACCGTTTTGTGGTGTGTACCCAAATTCCCCTTAACGAATGTTCCTTCTTTCTCACCTTCCCACCATGTTGGTTCACTTCCAGAGAGCAGCAAAAGAGAACCATTTGCTTCCTCTGCCGCAAGCAAGCGAAAGCATCACCATGCTGCAAGTTCTGACGACTTGGCGCAACCGTTTTCCACTGACCCGGTTGCACTCCAATCGACGTTGAAAAAGCACCGATCCGCACCCGCTTCAGCCAACTCAAGCAAATCCATTGATGTACCAAAGCCTGGTGTACCAAAACGTGGACCTGGGAGGCCACCGAAGAGTTCGAAAGGACCAGGACATTCTTCTAAACCGCCTCCGAAAGCGGGCGGAGATGCAGAGAAGACTCTTGCAGCCGTGGACGGAGATGGCGACGATGATGCGAAACTCGCTGAATATGCAGAAGACGATGGGGTCGGAGTCGGATTCGAAAAGAGACTTGTCAACAATGGGGAGGTGGGCGAGGAAGGCGACGGCGAGGAAGGCGACGGCGAGGAAGGCGACGGCGAGGAAGGCGACGGCGAGGAAGGCGACGGCGAGGAAGGCGACGGCGAGGATGGCGTCGGCGAGGAAGGCGACGGCCATGGCCATGGCCAGGGGGGTTTGCAGGAGGTCGAAACTTATGTGCCTGCTAATAGAGAGATGGCGGCCAACTACGAGGACGAAGCAGTTGATTCAGCAGATGATTGGCCTACCGAGACTGGAGATGTATTGGCGACTTCTAAAGTCGCTCTCAGACAATATCGAACAATGAACAACTGGCATTTTTACATTAAGAAACGAAATCAAGTTGAGGCGTCCCGTTTTGCGACATATGGATTTCTTCGCAATAAACCAGTTACGCTGGAAGCGTGCATTGAAATTGCAACAGAAGCATTCAATGAAATGCAAGCTGATGTACCTTTGGAGGTATCACAGTTGCAAAGTGCCGTCGAAGAAGTAGAAAAGTACCGCGCGGCTGTATCGAACCTGGCGCAGGTTATTATGAGTACTTTGCCCGATACTTGCACCACGACTTCGACAGTCCAACAGTGCTCGGATATGGCATCTCAGATAGGAAGGCTTGCAGCTATAAAACCAGATTTGGCCGTTGCTGAACAAGTTATGAAACAAAGACTTGGAGAGCTCAAAGATTTCGTTTTAAGTATTGCGCACCGAAAACTTAAGGCGTAAGTTGCTTGCCACTTGAGTTCGAAGCTTTATGCAGCCTCGGAGGGTGTGCTATCACAACATAACCACCATAGTAGCTGAGGTGCACATTCAACAGTCGTAAGAAGTTTTTCTCGCCGATCAGCGTTCGTTCTTCATCGGTACCTACGATTCGGTAGGATCACAAACAGAGTGTGATAGAAGGGTGCTCGAAAGAGAAATAAACTGTACATGTGTGTGTGCGCTCTTTCCCTTTCGAATCCGCTGTGTGTGTGTGTGTGCGCTCGTTCCCTTTCGAATCCGCTGTGTGTGTAATTCACCATGCTCGATTTTCACATCAAAGAAAAAATCGTCTTGGCGCGTCACACTTATGTCCTCGTCGAATGCTCGCACACTCAGCGCGATGCTAACTGCGACTTGAAGCTGAAGCGACGTGATCACCATGTGGCTGTCCCAAACTCCGAATGTAATGTATTCGAAAATTGACTCGTCGCGCTCTGTCGGTTTCGGAACCTTTGCAGCAGAATACGGCAATGAAATATCGATGTCTGCAATATTCGAAACTGAATACAGCGACGTTCCGACAACCCAGCTCGCGCAGACAAGCCAACAGCACCAAGGCCACTGGCGTTTCAGTTTAGGCGGCTTTTGCCTATCATGCTTGGGCTCTTCGGACGACAAGTCAACAGTATGGTGCGGAACCGGTGGTAGCCCACCAGCGGGTGCGCCAACACGTTGGTGCGTCGACGGTGTGTGTAAGTTTGAAAATAAAAACTGCACACGGTCGTTTGGAACCGACATGCACGAATTATGCCGATACGAAGAGGGTGCCCACTTAGCGCCAATGACATTTGGACTTCTGTAATGGGGGGGCGGGTCGCTCTTCCGTCACACGGGCTTGTGTAGAGGCGTCGCATCTAGGAAAAGAGTACGGTACTAAGGACTCTTGCCATTCCATGGATGACTGGATAATTTCCATGCCACGAGGTATGTGGTTGGCTGTTGACTCGAAACAGCTTGAATCCCTCCGCATTAATGTAGTCGGTCCTGCAAAGAGTTCAACTGCAAAAGAGTGGGGCACCTCGAGTGTTCTGAAGTCTCACGGCCTGGTGGCGATGGTCTCGGCCGAACTGCCAGGAAAATGGCCAACTTCGTGGTACTTAACTGGTGAGCCGACCAAAAATGATAGCCGTACAATGAATTTCATTTGCCTCGATTTGGAAGGGAACATGGACACGTTGGACGAGTTCCACCCCGGTGTAAACGTGGCGATGTTATGAACACCGTGTTCAGGCGCACACACACACACACGGGATTCGAAGGCGAAACGGGCGCACACACACACACGGAGGAGGAGGAGGAGGAGGAGAAAGTCTGACCGAGTATGAAGGGGTGTCGCGAACCGCGCTCGTTTGTGTGGGGCGCGAACCGCTCTGTGGGTAGGCAAGCAGCGCATCGGGAAATGAGTGGCGGCTACATGTGGCAAGGAACGTCGCTTGCACAAATGAGCACAAAATACAAGAAAAGATAGACGATACACGTAGGAAGAGGCAGCCAAATCGCACGAACGCGTTGACACCGTCATAACTGATTATGATTATTGACGAAACATTGTACCGTCCGTGTGAACTCCATGGACTCCATGTGAAATCTGGACATTGTATGGTGTGAATACACCCCCTCCACTGTGAAGAAAATGTGCTCGGTTTTCTCCGGACACGATTTTTCGTCAATTTATAGAAAATCGTGACACATGTACACCGTCTGTGAATTGACGAAAAATCGTGTCCGGAGAAAACCGAGCACATTTTCTTCACAGTGGAGGGGTGTATTCACACCATACAATGTCCAGATTTCACATGGAGTCCATGGAGTTCACACGGACATCCGTGCGTTTCGTCAAATCGCATTGGCATAGAACACGATCACGGGCCGCTCTGTTTGTCGTCGCTGAGAAACAACAGTCCGATGCGAGCGAGATGCCGGTCGACAACTGCGTCGACAGACCCCTCATTCGATGTAGTGCCATTGCGAGAAGGCTGGACAGTAAAAATGCGTCTGGTTGGCTGTCGCGGGGCACTGTCACCACGCGGCTCAAGTTTCTGTGCAATATTGTCCACTTTCTCACTTAGAGCTTTGATTTCTTTTAAGACTTCCAACAACTTGTTGTCGACGATTTTCTTCACATGCTCGTCTATGGTACCCATTGTTTTACTGTTTGGTTGTATGGTTGAGTTATCTTCCGTCGTAGTACAAGACCGCGGCACGCCACTGCTCACGGGTCCTCGTTCACCATGCGACAGCTTTATCGATATTCACATGTTTTTTTAGGACGCCATAAAACAAGAGGTGAGCCAATTGTGTCGAGGATCCCGAAACTTCCAGTATGCACGCTAGTGCCATAATGCAGGCACGGGAGGCGCTAGAGGTGGCAAACCAGCGTCTGTTTCAAATGCAACATGGTTCTTATTCTTTGAGAAAACGAAATCGGGAACCGCACTATGCGTACAGCCGCTGCGAACTCGAGGTAGCAGCTTGCGCCGCCCTGGTGAAGTTGAGTCAAACCACCGAACTTGTGCACAGAGAGTTACCCAATGGCACTAAATTCTTTTATGAATGCGCGAACGGCGCCGAGCGCCGGGTTCGCGTGGAGTTGGCGGATGGGCAAAAACTGTTCTACGAAGGCGATCGGGACGCCGAGAGAGTCGTGCGCAGGGAGTTGCCTAATGGCATTAATGGATTCTATGAAGGCGCGAAGGGCGCTGAGCGCGGCGTGCGCATGGAGTTGCCGAGTGGCGAAAAGCTCTTTTTCGAAGGCGTGAGGGGCGCCGAGCATATTGTGCGCAAGGAATGTGTGAATGGCCGGAAAAGGTTCTTCGAAGGCGTGAAGGGCGCCGAGCGCAAAGTGCGCATCGAGTTTCCAAATGGCGACAAGGCCTTCTATGTGGGCGAGAAGGGCGTCGAGCGCCTTGTGCGCAGGGAGTTCTCAAATGGCCAAGACTTTTACGAGGGTGCGAGGGGCGCCGAGCGCCGAATACGAGTGCAGTTTAATAATGGAGCCAGTTTGTTCTACGAAGGTGAGAAGGGCGTTGAGCGCCTCGTGCTAGAGGTCGGGCGCCGGTAGAATGTCGGAAAACTCGAGGTCGATCAAAGAAACTGTTATTGACACCTATCTGGAAGGTGAACTTCTCTCAGATGAAGCCAAGGGCTTCCGAAAGTGGGCAAAGAACGTGTGGTGGGGCACATCCAACAAATGGGACCGCGAAGTAGTCAAACGTTTGTGCCGCGGGGACGTAGAGGGCAGGGCGGCAACTGCGTGGGACAATGAGAACAAGAGGTGGGGGACGTATGATCTAGCAAATGTGGCGCCATTGATCGCGTCGGGCCTTTGGATTCCTTACGGAATCGACAGGTCTCTGGCGAACGATATTGCCAAGAAGTCCATTAGAATCATCGCCGAAAAAAAGACGGCTGCTGATAAAAAGGCCGCGGCAAATCAAGAAGTAGTGTCCGAAGGGAAGAAAAAGCGCGCCGCGTCGTCCAAAAAAGAAGTTGATAACAACCGATTGTCTGAAAATAAAACCACTTCTACCGCTCCCGTTCCTGATGGCTGGGAAGTCGTCATTTCTCCAGAGGATGCGGCAGAAGCCGCGGCGCTCGGAATACCATTGCCAATCTTCCGCGCTTCGACTTCGTGGAAATGGCTGGGTCCTACGACAACAACTCCGATGGGCCGGATCCGGCGATGGTTGAGATTTTCCCACAATCGCACGCGAGGGGAATCGACCGTAGTTAAGGAGGATATACTGAACTATTACGAGTCACGCAATCCTAATGCCGTCCCCACAACCGAGCGGCAACAGACCAAAAAGCAAAAGACGGACGACGCCATTTTTGATGAACTTCGGGTGAAAGAGAAGGCCCGCGCTGAGGCTCACCGCCGGGCGGTGGACATTCAGAAATGGGAGGCGGAACATGGAGAAATCGCGGTTGAGATTAGGGACTCTGCGAAGAAACAGTACCGCCTGCCTCTCATAATGAAGCAACCACTCATCTATCAGTGCAACGCGTGTCACACGAAGCCGCTTGTTCAGTTCATGGAGTGCGCGTGTGGCGATAACGGCGCTCGTAGCTGGTCCGTGTGCAGAGTGTGCGATGTAGTATGCCACACCGAAAAGGCGCCGTGCAATTGCTGATGCCCTGGTGTTAGACACCGAGGTGAACGGTGTTTTCGCCATTCAAGGTTTCGAAAGCTTGGGGATTTAGGTTGAGAATGGCTATCTTTACGCCTCGTGATAGGTTATTACAGTCAATAAACGCGCCGCTCCTGATTGACGTAAGACTGGGGGGCAATTCTGCCAGCCTGAGATTATCGCAGCCGGAAAACGCACGCCATTTAATGGTTGTAATATTAGGAGGCAGCTCATTCAAGACAAGCTTTTTGCAATCAATAAACGTTGAAGTTTGAATGACAGTCAGCTTAGGTGGCAATGACTCCAATGCGAGATTGTCACAACCAACAAACGCATGCCTTCCTATAGTGGTAACAGTTTCTGGCAATGTCGTCAATGAAATACCGTCGCAATCATAAAACGCCCGTGCTCCGATTTTTATAAGTTTAGGTGGGAGTGACGTCAACGCAAGTAATTCGCAATTCTCAAATGCACTGTCTCCGATCGTCGTGATATTAGGTGGCAGCGCCTTCAAAGATAGTTCTTCGCAGTCTTTAAACGCCCCCGCTTCGATGGTGGTGGTAGTCTTGTCCAAGTTTAATAACCTCGTTCGATGAGTATCCGATAGTTTTCGTGTCATTTCGAAGAACTCTTTGGACGTCAGTCCAGTATCCCAGTCCACGCCCCACTTAAGGTAACGAAGGAAAGCTTTCCACACACCGCCTTCATCACAAAGTTTCTTGAAAAACCAGTTGGTTGCGCACAACGAAAGAGCGAGTTTGTGAACATCGTCGGAGCTCGATGACACAATTTGTACTAATAACTCAGCCGGAATATCATCCAACTCAAACGAACCAACATTTGGCCTTTTCGAATCCGGTGCAAGCTGTGCCAACGACGGGAACATGCCTTTTACAGTTAGTCCATCTCCTAGTAGTGTTATGGCCTATCAGTGGACGGTCGTGGAAGAGAAAACAATTTGTGGTTGGGCATACAAAACCAATGCGTAGGAAGGACAAAAAAGACAAGAAGGAACGCGTCTGTTACGAAGTATCTTTCCCCCAGACAAAGGAGGGATTGATCCGGCTCATGGAATGCATCGTCAAGCCACCCGAGCACCCTAAATTTCAAGAATATGACCAGGAGCAGGTTGTGTCCAAGTTTGCAAAGGAACACGGGGTGAACTTCCGGAACGTCACGGCGCTTTTCCAACCTCAGCACAACGCCAATGTGGGGAAAACGCTCGAAGCGCTGGAGATAATCGCAACAATGGCTCTGAAGGACACCAATACTCTATTCTTCTTTGAGGCTACCGCGTACAACCTCGAAGCTGCATCGTTTCTCGCATTCGTAGCGCAAAATTATATGATTGGCCAGTACAGGTGCAACACTGCCGTCCTGTGCTACACGTGGCTAGGGGAGGAATCCTTCGCCACGTGGTGCGCAATGTCGGAGACGGATTTGAGAACCGGCATGATGGCGCTTCTACCTGAATGGGAGTGCCCCATCTGTCTGGAATCCGTCTCGTCCGTTCAAGGTGTGAAGATGCTCTGGTCTTGCACGCACGGAATCTGCAACGTGTGCTACAAAACGAAACTCGAGGATATGATTAAAAAAAATATGCCATGTCCTATGTGTCGGTCAAAAATAACACTACACCGGGAGCAAAGAGTGGACTTCTTTGTGGATACGAATAACATTAGGACATCATAGATTTCGCAATGCCATCGATGCAGTATGCGAAATCACCAACATGCACATCCATCGTGTGAGCTTGAACACGGTAACACTTTCAACTTGCGTCGCGGCGAGGCACCACGCCGCCGCCATTCCGAGTACCATCAAGGCGAGGCCTACTAGCCGCCCTTCGTCTACTAGTCGAAATACATGCAGAGGGACGTGAATGGCCAACATGTACAGCAGCACCAAGTCGAATGCGAAGTTCCTACCCCTTTTCGCCGCTGACGCCAAGAGCGCGACATGAAGAGCAATCGAACTCAGCACCCCGACGTCTTCCGAAAAGTGGACCACTGACGCACATGCAAAACAGTGCGCGAGCACATTGTCCGGAGTTGTGTCAAATAACAGGAAGCAAAACGCGTAGATTTCGAACTGAAACCCCTCCAAAGCGAGGTCGCTAAGTCCATGCGCTCCGATGACGCACACCGCTACCAATTGCAGTGGGGTGAGGCTAAGTGGAGCGAACAGAACGTCCATACTTGCTGTTCGAATGTAGTACAGTTGAATGGTGGTTATGAGCGAGACGCCATGGTTGCAATGTGAATAAGGTGCTCGGCGTGTGTCACAATTAAGAATAGATCGCATGATCCCCAGCCTTACTCGTTTGAACGGTGCAGTCAAGCCCTTTCATTGGCTAGACGACGATACAAAGTCGCTTATTGGTTATAAATTGCGTGAACGCAAACCACCCGACACGGTGGCTACGATAGCCGATCTAGATAGAATAGAAGACATCATGCGTCGGATTTGCTCCGAAAAACCTGGTAACAGGGCCGAGCTGAAAGTGCAGATTGAAGTTATGAGCGCTGTACTGAAATCGCTCTCCCGTACGCTGCTAGCAGACAACGCGGCGACCCGCGATCCTTACTTCGGATTTGCGATGAAACAAGAATATGACCGGATTGTGCGTTCTGATGAACGTCCCTTCTGGCCATCTGAACAGTTTTTACTCGTCTACCGTGTGTTTGTTGGTGATTTTCGCTATGGCGGTACAGAAGACAGCAATAGGGCACGCCGAAGTCTGCTTTGTGGACTCCTATTGAAATTTTCCGAAGATTTCTTCGAAATAACAATTCTTTTTAAATTCCTATCGGTACCGAATTTGGGGTCGATGAAAGGACCCTACGACGCCTTGTGTGACATCGTTCATTTCATTACAACCCAACTGAGACCGCTGATGGCCTGAGGTGAAGGGTAGAGGGGTGTCGTGGATACAGGGCGTTCGAGGCATGCGAGAGCTGCGAATGGTGTAGAGAACCCTCCAGAAACACCGGGCATAGACTCTCCCGTACCGACCCAGATATGCCTAGAAACAACCTGTGTAAGGAAATAGGTATTGTCGAGAAGTGTTTCGACACTGTCGAATACCTTCAGGAGGACAAACAGTTCGGAAAAGACTCAATTGAAGAGTTGCGCAACCCGACTCAGTGGGGCTTTGCACCGTATGATGGCTCTAAAATGTACGATTTTTTTGTTGGTGGACAGTTAGATAGGTGGATGCAGGCTGGCATATGCGTCGCGGAGCAGATGGGCAACAATATCGGCCCGTTCATTTCAGTGACAAAGATCGATGTTCATACCGAAGTACTGCCCCAGACCTTTCTCATTCCAGGCAAGACGCTCCCTTCATTGTACAAAAAACTCTTACCACCACCCGGCTTTGGGGTGGTTCTGCGGGATTATGTGACTGACCACGATTTGCAAAGATGGTACGACAAGGCTGACCTGAACGAAGAAGAACAAGACGAAATGCACAACTCGTGGAGCACACTGAAAAGCTTGGGTGTCGAAGTAAATAACGAGATGAAAAAGTGGGGATGCATCAAGGAACAACCCATTGGATGGTCGCTCGTCATTATTCGTTAGCTACGGTAAAACTCTGAAGGGTGGGGGGGTGTCGTGGATCGAGGGCGTTCGAGGCATGCGAGAGCTGCGAATAGTGTAGAGAACCCTCCAAAAAGGGCACTGCCCATCGAGCATATATTCTCCCGTACCGACCCAGATATGCCCAGCAACACTCGCACCTCCACACACGCGAGTAAAGAGAGTGCACCCAAGACGCCCGTACAGAAGAAGAAACTTACCGCGTCCAGTCGACGCGGCTCCCCGCCGTCGCCACCGGGTGCTCCAGTGCGCACGACGAAGATTGCGAATGGAAACGGGAAGAAGGCGCTTGTCTTTTGATTTGATCCGTTCATTTGTGTGTGTAAGTGCCGACCTATTGTAAGGACAACAAATGGACTCGGAACCGATTGCGCTTTCTGTGCTCGCACTATGGACCAAGTCGTTGGAGGCAAGATGGGCGGCATGGGACGAAGCGCGGCGTGAGGCGCAGCAGGCACAACAGTTGTCTAAGTGAGTACTTTCACAAGCCTTCAAATAACGGAGTGTCTCGGTGTTGTTAAGTGAGGAGATGGAGCCTGTAACTCTTGTAATAATAGTTGGGAGTGTTTTAGCAGCTTTGCTGGTAATCTTTTTTCTTCTGAAGCTGTTCGGGTGGCGCCGGCTGCTGAACTGCTGTGGATGCCTCGACGGCTGCGACTGCTGTAGCAAGGAGGAGTACCAACCGGGGGACAGTCTACCACGGGAAGCGGTTGCACAAATGAGACCTCAAATTTTTATAATCAATAAAACAGGTTCGAATGAAACCGGAGGGCACGACTCTGACGGGTCGTTTTCGTCTTCGGACGAGGACGAATCCGACGGTAGACCCGAAATGTTCATGCTGTCATCCACCCATCGTAAAACGCTCCCTTCCCCCGTTGTCGTGGTCTGAAATTGTACACTTGATTCGGATTATTTGTTAATCTATCGTTCCGGAAAACCTATTACCGTAAAAAGCGTCCTCATCGTCGCTGCTTGCCGTGCTAGGGACATGAGCAGTAGACGACGAAGACGCCTGTTGGGGGGGGTTCATTGCCATCTTTACGAGACCGTCTACAGACGTCAAGTCATCCTGCTCCGTCCAAAACCACTCGCTGTAATTGTTCATGTCGACGCTGTCCTTCATGTGCACCTGAATCGATTGATTCGCGTTTGGGCCGCCGTAGTCGCGCAACGCAATGTGAACCGCCCGCTCGCACGCGAACATCGCCCCGATGTCGCCACGTTTGCTGGAAGCGCGGTGCTTTGCGTGCAGGTCAAGACGGTAAGGGTTTCCAACCTGGAGTTGTTTTAGACGCTTCTCGGGCGTGAACGAACACCCGACCTTGAAGAAGTTTCCCGATGCCGTCCCGCGTTGTTTGATGACGTACACGTAGGGAAACAAGTTTAAAAACCCGGACGCCTCGGACACCGCCTTCAACTCGTGCTCCGTCGCTTCGGCGACCGACCATGAAGTGACGCCTGGGTTTTCGAAGAGGTCCTCGGCCACCCACCAGCCCGCCTTTTGAGGTCGGCGAGAGTCTTGTTCTTTCACCCATTCCCTTCTCAGGACGTAACTTGTGTTGGTCAATTCGTAGTGGGCGAACGCAACTTTTGTGCGACCGTGTTCGTCTGTGACCAATGCTTTAGCATTTGCATCTAACAGTATGTTGTAGGTCTCGCGCGGCCTCTTTGGTGCCATCTATTTTTGCATGTAGAGTTTACATGCATACACACAACTACATTGCATAGCGCCGGTGCTAGACCTGGTGCCGCGAGTGGTTTTCCTTTTTGCTTTTCCCGACAGCCCACCGCACCCTCCCGCCCTTACAGACGTGTACCAACTACGACGAACCCCTAGCTAAAAGGGTGCTCTTACTCTTACGGGGTAAAGGGGTGTCGTGGATCGCGGGGGTTTGAGGCATGCGAGAGCTGAGATTAGTGTACAGAGGCCTCCAGAAAAGGACACTTGGGCCAAATGACCAACAAGCACAAATCCGAAGGCGGTGGAATCCACGTTGCCATCCATCAGAATGCATCTGGTCGATGGACAACATTCCTCATCCCCAGAAAGAAACTCGAGAACGGCAGAAAACTGACTGGGTGCTGTGTGCACCACGTGGGCGGCACCCAGCGTGCCACACTGACAGCTAAGCGCAAAGCTTCGATTCTTAAGAAGCACAAGCTATCGAAACCGAAGGCGGGAGTTCGATGTAAGTTCCACGTGAACTCATGGAAAGGTAAATGTTCACACGGGGCGATGTGATGGTGCGATACATTTTTCCAAACGGGGACACGTTTTGGATGTGTACCAGTTGTGTACATCAAACAGTTTAGGACCGTCGGGAATGGGACTTGGCTCTACTGTAATTTTCCGACGCGCAACAACGATAATCTGTATTCATGTCTGTGAAGTCTTGAGCAAAACATCATGCCGTCCATGCAATACACAGGGTGTCCCGTTTTGATGCGCACGAGACATTCGCGACACGTGAATGGCGAATCTTTATGTTCGACCACGTCTTGTGACGGTGGCGCTTCAGGAGTGTTCACGGACACCGCCTTTCGTTTCCCACCGACTGAAGGACGTTCGTTGTCGATCGAAAGCTCGATCACCGACGCCATGCTTTCGACATTCCGAAACGCCCAATTTAAAAAGTCGGAAAGGCTCAGCGACAGACGATCCATCCATTCAACTTTCAAACACGGTGCGTACTTGTTTGAAATCGTCATAGCGCTAAACAACACGCGCACTTTTCCACACAAGATCAAGCCCATTCGACTCGAGAGCACGCTTGAGAGTTGAAAACACGGTTTCAACGGTGGGTTGAGCAGAGGAACCCGACTCGGTGTCGGTAACTGTCTCCTTAGTTTTTTCGTTCGGAGCGGGTCGAGAAAAGAGGCTCCGAATCAATTCTAAAATCGCCTCCGGGCTGGCATCCAGTGGGAGGGTGTAGAGGCGTCCAAAAAAAGCGTGAACCTTGTCCTCGTTGACCGCACAGTTTTCTTTCATGAGGATTAAGAGAATGCTTTGCAGAGACTTTATAGAAAGATGCGATGTATTTGCTGCAAACACAACCGTGGGTGAGTATCTGGGTTTCACGTGGTAAATTTCATCAGAAAGAGCATCCGAGTGTTTCAACGTTGCGTGTTCTGGCTTCACTCCAAAAAACGCCATCATGTGTTGGAAGGCCTTGTAAAGTGGAGCATCATCACCATTGCCGCTGCGATCGAGTGCCTGGATTGCCATGGATGCTACTTCATCTGCGGACGTGCGGTTAAATATTCCAGCCCCGACGTTCGGATCAAGAACGAGTACATGGGCTCTTTTCTTTTGGAGCGTTATGTCCGCTGCCCATTTGAGTTTTACAGCTTCGTGTGTTGTCTCCGGGCGGTCCACGAAACACCCCGTGGTTGCGCACAGACCCGTTAACTCTCGAATCGTAACAATGCTCAGCGCACGGTTGTAAAAGCCGGTGTCCTTGGCAGCCACATACGTAGGGGTAATGTTGGCAAAGAAGTACTGCTTCTGGAATACACTCTTAAGCATTTTCGCATTTTCCGCATCCTCGCCGTGCAGAACGTTAATGAACAGTTTTGAAACTGCGCGGTGCATCATATAATTATCGATTGTGTTTCGATCCCGGCGTTTCACGGAACACGGCGAATTGCTTCCTGCGAGGTACACGCAGTTTCTAAAGAAGTCGTCGCACACGTGCAGCCCCATCGAGTAGACACCAGCGGCAACCTTCTGTGTAGACACGCCACGTAGCGTACTGTGAAGATTGAAGACGGAGGGGTCGCACATGACGTCGCCGTTGTGGGACACAAGCGATTTTGAGAGGTCACTGTCACAGTCACATTCCAAGTGTAGTTTACCGTTGCCATCGATCGTTGCGTCCCAGAACAGTGGAATCTTTGAGTAAACCTGTCGCATATCTATGCCGATTCGGGTCGCGTTGATTGAAATACAAAGCGTGTTTGGTTTCAGCCAGTCTTTGCCATCCTGTGACATCGTGTCCTTGCGCTGTGGGATCCTTTGGTGCGCAGAGTATCGTTTCGAACTGCTAACGACTTGAAACTCACGACTTGCGGAGTAGACTGACGATTTGTGTTTTGGTTCGGATGCCTGAAACTTCCAATGGACGCGCTCCAGATCGCCGTGCATGTAGTAATCGACAGACGCGCCCTCGTGGATCCATTGGCGAACTGCATCCTTTGCTCCGACTCCAAATCCACCAGCGGCACTTCTCGACTGCTTGGATGGGTCCACGACCGGATTCTGAAGAATCGCTTTCTCAAGAGGTGCTGTCAGATGCTGGTAGATTGCAAGTCGGGATTCAAGTACATCAAGTTCAAGCAGTGGAGTTTCATCCACCGAGAATATGATCCGCTGCTCGTAGTCGTTTTCCTGACTGAGGTTTACCACTTCAACGTCCACTGTTTTCTTCCGAATGCCATGCACACACAACCCGAGGTAGTCGATTGCATTTTGTATGAGCTCACGTACCTTTGGGTACGTTCCAACAAACGTTGGATTGGAAGACAGGCTCATGTTCAGATGCAGAGTCTTTTTGCACTCGTCGCGCACGTCTCCATTCTTGTTCGTAAAGAACTCTTCCTCTATGTTCATCATACGCTTGCGGTGTGCCATTTTTGCACGGACTTCGTCCACCACGCTCGGAGATGGCAGTGTAGAAGCCTTCATTATCATAGTCGCAAGCGGTAGCTCGTCATCGGTTGACGCCGACAACATACTGTCGGTGTTGTTAGTTTTCTGAGCCGGGGAAGGCGGCTTAGTGTATCCTGAAAGTTCGGTTCGACACCCCCCCTCCCGCCACTCAACTTCCATCCATTCAACTTCCAAACACGTTAAGAAGACTTGTTTCAAATGGCCACAGCGCTAAAAATAGTAAGTGTGCGCAACGGCACCAACGACAACATGCATGAACATGGAGGATGCGTGGGCGAAGCTAAGAACGAACGTAGAAGAGTGCAAACACCTGGACAACCTGCTGCAACAGAAAGCAGGTGGCATCCCTTTCAAGCGCCTTTTACATGTCACAGAGGCGACGGTGATGGATATTAGAGAAGCACACACCGAGTTTATAGGTACGGAGCCCGTCGAGAATTTGTCCGACGAACGAATACATTCTCTCGAACGTTACACTGATGGGATGCCTCTCAAGGACTTCGAGAAAGCTCTGCAGCTTGTACCGATGCTTGTTAACTTGGTTTCGCTCGCTGACGCGCTCCCAATGGATGGCTCCGCGTTGCCGTTCGATCTGCGCAAGATTGCCATCAAATGTCGCAACGCTGTCTACTTCGCCCCACGTCGCTTCACCGCCGTGCAGCTTGCCTTCGACGAACCCCGGTCCCGCGTCTTACTTTTTCACACGGGGCGTATAGTTGGAACTGGCTGCAACGGACCAGTAGCCGCCAAACTTGCCATCCTGCGTGCTTTAAAGGCAATATCGGAGGAGGCGGGCGTGCACATTGCCGTGCGTCGATTTGGTGTCATCAACCAAGTTGGCGCAGTCGCAATGGAGGCAAAACTAAACTGTGACGAATTTGCAAACACACACTCGTCAGACTCTCACTACGATAAACAGTCGTTTGTCGGACTCGCTGTACGCTTCCTCCCTGCACACGCCGCGCCTTTCCCCACACACGCAACGGTGACTTTTTGTTGTTCGAAATACTACACTGGCGTAGTGGAGACCGCAGGGTGAGAGCATCTGCGCCGAGGCATACTCTACCGGAAAATGCAACTTGCCCGGCTCTCGGAGAGAGCGTGACATGCTGCGCTCCTGGTCTCGTATGGCACCGGAGTTATACGCACATTCGAACAAAAAACACATGATCAATCACTTTGCTCCACACTTAGTCGAAACGCACAAATGCAAAAGAACAAAAACGGCGACTGGCTTTCCGTCAACTTCCCGCGAACCTGAAAGCATTTGGGAAGAGGACGAAACATTCGAGTACTGCGATAATGACGGCGCAATGGATGAGTACGACGCGTTAGAAAACGACACACTATTTGACGGGTTATTTTGAAAAAAAACTCTATTATCGTCGAGCATGGAAGTTGGGGGGCGAGGGCTTGCGAAAAAGAGCGATGCCACCGTTGCACCCCGCCCCGAAGACCACAGCGGCCACTGTAGAATGGGCAACAAGCATTTTGGCCACGTTCAGTGCCTTTAGTGCGAGGCCATCCCCGCACTGTCTGCCTTTGCGTTCGATCAAACGCGCTCCCTTTGTAAGTTCGTGTGCATCTGCTCCACGAGAGCGAAGAAGCGCAGTTACAATTTCCCAAAACGCCGCAACGTGGATGGGTGCCACGTCTTTGACAGGAGAGTTGAAAAAAGTGGCTAACGCGGCCTCCACGCACCACACCAGCAGTGCAAACAAAGTGCAACACGAGTCCTTTGTCTCTGATATTGTTTCTTCTTCCGTAGTTGCCATCAACAAGAACGCCGAGAACGCCGCGTTGAGCACAAATTCACGGCTCCCGTCGTTTGTATCCAGTACTTTGGCAAGCACAGTGTGCCCGAAATTTGAAAGTAGTGGCTCGCGTAACATCATCTCAAGCTCGGAAACCGTGAATTGTGCCCGCATAGGCATTGTTTCGTCCTGTGTGGATGCGTCGGTGTGGCTGTTTGTGGATGAGGTCGACTCGACGACCGCAGGGACCACTCGATGCTTCAGCACGCTTACTTCGGTCTCGGCCTCTAGAAGCGCCTGCTCTAATAACATTGTAATCATGGTGTGTTAATTTCTAAGAACGTCTTCCCTCCACGTGTTATTAGCGAAATGCCATGGTGAGGGGCTGTTGTCGATCGGAAAATAGCAGCCGAACGTTGTGCTGGAGAAGGGTGAGGTTCAGAAAACAAGTGGCACGCCATGAAAGGTCAAGAAGAACCCATTGACTTAACAGGAGAAACATTACAATCCGGTTCACAGTGTATGTTTTGGGACGACCATTTGCAGGTGCTTACACTGCTGCGCCATTTTCCCTGGGGTATTGAGATACGAGCTGATTCGGCTGTCCACAACCTGAAATACGAAGATATAGTGGACATTCGGTTGGTTGAAGGTAGGCAACAGAAAAGAAACTTGCAACTATCGATGGGTCGGCCCGAGTTGAAATATTGTTTTGTGGCGACCGACAGTTGCAAAAGCAATGAGTTCTACAAAAATGTGAACATGGAATGGTTACAAAAACAGTTTGTGATTGCACAGGACGATGAATCCCAAAAAGCATGCGCGCTTGATGATACCTGTTTTACTTTGTCTGATGCAGAAGGTGTTGCCCACAATGCCAGACTCGAACATTTGAAAGCGGTACGAATGGCGGACCTTAAGCATAAGGAGCTGGAAGAAGCACTGCTTGCCGAAAAGGTTGCTGAAGAGGAATGCGAACAAGCATATCACGAGCATGTGTGTGCGGCAGATAATCTCGAGATCGCGCGACGGCGTCTGGGTTTCGAAAGTCTCGAGGGCCGCACGGGCGTGATCGAGGAACGAAACGAAGCGAATGCCGCAACCGATGGACCTTTAAGGTTGACCTGCAAGCCAAAGAAACGGAACCGTCAACAAAACAACCTGGAATACGAATATCAATGTCCTATTTGTTGCAAACGATTTGAAAAGAAGTGTGGTATGACGCTTCACACCACTAGAATGCACAAGGCCGATGCTGCCGATAATGAGTTCGATGGCCCTGTTTCATGCAGCAACGGGTCGCCTGCACATGTCGAAGAACTTGACGATGAGATTTGAATACAAGTTCTTGTTCGCTATTCGCCAACTTTCCGACAGCCCATTAAGTGGTAGCAACCGCGCCAATGCAACATCAGTTCACCTTTGCTGTCGAATCAAAAGACGAGATTCTCCTGCCCAAACGAGCTACCGAGGGATCCGCCGGGTACGATTTATGTTCAAGTGATGCGCTGACAGTTTCTGCTGGTGCCCGTGTTATGATTGGCACGGGCGTGAAGATTGCGATGACGACCCACACGCTTCCCAATGATACGTTGGTTTACGGCGCAATAAAGGGCCGTAGCAGTCTAGCCCGGAAAGGGATAACTATTTTTCATGGTACAATCGATTCCGACTACCGCGGCGAAATAAAGTTGATATTAACAAACAATTCCGCGGATGATTATCGAATTGAGTATGGCGATAAAGTAGCACAGATTGTATTTGAGCTGGCACTAACGCCTCTCCTTGTAGTGCATGCAGACGTCACGTCGGAATTCAGCACGGCTCGTGGAGACGGCGGGTTTGGATCGACAGATTCGTCCAGTTGTTAATTAGATATCGTATTAACAATGGCCTTTCCGCGCTTGACCCACCATTGGTCAAGTGTGTGAAGTGCCGTGTCGCGATCGCACGCGTAAAGCAGCACACCGTTAACGGAGTTAATTTGAAAACGGTCGGACAGGGTTTTCAGAAACCCTCCTTCCGTTGCCATCATGTGTCTTGTGGCCGTGAGCTGGGCCAAGTGTCGATGTAGAAAGCAATCCGTTGCTGAAGAGCACGGTGCTTCGAGTTTGCATACGCTGCGCGTTTTCGACACGGCCGGCAGTGTTCTGTTTCCGCTGTAGCCTGTTTTCAGTTCAACTACTACAATCGAATTGTCAGTCTTTCTATAACAAACAATGTCCGCGGCCGTCCCGAGCCCGAGAGTTCGGTTGATAACTACTCGCTGGCCAGTGAGAGGTTCCAGTCCAGCGGCGTTGAGAGCGGAAAACGCCAGGGTTGTCATTTTGAATTTGGACGACGAATTGCGCTTGCCCGCGCCCACACCAGAAAGGCGCGAGACTTGTGAATCGACGGCCTTCCCGCGCCTGATGCCTCCTCCTTCTCCCTTCCATGGACCCCCTCTGTATTCAGTCGATTTGATTGCGGCATCGTCCATCTGCCCGTCTGAATATAGCCTGCTGTGCAGGAGCTTGGTAATCCCGCTGAGCATGGGGCCTTCCGCCTTACCGTCTCGGCCTATGGCGCGGTAACCCGAGAACTTGCCACGCTTCACTAGCTTTCCAGGTGCCGAATCAACAAGGAACTTTTTCAACCCTCTGGGTGGCATTGCCGGTGATATTGGCGCCACTTATCTGTGCAATACACACAATTCGTTTCGATAGCGGCCAAGCCAGCCGTGCGAGGGTGGAAGGGTGTCGGGAATTGAGCGGTTTGCCTGGGTCCCGGAGGCTGTACTTGTGCAAGAAACAGCAGTTCCCGGATACCACGCGCACGACCTCCGAAATGGTGTTTCTTTTGAACGAAGAACCGGACTTCACCCGCTGCGCAATATGCGAAGAGCAGCTTTTTAAACCAGGCCCATCGAATTTTGTCGCATTGCTCTCATGTTCGCATTCTTTCCACGTCGGGTGCATTGCTGCTGTAGCAGTTGACGGGAACATAAAAAGCCTCGGTTCCGATTACAAGGAGGCTAAATGTCCTGTTTGCCGCCGTATGATGACCTGTGAAGAGAGGAACCATATTCAGTCCATCGATGACAGTCGGGAGACCACAGTGGACAATATGGGAATTCGATCTGTCTACGCGGGAAAAGAGAGCCGACTTGTGCGTTGTGAGTATTTGGAAGATGGAAACACTTTGTTCTACGAAGGCAAGACAGGAAAAGAGCGCTGTGTCCGCAACCTGTTGTTTAATGGCTTGAACGAGTTTTTCGAAGGCGAGAAAGGCGCAGAACGGCTTGTGCTCAAAGAGTATACGAATTGCAAAACTTACTTCAAAGGCGACACGGGGAACGAGTACATCGTGCGCAAAGTGTTTGAAAATGGCGACACAGAAGTCTACGAAGGCCAGCAAGGCAACGAGCGCATGGTGGAAAAAAAGTTTCCTAACCAAGACGTCGCTTTTTACAAAGGCGAAAGAAACAATGAGCAACTCGTGGCAATTTATTCCATTAACGGGACCAGATCATACTTTGAAGGCGAGAATCAGTCCGAACGCCGCATTGTGAGCTCCGAGCTTCCCAGTGGCAACACGTGTTTCTACAAAGGCGACATGGGCAAAGAGCGTCTTGTGCGCAAAGAGTTTGCAAATGGCGACATAGATTATTACAAAGGAGAGAGTGGACTTGAAGAGCTTGAAAAGCAGGTGCGTTCAACTGTTTCCGACTTTACTGACGTATGCAAGCGTTTTCGTGTGGCCTGAACCGCTTTAAAGTGTGAAGGGGTTTGGCAAGGAACTCGTTACTTGGAGACTTCCTAGATATAGACTGCTTGGGCAATGCTAAAATGTAAACAGAAGAGAAGACGCAGCCATGTCCATGAGACGAGACTCACCCGACGCCCAGATCAAGAAACCCACTAATGGCTTTTCTTTTCAGCTATCCAGCTCACAGGAGCTTAAGTGGTCTGATCTCACGGAAACGGAGAAGAGTGCGGCCTCGCTGGGCGTATCACCGGAGGCATGGAACCCCATTGCATTTTTAAACACGGCACACTACGATTCACTCCTAAAGGCGAATTCGATCGACGTTGACCTTGCAAAGCGCCTGGAGGCATACAAGCATGTCGCTGCGGGTGGCTCGTGAAGGCCTTCAGCCGTCAAGCTTGTGCCAGCATGGCTGTATGAACGCAAGCCTAAGAAAGGCTACGCAGAAGGCGTCTGGACCATAGAGAGTGTCTGTTTCCACTGTTTTTGAATCCGTCAAATACTCTATATTAATTTCATTCTGCATCAACACCGTTTTAGTTGTAAGTTTGTTTAAGTCTATAACATTCACCTTATTTTCAATCGATTGTTTTGTAAAACCAATAATGCGTGGAGCGATGATTGCACGGACCCCGGCATCTAGCTCAGGTGCCACGATGAATGCGGCGGGTGCAGAGAAGCCGATCTCGGCCGATAGGACGCAATCTGTCTTGGCTTTGGCGGCGCACTTCAATGCTCTCCCCGAGGCCGTTCGGAGCGAACTGGTTGGTATTCGCGAGATTGCAAAGGGGTCGCAAAGCTCATCCGTGTACTGACTAGAAAAGTTGAAAAACTGACATTCGGATTCCAGTGGGATTTCATCGTATTCTTGCTCGGATTTCCACAGTGAAAGAATTGAATTGTCTAAATTTACAGCACTAGATGGCAAATTCAACGTAGAGCCGTCGATCGGCTTATCCGGTCCGAACAACCCACTTAAGAGCCCCGTGAGCAAGATCCCTCCCAGCCCTGTCCCGGTTCGCGCTCGCATGTTTATTTTTCGACTACCATGTTGTTTCTCCAAGCGGGCGGTGAAATTAGCGGCACACAGAACATAAACTCACGAACCCTTAGGTGGATACTTTTTACAAAGACTACTCCACATGTGGCAACCCTTGCACTTGCAAGTAGAAGTGGAACGACGGCGCTTCATGTGTAGTTGAATTTGGGCGAAGATCTCGCGCGCCTGTCCGCAGTTGTCATGTGTACATTGTTCGTCCCGGCGATTACACAGTTCGTCCCGCCCTCACAGGTATCGAAGGTCTTGGTGCGTTTGGCATTTTTTTAGGTTTCATTTAGACCGGCGCGGAGTCGTGTGCTTGTCTGTACAGAGGTATTTTGTGACCTACGACCCCCCTCCACCGTCGTCAATCCAGTGTTTCACTGTCCATCAAACCATAAAGCACATTGGGTGCGGAACAAGTGTGTAAAGCAAACGACCGCCTCATGTTGCCATTCCTGGGGCGTCTTACATTGAACG
>Ga0315315_10001515_pt1 | contig 21352 bp, 22 predicted proteins | sample M140m3416metaG_FD_203699 | JGI IMG/M metagenome (GOLD analysis project Ga0315315, IMG submission 203699) | Ammonia-oxidizing marine archaeal communities from Monterey Bay, California, United States - M1 40m 3416 | ecosystem: Environmental > Aquatic > Marine > Intertidal zone | place: USA...
AAGGATAAAAATACTTAATCTGAATATAAAAGGATCTATTTCCATAATTTTATTTTATTAACGTTTTTTCAATTATCTCGTCTTCTAAATTTATATTAATTTTATTATTTTCTTTATCATATAAATTCGACACAAAATTAAATACATTTTTAGCATACAAATTAGATGCTGAAGTTGGAAGTTTATTTAAAATATTACTTTCCCCCATTATTTTAACACCATTGCTATCTACAATTTCATCAACTTTAGTGTGTGCTGTATTTCCACCTTGAATAGCAGCTAGATCATAAATTATTGAACCTGAGTTCATATTATTGATCATACCTTCTTTAATAATCACTGGTGCTTTTTTTCCAGGAATTAAAGCTGTGCAAATTACAATATCTATTTTTTTTAATGTTTCTGACAACAATTCTTCTTGCTTCTTTTTAAAATCATCTGATGCTTCTTTTGCATAACCCCCTTCAGTTTCTAAATTTTCAGCACCCTCAACTGTTAAAAATTTTCCCCCTAAACTTTCAACCTGCTCTTTAGAAGCCATTCTAACATCTGTTGCAAATACAATTGCACCCATTCGTTTTGCAGTTGCAATTGCTTGTAGTCCAGCCACTCCAGCACCAACAACTAATACTTTTGCTGCAGGAATAGTTCCTGCTGCAGTCATCATCATTGGAATAGCTTTCTCAAAATTTGCAAAAGACTCTACTACTGCCTTATAACCTGCAAGATTTGCTTGTGAAGATAATATATCCATAGACTGTGCTCTTGTTATTCTTGGAAGTAGTTCAAGTGAAAAAGTATTAATATTTTTTTTAACTAAATTATTTATTTTATCTTCATTTTCATATGGGTTTAAAACACCAATAAATGTTTGGTTTTCTTTTAATAGAAAACTTTTGTTATCATCTAATAAACCCAACTGAACAATAATATCTGAGCTAGTTATGATTTCTTTTTCATCTTTTAAAATTAACACTCCTAATTCTTTGTATGCTTCATCTTTAATTCCAAGATGACCTCCATAATTTTCTGGTAAATAAACTTCAAGACCTAGGGATATATATTTCTTCGCAATCTCAGGAGTTATTGCTACTCTTTTTTCAAGTTTTTGATTTTCTAAAACAGAGGCAATTTTCATACATTTATCTTACAGTAAGAATATTGCCATTAAAACTAAAACGCCTATAACTGCGACTGTTCCCCACAATACAAATTTTGTAAAATTGTTCCATGTATTTTTATGGTTTTCATTATCCATAAAAATTACTTCTGTCTTGCTTTAAATTTTGGATTAGTTTTATTAATAACGTAGACACGACCTCTTCTTCTAACTAATTTAGAATTAAGATCTCTTTTCTTAATTGATTTTAATGAACTTTTTATTTTCATAATTTTTAACCTTTAATAAACGAAGTTACATAATCTTTCAAATCTATTTTCCCATATTTATTAATTATTCTATGATTATTAGACATTTTAGTTAATGCTGACGCATACCGCTCGCCTAATCTTGGTTTAAGGTAGGTTATTTTTGTTTTAAACATTTTAGCAAGATCTTTGATGGAATAAGATTTTCTGTTACTTATACTATAATGCAGACTTTTATTTTGCTTCCATGCCTCAAAGCATATTTTAACTGTATCATCAATATGAGTAAACCTCCTAGTTTGATTACCAGGTTTTACAACTGTTAAAGGGGTTTTTCTTTCATACTGATCTTCAAAAATTCCAACGACCGTTGCCATATCCCCTACTTTAATTTGACCAGGTCCATATACATTGTAAAAATAAATAACTTCAAATCTAAAGTTAAACCATTTTTTTAAATTTTCTAGCAACTCCAAATTTTTAGATTTGGTAAATGCATAAGGTGATAAATTTTTATCATACCCTTTATTACCAAGAGATGCTGAGGTTGCTGAATAAATAAGTTTAATATTATGATCAAGACAAAAATTAAAAACAGCATTAGATCCAATTGAATTTGACTTAAAGCATTCATTAAATTTTTTAAAACTTTGATATATTCTTGAAAACTCACCAAAATGAAATATTGAATGAATTTGTTTTTTTATTTTTCCTAATTTTTTTGAAATATTAACAGTTTCTGATTTTATGTACTTAACTCTACTATTTTTAATATGATTTTTTATATTGCCTGATGAATAATTATCTAAACTGATAATTTTTTTATTTGTTTTTTTTAAAAGTAATTTAATTAAATTAGATCCAACAAAACCAGCTCCACCAGTTACAATTATGATATTTTTCATTATAGATATGCCTGGCAACGTCCTACTCTTCCGTGTCTTAAGACAAAGTACCATTGGCGCTGAAAGGCTTGACTTCCGAGTTCGGAATGGGATCGGGTATAACCCTTTCGCAATAATCACCAGGCAAAGAACTTTTATAAGAAAAAATATAATATGCAACAAATATTATTAATAATATCAGATTAATGACTGCTATTTTTAATACTAAAACTAGGTTTGTTTAAAATTAAAGTCTTTTTTTTTAAATTGAAAACTCCAGAGTAAAATTCCTACAGGATAGTAATAAACAATATTTAACCAATTATTAAAAATATTTCCTGTAGGAATAAACGGCCAAATACTAATTAATATTGAAGAAAATAAACAAACTTGAAAATCAGTTAGATAACTTGCTTTTTTAAATAAACTCAAAATATGCCTTATAGATAATTTAAAAAAAATATATACTACAAATATCGCAAAACTTAACCCCACTAGACCTAGTTCAGCCAAAAGTTGAATATAAGTGTTGTGAGGATGTGTATTACAAGAATTTTCTGAAATTTTATATTTCTTCTCAGAACAATGGTTTCTAAAATTTTTAACCCCCACACCAAATAAAATATTATCTTTATAAATATTTAAGGCAGTCTTGTATAATTGATCATGTTCATAAGAAAAAATTATCATGCCCTTGGTATTATCAAATAAGTGCATTTGATTAAAAGTTTGATCAAAAACTCTTTGTTTAGTGTTGGGCAAAGCTAAACTAATAATTAAAATAATAGATAATGAAATAACTAATATTATAAATCTTAATTTTTTAAAACTTTTTATAGCAATTAAAATAAAAAAAGATGAGAGATTCATTAAAAAGAAGGCAGCCCTTTCACCGCTGAGAAAAATTAAAACTTCTACAAGAATAAAAATTAAACAACTCAATAAGTATTCAGTTTTACTAATTTTTTTATAAAAAAAGATTAGCATTGAAAAAAAAACAGGAAATAACCTGCATAGATAACTACCTAATATTAATTCATCGTTGAATAAACTACTTACTCTTGGTCCATTACTTAGTGGGTAACCTAAGATATTTTCACCAGAAAAAAACTGATAAAAACCATCTATTATCAAAACCAAAAAAGTAAAAAAAAGAACATAAAATAATTTTTTTAGTACTTTTTCTTGGAAGTTTAGAATGTAAACTACTGCCAAACAAAAAATACCAAATCGAAGATATCCAAATGAAATTTTTAAAGAATCAAAGTTCTGATTTTGAAAAACACTATTTAAAACTAAATAAATAAAAAAAATAAAAAAAACGTAGAAGAAAATGTTTTTAAAATATTGAATTTTTTTTTTTTTAATTACCTCAATTAAAAAAAAGATAGAAATCAAACTTAATGCTAGATCACTTAAAAACGGACCAGTAATTAGAAGTACAGGAATAGATAAAAATAAATAACTAGAAATTAAGACTAGCTTATTATCATAATCTTTTTTTTTGAGACTCATAAATGCATTTTAAATTATTGTTATATATTTGTATGATATCATTTTATTGATTTATCCAAGTATATATAAATCAAAATAAGTATTATAATAAAAATAATAATAAATTTGTATTTAACTAAAAAAGAATATATTAACACCTAAAATTATGAAAAATTCTAAAACACCAATTATTGAATTAATTAAATTATTTAAAGAAAAAATAGTTTTCATTTCAATTGTCTTTTTATTATGTATAGCCTCAAGCTTTTATTATAACAAAAATTTTAAAACTATAGAGTACAAATATGAATTAAAATTTGATGTACTAAGTAGTTGGGATGCATCTCAACTTAAATTACAATATAAAGATGTTATAGGTTTAACGAGAGGATCTATTCTTGGATTAATTAAAGAATTTAAACCTTTGGATTATAATTTAAATTTTAATAATAACTTCTCTTTATATTTCGAAGTTTTAAATGAAGTGAATATTGAAAATTTTATAGAAGATTTAAGTATGCAAATTACGAACAATATCGAGGAAATTTTAAATCAAAAATTACAGCTTTTAGAATTAGAATATGAGAGAGAACAACAAAGTCTTTTTAGAAATATACAAATATTAGAGACAGAAAGAGAAAACCTTAATAAAAAAATTGAAGAAATTACAATAAATATTGAAAAAGAGCATAAAAACAAAATAATTAATCAAAAAGAAATATTAGTTAATCGATTAAGCTCTTTAGTTTTAGAGAAAGAGTTGATGGAGAGTCAATTTGGCACTTTTCTACAAGACAAAATGACCTCTCTAAATTTCAATGATAATAATTCATCTAAATTTGCTATGATTATATCACTAAAAAAAGATTACTATGAAGTTTCGAAACAAATAATTTATGTAGAGACAATTATTAAAAAATTGGATTTGGAAGTGAAAAAAAAATTAGATATCGAGACTATTTTGTATCAATATTTAGACAGAATGTTTGATTCCTTTGAAAATTTTTCAAAAATTGAAAGAACAAAATTTAGAACTGAATCAAAATTTAAAGAAGCATACATTGCTTTGCTTCCAAAGATAGACGATTTATCAAATAAAATTTTAACTCAACAAACATCTTTAAAATTTTCTACTAAGCCATCTAAGATTTTAGAAGTTGAAAATACTATTAAAAATTTCAAAGCCTCAAAAAATAAAGCTTTTTATAACATTAGTAACTGGAATATATCTAGTAACAAATTTAAAAACTCTGAAATAATTGTTGCCGGTATTTTATTTGGTATTTTATTAAATGCTTTTTTACTTTTTATTGGTTCAGATTATTTTAGGAAAAATCTATTTAAATAATTTTTAAATTGTTCATCAGCAAATATATTAAATTATAGAAAATCTTTTAGCTTCTTTTTTAACAAAAGTTCATTTGAATTTAATCTAATTATTTTCATAAATTGATTTAATTTGACTCTAAATCTTAAATTTATTTTCATCTCATCACATAATAAAATTTTATCATAACCTGTTTTAATCAATTTATTTTTATTACTTAACTTTTCATGGAGCTTTTCACCTTTGCTTAAACCAACAAATTTGATTTCGATATCACCACCTGGATTATTCTTATTTTTTATGCTTAAACCATTAAATTTAATTAAATTACAGGCCAAATTATAAATATTTATTGGAGAACCCATATCTAAAACATATATTTTTGAATTAATTCCAATAATTGATGCTTTAATTATCAAGTCTGATGCCTCACGAATACTCATTAAAAATCTTGAAGCTTTTTTACTAGTGACAGGGAGAGACTCTCTTAAATGAATTAATTTCTGAAAATATGGTAATACAGAACCTTTACTGCCCGCTACGTTTCCAAATCTAACAATAATAAATTTTTGGTCAGATCTTTTTAAAATTGAATAGCTCTGATAAATTTTTTCACACAAATTTTTACTGATACCCATTAAATTTTTTGGATCTACAGCTTTATCAGTACTTACAAGTAAGCTAATTTTTGAATTATACTTAATACTTAATTCACAAATATTTTTTGCTGTATTTAGATTGTTAAGAATTGCATATTGGATATTTTCTTCTACAATTGTTACATGTTTATAAGCAGCAGCATTATAAACAATGTGGGGTTTAAATTTTTTAAAAATTTTCTCTAAAAAAAATTTATTTGATGTATCACTTAGTTTAAATAATATATTTTTTGTGTTATCTAATTTTTTTTTTAAGTTAAAAATATTAAATTCATCCTTATCTACAATTATAATCTTTTTTGGGGATAATTTGATTAATCTTTCTACTAATACAGAGCCAATACTGCCAGCGCCACCAGCAACTAAAATAACTTTTCCTTTGATATTTTTTTGAGTTAACTGATCTTTAGTAACTTCAAATTCATTTTTTTTTATTACATCATCTACTTTTGGTTCAAATATTTTATTAGAAGATGATAAATTTTTAGCATTATAGATATCATCTAGAAATAAAACTCTTACATTAAATTTTAAAAATTTATTAAAATAAAAAATCTTATTTTTATAATTAGATTTTTTTGAGACTATTATATCTGTAATTTTATTAAATTTTATAAATTTTTCAATTTCTGACTCAACTATAAGAGTAAATTTTTTATTATAAATTTTTAAATTGGTATTAGAAAGTCCAACAATACCTAATACTAAAAAATTTGGCTTTATATAACTTTGTAAGTAATTATTAGTTTTATTTTTAAAATCATAAAATAATACTCTTCTATTATCCGACTTTAAACTATCTCTAATATAATGATATAAGTTATAAAATATTGTATTTTTAAATAGTGAAATAAAAAAAAATATAATTGGATATATAATTGTTATTGATTGTGGGAAAAAAAAATTTTCTAAAAAGAAAGATTTTATAAAATAAAGGAGGATAAATAAAATAAAAAAATTTCTGATTAAATTATTAATCGAAGCTATACTAAAAAATCTTGACAATTGGTAATATGATTTAAAGTTTAGCTGTATCAATATAAAAATCAGAAAAACAATCAAATATAGCCATATGTCAATTTTAAGTGGATTAAAAAATTCACCTCTCCAAGCTGGTGCATCGATTAATCTTATATTAAATGAAAGCCATAATGAAAATGAAGACAAGATTAAATCAATAATCAAAAAGAAAGTTATTTTGTAAGTTCTTTTTAAAAAAAATAATTTTTTAAGATAATTGCTCATAGCTGTTTAAAATTTACTAATTTCCGAGATTATATGAAGCTCATTTTTTCCAAGTATTTTTATTTATATACTCTATGTAACTAAAAATAATTTTACTAACTTGATTAGATACATTTCTATTTTTATAGTCTGATACCTTAAACTGATCAATATTTTGCCTATTTGCATTTACTGTAATATCTATAGCAGACAGTACTTTTTCTTTTTGCAAACCAGACATTATTACAACCCCCTCATCCATACCCTCTGGCCTTTCATGAGAATTTCTTATTGTTATAGCTGGAAAGTTAAGTAAAGATGATTCTTCTGTTATCGTTCCGCTATCAGAAATAGTACAGTAAGCATTTTTTTGCAGAGTTATATAATCAAAAAAACCAAATGGCTTATAGAATTTTATTAAATTGTTAAATTTAAATTTTTTTAATTTTCTCAATTGTTTTTTTGTTCTTGGATGTGTTGAAACAAGTATTTTTATTTTTTTTATTTTAGCTAAGTGATTCAAAGTTTCTGCAATATTCATTAAATTTTTTAAATTATCAATATTTTCTTCGCGATGAAAACTAAAAACTAAATATTCTTGTTTGTTTAGTTTTAATTTTTTTAAAATATTGTCTTGGATCAAATCCTTTTTATAATTTTCAAATATTTCTGGTAAAAAGCTACCTGTTTTAAATATATTATCCCCTCTAATTCCTTCATCAAGTAGATATCTTCTAGCATGTTCTGTTAAAACAAAATTTATATCACTCATATGATCTACAATTTTTCTATTTAACTCTTCTGGTACGTTTTGATCAAATGATCGATTTCCAGCTTCGAAATGAAAAGTTGGTATTTTTAATCGCTTAGCAGTTATTACTGCAAGGCATGAATTCGTATCTCCATAAACCACTATTCCATCTGGTTTTTCTTTTTTAAAAATTGTTTCTGTTCTAGATATAACTTTAGAGATTGTTTGAATGGATGTCTTCCCAGCACAATTTAAAAAATACTTTGGCTTTTTAATCTTTAAGTCTTTAAAAAATATTTGATTTAAAGAATAATCATAATTTTGTCCAGTATGAATAAGTGAGTGATTAAAATATTTATCAAATTTATTTAAAACAATTGAAAGTTTTATAATTTCTGGTCGTGTTCCAACTATTGTAAGAATTTTATATATTTTTTTCATTGTTTTTCTCCTGATAAATTAAGACATACACCATAGAAAGCCATAAAACAAATGAGGTTGAGGGAGCATATAAAAAGCCGTTAAAAAAAAACATATTTATCATTGCTAATAAATTACAATGAAAAAATAATCTTGATAAGTAATCTTTTTTTTTTAATTTATAAAGTTTTATCATCAGACACACAAATAGTGAAAGTACATTTACAAATAAAAAAACTCCTCCAATGTTAAAAAATTCTGCATATTGATTATGTGTTGTTCCACTAGCACCAAAAGGCAAACCAAATGCTCCTGAACCACCTATAAGACCCCAGCCAAAAAAATTATTCCAAATAGAATGGCTACCCAAATTTTTCATAAATCCAAGTAGTCTGTCAAAAGTTTGATACTCAAAAGATGAATTTACCTCTTCTTCACCAATGCTTAATCCGTTATAGGCAGCATCCATATAATCTTTAATATCTGGAAACATTATGTAAAAAATCCAAGTAAAAATTATTGCACCTAATAACAGTGGGATAATTTTTCTTTTGTCCAAAATAAATATTGACCACAAAAGAACTAAAACAACATTTGCGAATCCAGCTTTAGAAAGTGACATCACTCCTGCTAAACCTATCAAAAAAAAAATAAAAAAATTTAAAAAATTAAAATTTTTATTTTTTAATAAAATTGTTAACATAATAACGCCAACAGCACCCCCAAGTGCATTGAGAGATCCTAAAGTAGATGCATATCTTTCAAGACCCTCTCTTTCATGTGTTTCAACTAAAAAGGATAATGACCCAAAAAAAATTTGATAAAAAATGGAAATAGCTCCAATTGCTCCAAAAAAAATGTAAATATTTATAATTTTCTCAAATTGTTTTTTTGAAGTAATAAAGTTATATAAATAAATCAAAGTAATAGGCATTAAAGTCATTCTAGGCAAAGCCCTTAAAAAATCATTTAAATTACCTACAAAAAATGTCATTGCCGCTATGTAAATAATCAAAATATAAAATATCCATATATGAAAACTTACATAGCTAATTGGATTAAAAATATGACCCTGGACTATAATTATGTACGTATTTAAAATTAAAAAAAATATTAAGATTGGAAAATATATTATTGCAAATTCTATTCTCATAAATTGAAGTAATATTACAATTACCCAAGATAAAGCTAAAAAATTAAAAAATTTACTATTGATCATAATTTTTTTTCATTTGTGTAATTAATTGATCCCAGTTTGCAATGGAAGGTATAAATTTTTTTAATTTTGAATTGTTTAAAGTTCTATCTATTTTAAAAATATCATTTCGATTTATATTAATTTTTTTTGAATAAGTTTTTTTAATAATTTTTAATAATTTGTATTTATTAATTCTATGACCGCTAATGTGAATTAAGCCAGTAGCTTTATATTTATCTAAAATCTTTAATAAAATTTTTGAAAAATAATAAGTAGGAAAGCCATTAAAGTATGCTTTAGCAAATCCTTCACAATTTTTCTCAATAGATAAAAACCACTCTAATAAGCCATATTTTGTATCAATTTCATGTCCTATGGTTGAGGTTCTAACTGTCAAATTAAAGTTATCATTAAATTCACCTGCAGCCTTTGATCTTCCATAAATATCACGAGCATCGGGTTTAGTATTTTCATGATAATTACCTTTTTTTCCGCTGAAAACACAATCTGTACTTATTTGAACAAATTTTATATTCATACTATTAGAAATTTTTTTTACATAATGAGGAAAAATTGAGTTAATTTTAAAAATCTTTTTTTCATTTTTTGTTTTAAGATGTTTCGTTAAACCAATACAATTAATTATAATATCTGGTTTTATCTTAATAATTATTTGTTTTAATGATTTCATTTTATCAACATTAAAATATATAAAATTTTTTTTATTTTTAAAAAATTTCAATTTTTCGTAATTTTTATAGGTTCCAAAAACTTCATATTTTTTTTTAAAAAAACACTCATGAAAAATTGAATTTCCAATCATTCCTGTGCATCCAAGTATTAAAATTTTCATATAATATTTTAAAAATAATTTGTATTTAAGGTTTATAATATTTTTTTTAAAACACTTCTTACTTGATTTTCGTGTAATGAATTTTCTTGATTTGAAGCATATGATTTATTCTTAAATATTTTTTTTCCCTTTGTAAAAAAACTCTCATAATTTAAATCTTTTGTATTTGGGGGTATTTCAAAGAAATTTTGGTGTGACTTAACTCTAGACATCTCATTATCTGAAATTAATTTTTCATGTAGTTTTTCTCCATGTCTTAAACCAATAAATTTAATAGGTAATTTTGATTTTAGTATAAATTTCATACTTTTTGCGATATCAATTATTTTTGCAGAAGAGCATTTTTTAACATAAATTGAACCATTATTTCCTTTAATAAATGCGAACAAAATAAGATCTAAGGCTTCATCTAAACTCATAAAAAATCTTGTCATTCTTTTATCGGTAATTGTAAGAGGTTTATTCTTTTTAATTAAATCCTTAAAATAAGGAATTACTGATCCTCGAGACCCTATAACATTTCCATACCTTGTAATTGTAAGTCTTAAATTGTCACTCGATAATGTTCTACTTTTTGCTATAACTATTTTTTCAGCCATAGCCTTTGATAACCCCATCACATTGATTGGATAAACAGCTTTATCTGTGCTTAATAGAACGAATTTTTTAATTTTTTTTTCTACACAACATTTAATTACATTTTCAGTCCCAAGCGTATTTGTTTTTATTGCCTCCATGGGGAAAAATTCGCTTGAAGGCACTTGTTTTAGAGCAGCAGCATGAAATACATAGTCAACTTTATCAAAAGCATCAATAATTGAATTATAATCTCTCACATCACCAATATAAAAATCAAGCAATTTATTATTAAAATAATTTCTCATTTCAAATTGCTTTAATTCGTCTCTACTTAAAACAATTATCTTTTTAACTTTAAAATTTAATAATCTTTTTACAAATGCTTTTCCAAAAGATCCTGTTCCTCCGGTGATTAGGAAGGTTTTTCCAGCAATATGCTTTTTGTCAATTTTTAAATTATTTTTTTTTTTCACACTAAATAGTTTTGAAGTCTAATAGATCCTAATAATTATCATTATTCATATTTAAATCTATAAAATTTTTAGATAATTTTTTTAATTAAACCCACCTATTATTCTATCAATCTCCATATAAATAGAGTGTTTGTTTTGAATAGGAACTAATTTTTTTATTTTTTTATTTGAAAATTTTAAATCAAACTTATCAATCTTTATATCACCAAAAATAATTTTATTATTTAAATCATATTTTTTTTTGAAAATTGAAATTATTTTAAAAGCAATATCTTTTATTCTTATAGAATTTCCAGAACAAATGTTGTAAACACCTTTATTTTTTGAATTTAAAAAAAAATTTAAACAAGCCATAAGGTAATTTAAAGAAACAAAATCTCTTACATCTAAGCCATTAGAGTTGATTAAGACATTTTTTTTATATAAACTTTTGCACAAATAATTAATTAATAGGTTTTTTGATTGCTTATTTTCTTTTATAGGTTTGGCAACTACGTTCGAAATTCTAAACACAATAATATCTATTTTTTTTGAAAAATTTATACAACACTCTTCAGCTTTTTTTTTTGTAACACCATATACATTAGTTGGTTTTAGACTATTTTTTTCATTACATTGCAATTTATGATCTCCATAAACATGTATTGATGAAAAAAAAATTACCTTTTTGAATTTTTTTTTAACTCCTAAAGCAACAATCTTTTTTGTTAAATTCACATTAACCTTATGTGCCAGTTTAGAATCAGATTCACATGATTTTTTATCTAAGGCTGCTAAATGTAATATTGCAAAATTGTTATTATTATCTAATTTCAAATCATTTTGATTTGAATATTTAATTACATTATATTTTTTTTTTAATTTATTAAAAATAATTGAACCAAGATAACCGCTAGAACCTGTTAGAAGTATCTTTTTTCTAACCATTAAAATTTTTTTAGACCCATTTCTTTTAATAATTTTAAATCTCTAGCTGTATCTACACAGCGCCAGAAACCATCATGTAGAAAAACGTTTATTTGTTTTTTTTTACAAAGTTTTGCCATTGGGTCTCTTTCTAACATTACATTTTTAAAATCTAATAATTTAAAAAATTCTTTTTTAAAAACAAAATAGCCACCATTAATCCAGCCAGTTGATAATTGTGGTTTTTCAGCTAGAGATTTTAAAACTTGTTTTTCTATATTAAGAACACCAAATCTTGAGGGAGGCCTTACTCCTGTCATCGTAGCAATTTTTTTATGTGCTAAATGATAATTATACAATTTTTTAATATTTATATCTGAAATACCATCACCATATGTTAAAAAAAAATTATCCTCAAATATATATTTTTCAATTTTTTTTATTCTTTTTCCTGTTAAAGAATTTAAACCTGTGTCTAGTACAACTACATTTTTTCTTTTTTTAAAATATTTTTTAAATAATTGATATTTATATCCACCAGCTATAATAAATTTTTTTATTCCAAATTTTTGATAGTGATTAATTATAATTTCAATTAAAGGCTTATTATTCAACTTAATTAGTGGTTTTGGAATTTTATTTGTATATTCGTGTAATCTAGAACCTTTGCCACCAGCAAGGATGATTAATGGAATATTAGATATTTGACTCAATTGATTTTTTTTTTGTCTCATTTCTATTGTATTTGTAATTAGATAAACTTAAAATTTTATTCTTTTTTGATAACCCTTTGAAACAAAACCATGTTTTCGGTTTAATAGATAATAATTTTTCTTTTTTTTCATCCAAGATTAATCTTTTAACATATTTAAAATCTTTAGTAATTTTAAACTCTATTTTTCCCGAAATAACAATTAGATTTGAGGTAGCTTTTTTGTGAAAGTTCCATCCTTTTATTTTTTTATAGTTTACTTCTGTTACATATACTTCTTTAATAAAATTTTTCTTTTCATTTAAAGATAGTATTTTGAAAATATTTCCAAGTTTATTTTTTACTTTTTGAAAATTTTTAATCATTATTGAAGAATTTTTTAATTTGAAAATTTGAATAATTACTCATATCTGATTTTATATAAAATTCTTTATACCAATTTGTTGTGAAATTTATCGTTTCTTTAAAATTTAATTTTGGCTTCCAGTTAAGTTTTTTTTTAGCTTTACTACAATTTAATTGAAGCAATCCATGCTCATGGAAAAGTTTTTGTTTATTCGATTTAAAATTAAAATCCTTTAAATTCTTTTTAATCTCCTTTATTAATTCGTTTACTGTTTTTGAATTATTTAAACTAGGTCCAAAATTAAAACTTTCACCATTACATTTATTTCTATTAAGATAATCTCCTAAGATAAGATATCCATTTAATGGTTCCAAAACATGTTGCCATGGTCTTGTGGAGTTGGGATTTCTAATTTTTGCTACAGTTTTTTTTTGCCAAGATTTAATACAATCTGGTACAATTCTATTTTCTGAAAGATCCCCTCCTCCTATGACATTTCCTGCTCTAGCTGTAGCAGATTTAAGATTACTTTTTCTCGCAAAGTAACTATCATAATAAGATTTATATAAAATTTCGACAGAGGACTTTGAAGCACTGTATGGATCTAATCCTCCAAGATAGTTGTCCTCTTTATAACCTGTTTTTTTTTCTATATTTTTGTAACATTTGTCACTTGTTATCAATATTAAATTAGTTTTAAAATTTTTTTTTTTTAAAATTTCTAAAAGATTTAATGCTCCATTAAAATTTATATTCCAAGTTTCATAAGGATCTTTATAAGACCTACCGACTAGAGATTGGGCTGCTAAGTAAAATATAAATTTTGGCTTTATTTCAGTTATTGCTTTGTCTAAATCTTTATAATTTCTAACATCTATATTATATTCTTTAATTAGTTTTTTTTTTATTTTACTAGCTTCATAATTAATACTTTTATTAATTTTTTCTTTCGATATTCCATAAACCTGTGCTTGAAAAAAATTTAAACAATTTACTAGCCAACTTCCCTTAAAACCAGTGTGACCAATTACTAAAACTTTACTTTTTTTATAACAATTCATTTTTTTGAAACATTTTTTAATTATTTACATACATCAATTATACTTAATTAAAAACTTTTATTATTAACAAAATCTATTGAAATTGAGACTTATTATAATTTTACTTCTTAAAAAAATTTATTAGTTTTGGTTTTTTTATTGAAAGTTTTTTATCTAAATACATATCAACAATTCTATTATTAAACTTATTATATATTAATTCTAGATGGCAAGGATGAAAATCTTTTGTTTGAAAATTTTTACCTGAAGTTTTTTGCCTTACATATTTCCATTTTTTTAATTCAAAATTTTTTAATAAAATTAAAATATCTTTTGTAGCTTTAACAACTGTTTTACAAGCAACTGTATGTATTTTGTCACCTCGTTCTAAATTTGGTGAGCCTTGGTGTAAAATTTCTCCTGCATCAGGCGCGTCACCTAACTTATGAAAAGTAAAACCTGCAAACTGAGGTTCAAGAAAATAGAATGGCCAAAATAATGTTGCTGTGCCTCTATAATTTGGAGACAACCCTAAATGCAAATTTATGGTATTTTTAGGCATATATTTTCTTAATTCTTTATTAATTATATGTGTGCCAAAAACTATTACAACTTTGTAATTTCTATTTTTTTTTAAATGATTTAAAATTTTTAAATTAAAGTTACTCTTGTCTACTGAAAAAAAGTTTTTTAACTTAATATTATCAGCAAAAAAAGATTTTTCTTCTTTATCTCGATCTTCGAAATGTTTCTTTAATAAAAAAATATGTTTTTTATTTTTTGAAAAAATTTTTGGTTTACTAAAACTTTCTCTTTTAAGAATTATAGACTTTACATCAATATTTTTTTGTTGAATAATTTTTTTATGAAAATAAATATGTCTTGGATGATCTCCTGAAATAATTAAAATTTTCATTTATTATAAAATTCTTTTTACTAAATTATTTTTTGATAACAATTGATAAATTTTGTTTATTTCATTTTTTTTAATTTTTAGAATTTTCTGAACTTCGAATAAAGATAATTTTCCATCGGTATAAAAAAGACATTTCATTAAACTGTCAAAAAATTTAAAATTACCAGGTAAAAATTCACCCCCTGTTGAATGATATAAATTATATTTTTGCATCATTGGTTCTCCATATGGAACTGATCTATCATAAATTTTAATTTTTTCTAAGTTTGAAATAAGGGACTTATAATATCTGTATGTTTCATTTAAATTTTTAATTTTTACAAATTCTAAGTTATCTTTAGATGTGTGATATTCTTTGTACTCAAAATATTTATCTTTGAAAATTGAAACAATATTTAACCTAGTGCCTGGTGATGAATATTGCCTCTCATCACTCCCTCTTATACTAAAATTATAACGTTTTATTTTCTTATTTTTAAAAACATCATCGAGCAATTTATTAATAAGATGATTTTTATCAAAGCTATATTTTATACTTATGGGTCCTTTCCCAGCACATGTTGTTGGAACAATTCCTGCATAAAAGTTTTCAAATGATTTTAAATTTTTATTTATAAAACACAATGCACCTATAGTTTCTGGAATAAATATTACTCTATATGTAAAATTATTTTTTAATGATCTTAAATATTTTATCAACTTAAGTGACATAATAACACCACTCAAGCTATCATTCGCTTGTTGAGGATGACAAAAATAACTTGAAATTAAAATTTCTTTTTTACTTTTTCCTCTAATTAAAACTTCACCATAATTTAAATTTCCATTAACAAGATTTGAATTTATAAAAATATGAAATTTATCTTTCTTATTTTTTAAAATTTCTAAATATTGATTTTTAGATAAACAGAACCCAATTTTTTTTTTATAATATGATGTTCTGTATGGAATCGAGTCTAAATCATCAGTTTTTGAGACTATTAGATATTTTTTTAATTCTTTAAAATTTAATTTTTTATTTATTGAGTGACTATAATTAATAATATTTATATGATTATTAGTAACATTAATTATTTTTTCACCTTTAGAATTTTTTATCCATGCCTCAATTAAGTTCCATTCTTTAGGTACAATCCAATCAAAAACTTTAGTTCCAGTTTTTACAGATTTAATCTTAATTGGTGCGTAGTGCTTTAAAATCTTGAGTGACTCTCTATTATTTTTTCCTGTAATAGATCTTGGTAAATAATATAATTTTTTAAAAAGCTTTTCATACATTTCAAATGAAGTCTTTTTTTGTAATTATTTTATCTTTATATAAATTTTTTTTAGCTCTTTTTCCTATTATTTGATAAAATGCATTAGGAGAAATACCTGTGCCTGGTCTTTTACAAGTTAGATTATCTAAAGAAAAAACTTGATTTGCCTTTATAGGCTTTTTTACAACAATACTTCTTCTAGCAAATTTTCTAGTTTTTTGTTCACATCTTAAAACTTGTTTTTTTCCAGTTCCAGTAGAAAGAATTAACTCATCAACATTTTTTCTAAGATTTCTTAGTTCTTTGGCATCTATTGAGATTGGATGATCTGCTGATACAAGTAATTTTTTATTATATGTAAAGTGTTTTTCTATCACTCTTACACCATAGATTGTCGAAGCAGAAGCTATATTAATACCTAGTGTATGATCACTTAAACCAATTATTTTATTTTTAAAATTATCTTTGATTTCTAAAATAGCGCTTAAATTAGCATCTTGAGGTTTTGTAGGATAACAAAGCGTGCATTGCATTACACAAATATTTTTATTGCCGTTTTTTTCTATAAAATTAACCGCAGATTTTATCTCATCTAAATTTGAAGCGCCCGTGGACAGTAAAATAGGCATTTTTGTCTTAGCTACTTTTTTAAGTAAAGGAAAGTTGGTAATATCACATGAGGCTATCTTAAATCCTTTCATTCCTATATTGGCAAGCATATCAACTGCATCTTCATCAAATGGTGTTGACATGAACTCTATATTATATTTTTTACAAAGTTTGTATAATTTTAAATATTCGTTAGGTCCAAATTTATCAAGTCTGCTATATGAGTCATACTGAGTTCCATTTTTTTTGATTTCTTTATCCCATTTCCAAAACCTTGGAGATTTTTTTATTACTAATTTTTCAGCTTTATAAGTTTGAAATTTAATAATATCAGCACCCGATCGTGATGCTTCTTGAATTAATTTTTCTGCCATTTTTAGACTACAGTTATGATTTACTCCTGCTTCAGCAATAATTACACATCTGTCTTTACCTATTTTTACTTTTCCAATTTTAAAATTCATAGATATTTATTTTTTTTGTTTTAAAGTTTTTATAATATTTTTTCTATTACCTTTTAAAGAAACATTTTTTCCATGAATATAATAACGATAAAAAGGTATGGGTAAATAAAAAGATTTAAATTTCTTATCAATTTTTCTCAATAAATCAAAATCTTCTGCTTCTCTTAAGTTTGGATTATAATTTCCAACTTTTGTAATAACATCTTTTCTAAACATAATGCCTGCGCCATGATTATATCTTTTACTTTTTGTATTAAGTTTTAAAAATTCAATTCCTAAACCTCTATGATTTATCTTTATTAAATCTCCATATACATATGAGATATCAGGATTATTTATCAAAATATCAGACATATTTTCTATGGCTAACCTGCCGATATAATCATCTGAATCAACTCTTATAAAAAAATCACCTTTTGATTTCTGAACTGCCAATTTAGAGCAGTAACCTGGTCCTTTATTTTTTTTAAGCTTAAAATATTTTAAATCGCAAATATAATTTTTTTTAAAATATCTTATTACACTGTCAGACTTATCAGTAGAAGCATCATCAATTACTATTATTTCTACTTCCTTATCAAAAAATTCCTGATTTAAACAAGATCTTATTGATCTATCTAAAAATTCTTCTCTATTATAATTTAAAATTGCAATTGAAACTTTGTACTTTTTCATTTTTTAAACCCAAAATATTCCCAGGTTTGATGAAAGCATTTTATAAGTTTTATTTGATCATTTTTATCAAATTGGTAATCACATATTGGAATTTTGATTATTACTTTATCATTCAATTCTTCAGAGACAGGGCAAATTCCTTTTTTATAGTTAATTTTCATGGATCTTTTTGATATCGACCATGGAAAATTTTTATTGCCATATGCTATTTTTCTTTGAAACATTGGATATAAATGAACGTTTGCGTAACCTGGTACTACTGGCGCTCCTAACGATTGAAGTTTTTTTACTATTTTATCTCTTGAAATTTTAGTTTCATCTTGATTATATTTTATCGCATAAACATAAAAATTATGGTTAAAACCTTTTTTAATTTTGGGAATTGTTAATCCACTAAAATTTTTTAACTCCTGGCTAAAAAATTTTGCTATACTTGTTCTTTCTTTAACAAGATTAACCAGCTTCTTTAACTGAGAATTACCAATAGCAGCCTCGATTTCTCCCATTCTAAAATTATACCCTATAATATTATTTATATTTTTTATATTTTTGGGGCCTACTATTGCTTCACCATGATTACGAATTAAATACATTCTATCAGCTAACTTTTTATTATTGGTGACCAATGCTCCACCTTCTCCGGTTTGGATATGTTTATGATAGTTATAACTAAAACCGCCAATATCATAATGATTACAAGTATATTTATTTTTAAGTTTTCCCAATGGTGATTGAGCATTATCACAAATTAAAAAAATTTTTCTTTTAATCTTTTTAAGAGATTTTTTTAATGACAATATATCAAATGGATGTCCAAATATTTCAGGAATTATAATTGCTTTAGTTTTATTAGTTATTTTTGAAAGGATACTACTAATATCCAGATTAAATGTATCTTTTTCTATATCGGCAAATATAGGTATAGCTGCCCAATGAATAATTGAGGTAACAGTTGCACACATTGTCCACGGGCTAGTTATAATCTCATCTCCAGGCTCTACATTTGTAGCACCAACGGCTGCAATCAAACCCGATGTCCATGAATTTACTGTTATTGCATATTTAGATTTATAAAATTTTTCTAAGTTTCTTTCAAATAATTGAACATTTTTTCCTCCGTAAAAACTTCCTACATTCGGTATATCTGGCCATGATCCTAAAAAGGGTGAAAGTGCTCCACTTTTTAATACACGGTTGGCAGCTTTCATTTCCTCTAAACCAATTGAATTATAACGTTTAAGCGGTTTATTAAAAATTTTTTTCATTTGTTTAATTTTTTTTCTAAAACTTTATGTAAACTTAAAGAATAATTTATTGAGCTATCTAAAGAATAGTTTTTTTTATTCAATAGTCTTATTGCCATTTTATACAAGTTTATTAAATTATTTTCAAAATTAATATCTTCAGTTTTAAAATTAAAAAATGTTTTCGTATTTTTAAATTTTTTATGATTTTTTATCGAAAAATATCTAATTTTCATTGAGTGGTCTACGAAAACTCTTTTTTTTTCACCTATAATATCTATTTCTTCGTTGCCTAGATTTCCAATATCACAGGACAAAATATAAACACTAAAAGTATCATATTCTAGAATTATATCTGCTGAATAATCTTTTTTAATTGTTGTAGATTTTTTCTTATTTTTAAAAGTATATTTTAAAGGTTCGCCAAAATACCACAAAGATAAGTCTAATAAATGAATGGAGTTATGAATTACGCCTCTGCTGTAGTGCATTCTTACATATTTTATTTTACCAAAATAATCATCTGTAAGTCGTTTTTTAATCTTAATAAAATTATTATTGAATCTTCTTGAATAGTTAACAATTAAATTAATCTTATTTAATTTTAAAATTTTTTTAATTTTAAGAATTTCTTTATATTTTCTTGAAATAGGCTTTTCTGATATAATAACCTTAGGTTTAAATTTTATAACTTCCAAAATATTTTGATAATGACTTTCATCAGAACTTGAAATAATTACAAGATCTATTTTTTGTTTAAGAGGTATATCGGAAATTCTAGAAAAAAAAAATTTTTTAAAGTTATTGGGTATTTTTTTTTTAATATAAATATTTTTATCAACCAGTGATACAATTTTAAAACTTGAAAATTTTAAAATTGAATGAAAATGAGTAAAATTTTTATTTTTACCATAATCAAATCCTATTCTTCCTAGGCCAACTATTGCAACATTAACCATATTCAAATTAAAGTCCTTTAGGAATTTTATGTTTAATTTTTTTATTTAAATAAATTAAATTTTTATTTTTGTCTAAATAATTCATAATCATCTCTAAATTAAAATATAAATTTTTTTCTTTATTATTAAAATGATTAAAAATTTTTTTTAGAAGTGCATAGTCATCTGCAGTATCTAAAGTTAATCTTGGTTTAAAATTTCTTTTCCATTTTTTTAAAATGTTTACATTTTTAATTTTAAATTTAGTTTTTCCTGATCTATAAAAATAAAGAGTCGGATGTTCTCTGTCTTCATTATCTATTGTTTTTTCTGAAATTTTAATTATATCATTCCTTTTAAATATCGAAACGTCCATACCTAGTGGAAAGTAATGTTTTTTCATGTCCATAAATCCGTTATTGGTTAAAAAATCTATTTTTGATTTTAAATAATTTTGACACATATAATCTATTATTGCAGGATCTATGAAAGGGTTGTCACCAGTCAATTGAATAACATATTTTTCTTTTCTTTTTTTTAATGCTTGAGAAAGCCTTCCCAATACATCTTCTTCACTTCCTCTAAAAAAAAATATTTTATTTTTTTTAGCAATTTTGACTAAAATATCATCAGATTTATTTTTAGTTGTTGCTAGGATTATATCTCTTACATACTTAGATTTTTTAATTCTATTAATCAAAACTTCAATAGAGGTTAAACTTCCGAATTTTTTAATAACTTTACCAGGTAGCCTTGTGGAAGTCATTCTACACTCTATTGTTGTTATAAATTTTTTCATCATGACAATAATTAGCTAATAAATTTTTAAAATTTACTGAAGCTTATAAGTATAGATAGATAATAATTTTATTAATATCAAAAATTGTTAAAAATTTTTTTCAGTGCATAAATCAAGCCAATTGAGCTATTAGTACTGGTCAGCTGCACGCATTACTGCGCTTCCACATCCAGCCTATCAACGTGGTGGTCTACCACGGCTCTATAGGAAGAAC
>Ga0315315_10001516_pt1 | contig 21339 bp, 15 predicted proteins | sample M140m3416metaG_FD_203699 | JGI IMG/M metagenome (GOLD analysis project Ga0315315, IMG submission 203699) | Ammonia-oxidizing marine archaeal communities from Monterey Bay, California, United States - M1 40m 3416 | ecosystem: Environmental > Aquatic > Marine > Intertidal zone | place: USA...
CCAGCCACAAAAAAGCCGATTCGCATAAAGCGAATCGGCGTTGCCGAAGCAAAAGTGGTGGCTTGGGGCGGACTTGAACCGCCGACAACACGGGTATGAACCGTGTGCTCTAACCAGCTGAGCTACCAAGCCAATCTCACCCAGACCATCGGTCCGAGCCACGGGCATCTAACCAAGCACTATCGACTGTCAATGAGTACGGTGGATGACCCCGACCAACTGAACCACGGCACCGCATAGAACAGAGTACAGCAGTAAGCAGAAAAGTCTCCATAGCAGGGGGATCTTGAGCACACGCTCAGGTGCACGCTCTGGAGCCGCGACGCTCACAAAGACCGCGGCAGCAAAGGCCACTTCAGCCAGACCCACCATGCTCACCAAGACGATCTCCAACAGCACATTCCCCCTCTCATGGGATAGCAGACCCTTCGAGGATACACAGCTTGGCCCGAATCATCGCCATCATTGATGCAATCTCTGAGCGCGCCGGTACCATCGCTGGGTGGCTCACCCTGCTCATGGTCCTCGTCGGCGCCTTCAATGCAGTGGCGCGCTACGGCGGAAAATTTATCGGCGTCAACCTCAGCTCGAACGCATACATCGAGCTTCAGTGGTACCTCTTCAGCATGGTCTTCTTGCTCGGATCCGCAGCGACCCTGAGACGTGATCAGCATGTGCGGGTCGACGTCCTCTACAGTCGCCTAAGTGTGCGCTCAAAGGCATGGCTCGATCTGATGGGCGGCATCCTCTTCTTGCTGCCCTTCTGTCTTTTTGGTCTCTTGATGTGCTGGCCCAGCGTCAGAAATTCCTGGGCAGTGAGCGAAGTATCACCTGATCCCGGCGGCCTGCTGCGGTACCCGATCAAGACCATGATGCTTGTCTGCTTTGGTTTGCTCGGAGCTCAGGGAGTGTCTGAGATCGCGAAGCGGATCCAGATTATCCGAGCGGAGAACGCATGAGTCCGGACCTCCTCGGCCCTCTGATGTTTGCTGTGGCCTTCGTGCTGATCTTCTCGGGCTACCCGGTGGCATTCTCTCTTGGGGGAACTGCTCTCATCTTTGCCGCCATCGGCGTGTCGATGGATATCTTTCAGTGGACACTGCTCTACGCATTTCCCGAGCGACTCTTCGGCATCATGTCGAACTACGTACTTCTGGCCGTGCCCTTCTTCATCTACATGGGAACCATGCTGGAGAAGTCGAAGCTCGCCGAAGATCTTCTCACCACGATCGGTGCCCTCTTTGGGGGGCTCAGGGGCGGACTCGCACTCGCAGTTGTATTCGTCGGTGCGCTGCTCGCTGCAGCAACTGGTGTCGTCGGCGCAAGCGTTGTCGCTATGGGGCTCATTTCGCTACCGGTCATGCATCGCTACGGCTACGCTCCCTGGCTGAGCACTGGGGTCATTGCTGCCTCGGGAACCCTCGGGCAGATCATCCCACCGAGCGTGGTCTTGATTGTTCTGGCTGACCAACTGGGCGTGAGTGTGGGCGATCTGTTTATTGGGTCACTGGTTCCTGGAATCATGCTGGCCAGCATGTTCGCCTTGTTTGTGGTGGGTGTTGCAATCTTCAAGCCTGAGGCGGCCCCTGCCCTGCCCCCGGAGGCACGCACAGAACACGGCGTCGCGCTGCTGAAGCGGGTGGCCTTCGTCATGGTGCCGCCGCTCGTGCTCATCTTGCTCGTCCTGGGCAGTATCTTTGTTGGCGTCGCGACACCGACAGAGGCAGGTGCTCTGGGGGCTGTTGGCGCCATGGGACTGGCTGCAGCGAATAAGCGCCTCAACATGGAGGCCGTCCGCGGCGCCATGGGTGAGACCACGCGCCTGACCTCGATGGTGATGTTCCTCCTCATCGGCTCCACTGCCTTCGCATTGGTCTTTCGCGGACTGTACGGCGACATCTGGATTGAGGATCTCCTGACCAACCTGCCCGGCGGCAAGATCGGTCTACTGGTGGTCGCAAACCTGACCATCTTCCTGCTTGGCTTCTTCATCGACTTCTTCGAGATTGCCTTCATCATCCTGCCGCTTCTCGTCCCTGCAGCATCAATCTTGGGCATCGATCTCGTCTGGTTTGGTGTCATGATTGGCATGAACCTGCAGACCAGCTTCTTGACGCCACCGTTCGGCTTCTCACTGTTCTACCTGAGGGGGGTCACGCCTGAAGAGATCCCCACAACGGAGATCTATAAAGGCGCCATTCCCTTCATTCTCATCCAGGTCTTTGCCCTCGGCATGGTCATCGCCTTCCCTGAGCTTGTCACCTGGGCGCTCGACTAAGCGCAGACTGACCGCGCGCTCGGCTCAGCCAGCTCTCGGGTAGGCAAACTTGGCATAGGCCAGCTCAGCGGTCGAGAAGAACTTAAACTGATCTGCCCGCGACGCGCTCCAGTGCTTGTAGATCTCAGCGTAGCCAGCGTCCTTCGCAGCGTAGTCTTCAAGGATCTGATTCGATGCCGCCCATGCACCCTCGAGCAGGTCTTCTGAGAATGGCCGCAGGGTCACGCCCTGATCAAGAATTCGCTTGAGTGCCGCTGGGTTTCGTGCGTCGTAGCGACGCTGCATCTCGAGGCCCGACTCGTGAATGGCGCTCTTCAGGATCTCTTGGTAGCTCGCGGGGAGCGAGGCCCATGCCTTCTCACCGATGTAGATGCTCATCGATGGTCCAGGCTCCCACCAGCCTGGGTAGTAGTAGTTCTTAGCGACCTTGTAGAAGCCTAGCTTCTCGTCATCATAGGGACCGACCCACTCCGTCGCATCGATCGCTCCACGCTCTAGGGCTGGGTAGATCTCACCGCCAGCGATCACCTGAACAGATGCGCCCAGCGCACTCATGACGTCACCGCCGAGTCCAGGAATGCGCATCTTGAGCCCCTTGAGGCCGTCGAGGCCGTTCAATTCTTCCTTGAACCAGCCCCCCATCTGCGCCCCGGTGTTTCCTGAAGGGAATGATCGGACCCCAAAGTCGCTGAAGACCTTGGCCATGAGCTCTCCGCCACCGCCTTCACCAAGCCAGGCCGCCTGCTGACGAGCGGTCAAGCCAAACGGCACACATGTATCAAAGGCGAGCGCAGGGTTCTTACCCGTGTAGTAGTAGCTGCAGCTCTGCCCAATCTGAACCGTCTGATTCTGGACTGCATCGAGCACCTGGAGGCCCGGGACCAGCTCGCCACCCGGGTAAACACGGATGTCGAAATTGCCATCAGTCATCGCCTTCACACGCTCGGCCATGAACTCGGCGGCACCAAAGATCGTGTCGAGTGATCGGGGGAATGAGCTTGCGAGCCTCCACCTGATCTTTTTCTGAGCCTGAACGGCTGGACTCCCCTCATTGGCACCGGTCGTCTGAGTACCCCCGCAAGCAGAGACCACAGCCCCACCGGTAGCCATGCTGGCCAGCGAGGTTCCGAACTTACCTAAGAATTCGCGACGCTTCATGGTTCACACTCCATTTCTGTGTGAACCGATAATCGAAGGGGTTGATCCCGTCGATCAGTACATCTTCTGCTTCTTGAGGCAAGCCTGTTTCAGGCCGATCTTACAGGCCTTGGAATACAGATCCTTTGCCTCTTCAGGACTCAGGCGAACGCCCATACCCTTCTCATACATGATCCCGAGCGCCATGCATGAGCCCGCGTGATCAGCATCGCAGGCGCGCTCGAACCAGCCCAGCGCCGTCACAAAGTCTTGAGGCCCTGTCTTTCCAGAGATGGCGAGCGCCGCCCCCCTGTAGCAGCCGTCGCTCGCACCTTGATCGCAGCCAGTCCCATAGGTACGCATGGCCCGACTCAGATCAACGGCACCGCCCTTGCCCGTCTCATGGGCAATCCCCAGCTCGACACAGGCTTGAGCATGGGCACGCTCACAGGCATCCTTGTACAGGGCCATCGACCGTGCGGCATCCGCCTCGACGCCAGTGCCCTTCATGAGCATCATGGCCAGATTCGTACAGCCCTTGATCTCCTCGAGTTCACAAGCCTTCTCGAAATAGCCCACGGCAGCAGCCTTGCTGTCTTGACCATCGAGCCCTTTGTAGTGCCGCATTCCAGCCTTGTAGCAGGCAGCAGAGAGGTCAGCCTCGCAGGCCTTGGCATACAAATCCGCAGCAAACTTCTGACTCTTGGCCATGCCGTCACCCGACTCATAGGCATCGCCCAGAATCATGCAGGCATCGCCACCTTGCTGAGTGCACTGAGACCAGTATGTGCTGAGCTGTTGCTTGAGTTGTGGTGGGACTGAGCGTGAAAATTTAGGACGGCTGAGCGCGGTCCGCTCCTTGGACTTCTTCCCTCCCGAGGCGGGGAGTGTCACACACAGAAGCAGCAATGAAAGAATGATTCGCACAGTTTGTCTCCTACTGGGGGTCGGTTGCGAGTGCGGCCTGGACAGTCCCGAGGCTGGCGGCGACACCGTCCTTGTACCTTGAGTCCGGGTAGGCAGCCTGAAGCGCAGTCAGGTCACGAAGAACCTGCTCAAGCGCTATCCGTCGCGCCGCCTCATCGGCAAGCTCGCGGGCTTTAATAAACGCGGCTCCGGCGGCCTCTCTGCGCTGGTAGACCAGCCGGTCTCGAGCCTCACGCCACAGAGTGACTGTGGCCGCACCACAGGGCTGATCCTGGCAGACCGCGAGCTGCTCTAAGGCCGCCTCAAGGTCACCCTCAGCCATTCGCTCACGTGCAGCCTCCATCACCGCAGCCGCACCCGAGTCTGGAGGAACGATGGCAGCTCTGGATCCAGCAGAAACAGCAACAGCGACCTCAGTTGGCGCAATCCGCTCAGCTGAGATCGACGCGATCGGAACGAAGGCCTGCTGATCAGGATCCGCCAGCGCATCCGTCTCGGCATCTTGAACTCGACGCTCGATCTCTACAAGCCGCATCAGATACCGCAGAGCCTCATGCTGGGCTGCGGGTCGCTGCGTCTTCATTTTATGGCAGAGCTCCCAGGCTGCCTCGAGGCGGTCCCGTCTATCGACGTTCTCCGTCTCGGCGGAGATCAACTCCTCAAGCTGGTTCTCTACAACACTGAAGTCAACTGGGGCCATCGCCTCCGCAGTCGCAGCCGCGGGTGCACCGCCGCCGTACTGTCGGACCACACAACCTGTAGAAAGCCATACCAGCGCAATGATTGATGTCATGAGGTCACCCCTATCACGGTGCAGCAATGCCGGTATCGAGTCCATCAATCAGCGATGCACCCGCACCGGAACCCGTCGGCACGGACTTTTCTGCCCCAATGACCTCGAGGTCCATCGCAACAGGGCTCGCCATCCCCACGGGAGAGAACCGGCGATGGCTACTCCCTTCAACCAAGACGCTTCGCTGTGCACCCTCAGAGTCCTCAGTCAGAACGAGACCAGACGCCTCATCCACGGCCACACGTGCATGTCCCGAGGGTGTCTGCCACTCGGGATCGACTTCCCCCCCCAATTGTCCCAGCAGACCCGCGTCAGCCATCGCCCTTGCAGTCCCAATCCATACAGGAAGGGCGCCATTACTTCCCTGCAATCGAACACCGGCGCGCCGCATCGGGGTGTTGTCGTCATAGCCCACGTAGGTCACCAAGGTGTACCCGCTCGCCCACTCCCAGCCGCCCGCACCGTGTCGGGGAACAAAGCCAGCAAACGCAGCATTTCGATAGCCGTTGGTGGTACCCGTCTTGCCAGCCAGCGGAACAGGCTGTCCATCCACCATGACAGCATTGAGCGCACGGCGGCCGGTGCCCCAGCGGACCACGTTTCGCAGCACATCTCCAACCAGCCGTCCCGGCTCCGGGTCAACCACGGGCCTGGGGACCGGCCGGGCCCTGTACAGCACAGCACCCGAGGCATCGCGAATCTCCGCGATTAGCTGGGTGGGATGCGCTGGGCTGTCTGCCAGGCCAGCGGCGGTCTGACCCGGAAAGCTCCAGGTCTGCCCGTCCATCAAGCCCTGATAGAGCGTCGCCGCCTCCTCGAGGCTGATGTCTACTGCGCCGAGCGGTATGCTGAGTACCGGCGGTAGCGGCTCTCTGACACCAAAAGTCTCCGCAAGCTTATCCATATACCGAAGCCCGACTAAGGTGCGCATATCTGGGTGATACTGGAGGATGCTCCAGTCATACGGATCTGCTGAGCCCCAGACCAAGAGACGACGCTTCATCGCTGCATGTAGCTGAGTGAGTACCCCCAGACTGATTCCGCCGGCGGCCTGAGCGGCGGCAGTGTCCGGAACATCCCGAGCACCGCTCACCCAGTCCTGCCAGTCCTCAGTCGTCACCGGCCGCAGCTCAGGCGAGTCTCGCTGGCAGTGAAGGTGTCCAGCCTTGTCGATGCCCAGCGCGCTAAAGGTCTCCATATCTGGCGACTCAGGAAGGTCAGCGAGCGAGTGACCCTCACCGAGCACGCCCTCGAGCGCTGAGCGGCCCGTGTGAACAGATGCGACCAGCGAGTTCACAACGGGAATACACGCCGTACCAATCTTTGCGAGGGCACGGTAGCTCCGACTGAGGGCAGTCAGCCGCTCCTTCACCCGGCTGCTGCTGGATCGGACGCGCTCGATCTCGGCCTCGAGGGTGCGCCCGTAGAACAGGCTCCTGACCTCACGGGCTTCCTCACTCTCAGGCCCCATTTGCTCTACCAGCTCGAGCTTTGCGGCGGTGAAGGCCATCTCATTCAGCCGAGAGTCCGTGCTGATGACACCCTCATCATCTCGAATCCGTCGAATGTAGGCCATCCACTCTTCATCTGGTTTTCGCGTCAGGCCCACACCCTCAGCGAGCATCTCGAACTGCCGTGCAGCCAGGCGATCAGTCAGGTGCAGAAGGAGCCAGATACTGCCGAGATTTTCGCTTCGTGTTCCGAGCCAAGCCAGGCTGGTCCAGTCTTGATTGTCGTGGTCTGCCCGCGGGTAGTACCAGGTCCCTTCAAAGTGAAAGACATTGCTTCGGTTGTCTACGACATCTGTGGGTGTCCAGCCAAGCTGCAGCGCTGCATTGTACAGGACTGGCTTCCAGATACTCCCGAGCTGGCGTCGCGCTGATATTGCACGGTTGAAGTTCCGGTTGTCGTTTCCACCCACCATGGCACGGATGCGCCCCTCTTCCAGGAGCATCACAGCACCTTGAAGCTTCGGTCGGCGCTCGAGGTCACAGATCAGAGCACCCTCTTGCTCTGCGCGAACACTCACCAGAACCGGCGCACCACTTCGCACCAGAGCCACGACTTGATCCCGTTCTGATCTGCCAGCCTTGGCCCAGGTATTCCCGGCCCTCGACCTGGCAACGACATCCGCGACCCGCTGAATAGCGGCATCATCCAAGACACAGCTGCCGTTGGGAAGCTGAATCTCGAGGGCCTCTCCAGCTAAAGCACGGCCCTGATGAAATGTACCTGGAGCCATGCTTCGACTGGGGTCAAAGCGTGGCTTGCTGTCGACAGCGAGTGCGAAGTCACTGGCATCAGCGGCCTCCACAATCGGTCCAACCTCGGAGAGATGGTGCCACAGCGCATAGCTCGCACCGCGCTGAGCTTCTTCACTCAGGGTCGTCACAACCGAGATGCCTGCAGTGGACGGGTTGTCGATATTGAGCGACTCAAAGAGGGCTGGAAATGGTGCCTGACTCAGCCTGGACTCGACCTCATCGAGTACCACATTGCTCTCGTACTGAAACCGTCCCTTCTTGAAGGGTATCTCAGTCGCCACGAGGTCGGCGTGTACAGACTCCGTGAGGACACCCTCAGCCTTCATGCGGTCGAGGACATACCGGGTGCGATGCCGTGCACGCTCTCTCGCCTCGGCCCTCGCCTCGGCCGTACCGCCCACAAATGGATTGTATCTTGCGGGCGCCTTTACGAGACCGGCCAAGAATGCCGACTCCAGAGTGCCGAGCTCTGAGACCGACTTATCGAAGAAGTATCGGGCAGCAATTCCCAGCCCCCTGCCGTTACTGCTGACATGAAACTGATTGGCGTAGAACTCAAGAATCTCTTCCTTAGAGTAGACCGCCTCCAGGCGGAGGGCGTTCAGCAGCTCCGTCCACTTGCTTCCGAGCGATCTGTCTGGCCGGTAATAGAGGTTCTTCGCAGTCTGCTGAGTCAGAGTTGACCCGCCTGCAACCATTCGACCGGCGCTGACATTCCTGAGCATGGCCCGAGCGATACCAAAGACATCCACACCACCGTGGTCCCAGAAGCGCTGGTCCTCCGCCGCAACAATCGCCGAAACCCAGCTGCGGGGGATCTCGTCAAAGGGCACATATGTGCGGTGCTCTTTCGCGAAGAAGACACCAATTCGCGTCTTGCCATCGTTGTAGAGGACGGGAGACTCTTGGGCGATGACCTGCCGGATGTGAGCCCGAGAGATGTGCTCCCCAGGCTCAGTGATGATGGCCCCGCGGTACACAAGCACCAGCGCCAGCACGAGCCCTAGTCCCATCAACCCGAGAATGGTGGTGAGTCCACGTTGGCGATGTCTCAGCATGGTTCACCAATCATTGCACGAAAGAGCGCCCCAAAGGATGTGTCCACCCCATGCGACTCCGCGGCGGCCCGACAAGCAGCAGGCAGCGACGGATCCGCCATCGCCATCGCCAACACCTCAGCACAGTGATCTGCATCCATCGGATCTTGTAGAATTAAGGATCGCTCAGGCACGACCTCCGCAGCACCGTTGGCCGCCGACGTCACGACTGGGACCCCGCAGGCGAGCGCCTCTAAGACAGCATTAGCGGACGGGTCGTAAAGAGAGGGAAGCACCATTGCATGGGCAGCAGGCAGGACATGCTCTGGGTGAGCACATTCCCCCTCAAAGACAACGCGATCTGAGACCCCTTCAGCGCGGGCCATTGCACGCGCAGTGGCTGACACTGAGCCCACAACGCGGAGGGTCACATCGGGAAGAATTGCAGTCGCCCTGATGGCTGTCTGGAGTCCCTTCCGGCGCGTATCTGAGCCTAAAAATACAACCTCAGGCTCCGGACTGCGCTGGCCCGGACTGAAGCGCTCAAGGTCCACCCCATTCCGAACCAGTCGGAGCTTTCCTGGATCGATGTCGTAGAACTCTTGGAGCTCTGTCGCCACCATCTGACTGTTCACGACCACACGCTCAGCCGCCTCACAGCTGCGCCGATCGATTGACTGAATCAATGGTCCCGCGAGACCGCCACCACATCGTGCCCGGTAGGATGCATGGCAGCCTGCTCCAGCCCTATAGACCGCTGACCGACCGCCGCGCTCAAAGTGCAGAAAGCCATCGTAGTCATCTGTCGGTATTCGAGCGACCGCAGCAGCGAGGCTGTAGGCCCTCCAGGCCACACCGCGTCCACCAGCCCCGAGGGGTCTGTGACTCACCAGTGATGCCCCGGGCGCAAATTGATTGCACCAGACATCGACGTCATGACCCTCTCGAGCCATCCACGCCGCGAAGCCGTGAGCGACACGCTCCATGCCTCCTCGTTGAGCAAAGCGACGGACCGAGATGCCCACCCTCATCGCTCAGCCTGCTGGATGTAGAGCATTCCCCACTTGAGCATGACAGCCGTAGCGCCCAATACAGCGAGACAGAGACCACGAACCCCATCTCGGAAGCCCTGCCTCAGGATGAGCGCCTTGAGAAAGTGTGCAGCTGGACGGATGACCACATCGATTAGACGCGCGCGCCGCCCAGCATCCAGCGCATCACTCACAAAGAGATCGGCATAGCGCTGCATGTCGCCCAATTGCTCGTTGAGGTCACGAAACGGATGATGTTGGATGTCGCCTGTCAGCCGATCTGTCGGCCCCTCGACCTCAACACGCTCGTGAACAGAGCCGCCCGCCCAGGCACCGCGTCGTCGATCAAAGAGTCGAACTGACCGGTCGGGGCGCCAGGTGCCCCTCGTGATCGGTGCCCCCATCCAGTGCCCCTGCCTGTCCATCTCAAAGCCTGCAACCTTAGGGTCAATCAGAGCAGCCTTGATGGATGCGGCAAGGGTCGAATCGATGTATTCATCCGCGTCTAAGCCGAGCACCCAGTCGTTCTTGGCCCAGCCAGCTGCACGGTTTTTCTGCTCTCGGTAGCCGGGCCAGTCTGTCTCAATCACTCTGGCGCCGAGCGCGCGAGCGATGGCAACCGTCTCATCCGTTGATCCACTGTCCACCACCAGCACCTCGTCAGCAAAGGTGACGCTCTGGATGGCGCGACCGATGCGATCTGCCTCGTTTGCAGCAATGATGGTGACAGTCAGCGCGTTCACGATTTTGACCTAACTTCTTGAGGCCCGGTTAAGCGGCCATCATGTTTCACACCAACTACATGGACGCTCGCTCTGCCTTCAGAGAAAGGTCAGCCGACGCCGGCGCCACCCTTCACGCCTGGGAGGTCATCCCGCCCGAGACACCGGACTCGGAGGGTCTCACCATCGATGCTGCGGTGTTTGGAGACGGCCCGAAGGCGCTGGTAATCTCGAGCGGCCTGCATGGCGTCGAGGGCTTTGCAGGCAGCGCCGTGCAGCTGGACTTCCTCCGTCAAGGTCTACCCGAAGACATGCGCGTGGTTCTCCTCCACGCCCTCAACCCCTTTGGAATGTCACAGAGGCGCCGGGTCAACGAGTCGAATGTCGATCTCAATCGGAATTTCTTGGCCGAAGACGAGTCGTATACGGGAAGTTCTGACGGCTATCAGAGACTCAACACGCTGCTCAACCCTGAGCGGCCCACTGGCGGCATCGAGTTCATGCTGCTCAGGACTATCCTTCAGATCATCCGCCACGGCTACAACACGCTCAAGACAGCGGTTGTGGGCGGACAGTACGACTTTCCAAAGGGGCTGTTTTTCGGTGGTGAGATGCTCGAGCGAGGACCTCAAATTCTCCTGAGGGAGCTGCCGGCACTGCTTGATGGTGCCGAGCAAATTGTTCACATCGACTTCCACACTGGTCTGGGCAAGAGCGGCACCTACGCGCTGCTGGTGGATACAGACGCGGGGAGCGCTGAGCACCTCATGTTGCGGGACACGTATGGAGACCGAGTGCAGCCCTGGGATGCAGACCATGGTGTTGCATACAAAATCCGTGGAGGACTGCCTGAGGCGATGACTCGCCTTCTCGGCAGCCGCACCTGTGTCATCACCTGTGAGTTCGGTACCATTGCCGCCCTTGATGTACTCCAAGCGCTGCGGACGGAGAATCAGGCGACCCACTGGGGTGGCGATCTGGGCCAAGCCCGCGACGGACTCATGGCGGCCTTCAGACCGAAAGAAAAAAAGTGGGAAGAAGACATAATTACAGGCGGTATGCACGTCGTGAATCAGGCGATCGCACATTTGAGGGCTTGACCTTCACCGCGTCCTTGCATAGCAGAGAGACCGCTGGCGACGTAGGCAAGTGGTAAGCCAGAGGTTTGCAAAACCTCCATTCACCGGTTCGAATCCGGTCGTCGCCTCCAAACACCGACACGCGACTCCACCCTGTGGACGTCGCGTGTCCTTGTTTTGGCACCCTGACGAAGATCAAATTTCATCTAAAATTCGCTCGACTTCGAATCAAAATAGAATACATTACGCCTGTTCGAAAATAATGGTAGCCAGCCTCCTCAGGAACCGCGTTGCGACAACATCTTCAAGCCTTGCTCACCTTCATCGCCATTGGCAGTCCGGTGTACGCGCAGGAGCTCGGCAGAGACCCGGCCCGACAGGCCGAGAAGCCGGCTGAGGAAGCCGCACCGCTTGCCATCACCAAGGGTCCGAAGGTCACCACCTTCATCCAGGCCGACTACCCTGAAGGAGCCAAGGTCCAAGGCCTCGAGGCTACAGTTGGGCTGGTCGTCGAGATTGACGAGACCGGTCTCGTTCAGAACGTGACCGTAATGAGGCCTGGCCAGCATGGCTTTGATGAAGCCGCCGTTGCCGCCGTTCGGTCCATGACATTTGAGCCCGCACAGAATGCTGAAGGTCCCGTCGCAGTAGCCATCGAGTTCGACTACCAATTTGCGCTCTCCCCTGAGGACAAGCAGGCTGGACTTCCACCGGTAAACCTCGAGGGCGAGATCCGGAGAATGGGCGACCGTACCCTGATGGCAGATGTGCAGGTTCGAATCTCGATCGACTCGGTAAAATTTGAGGCCACATCGGATGATGAGGGTCGCTATGAGTTTCGCGGACTCCCGGCTGGGCTGGCCTATGTGGAGATCAAAGAACCCGGCCACAAGACCGAGACCGAGCGGATCAAGATCAAGGACGGCAAGGTCACGACAGCCAACCTCTGGCTCAAGCCAAATATGAGCATCGACGAAGAGATGGTGATCGAGGCCGATCGCCCAGAGCCCGACATCTCTCGACGCACCATCACCGTCAAAGAGATTCGACGGATCCCAGGCACCTTTGGCGACCCCGTCCGCGTCATACAGAACCTGCCGGGTACCGCGCGCGCACCCTTTGGAACTGGCTTGGTCGTTGTGCGCGGCTCCAACCCCGAGGACACTGCCTTCTACGTCGACGGCATCCGGGTACCGCTCATCTACCACCTCGGCGGTCTGGTCTCTATCGTCAACGAAGACATCGTCGACAGCGTTGACTACCTCCCAGGAGGCTACGGCGCCGAGTACGGGCGCAGCACCGGCGGTGTCATCAACATTCGCACCAGCCAGAACTATCCAGAGCAGTTTCGTGCGGAGATCTCTTTAGACCTGCTCGATGCCACCGGTGTGGTGCAGGGCCGGGTCGGCAAGAACAAGCGCTGGGGCCTCACTGCCGCCGGCCGCCGATCGTATCTGGATGCATTCATCACTCCCCTTGCTGGCGGAGCAGGCTTCAACGTGAAGCCCTACTGGTGGGACTACCAGTTCAAGCTGGATGACCTAAGCAAGACCGATGGTAAATTCTCAGTCCTCTTCATGGGCTTCGGCGACAAGCTATTTTTCGGCTCACCAAGCAAAGTCGCTCAAGGCAAGGACCAAGACACACAAGGTGATGCCGATGTGCAGTACGGAGCCCACAGGCTCATCGGCCAGTACAATCAAAAGTTCAGCTCCACCCTCACCGCACGCCTGAGCCCATCGATTGGGTACGACACTGTCGGCTTCGCTCTGGGCAGCGACATCGTGTTCGACCAGACCAGCTGGATCACGGCATTTCGCGGCGACTTGCTGTGGGAGCCACAGCCCTGGCTGACCCTGAGGCCTGGACTGGACTTCCTCGGGGGGCCCTACGAAGTCTCCATCACGCTCCCATTCGATCCTGGTGCTCTGGCTAACTTCGACCCTATCGAGGAACGCGAAGACTACACCACAATCTTTGACGGCACTTTCTGGGCAATAGACCCGTTTGTTGAGGCGTGGATTAGGCCGCTTGATGGGTCAGACAAATTGAAGCTCGTTCCTGGAATTCGCTTCAACTCACTGACACTGCCCCACTACACTATCTTCAGTGCCGACCCACGATTCTCTGTGCGCTACTCGCCGATTCAGAGCCTCACACTCAAGGCCGGCTCTGGACTCTACCACCAGCCACCTCAGGGGCCCGACCTGGGATTCAATGAGACCGACATTCAGGTCGACTACGAGCGGTCTTGGGCCACAGAGTTCGGTGTCGAGCAGAAGTTTAGCGATGCGATTGAGGCTGACCTGACCTTCTTCTACAAGCGCCTCGACGAGCTCATCGTTCCAAATGATGACGTGCAGTCAGAGTCAGACCCCTTCTTCGTCAACGGTGGAAAGGGTCGAGTGCGCGGTATGGAGGTCATGCTGCGCCACAACCCGGTCGGAAACTTCTTTGGATGGATCAGCTACACATTGTCGAGCGCTGAGCGCTACCAAGTCCCGCTCGAAGAGAGAAAGTTGAACCAACCGACTGAGGCCGATGAGTGGCGCCCATTTGAGTATGACCAGACTCATATCTTGGTCGCCCTGGCTGGATACGATCTGCCCAAGGACTGGGGAGTCTCAGGCCGCTTCCGCTACGTCACCGGAAACCCGTATACGCCATATGATGGCGGCATCTTCGATATCGACAACGGTGAGTACGCCCCCTACCAGACCGGCGAGGCGCTCAATCAGCGTCTACCGCCCTTCTACGCTCTCGATCTCAGAATCGACAAACGGTACACATTCAAGCGCTGGTGGCTCGAGACCTATGTCGACCTCCTCAATGTCGTCCGTGGCGAGAACCCTGAGTCCACCGAGTACAACTACGACTTCACTGAGATGACCTACATTCGCGGCCTACCTTTCATCCCCTCGATCGGCTTCCGGGCGGAGTACGCATTCTGATGACCCTCGCAGCCATCCTACTCTTGACCTCCTGCGCAGTTGATGAACTCAGTCAAAGCTGGCAGCTTGACCGCACACGCATCCTCGCCGTCCGCGCCACTGTCACCGGCGCTACAGACCCCGTCCTTGGCACTAGAGCCGAGCCCAGCCCTGGCGACAACGTTCGCTTTGAGTCGCTCACTTATGCACCGAGCGATGAATCCATCGGCGGAATCCTCTGGTCCGTCTGCGTTCCTGAGGACCCGCGAGCAGCGGGATGCGAGCTTAAAGATAGTGATGAGGAAGATACCGGCAAGGACGAGCAGATCTCGGGGATTATTGGGTTCGAGCCGCTGCTCCCTCCAGAGTGGGACGTCCCCGAGACAGCTCTGGACTCGCTGAGCCAAGCTGACCAAAAAGAAGGCCTCACTGCACTGGTGAATCTCATCGTCCTCTCGGAAGAACAGCTCGATGATATGGAGTCGAAGGAGACTAAGGACGACCTTGGTGACGACCTGGCCGCCTATGAGATGGCCTACAAGCGCATCCCAGTGAGCAATGCTGAGACCCCCAACCACAACCCAGACATCTACGACTTTATCGTCGCGGGGACCCCACTCAATGGTGCCGAAGGCTTCACTGCGCGCACAGAAAAAATCTACACAATCGAGCCCGTCCTGGCTCCTGGCCATGTGGAGACCTACGCATTCACGAACAGCAGTGGTGTCACCGAGTACCGCGCTGAACAGCCCTACTTTGACTGGTATACGGAGAAGGGGAAGAATGAAGACGGGGAGCGGGCGAGCTTTGATCAGGAATTCACCCTGCACCCCTTCACGACAACAGAGTGGACCGCACCTGAGTCAGCAGGCCCAGTGACCCTACACATCGTCGTTCGCGATCGCCGCGGCGGCATGGGCTGGGCTTCTCTATCGGTCAATGTTCTCGAGTAGGCATCGCCCTGAACAACCACTGAGGATCCAGAGCGCGACTTGAGCCCGGCGCAGTCACAGTCAACGTTTTGTAAGAACGATCCTACTCGGCAATCGAGCCACTGGCCGCTGCTGCCTCATCACGAGGGCGCACCACCATCTGCGGCCCCTTAACCGTCTCCGTTTGCGCGCACGACGCCAACGGAAATGGTGTTTCTTCCTTGCATTTTTTACCATAAACAATGCTTGGTATGACCACATAAAACCCAACGTCCGGGACCCGTGGAAGTGCAGCGTCCAGGGTGAACTCATGCCCCTCAGGACCAACCTTGACCGCCACGCTCAGCGGGCCACAGGCGCTCGGTGCTGTACCCTCAAACTGCCCGGAATCTGCATCAAACACCGACCAAGTCACACCCCTGCAGGCGGGCACAAAAACAGGCTCAGCAGTGGCCTTCACACGCACCTTACCGGGCCCACTTGCCGCGATCGTCACATCTTGAGCCACAGCCATCATTGTCAGGATAATCACCAGCATCAGCACACCTCTGGCTCAGCGAGCCTCGACCAGCTTAGCGGAAACCGACAGTTGCTGTCTGACGATTCCCAGACAAACGGGTGACCTGATTGCGTGTTACTGTTCGCCGCCGCGGGTCTCATGTCTCCGTGCGCGCAAGGCGCACGTGGGTCTGGGTTCCGTCCAGCGAGTTCATCCGAGAAATCAATCTCGGTCTCTGGAGACACAGAATGCGAACATTCAAGTCCCTGAAAACTTGGCTCACAGTCACCGCCTTGGCGGCTGGACTGCACATGCCAGCAGCTGCAGCGGATCATCCCGCCGCCACCGCCTTGGAGGAGAAGAGCGCAGGCAAAGGACCGCAGAACGCAGTCCAGAACCGCTTCTTCCTGAAAGAAGGCAGAATCGAGGCCACGCCTATCTTAGGCTACGTCCCGAACGACCCCATGGTGAAGCGCTTTGTGGGTGGACTGCTCGGTGCGTACCACTTCTCGGAGACCTTCGCGGCAGAGGGAGCATTCCTTTACTCGCCTGACTTGGGTCAGTCGGACCTCAAGGGACTCACACACACTCTGGTCGGGATTGCAGCCGAAGCGAAGAACAGCTCAAGCTTCCAGCAGCCATTGGACAAGATGGTGATGGGTGCCACCTTCGCGGCACGTTGGGCACCGTTTTACGGGAAAATCAATGTCATCGGCGAGTCGGTGCTTAACTTTGACGCTTACGGGGTCATCGGCCTCGGAATGCTCTCACTTCAGTCGTACTACGCAACGGGTGACAGCTCGGGCGAAGCCATGTCGACAACGCTTGAGCCAGCAGGCAAAAAGGTTGTGGTCACGCCAAACATTGGCATCGGCTTCAACTTCTTCTTGAACCAGACCATGGCGCTTAAGCTCGATGCACGCAGCTACTTCTACATCGCCGACGAGCCACAGTACGACCCCAACGAGGAAGTCGACTCAAAGCGTCTATACAACAACTTCGTGGCCTCTGTGGGCCTCAGCTTCTTCATTCCAGAGATGAAGAAGCGCATGTACAACTTCTAAGCCTGAGGGGGACACTATAATGCTGACCATTCGCACTTTTCTCGTCCTGCTCGCCACCGCACTCGGTGGCTTGGCCTGGGCACAAGACACATCAACCAACGACGGCATCGCTCAGGACGACTCTGATGATGATCTCGGTGACATCCTCGGAGGCGACTCGGATGACTCCGACCAGTCTTCAGAGCAAGAGACACGAGATTTCGCATCCGGCAACACTGGAAACAAAGTCGGCGCCCGCGGCGAAGACGTCCAGGTGCTCGAGTCTGAGGACGCCAAGAAGCGGCTCATCAAGACCATCCAGCGCAAGAACTTCTTCAAGAAGGGCCGCTGGGAGGCCTCGCCACACATCGCCTTCGTGGCCAACGACCCCTTCCTGAAGCGGTACATTGTTGGCTCCGGTATCAACTACAACATCACCGAGATCTTCGCGGTAGAGCTGAGCCTGGACTTCTCACCAGACCTCGGCGAGTCCGACTACAAGCCGGTGACCAACCAGTTGATCAAGAAGAACAGTGTCAGCCCAGACATCTCTCGGCTCACCTACTTCGGCTCAGCGACGTTCTTGTTCTCTCCCATCTACGGCAAAGTCGCCGTCATGGGCGGCAAGATCATCAACTTCGACATCTTTGCCTCTTTCGGTATGGGTATGACCCGCACCAGCGAGTGCCTTGAGTGTCTGGACTCTGACGAAGAGCTTGACCTCACAGTCAACACTCAGCATCAGATGCATCCCACCACAAACTTCGGCGGCGGCGCCCGGGTCATCTTTAATGAGAACCTGGCATTCCGACTCGAAGGCCGCTCGATGGTCTACATCGAGACAGTCAACTCCACCCAACTCGAAATGAAGAACAATTTCATCCTCCAAGGAGCGGTGTCGGTGTTCTTCCCAGCCATCAAGTAAGGGGACGTTGAAATGAAGACGGCACAAAAACGATTGTCTCGAGGTCCTCAGCTCATGAAGCGTGCATTCCTCCCCATCACAGCCCTCAGCATGGTTCTCGCCTCAGGCGCGGCTCACGCCATTCCATGCCAAGAGGTAGCGAACATGCTCAACGCCGGTGTACCGGCGAACATCGTGGCCAGCGCAGTGCGCGACTCCGGTGCTCGCTACACTGCCAGCGATATCAGCTGTCTCGCCAAAGCCGGTGCTCCGGCATCCGTACTCTCAGTCGCTCGCTCAATGAGTGGTGCCTCAGAGATGGACGCGCCCGCGCCAGCAGCAGCACCAGCCCCCGCGCGTCGCGGGATTGATGCTGAGTCTGATCTGATCGGATCGCGCGCGAGCCAGCGTCGTGGCCTCACAGACGAAGGCGGCGAGGAGGCAGCCAGTGGCGCCGCCAGCCCTGGCGCAGTCAAAGAAGCTGTACGCCTGATGCGAAACAACAAGCCGCTCAGCGCTTCACTGCGACTCTATGACCTTCTCAAGAGTGGGAACTACCCAGACGAAGACACCAAGATCAAGTACTACCTGGCCCGAAGTCTCGAGCAACTCGAGATGTACCACACGGCACAGTACTTCTTCCTCAAGGTCGTCAACCAGGGGCCCAACACAGCGTACTTCAAGTACGCACTGCCAAAGCTGGTCAAGATGGCCAACTACACAGGCGATGAGACGGAGCTGCTCAAGGTCGCCCCGAAGGTTCCCGTCGAGTCCTACCCTCGCGGTTCCAAGAACAAGATGTACTACCTGATGGGGCTCCGCGCCCTGGCGAAGAACGACCTCAACGGTTCCCGCAAGTTCTTCGGTCAGATCTCGAGCAAGTCGAACCTCTATCGAAAGGCACGCTACCTCGAGGGCATCATCTACAACAAGCAGGGTAAGCTCAAGAGTGCCAAGCGGGCGTTCATGGATGTTGTTCGGCATCCATTCGAGGCCAAGGACAAGGACGAGCTCGAGCGCCAGAAGGCACTGATGGACTTGGCTCTCGTGAACATCGGTCGGATGTACTACAAGATCGAGCGCTTCGACGACGCATCCAAGTACTTCGACCTCGTCCGACACGACTCACCTTACTGGCCTGAGTCGCTCTTCTCTGGAGCATGGTCGAACTTCATGCAGAACAACCTGAACCACACGCTGGGTCAGCTGCTGACTGTTCGCAGTCCGTTCTTCAGTGATGCGGACTACATTCCCGAGATCGAGTACCTGCGGGCGCTGACCTTCTTCAACCTCTGTGAGTACAAGCAGGTTGAGACCATCCTGTTGGCATTCGAGGACCGCACGCGCCCCGTTCAGCAAGAGCTCAAGGGATTCGTCAAGGGCTACGCCTCAAAGGAGCAGCTCAGGATGGCCGAGCAAGCGTGGGACACCTACTTCGGTCCACGTGCCGTCGCGACTCAGATTCCTAAGCCCTTCTTCACGAAGCTGCTTCGCAACGAGGACATCTCAGGGATCGTCTCACACATGGCGTTGCTTGAGGACGAGATTGACCTCATTGACAGACAGAAGCCTGAGTGGCGTGACACCGTCGGTGCACTCCTCAAGAAGGTCATCGACAAGGATCGCACCAAGCTCAAGCGCCGTGCAGGTAAGTTCATGCTGGCCGAGATGGCCCGCTGGGCTAACAGCCTCCAGGATCTCCTCAGCAGCTCTGAGATTGTCCGATTTGAGGTCATCGACGCCCAGCGTGTCGACTACCAATACAAGTTCCAGAATCCAGATCTCGCCAACCTCTCGGGAAGTGTTGACCTGGACTTCGCTACAGCAATTGACTTTATCTACTGGCCGTTCAACGGCGAGTTCTGGCAGGACGAGCTCGGCTACTACCACTACACCGAGCAGGGTTCCTGCAAGTGATGCATCGGGGGTGAAGCCCCCATCCTCTCCCGGAGAGAAACACCATGAAGCGTCTTGTATCCACATTTGTGGCACTGATGGTCCTAAACGTCGGCTCAGCCTTTGCTGCTGACGACGACAAGCGTCGCGTCCTCAAGCTTGATGATGTCGGCGTCGAGACTCAGTCTGAGTTCTACCGACAGAAGGCACGCGAGAAGCGTCACGAGTCCATCGACTTCCTCCGTGACCTCCTGCGGAACAATCCGCCGAGGGGTGAGCAGAAGGCAGAGATGCTCCTCCGGCTCGCCGACCTCTTCTTCGAGGAAGGACGCGACGTCTACTTGACCGAGATGAACACTTACGGGACTCAGTTCGATGCCTGCTTCAACACACCTGGGTGTGCAAGCGAGAACATGAAGGCTGACAACAGCGGCTCTCTCGTCTGGCAGAACAAGTCGATCAAGCTGTACAAGAACATCCTGAAGACCTACCCGCAGTACCGACGTGCTGACGAGGCCACTTTCTACTTGGCCTCAGCACTTCAAGACACTGACCGCGAAGACGAGGCCGTCAAGGAGTTCACCAAGCTCGTGCGGAGCTATCCGCAGAGCCGGTACACACCTGACTCATACGTCATGATTGGTGAGTACTACTTCGACAACAACAATGCCTACAAGGCACTGCTCGCCTACCAGAAAGCGGCCAAGTACAAGAACTCGCCCAAGTATGCATTCGCGCTCTACAAGCTCGCGTGGTGCTACTACAACGTTGGAGAGTTCGGCAAGGGCATCGACACCATGAAGTCGGTTGTTGCCTTCTCGATGGCCTCTCAAGAGGGCGGCCCAAACAAGTCGCAGCTGACACTCCAAGAGGAAGCCCTCAAGGACTTGGTTCGCTTCTTCGCTGATGCCGGCGAGATGGACGAAGCCTATGGGTACTTCACCAAGCTCGGAAAGAAGGATCTCATTCGCAAGATGCTCTCCCGACTGGCGAGCACCTACTTCGAGCAAGGTAAGTTTGAGCAGTGCATTCAGACCTACCGTCGCTTGGTCGCTGAGGACCCCCAGAGCTCCAAGGCTCCCGACTACCAAAACGAGATCATTCTGGCGTACCAGAAGATCGGCCGAAAGCAAGACACGCTCAACGAGATCAAGCGCTTGCTGGACACCTACGGCAAGAACTCAGCCTGGGCCCGCGCCAACTCGGCTGATCAAGACGCCATCACTGAGGCCACCCGGTACATCGAGAAGAACCTCCGTACAGTGGCCATCAACTACCACAACGAAGCGAAGAAGCTCGGTACAGGACGTACAGCACGTGAGGCCTACAGCCTCGCCGAGAAGGCCTACACGGTCTACCTTCAAGAGTTCCCGACCTCGAAATACAGCTACGACATCCGCTACGCATTCGGAGAGCTTCTTTACAAGCTCAAGAAGTATGATGAGGCCTACGCTCAGTACATGCAGGTCGTAAAGATTGATCCAAAGGGCAAGCACTCACGATTCTGTGCTGAGTCCGCGATCTTCGCTGCTGACAAGATGGTTGAGAAAGAGAAGCGTGCTGGACGCATCCCGAAGCCTGAGACCAAGACCCAGCGGATGGACTTGGTGGACTGGGAAGCGAAGTCTCTGGCCGCATGTGACCAGTGGGCACAGATCTTCCCTGACGACAAGAAGACACGCAACGTCATCTACAAGTCGGCCTACCTGCTGTACCACAAGAACCAGTTCAAGGAAGCATCCGACAGGTTCCGTACAGTCATCAGCATGAACCCACGCTCTAAGGAAGCTGAGCAGGCTGCCAACCTCATCCTCGACTCATTCAACTTGGTCGAAGACTGGCAGAACCTCAAGGAGGTCTCTAAGGC
>Ga0315315_10001521_pt1 | contig 21306 bp, 25 predicted proteins | sample M140m3416metaG_FD_203699 | JGI IMG/M metagenome (GOLD analysis project Ga0315315, IMG submission 203699) | Ammonia-oxidizing marine archaeal communities from Monterey Bay, California, United States - M1 40m 3416 | ecosystem: Environmental > Aquatic > Marine > Intertidal zone | place: USA...
GAATTGATGACCTGAAAGGTGCCAAAGGTCGTCAAAAGATATACGAATTTCGGGTAAAATATAAGCATTTTATGACAACTAAGCAAAACCAAAAATTTGATACTTATTGTTCTAGAATTTCTGATTTTCTTAGAAGAGTTGATGGTAAAATTGTTCCTGACAAATTCATCTTTTTAGATAAGTCACAAGAATCAAAAGTTGTAAGTGATGCTTTTTTTTATTATTATATGCAACCTTATTTTGATTTTATGGATGCTTGTATGGCGGAAGGTATGAGCATTAGTAGTGAAAGAATTGATGACCTGAAAGGTGCCAAAGGTCGTCAAAAGATATACGAATTTCGGGTAAAATATAAGCATTTTATGACATCTGAGCAAAACCAAAAATTTGATACTTATTGTTCTAGAATTTCTGATTTTCTTAGAAAAGTTAATAATAAATAATGCTTTATTATTTATTTAATGTGTTTTTCTTATTGAAAAAGGTAGCTACAGGTTAAAATCCTGTTGGTTTACCCCTTTTCAATTAAAAAGTTTTAGATAGCATTAAATGGATATTTAAACATTAAAATATTTTTAATGGGCATTTGTCAATGAAATATTGTAGAAAGTGAAATTTGTGCTTTAATTTACAATTTCCCATTAATCTAAAAAACTGGTTTTTAATGAGTGACAAATTGTTTGAAATAAACAAACAAAACTCTTGGTGAATTGAATCAACTAAGTAACCAAAATCACAAAACCAAAATGAGATATTGTTAGTAGTGGCGAGCGAAAGCAACGAATAGACCAAAATTTTGTATAAATCTTACTTTAATACCTGTTATGTAGCTACAGCCTGGATAGCCCAGTGAATTTGAGATTTGAAATTTTGCTTAGTAAAGCGAACTAAGTCATAGTTTGTTGAAAGATAAGGGTACCATCTCTTAAGTCTAATCAATTTTAATGATTTATATATTGTACCGCGAGGGAAAAATGAAATAGATTTTGAGAAAGTGAAAAGATCTTGAAATTTAATGCTAACAATCTGTTGTAGTTTTTAAAATGACAGCGTACCTTTTGCATAAGGGACCAACAAGTTTATTTTGGTGGCGAGCTTAAATAAGTAAAAATATGTAGGCGTAAAGAAATTGAGTTTTAAAATGTTTTTAGTCTTTAAAATAAAACCCGAAACTAAGTGATCTAATCATGAACTGGTTGAAGTTTAAGCGGAAACGCTTTTCGGAGGACCGAACTCGTGCATGTGGAAAAATGCTGAGATGATTTGTGATTAGGGGTGAAAGGCCAATCAAACTTAGAGATAGCTGGTTTTCTGCGAAATCTATTTAAGTAGAGCGCTTAAAAAGCTTGGTTAAAGGTAGAGCTCTCAATAAATAATGGGAATTTTTATTTTACTGAATTTATTGAAACTTCAAATGTTAACTAAAATGATTTTAAGTAGACAGACTGTGGGTGCTAAGGTCCATAGTCAAAAGGGAAACAGCCCTGACCATCAATTAAGGCTCTCAAAAATGATTAAGTGAAAAAATTGTTAAAAAATGTTGACAGCCAAAAAGTAGGCTTAGAAGCAGCCATCTTTTAAAGACAGCGTAACAGCTCATTGGTTTAGTTTTTTTGCATTGAAAATTAAAAGAACTTAAATAATTTGCCGACATTGTGGATTTATAAATATAAATAGTAGCAGAACGTTCTGTAAATTACAAAAATTTTATAGTGATATAAAATAAAAATATCAGAAATGAAAATGTTGGTATGAGTAACGACAAACAATGTGTAAAACATTGTCGTCTTAAGTTTAAGGTTTCCAAAACAAGGTTAATCCATTTTGGTGTAAGTGTTAGTCAGTCCCTAAAAGAAAAAACGAAAGTTTTGATTTGATGGGAACAAAATGATTTGTTGTTTATCGAAAGTGACAAAATATGAATATGATTTTTATTGCATGGTCAGAATAAAAGTTTTATAGTATTTTCTAGAAATATCTTTTGAGTAATTTATAACTGTACCTTAAACCGACACAGGTAAACAAGTTTAGTAAACTAAGACGCTTGAGAAAATTATGTTGAAGGAACTCGGCAAAATGACTCCGTAACTTCGGAAGAAGGAGAGACTATTTTTGGGAAACCATTGATAGTTGTCACAGAATCGGGGACAGCAACTGCTTAATAAAAGCACAAGTTTCTGCAAATTTGCAAAAAGATGTATTGAAACTGACGCCTGCCCAGTGCTGTAAGATAAAAAGGAAAAGTCATCTGGCTTTGATAAAAAGTCTCAGTAAACGGCGGCTGTATTTCTGACGGTCCTAAGGTAGCGAAATTCCTTGGCATTTAATTGGTGTCCTGCATGAATGGCGTAATGACTGTCCTACTGTCTCCAACATAAACTCAGTGAAATTGAATTTTTCGTGAAGATGCGAAATTCTTGCAGCTAGACGGAAAGACCCCGGAACCTTTACTGTATTCACATATTGTAATAAGATTTATTTTGTACAGCATAAGTGGGAAGTTATCTGTCAATAAGCTCTTTGCGCTAGCAAATAGGTTAAATTTTTCTGAAATACCACTCTAAATATCTTTTATTACTTACTAATTAAGACAGTGTGTGATTGTCAGTTTGGCTGGGGCGGTCGCCTCCTAAAAAGTAACGGAGGCGTGCAAAGGCAGGTTTAAGTTGAATAATAACAACTTTAAAGCATAATAGTGCATATCTGCTTGACTGCAAGATTAACAAATCAAACAGGGATGCAAGTCGGTTATAGTGATCCGACGATTCTTAATGGAAATGGTCGTCGCTCAACGAATAAAAGGTACTCCGGGGATAACAGGCTAGTCACCCTCTAGAGGCCATATCGACGGGGTGGTTCGGCACCTCGATGTTGGATTATCGCATCCTAGAGCTGCAAATGGTTCTAAGGGTTTGACTGTTCGTCAATGAAAGCGGTACATGATCTGAGTTTAGAACGTTGTAAAACAGTTCTGTCCCTATCTACTGTAAGTGCAAAAAACTGAAAGGAGTAAACCTTAGTACGAGAGGACTGGGAAAAGTGAATCCATTGTGAATCGATTGTTATACCAATAGCATAGTCGAGTAGCTAAATTCATAATAAATAATCACTGAAAGCATCTTAAGTGAGAAATTAGCCTCAATACAAGTTTTTTATGAAATGTAAGAGACTATTACATCGATAGGCTTGATGTATAATAATTGTAAAATTTTTAGCTAACAAGTACTAAATATTTAGATAAACTTTTAATACTTTTGGATTCAATTTTTGATTTGATTTTTAGATTTTAATTTAGAAATAAATTATATAAAATAATATTGAAAACCTAATTTATACACAATGTGAGTTTGATCCTGGCTCAGAATGAACGCTAGTAGTATGTTTTACACATGCAAGTTGGACGAAATTTTTCTGTTTCGTAGCGAACGGGTGAGTAATAGCAAAATTTTACCTTCTAATTCAATATAAAAATTCATTTTTAAAAATGAATTACATAATATTTGATTGCGCGAGCGCCGTTGACAGGGCTGAAATAATTGCCTGTTAGAAAGATAAATTTGTAAAAGATTAGGCTGTTGGTGAATTAAAAGCTCACCAAACCAATGATCTTTAGTTGGTTTTAGAGAATGATCAACCACACTGGGACTGAAACAAGGCCCAGGCTGATATGTTGGCCAGCAGTGGAGAATATTGGACAATGAACGAAAGTTTGATCCAGCAATACTACCTGGGTGACGACGGCTTATAAAAGTTGTAAGATCCTTTAGTAAAAAAAGATAATGACATTATTTTACTGAATCTATAGTCCTGGCTAATACTCGTGCCAGCAGCCGCGGTAATACGGGAAGGGCGAGCGTTATTCGGCATAACTGGGCGTAAAGAGTCCGTAGACTGTGAAATAAGTTTTTTGTTAAATTTTAAAACTTAATTTTAAATTTGCAATCAATACTGTTTCACTAGAGTTTAGTGCAGAAAAATAGAATTTTACATGAAAAGGTAAAATTTGTAGATATGTAAAGGAATTTCAATTGCGAAGGCAGTTTTTTAGCATAAACTGACGTTGAGGGACGAAAGCGTAGGTAGCAAATAGGATTAGAGACCCTACTAGTCTACGCTGTAAATTCTGAGTGCTGTAATTTAATTGTAACATATTGATAGTTTATTTGTATATTTAAGATAAACATTTCAAATATTTTTTTGTTATTTAGATTTTCAAGCTAACGCAATAAGCACTCCGCCTGAAGAGTACAATTGCAAGATTGAAACTCAAAGGAATTGACGGGGGTTTAATACTAGTGGTGGAGCATGTGGTTTAATTCGATAATCCGCGCAAAATCTTACCAATTCTTGAATTTATAGATGTTATTGAAAAAAACAAATACTGTTTGTTTTTTAACATAGTATCTAAAAACAGGTGTTGCACGACTGTCGTCAGCTCGTGTTGTGAGACGTCTGATTAAGTTCAGAAACGGGCGTAACTCTTACTTTTTATAAAGTTTTTACAAATTAAAAGATTATAATGGCCTAAATGCTATGAATTTTTTAAATGCTTTAAAAGGACTGCCGATGATAAATTGGAGGAAGGTAAGAATGAAGTCAAGTCAATGTGACCTTAATGAATTGGGCTACACACGTGCTACAATGATAACTACAAAAAGTAACAAAAAAGAAATTTTGAGTTAATCTATAAAAGTTTTCCTAGTTCAGATTGTAAGCTGCAACTCGTTTACATGAAGCTGGAATCACTAGTAATCGCAAATCAGCACGTTGCGGTGAATATGTAACTTGACCTTGTACATACCGCCCGTCACTTGCAAAGAATTAGTTTTGCTTGAAAGTTTTAATCAAACTGATAGTAAGATTTATAATTTGGATGAAGTCGTAACAAGGTAGCTGTACGGGAACGTGTAGCTGGAATATAATGAAAGTTTTTTGGTTATATATAAGGTTCAACTCCTTTTTTCATTTTTATTTAAAATTTGTTCATTCTTTTTTAAACCTGAAAAATGTTTTTCAAGAGTTAAGCTAAATTTTTTTAAATATTAATTAATTTGAGAACTATTCAAAAAATTTATTAGCTGTTTAGTCAGAAAAGTGCATTGGTTAGCATGTTAGGTTCATGCCCTAGAGTTTGTAGGTTCAAGTCCTACTTCTGATAATAATATGACTTTGTTAATGTACATAACTTGTTCGTTATTGCTAATAAGTGCTGTTATGGTAATTATTAGTAAAAATCCTCTACATTCTGTTTTATTCTTGGTTGCAAGTTTTTTATTTGCTTCTATTTTGCTTTTCTTGTTTGAAAATGAATTTCTTGCTTTATTTTTTTTAGTTATCTATTTAGGTGCAATTGCTATTTTATTTTTATTTGTGGTTATGATGTTAGATATTAAGCATCATGAATTGCAAATGAGCAAGCTTTATTTTCCAATCAGTTGTTTAGTAGGTTTAACACTATTCGTTGAAATTTATGGAGCATTTTCTAAATTATTTTTCAAAAATACCAATTTTCAATTAAAAAATAATAACTTATATTTCAATTGGTATGACATATTAGATGTATTACCAGATATACATGTTTTTGGTCAAGTTTTTTATGCTCAATATGTTTTGCAAATATTGATTGCTGGATTAATACTTTATTTAGCAGCAATTGCTGTTGCATTTTTAACTGTTAAAAATGCATTTAATCGTTCAACTGCAAAAGAGCAATCGATCTCAAAACAATTATCACGAAAAAATGTTTTATGACATATTTTAATGAATCGATTTGACGGAATAGTTCAGTTGGTTAGAACATTGGGATCATAATCCAAATGACAGGGGTTCAATTCCCTTTTTCGTCAAATAAATAATTAGTACTTAGTTTTATTCAATAATTTTTTGAAAATAGTATTATTATTTAGTTATTTATAGTTATCAAAAGTTAAAAACAATTAACTCAATTGGTAGAGTGTCTCGCTTACAACGAGAAAGTCAGTGGTTCAAATCCGCTATTGTTTAACAATTAATTATTTTTTAGATGGGAGCATTAACACTTAAACCTTTTTCAGATGAACTGAGAGAATGGGAATTTATAGAAGGCGAAGGAATCGATCCAACTGATAGTTTTGGAGTGAATTTAAGACTATCAATTCGAGAAAATCAAATCTTTTTGTCAGAGCCTAATGATATCGATATTCCTTGGTTAACAGATAAAGGAAGACTTTTTTTTGATGGTATGTTTCAAGAAGTCTCATTATCTAAAGGAACTGATTGGTTTTTTTTTTTTAAAGAAATTGGAAATTTAATATATTTCATGGATCATTTGAATTTTCAAAAGAAAAATGCATTGTCTTTAATTATTGCTTTTGAAAATGTAAGTTTAGAAACATTAAGTATGTTATATATTTTAAAACAAAATTGCTCGTTTGTAGAGCTTCGAAAAATTGAAAATTATAAACACTTGAATAATGATTTAGAATCTAACTACCAATTAGCCTTTTCCTCAAAAAGTCCAAAATTACAAATGTCTAGTTTAGGTGTTCTTTTAAACACAAATCCAAGATATGAAGGTTATGTGTTAAATTTAAGTTTAAGACAGCGTTTTTTAAAAGGTGATTTTAAATTATTTAATATTGGTTCAATGTTAGATTTAACATTTCCAGTACATAATTTAGGTTCAAATTTTAAAACATTAGTATCAATAGCAGAAGGAACGAACTTGGTGTGTCAGGACTTAAAAAATTCAGAATTTCCTCTATTTATCACTAATACTGAAATTTTTAGACGAACTGATTCAAAAGTTTTTTTTGAAGTTTTAAAATATGCTAATGTGTTGGAAATAACGTGGAATGGCTGCAATGTTTTAAACCATAATATAAGCAATGTTGGAATACAATCCTTAAACAAATTTTTACCACTTTCTTCTGAAGACTTAGGCAATTTTTTTGGTCTATATTGTATCAATCTTTCTTTGGACTCAATTGCTAATATGAAAAAACTAACAGAATTGCATTTATTAAATGTTTTTTCAAATTTTTCTTTAAAAAATAAAACTTTTGTAGATCAAAATGTTAAATCTACAAACCAATCTTTTTATGAAAATTTAAAAGGAGATGTTTTTAAAGACTACTATTATTTGCCTAGCAATTTATTTTTAGAAGACAATGAAACTTATATCAACACTGAAGGGTTAATTAAGAAAACTACTAAATTGTTGCATTTTAAAAAAGAAGCAAAAACAAATTGGCAAATTATCCGCAGATTGTATGCTGTTAGTAATTCTGTGCTTTTTTTTAATAACAAAAAAAATCACAAGTTAGTGAATTTTGATTGTATAAACTCTTTTAATTTCAAAAATTATATAAGTTTTCAGTTTTATGCTACACAATCATTAACGAGTTTAACTTTTTATTTAAATAAACAAAATTTTCCTATCATTGAAGCTAAAATTATCTCAATAAAATCAACAAAAACTAAAGTTATTGATACAAAATTAAAGAATTGGTTAGATGATTTTTTTAATAATGATGGAAAAGATCAATTTAGTTATAATTCTTCAGTTTTAAGAAATTGTTCTAAAATTGCAAAGTTAAGTAACACAAATTTCTTTTAATTTAAACTTGAATTTAAATGGATATTAATTTTTTTATTAAAAGTTTTATAAGTTTTAAAAATTATTCAGAAGAATTCAATTTGTTAAAAACTTCATCAATAAAAGAAGAATATTTTGGTATTTTGATATATTTGTGTTTTGCTGTTTTTCTTGGTTTATTAATTATTTCTTTATCTTATTTTTTAGTTACTCAAGCTCCTGAAACAGAAAAATTATCTACATATGAATGTGGATTTGATCCTTATGGTGACACGAGAGATCAGTTTAACATTCGATTCTACATAATTGCTATATTATTTATTTTGTTTGATATTGAAATTATTTTTTTGTTGCCTTGGTGTATTTGTCTTTCATCTTTAGATTTGCTTTCTTTATGGTCAGTTATTGAATTTTTAGCTGAACTAGGAATTGGTTTCATATATGTTTGGTGCGTAGGCGCCATTGAATGGAGCTAAAAATAATCTAATATAATTTAAAAAATTGCCATCATTGTTTAAATAGCTCAGTCGGTAGAGCAAAGGACTGAAAATCCTTGTGACGGCAGTTCAAATCTGCCTTTGAACAGTATTGAATTCGCATGAAAAATCATTTATTAAACATGTTTGTTAATATTCAAAATGGTCAAATGGCAAAAAAAAGCATTTTAATGCAACCAAAAAAAAACATTTGTGAATCTTTTCTTCAAATTTTGTGGAATGAAGGTTATATTTCTGGTTATAGGATCTTAAATAATAAAAAGATTGAGATTTTTTTGAAATACACCAGAACAGGTAAACCTGTTATAAATTCTATCAAATTTTTGTCAAAACCTAGTCGAAACCTATATTATTCTATTAAACAAATTTGGAAATTAAATTCAAGCAAAACATTTATAGTTTTTTCAACCAATAAAGGATTAAAAACTATTAATGACTGCAAAAAAATTAAAATTGGAGGAAAAGCTTTTGCTTTGATTAATTAAAAATGAAAATTTTAAAAAGAAATTGTCTTAAAATTCCAAAAAATATTAAAGTCTTATATTGTGATAAAAAAAATCTGATTATTTTTAAGGGTCCCCAATTAACCAAGTCATTGAATTTAAAAACTAAACTTTTTTTGATGCCTTTGGCAAATACAATAATTGTTACAAGTTTATGTATTGATAATAATCTTAAAGGTAGCAAAAAATTAAATAAGCAACTGCAAGGAACCATGATAGCTAAAATTCGACAAAATTTGACTGAAGTCGCAAACACATTGTTTTGTAAGCTGAATTTGATTGGTGTTGGTTATAAAATTTTATCTTACAATTTTGATAAAATATATTTGAAATTAGGCTATAGTCATTTGATTTATTTTAATGTTCCAATTGGCATAAACATAAATTGTTTAAATCCTAATAGATTACTTATTTCAACTGAGGTAGGGTCTTATGATTCTTTGACTCAACTTGCTTCTCAAATAAGAAAATGTAAATCCCCTGAACCTTATAAAGGTAAAGGTATTTCGTATGATAAAGAAACAGTAATTCTAAAAAAAGGCAAAAAAATTTAAAATGAAAGTTCAAAAAATCAAAGTTAAACAGCTCTTTAAGTTAAATTTATTAAAGTCAAAGGTTTATGAAAAATCTGTCAAAAAAAATCCTTTAAATAAACCTATTGATTACACTTTAAACCAAATCATCATTGATATGAAAAAAGCTTTGCAAGTGATCTTTCAATACCATAAAGCAAAAAAACAAATTTTATTTATAGGCCTTCCATTTAAAATCGAACAAAAAATAAATAGACTAACAATACACTCTGCAATTTCCAATTCTTTTGATGTTCAAGGATTAATATCAAATTTTGTTTCTAAGTCTTATATTAAAAATGAAAAACTTGATCAAAATTCAAAAATTTTATTGCCAAAGTTGTTAAAACAAGTAAATTTGATTGTTTTATTTGAACATAGAAAAAACAAATCTGTATTTTTGGAATCAAAAACAGCCAAAATACCTTTAATTGTTTTTGGTGAAATAAATGAATCAACTTTGTACAGTATCAAAGGAAACTTCAAAAATGTGTTAAATAGTATTAATGAAAATATTTTTTGTATTGGCTTAAATTTTTTGTTTAAAAAAAAAATAAAGAAACATTAGAAAATTATTAGAATTATGATAAAATTTACTAAACGCCACAAACCTTTTTATAAGCAATTTTTAAGATTAAAACAAGATATTCAAAACAAATCTAAGTTGCTTAGATTTAAAAAACAAAAATGGAAAATATTTCAAGATAATTTGAAAAGACAATTGACTCCGCATAAACGTTTTAAAATGAAAGACCAATTTCAATTGTCAGTTTCTAAATTTGCAGGAAGAGGAAATTCATTCAAGCGCAAAATTAGAAATAAAATTAATCAAAGAAAAATGTTTAGGTTATTTTATGGGGGTATAAAAAGTTATTATTTAAAAAAATCGATTTTAAAATGCAACAAAACAAAAAATTGTGGGTTGGAGGATTATAGACACAACATAATTAAATATTTTGAAAGTAGGTTAGACACAGTTCTTTGCCGTGTAAATTTCAGTTTAAATATCAAAACTGCCTCTCAATTAATTCTACATGGTCATATTCATGTCAATTCTAAACCTGTCAAAAACAAATCTTATAGTTTAAAACCAAATGATTTGATTGAAGTTGCAAACAACAGAAAATCTAGAGCTTTAATTAAAAATAATTTGAACAAGTCAGATTTTTGGCCCTTGCCTCCAAAACATTTGTTAGTGAATTATAGTACTCTTCAAATATTATTTGTTTACCAAAAAGATTCAAATCTAATGCCATTGTTTAGTAATTATTTAGATTTAGATTCCGTTATCACTAATTTCAGATAGATTAAATCTTCAATAGCTCAGTGGTAGAGCAAATGGCTGTTAACCATTTGGCCGTTGGTTCGACTCCGACTTGAAGAGAAAAAACATCATAGAGTTTGTAAATGGAGATAATCGGATTTGAACCGATAACTTTGTGCTTGCAAAGCACACACTCTACCAATTAAGTTATATCCCCTATTTAAAATTATTTTTTTAGTAGTATTGCAGTGCTGTAGCTAAAGAGATTTGGTAAAAAAACTAAATCTAGATTTAGTGAATTTTTCTTAAATAGTCTCTTAGATCTAAATTTTAAAACTGTAACAATATCTGGCAATAATTGTAATGCAATAAAAGAATAATACAAAACTGCAATTACTAATGAATTAAATAAAACACTTGATAAAGTAGAAAAATCTAATTGTGGTATTTAAAAAAATGTTAAACTTATTTGGTGGAATTTGGTAGACACGTCAGACTTAAAATCTGATTCAATTTGAGTACTGGTTCAAGTCCAGTAATAGGTAACAAGATAAACAAGATTTATTTGCCAAAATGATGGAATTTGGTAGACATGCTAGGTTTAGGTTCTAGTTCTTTAACAGAGTAGGGGTTCAAATCCCCTTTTTGGTATGATAATGTAATGGTTACAATTAATCAGCTTTGTAAAAAAAAAACTAGAAAAAAGAAAAAAAAATTGAATAAAGTACCAGCTTTAAGCAAATGTCCTCAAAAGAAAGGAATTTGCAGTAAATTAGTTTTAAGGACTCCAAAAAAGCCGAATTCAGCACTAAGAAAAATTGTAAAATTACGCTTAACCAATGACAAAATGATTTATGCCTATATTCCAGGAGAAGGTCATAATTTGCAAACATATTCAACAGTTCTTATTAGAGGTGGTAGAGTAAAAGATTTGCCTGGCATTAAGTACCATTTGGTTCGTGGTAAATTAGATTTTGCTGGCTTAGTCTCAAGAAAAAATTCTAGATCTAAATATGGGACTAAAAAAACTGAAAGACATATATGATAGCACTAAAAAAAAATAAAACTGTAATTTTAAAAAACAAATTAATTAATTTATTCATGCAAAATGGAAGCAAGCAAATTTGTGAAAAAAATTTGCTTAAATCTTCGAAAATACTTCAAAAATCTTCAAAAAAAAGATTTCAATCTTTATTGCAATTAAGTATAATAAATACAGCTTTGACGTTTAAATTCAATGAAAAAATTATAAAAAAAGGTAAAAGAAGATCTGTAAAAACTTCTGCTTTTTTTATTATTTCTGATTTTGTTAGAATTACAGAAGCACTAAAATCTCTCAAAATGCAAAAACACAAAAATACAAATATAATTATTGCTTTTGGAAAAAAAGTTTTGATTTCTTCTTATTTTAAAAACCAATTGACAGAACAAAAAACAAAACTTCAAACACAAATCTTAGTAAATAAACGTTACTTATCTAAATTTAAGTGGTAAATTATACGTTTAATAGGATTTGAACCTATAACTTTTGGGACCGAAATCCAACGCTCTCTCCAATTGAGCTATAAACGCAAATATTTTTTGGTATACAAATGATACAACAACAAAGTGTTTTAAATGTAGCTGACAATTCTGGCGCAAAAATGGTAAAATGTATAACAGTTTTAGGTGGGTTTAAAAAACAATATGCTTTTTTAGGAGATATTATAGTTGTTTCAATTCAAAAACTCAGAAATAAATCAAAGAAAACATCTAAAGTTTTAAAAGGAGATGTTTTTAGAGCGTTAGTCATTAGAACAAAATGTTCATTTAATAAAAAAGATGGGTCTTCATTTTGTATGAATGAAAATTCTGTGATTTTAATTAATAAACAGGGTAATCCTCTAGGTACTCGTGTTTTAGGACCCATGGCTAAAACATTGAAAAAAAAAAAATTCATGAAATTCACTAGTTTATCAGCTGTTTTAATTTAGATATGACTCTTATAGATAATTATTACAAAAAAATAATTCAGTATGATTTGATAAATAAATTTTTTTATTATGATTTAAATAAAATTCCAAAATTAGAAAAAATAATTTTGAATTTTGGTGTACAAGAAGGTTTAGTGCTTAAAAATGTTGCAGCCTCTTTTTTAGCTTTAGAACTTATAACAAATAAGCAAAGTATTATTACTAAACCTAAACAAACAAATATGTTATTGAAAGTTAAAAAAGGTACTCCTGTTGGTTGCCTTCTAATTTTAAAGAAAAATTCTAAATATCTCTTTTTGTTTAAATTATTAACACAAGTATTCCCAAATTTAAAAGATTTTAATGGGGTCAATTTTTCTAAAAAATCAAATAGTAAAAACTTTTCTTTCACTTTAACAACTCTAATTGCTTTTCAGGAATTGGAAACTCAGTTCTATTTATTCAGAAATTTGCCTCCATTGAATGTTACTTTAATTACAAATACTAAAACCAGAAAAGAGTTTTTATTTTTGTTGAATTCGTTTAAAATTCCTTTGCAAAATAAGAAGTTCGATTGCAACTATAACTCAATTGGTAGAGTGTAATCTTGCCAAGGTTAAAGATAAGGGTTCAAATCCCTTTAGTTGCTTAAAAAAGGTAGATGGTCGAGTGGTTTAAGGCGTCAGTTTTGAAAACTGTTGTATTCTAATAAAAATACCGTGGGTTCAAATCCCACTCTATCTTGTTTGGTTGAATAACATAATTGGTAATGTAAAAGATTGCAAATCTTTTAATACCAGTTCAAATCTGGTTTTAACCTTAAAGGATTTTAAACAATGTCAATTTCTATAATATTATTAAAAATTCTTAGCACTACTGTACCTCTATTGTTAGCGGTAGCTTTTTTCACTGTAGCTGAAAGAAAAATTATGGGTGCCATTCAGCGTCGACGCGGGCCAAATGTTATAGGTTTTCTCGGTTTACTTCAAGCAATAGCTGATGGATTGAAACTTTTAGTCAAAGAAACTATATTACCAAGTAACTCTAATATTGGCATTTTTTTATTAGCTCCAGTTCTTTCTTTTATTTTAAGTGTTGTTGGTTGGGCTGTAATTCCATTTTCTGATTCAATTGTTTTGGCTGATGTAAATCTTGGTATTTTATATATATTTGCGGTTTCTTCTTTAAATGTGTATGGATTAATACTTTCTGGTTGGGCAAGTAACTCCAAATATGCGTTTTTAGGTGCTTTGCGTTCAACCGCTCAAATGATTTCTTATGAAATTTCAATTGGTTTTACTGTGTTGGCTGTTGCAGTTTGTGTAGGGTCTCTGAACCTCAGCAAAATTGTTGAAGCACAAAAAGAAATTTGGTTATTTGTGCCTTTATTTCCATTATTTCTGATATTTTATGTTTCAATGTTAGCAGAGACGAATAGACATCCTTTTGATTTACCTGAAGCAGAGGCTGAATTGGTATCTGGTTATAATGTTGAATACTCAGCTATGACATTTGCTTTGTTTTTTTTAGGAGAATATTCAAATATGTTGCTTATGAGTGCATTGTCAGCCATTCTTTTCTTAGGTGGTTGGTTACCACCTTTAAATATTTTTCCTTTCTATTTGTTTCCTTTTAGTATTTGGTTCTCAATTAAAACAGGAATTGGTGCAGTTTTTTTTATACTTACTCGAGCTACATTGCCTAGATATAGATATGACCAGTTAATGCATCTGGGATGGAAAACATTTTTGCCTCTAACAATAGGGTATTTAATGTTTACAGTGGGTTTACTAATAAGTTTTAATTGGCTTCCTAATTAATAAATCTTGTAAAAAGTAAAGTTTCATAGATAAAAATTAAAGTTAAACTCAAAATGATCTGACTAAAAATATCTGGTGGTGTTATTAGTGTTGCAAAGATAATAAATATGAAATAGAAAAGTTTTCTAAATGTTTTTACAGTTTCTATTTTGTTACTTAAATTACTTATAAAAAAGATTGAGATTGCTAAAATTTGAAAATTGAAAGTACAAGTATAATAAAAATCTGTGAAGTAACTAAAATATTCAAAAATTCTAGCTTCAAAGAAAAAAGTTATTGGTTGTAAGTGATCATCAATTGTTTGAAAACTTAAAAAAAAAGACCAACTTAATGGAATTATAAAAAACTTTAGCAAAATGACTGAAATTAACCATGTAAAACAGCATAATTGTATTATTGATTTCAATTTTAGATATTCAAAATAATATAGTCCTAGAGCAAAAAATGCTAGAATATGATACAAACTCATAATTCCAGTTAATTGAGCAGCACTAAAAGTCACTAAATGCAAATAAACATAAAACAATTCATTTGCATTTGTGAAAATAAAATAGGGATTTATGCTTTGATCTTGGTAATGTTGACTCGAATCTATAAAAACAAATAATAAGTGTTCTTTAAAATGATAACTAACCAAGCAAACAGATATCCAAGTGATGAATAAGAGTATAATTCTATTTTTTATTTCAATGCAATATTTTTTATAATAAGCAAACATGTGTTTATTAAGAAAATAGCTCAGTTGGGTAGAGCATTGGTTTCCAAAACCAAAAGACAAGGGTTCAAGTCCCTTTTTTCTTGTTACATTTCTTTAAAAACTTTTCAATTTTAGAAAAAAATATTCTTAGTTTTTCTTTAAAATTCTTGATGTCCCCAAATAATAGAAGACTCAACGTTATTAATATTATTATTTGACCAAAACTTGTTCTCATTTGAAAAAATTCTTTAATTTGTAGATTTCAGGCTTATAGTTCAAATTGGTAGAACATGTTGCTCATAACAGCTTTGTTGCAGGTTCAAATCCTGCTAAGCCTATATAATGGATTTTAACTCGAAATGTTATCAAAATATTAAAATAAAAAAATTTTTCAAAACAAACAGTTTATTCTTTTGGCAATATTCTATTAAGCAAAATTCAATCAAATCTGTCGGCACCCAACAAAAATTGAAAAAATGGAAATTCAACAGCTTAGAAACACCCAAACATGGTGTTTTTTTAAAGTTATTTAACAATTCAATTTTTGAGCGTTTTCAACCATTTTTTTACAGTCTCTCATTTACTCATTTTAATTTCAAAACAAATAAACTTCAATTGAAATCAATAAAGAAAGAATTTAAACCTATATTTGAATTTGTTTTGTTAAAGTTAAATAATAAAATTTATTCATCTCCTCAATTGAAAGGTTTAAAAGAATTATCATATAAAAAAACAGTATTTAATTTTTATAAATCATTGGATCAAAATTTAAAAACTACCTATTTGTTACGAAAAAAAAAATAACTTCGAAATAATGTGACTTGAACACATGACTTTCTGCTCCCAAAGCAGACGCGCTACCAACTGCGCTATATTTCGAGGACTTAAAAAAAGAGAAAGTAGGATTTGAACCTACGATGAGAGACTTCTCAATAGATTTACAGTCTATCGCTTTAAACCACTCAGCCATTTCTCTACAAGAACTAAAATTATCTAAATAATTTAGTGTGTTTTTTTCTTCTTAATTTTCTTTTTCGACAACCGTTATAAGGGGTTTGATTTATGATTTTTATCAGTCTTAGATACAAAAATTGTTTTAATTTACCAATAATTAAAGTCTTATAAAAATTCACATTTTTTAGATGCAAAGCAATAGGTTTTTTACCTATAAAACTGATTTTGTTTAAAACCAAAGATATCAGTTTAGATACAGCAATTCTACGCCTTTTTTTTTGTTTACCAACAAGTTTTACTGAACCTGCAGAATAAAAAAGTATTAAATTTCCTTTGATGTCAGATATGTTTATTATTGTGTTTGCTTTTAAAAAAGAAATGTTAATTATATAAGAAATCGTGCAATTTTGCAAGTTATCAAAAAAAACATTATAGATCATAGTTTCTCTATTTGTTGAATTGTTGAAATACTTTAGCTTTTTTAAAGAAATAATTTGATTTAATAAATTTTTTACATAAAATTTTTCATTTTTTACTGAAGAAATTTTCAGTTTTAATTTATTTGTTACATTATCAAAGAATATATCTGACAAAATCATTTAGAAACGTGTTTAATTTTCAATGTTTTTACAAAAACTAAAGCCAACAACAGCTTCACAGCGGCAGCTAATAAAACTGAATAGTAAAAGTTTAAAACTTAGTAAAAAACCTTTACTAAAATCCAAAATTGTAGGAAAAAAAAAATCAAGTGGTCGAAATAATTCTGGTAAAATTACAGTTTTTCATAAAGGTAATGGGGTAAAAACCAACTATAGACGAATAAGTTTTGATAGAAGTTACAACTCTATTGGTATAGTTTGCACAATTGAACACGATCCAAATAGAAATTGTTATATTTCTTCAGTTTTTGATTTTGTAAGCAAAAAATTTTACTATATTTTAACACCACAAAATTTGATTATAGGTAACATTGTGAAATCTGGTTTAAAGATTGAGCCTAATTTAGGATGTTCATTGCCTCTAATAGATACCCCAATAGGCACCGCAATTCACAACATTTCTCCCAAGTCGAATAGCTATGGTAAAATTTCTAGATCAGCAGGAACTTTTTCAATCGTAAAAGAAAAAACTAAACATCACTGTCTTATTGAGTTAAGTTCTGGAAAACAAAAATATGTTTCATCTAAATGCTTCTGCACTATAGGAAAAGTTTCAAAAGAATTATATTTCTTGACACAATTAGGGAAAGCTGGCAGGTCGCGTTGGCTGAACAAAAGGCCCACTGTTAGAGGGGTTGCTATGAACCCAGTCGATCACCCCCATGGTGGTGGTGAAGGGCGCAAATCTGGCCATTCTCTTACTCCTTGGGGTAAACCTAACAAAAGAGGCAGAACAACAAATTCAAAAAATAGATTTATTTTCAAAACAAAACAATGAGTATCAAAAGATCTAAATGGAAAGGTCCATTTTTGAAGAATTTGAATTTAACTAATAATTTTAATACGTTACCAAGAAACTGTGAAATAACTCTAAAATTTGTGGGTTTAACCTATAATATTCACTCAGGCTTAAATTTCATTAAATTAAAAATATCAAATGAAATGATTGGTCATAAAGCAGGTGAATTCATTCCTACAAAAATTAAATCTGTTTTCAAAAAAAAATAAAAAAGTTATATTCTAATGGGACAAAAAATTAATCCGACAATTTTTAGACTTGGTTTTAACAAAATTTGGAAAACTGAATTTTTTGAAAAAAAAAAAGATGAGTTGCCTTTATATATTTTCAAAGATTTGGAAATAAGATATTATATTGAAAAAATTTTGCAAATCAATGGAATACTTTTAAACGACTATAAGCAACAATATAATGGATATACAATAAATCTCTATATTTCTTATTTTGTAACCTCCAAATTTACACCATTCAAAGAAAAAATTTGCATTACAAATACTCATAATAATAATAAAAAATTTATTAATAATGAATATGACAAGAAAGTTTTAGAAAATCCAAATTTTTCTAATTATGCAAAAAATATTTCAGAACCTTATAAAATAAAACAATACCTAGACTCAAATTCAATCGATGCAAAGTTTTCTTCTAGAAAATTCAACAATTCCTATTATTTTTCAGGAATTTTTTTTGAAATTTTTCAAGTTTTAAATTTATTTAGCAAAAACAAACTAAACATAGTTTTCAATTTTTCTTGTATTAATAAAGATTTAAATTATTTAAAAGCGACTCAAAAAAAAATCTTAGTATCACTCCAAAAATTTAAGAATATGCTTTTTTTTCAAGAAGGTATAAACTTACTGTTTTATGTAACTTGTAATCCAAATTCCGCCAAATTATTAATTCAATTTTTAGTTTTTGAATTAAAAAAAACTAATCGACACAAATTTTTTTTATCCTTTTTAAAACAAACTCTTATTACTCTGATAAATTCAAGTATATCTCAAATAAAAGGTATAAAAATAAATGTTAGTGGAAAATTAAACGGTGTTCCTAAAGCTCAAAGCAAAACTATATTAATTGGTGATATGCCAGTTCAAACAATATCAGCAAAATTAGATTATTCTCAAGCAGTTGCACAACATTCCAAAGGTACTTATGGAATAAAAGTTTGGATTATCAATAAATAAAAAACTTGCACATTAAATATGTTTTTACAACCAAAAAAAACAAAATACAAAAAAACTAAAAAAGGAAAATTAAAAAAATTAGAATTTAAAGCTAATTCAGTGAAATTTGGTGAACTGGGCTTAAAAACACAAACAGCTGGTCTAATTAGTGCCAGCCAGATTGAAGCAGTTCGGCGTGTGCTGGTAAGAAAGACTCAAAGACAAGCTAAAATTTGGATTCGAATTTTTCCAAATTTACCAATAACTTGCAAGCCTGCTGAGTCTAGAATGGGAAAAGGAAAAGGAAATTTAAACTATTGGGCAGCTAAAGTTAAAATGGGCACAATTTTATTTGAAATTTGCGGTGTTCCGAAACATATTGCAATAGAAGCTTTAAAAGCTGGCAGCAAAAAATTGTCAGTTAAAACAAAAATATTTGACTAAAAAAAAATTTAAATGTAGATGAAATTCATTATAAAAATTGCTTTGGGTTTTCGAAATAACATAAGTTCAAATTTTAAAACTTATGTTATTACAAGCAGCTAAATATGTTGGAGCAGGAATAGCTACTATAGGTCTAGCAGGAGCAGGTGTTGGTATTGGTGTTGTTTTCAGTGCTTTAGTTATTGGTATCTCTAGAAATCCTTCAATGAAAGACGAAATGTTTAAAATGGCTATTTTCGGTTTTGCTATGACAGAAGCTATTGCATTGTTTGTGCTAATGATTGTTTTTCTACTACTTTTTGCAGTATAAATGTGAAATAAACAATCATTTGAATATGTAGCTCAATTGGTAGAGCATTGGACTTTTAATCCACAGGTTTTGGGTTCAAATCCCAATATATTCATACAATAAATATGACTGGAATCGAATTGAATTATTACTTGTTAAGCACTGCAATTTTACTTTTTCACATTGGAATACTTGGTTTAGCGTTAAATCGAGGAAATATCTTAAAAACAATTATGTCTCTTGAACTTTTATTATTATCTGTAAATCTTAGTTTTATAACTTTTTCTTTGTATTTAGATGACATAACAGGCTATATTTTTGTGTTTTTCATTTTAGTATTGTCTGCAACTGAGTCTTCTGTGGGTTTAGCTATTTTATCTGTTTTTTATGAACAAAGAGATGAAATTTTATTAGATCCGATAAAAATTCAAAATCAAAATTTAAAAATTTAAAATCGAGAAAGATGGGATTTGAACCCATTATTCCGGCGTGACAGGCCGGCGCTTTAACCAAATTAAACTACATTCCCTTTACTTAAATAATAAAACTTAAAAATGTCAAAAACAAATTTAACAACATTAAATAAAGTATCTTTACTAGCTTATCTAATAAATCTAGGCATATCAATTCCTCACTATTGCTACCATAATAATTTATCAATAGCAGGAAACTGCCGAATGTGTGTAGTTGAAATGGGCAAAATGAATAAACCAATTGTTGCTTGTGCTGTAAGTGCAGGAACTAGTTTATTTAATCATGAAATTTATCATAATAGTGGTTTAATAAAGAAAGCTCGAGAAAATGTAATGGAGTTTTTGTTATTAAATCACCCACTAGACTGCCCGATTTGTGACCAAGGTGGAGAATGTGATCTGCAAGATCAATCACTTTTTTTTGGTTTCACCAAGAGACGTTTTTACAAATTTAAAAGAATTGTTGCAGACAAAAATCTAGGACCCATTGTAAAAACTGTTATGACCCGTTGCATTCATTGCACAAGATGTGTTAGATTTAGTGCTGAAATAGCTGGCATTGAAGAACTTGGAGTTTTTGGGCGCGGTAGTGGTAGTGAAATTGGCACTTATGTAAATAAAGTATTATTATCTGAATTATCTGGCAATGTTATAGATTTATGCCCAGTTGGCTATTTTGTCAACAAAAAATATATTCAAAATAATAGTTTATAAGATGCATTTATTTTTTATTTGGCTCATTTTTGTTGCATGTATAGGAACATCTGAAGATTCAGGACTTTTATATTATTTATTTTTCAATTTATTGATGTTAATATTTGTTTATTTGTATAATTGTTTAATTGAACCTTTGCAACTCCATTTTAAACTTGTTATATTACTTACTATTATTCCTAATTCAATAATAGGCTATGTTATTTTTGTCTTTTACACTAACTTCAACATTTAAATAGTTGGAGAGTTAAAACTGAGATAGCTTTGCATTATTTAATCATTCTGTTGAAAAAGCATTTTTAGTTTATAACTACAATTTAATTTTTTTAAATATATAGATAAAAAATAGAATAGTCACCAACTTGATTTTCTGATACTACTGATGTAGCCTGATTTTACAAGTTTTAAAAAAACAATTCGTGAAAAATTAGAGAACTTATGAAAAGTTTTTCTACTTTTAGTTTGAACACAACGGTTGGACACAATAGTTTTCGAGTTTGTTTTTGAAGTATTAGAAAGATTATAAGCGACATTCCAACGAATTGTTTTTAAATAGTTAGAATTTGTCAAAATTTGTTTTAATACAAAATGCTTTAATTCAGATTTTTTTATAATTTTTCTGTTTTTTAAATCTTTTGTAAATAATTTTTTCATTTTTATCTTAGTTTAATTCTAAATTTTCCCAAGGAGAAGTGAACTTAAAAGATCTGTATTCTTGAGTTAATTCAACTCTTTCATTGATTACTCTTTTTCTTGAATAATCATAGCTTGATTCTACAAATCCACTTATTGGGAAATCTTTTCTTAATGGGTAACCTTCAAATCCATAATCTGTTAATAATCGAGTTAAATTATTATGGTTTGTAAAAAAAACGCCATACATATCCCATATTTCAGATTCATACCAAGAAGCTGCAGGAAATATTT
>Ga0315315_10001523_pt1 | contig 21295 bp, 18 predicted proteins | sample M140m3416metaG_FD_203699 | JGI IMG/M metagenome (GOLD analysis project Ga0315315, IMG submission 203699) | Ammonia-oxidizing marine archaeal communities from Monterey Bay, California, United States - M1 40m 3416 | ecosystem: Environmental > Aquatic > Marine > Intertidal zone | place: USA...
AAAAAGAAAGTTTATTAGCCAAATACAAAGAAATGTACAATCAAGAGCCAATTGAGGTTCCTATGTATATTGGTAGTGAAGAGGTAACAACAAATGACAAAAGAAAAATGTCACCTCCACATGACCACGCTCATAATCTAGGTAGTTATAATTTTGGAACTAAAGAGCACGTTACCAAAGCAATTGATGCTGCTTTAGCGGCTAAATCTGAATGGGCTAATATGCCTTGGGAACATAGAGCTTCTATCTTTTTAAAAGCCGCTGATTTATTGGAAGGACCTTTTAGAGATGAACTGAATGCAGCTACTATGCTGGCACAATCTAAAAATGCAATGCAAGCAGAAATTGATGCTGCATGCGAATTGATTGACTTTTTTAGATTTAATGTTGCTTTTATGCAGCAAGTATATGAAGATCAACCAGAATCTAATCCTGGAATGTGGAACAGACTAGAATACCGCCCATTGGAAGGATTTGTGTTCGCTATCACACCATTCAACTTTACTTCAATTGCAGCTAATCTTTGCGCTGCCCCTGCCATGATGGGCAATGTTGTCGTATGGAAACCAGCAGCTACTCAGATTTACTCTGCTCACGTATTAATGAAAATATTTAAAGCTGCAGGTGTTCCTGATGGTGTTATAAATATGGTATATGTTAGTGGTGCTGATTCTGGCGAAGTTGTTTTTAATCATCCGGAATTTTCAGGCCTTCACTTTACTGGATCTACAGGCGTATTTAAAAGCCTCTGGAAAACGATTGGTGCTAACATAGACACTTACAAATCTTACCCAAGAGTGGTAGGAGAAACAGGTGGTAAAGATTTTATCATTGCACACAAATCTTCTATTCCTGCTCAAGTTGCTACTGCAATTAGCCGTGGAGCTTTTGAATTTCAAGGACAAAAGTGTTCTGCTGCTTCAAGAGGATATATTCCTTCTAATATTTCGGATGAGATTTTAGAAATCGTAAAAGAACAAGTAAACTCCTTTAAAATGGGAAGTCCAGAAGATTTTAGCAACTTTGTAAACGCAGTAATTAGCGAGCAATCATTCGATAAAATTGCTTCATTTATTGATTACACAAAAGAACGAGATGATGCAGAAATTATCTGCGGTGGTAATTATGACAAATCGAAAGGTTATTTTATTGAACCTACGGTTATTTTAACTAAAGACCCATCTTTCAAAACAATGTGCGAAGAGATTTTTGGTCCGGTGATGACTATTTACGTTTATGATGAAAACAAATGGGATGAGACATTGGATATTTTAGACAAAACTTCTGACTATGCTTTAACAGGAGCAATTTTCTCTCAGGATAGATACGCTATTGTAAGTGGTATGAAGAAATTGGAAAATGCCGCTGGTAACTTTTACATAAACGACAAACCAACCGGAGCGGTTGTAGGACAGCAACCATTTGGAGGTGCTCGTGGATCTGGAACCAATGACAAAGCTGGATCATACTTAAATTTAGTTCGTTGGGTATCGCCTAGAACAATAAAAGAAACTTTTGTTCCACCAATGAATTATAAGTATCCATTCCTAGGATAAATATCTACTGATTTATTACTACTAAAAACCGCTATTTGAAAATTAAAATAGCGGTTTTTTTAGTTTTATAATAGTGGAATAATTGGATGAATTCTTTCATACAAATAAAGAAACACTTAAATCAATATCTTCGCGTTAAATTATAAAATGGTAAAAGCTGTAATTTTTGATATGGATGGCCTTCTGATTGATTCGGAGCCACTATGGAGAGAGGCCGAAATAAAAGTATTTACTTCAATTGGGCTAGAATTCAATGACAAAATGTGTCGCGAAACAATGGGTATGCGAATTGACGAGGTAGTCTTATTCTGGCATAAGCAATTTAAATGGACTTCCCCATCAATTGATAAAGTCGCTGATCAAATTGTAGACGAACTTATTAAATTAATACTTACCAAAGGAAAAGCCATGGATGGTGTTTACGAAATATTAAAATCACTCCATAAAAGAAAGATCCCTATGGCTATTGCTTCATCCTCCTCCATGAAAATTATTGGGAACGTAGTGCAAAAACTTGAAATAGCAAAGTACTTCGCAGTAATACACTCTGCTGAATTTGAAAGTTATGGAAAACCAAATCCACAGGTTTTTATCTCTACAGCCCTTAAATTAAGAGTTAACCCTGAAGAATGTATAGTTTTTGAAGATTCAAAACATGGAATGATTGCCGCTCTAGCGGCTAGAATGAAGGTGATCGTAATACCCGAAAAAAAAGATGAGAATGCCTCTTGGCATACTATTTCTACAATGAAATTAAAATCTCTTTCGGATTTTAAACTTGATCTGCTATAAAAAATTCTTTACACGGTTTTTAAGTCTGCAATTGTTTGTAAAGGATTATCCGATTTGAAAACAAAACTTCCAGCAACCAAAACATCTGCTCCGGCTTCAATCAATTTTTTCGCATTGGCTGAAGTTACACCTCCATCAATTTCAATTTTCGTTGCAGCTTCATTTTTGGTGATCAGCGCTTTCATCTTTCTAACTTTTTCGTAAGTAGACTCAATAAACTTCTGACCACCAAACCCAGGATTAACAGACATTATAAGCACCAAGTCAATCTCATGAATTATACCTTCTAATAATTCCACTGAAGTATGCGGGTTTAATGCTACTCCCGCTTTCATTCCTTCCTCTTTTATTGAATTTATGGTTTTATGCAAATGGGGACAGGCTTCATAATGCACCGTCAAAATATTCGCTCCTACTGCTTTAAAGTCTTTAATATAGCTATCCGGATTCTCTATCATCAAATGCACATCCAAAGGTTTTAAAGTGTGCTTATTAAGCGCAGCTATAACGGGCAAACCGAAAGATATGTTAGGAACAAAAATACCATCCATAACATCTAAATGATACCAATCGGCCTCGCTTTTGTTAAGCATTTCACATTCGGATTGTAGATTAGCAAAGTCCGATGCTAATAGTGATGGAGAAATTAAATGGCTCATAGTTTTATACTTTGATACAAAGAAACAAAAAAGCCTCATTCCGATAGCTATCGGAATGAGGCTTTTATTACGAGTAATTAACAAATTGTTACCCCAAGTATGTTTTTAGCATTTTACTTCTAGAGGTATGCTTTAATCTTCTAATAGCTTTTTCTTTAATCTGACGAACTCTTTCTCTTGTTAAATCAAAACGTTCTCCGATTTCTTCCAATGTCATTGGATGTGCTCCGCTCAACCCAAAATACAAACGAACAACATCCGCCTCTCTGACGGTAAGAGTGGTTAAAGATCTTTCGATTTCCTTACGCAATGATTCATTCATCAATTCTCTATCCGGTTTTGGATTAGAGTTTGACTCCATTACTTCATACATATTACTACTACCATCTTCATCTTTCAAAGGAGCATCCATAGACAAGTGTCTACCTGCATTCTCCATTGATTGTTTCACTTCATTTTCAGTGATCTCTAATTCTTCGGCAATTTCTTGAACCGTTGGAGGTCTACCATATGTTTGCTCCAAAGAAGAAAACGCTTTGTTTATCTTATTAATAGAACCTATCTTATTTAATGGAAGACGTACAATTCTAGATTGCTCTGCTAGAGCTTGTAATATTGATTGACGAATCCACCAGACAGCATAAGATATAAATTTAAACCCTCTTGTTTCATCGAAACGCTGTGCAGCCTTAATCAAACCAAGGTTTCCTTCATTAATTAAATCAGGAAGTGTTAATCCTTGGTTCTGGTATTGTTTAGAAACAGAAACAACAAACCTAAGGTTTGCTTTGACAAGCTTCTCTAGAGCCACTTCATCACCAGCTTTAATTCTTTGCGCTAGTTCAACCTCTTCCTGAGCAGTAATCAAATCTACACGCCCAATTTCCTGAAGATACTTATCTAAAGAAGCGGTTTCACGATTTGTTACTTGTTTGGTTATTTTTAGTTGTCTCATGTTTTAATTTAGTTGTTACTTACTAATCTCAAAAGTGTGCTTGTATTAGTTCTCTAGTTAAGCACAGACCTCCTAACGAAACATTATTTATATAAGTTTCAAAAAAGTTCGTTTTATTTATCGGTAATTCTTCGAAACAGTATGACAAGTCTTCAAAAACTCTTCTTTTGGAGCGAATAATACCTAATTGTTACAAAAAAAGAAACCACCTTTCCTAAGAAAAGTGGTTTCATTTGCTTATATATCTTTATTTAATCCTGAGGTTTGGCCTCTGGTTTAGGTAAAAGTGCTTTTCTAGAAATTTTCAATTTTCCATTCCTTGGGTCCTTACCAATAACTTTAACTTCAATTTCTTGACCTTGTTTAAGATAATCTTCAGGCTTTTCAACTCTTTCCCAAGCTATTTCAGAAACATGTAATAATGCATCCTGCCCTGGAAGAATTTCAACAAATGCTCCAAAAGCAACAATGTTCTTAACCTTACCAGAGTAAGTCTCTCCTACTTCAGCAACTGGAGGAAAAGCAATAGCGTTAATTCTTTTTAAGGCTTCTTCCATTCCTTCTGCATCTTCAGAGAAAATCTCTACCAATGCATTTCCATTCTCATCTTCGTCTCCAATAGAAATTTTAGTATTGGTATCCGCTTGCATCGCCTGGATAGTTTCACCACCTTTTCCAATGATTCCACCAATCGCATCACTAGGAACTTCGATTTTCTGAATTCTTGGAACGTGTGCTTTATAATCTTCACGAGGTGCAGACATTGTTTCCATAATCTTTCCTAAGATATGTAGACGACCTGCTTTGGCTTGATTCAATGCATCTTCAAGCATTGAGTAATCTAAACCATCAATCTTAATATCCATTTGACAAGCAGTAATACCATCAGCAGTACCTGTTACTTTGAAATCCATATCACCTAAGTGATCTTCATCTCCTAAGATATCAGAAAGTACTTTGTAAGTTTTACCATCAGAAATTAATCCCATTGCAATTCCAGAAACTGGTTTTTTCATTTTGATACCACCATCTAATAAAGCTAAAGTACCAGCACAAACAGTTGCCATTGAAGACGAACCATTTGATTCTAATATTTCAGAAACTAATCTAATTGTATAAGGATTATCAACTGCATCTGGTAATTGAGATTTTAAAGCTCTATAAGCTAAGTTACCATGTCCAACTTCTCTACGGCTAATTCCTCTAATCGGTCTTTCTTCTCCAGTAGAAAAAGGAGGGAAATTATAGTGCAACAAGAAAGTATCTTCACCTGCAACTAACGCTCCATCTTTTCTTTGAACATCCAAACTACTTCCTAAAGTAAGTGTTGTAAGAGACTGCGTTTCACCTCTTTGAAACAATGCAGAACCATGACAGCCTGGCAAATAACCTACTTCACTCCAGATAGGTCGTATCTCATCCATTGCACGTCCATCCATTCTATTTGAAGAATCTAAAACAACTTGACGAATTGCAGATTTCATTGCTCCTTTTATGTAAGCTCCTACCTGTTCTTCACCTAATTCCTCTTCACTTAATTCGGCTTTTATAGCATCCTTAACCTCTGAATATTGTCTATTACGTTCGTAACGATCAGACAATCCTTGAGCAGTAATATCATAATACTTTTGATAAGCCATATCCTTAATCTTAGCCCTCAATTCATCATTATGGTTTTCGTGACTGTATTCTCTTTTTACTTTTGAAGAAGGAACTTCAGAAGCTAACTCCATCTGCACTTGACAGTGAACCTTAATTGCTTTGTGAGCTTCTTTAATTGCTTCAAGCATGTCAGCTTCAGAAACCTCAGCCATCTCGCCTTCTACCATTACAACACTATCAAGTGTTCCTGCAATCATCATATCCAATTCTGCACCTTCTAACTCTTCGAAAGTTGGGTTGATTGTATATTTACCATCTTTTTTAGATACCCTAACTTCAGAAACTGGTCCGTTGAAAGGAATATCAGAAACTGCAATTGCAGCGGATGCAGCTAAACAAACTAGTGCATCTGGAATATTTTTCTTATCAGAAGACATTAATTGCACCATAACTTGGGTTCCTGCATGATAGTCATCTGGGAACAATGGTCTAAGTGCTCTATCAACTAAACGCATTGTTAAAATTTCATCATCACTTGGACGTGTCTCTCTTTTTAAGAAACCTCCAGGAAACTTACCTGTAGAAGCAAATTTCTCTCTGTAATCTACTGTTAAAGGAAGAAAATCAACTCCTTCTCTCGCATCTTTACTAGATACGATTGTTGCAAGCAACATTGTATCATCTAACCTTACTACAACAGCACCATCGGCTTGTTTAGCAAGTTTACCTGATTCGATGTGAATCACTTTACCATCACCTAAATCAATTGTTTTGTTTACTATATTCATTTTTCTGTTTTTATCTCAGCTTTCATCTTCCAAAACTGAGGGTTTATATTTAAAATAGACTTTAGAAGCTTCGCTTCTAAAGTAATAGACAAAACACTAAATTATAATATTGTTTTGTCCATTTTTAACAAAGAAGGGACTATTACAATTACGTAACAGTCCCTCCAATACTATTAACCAACTTCTCTTAGTCGATTATAACTCATTATCTTCTTAATGCCAATTCCTTAACAATAGCTCTATAACGAGTAATATCTTTTTTCTTGAGGTAATCAAGGTGATTCCTTCTTTTACCAACCAATAGAACCAAAGCTCTTTGTGTATTAAAATCTTTTTTGTTCTTTTTCAAGTGCTCAGTTAAGTGAGCAATTCTTAATGAGAATAAAGCGATTTGCCCTTCAGCAGTCCCCGTGTCTTTCTCATTTTTGTTGTGTTTTTTAAAAATCTCTTTTTTCTTTTCTTCTGTTAAATACATCTTGCAATACTTTTAGTAATTGTTATGTGATTTTGTTAATTCGGCTGCGAAGATAATTTTTTATTTTCTAATTATCACTAATTCTTAAACAATTTTACAGCAAGCGCGAGTCTTTCCTTCATTTCGCGTCTATCTACAATAAAATCTAAGAATCCGTGTTCCAATAAAAACTCTGAAGTCTGAAAACCTTCCGGCAAATCTTTTCCAATAGTCTCTTTAACAACTCTAGGACCAGCAAAAGCTATTAAAGCTCCCGGTTCAGCAATGTTTATATCACCTAACATGGCAAAAGATGCTGTAATTCCACCTGTTGTAGGATCTGTTATGTAAGAAATGTATGGCTGTTTTGCATCAGCCAACTGAGTTAAACGAGCAGAAGTTTTTGCCATTTGCATCAACGAGAAGCCCGCTTCCATCATTCTAGCCCCGCCAGATTTAGAAATCATCATAAAAGGACAATCCTTTTTTATTGCATATTCTATTGCCCTAGCTATCTTCTCGCCCACTACAGAACCCATTGAACCACCAATAAATGCAAAATCCATGCAGGCCACAACCAAATCATTTCCAGATGATTTACCATAAGCAGATGCTACAGCATCCTTCAGGCCACTTTTTTTCTGGGTTGCAGTAATTCTATCAGTATATTTTTTAGTATCTTCAAACATCAATGGATCGCCAGACTCAAGATTAGCATCTAACTCTTTGTACTTATTCTCATCAAAAATGATTTCAAAATACTCCTTTGAACCAATTCGAGTATGAAAGCCTTCTTTAGGCGTCACAAACTGATTAGCATGCAACTCTTTGGTTTCAATCACATCCCCTCCAGGAGTTTTTACCCAAAACCCGTCAGGAGTTTCTTTCTTATCTTTTGTTGCCGTAACAACACCTTTTTGTTTTCTCTTAAACCAAGCCATATCTTTTAAATTCTGAGACAATATACTCAAAGCCAAAAAGACTTTGAGTTATGCCTATAATTAAACATCATTAAGCTATTGTTATACTTTCATCCAAATAAACATCTTGAATTGAATTCAGCAAACTAATTCCATCTTTCATATCTTTTTGAAACGCTTTTCTTCCAGATATCAGACCATGCCCTCCCGCTCTCTTATTTACTACAGCAGTCATAACAGCCTGTTCCAAATCAGATTTGCCATCACCAGTTGATGCGCCACCAGAATTAATCAATCCATTTCTTCCCATGTAGCAGTTTGCAACTTGGTAACGACATAGATCAATCATATGGTCAGTTGTCAATTCAGAATATACATTAGGATGTGTTTTTCCAAAATTAATATTTGTATAACCTCCATTATTTTCCGGTAATTTCTGTTTGATAATATCTGCCTGAATAGTTACTCCTAAATGATTTGCCTGAGCTGTAATATCGGTAGCGACATGATAATCAACTCCATCCTTTTTAAAATCGCTATTTCTAAGGTAACACCATAAAACTGTAGCCATACCCAATTCATGTGCTCTTTCGAAAGCTTCAGCAACTTCAATGATTTGACGATTGCTATCTTCAGATCCAAAGTAAATTGTTGCACCTACAGCTGCAGCGCCTAAGTTCCATGCTTCATCAACACTTCCAAACATAATCTGCTCAAACGTACCAGGATGTGTTAACATCTCATTATGATTTAACTTAACTATAAAAGGTATTTTGTGCGCGTACTTTCTGCTAACAGAGGCTAAAACTCCAAAAGTTGATGCCACAGCGTTACACCCTCCTTCATAGGCTAATTCCACAATCTTTTCACTATCAAAATAAATTGGGTTTGGCGCAAATGATGCACCAGCAGAGTGCTCTATACCTTGATCAACTGGCAAGATAGAAACATATCCTGTATTTGCCAATCTACCCGTACCATATAGCGCTTGTAAATTCCTTAATACCTGTGGATTTCTATTCGTTTGCACAAAGCACCTATCAATAAAATCATTACCCGGCAAATGCAATAAGTCTTTGCTTATCGTTTTACATTCATGATTTAACAATCCGTCTGCACTAGTCCCAAGTATATCAATCGTTTTAGACATTATATTTATTTTTGTTATTGTATTTAGCTAATTTTGAGACTGCGAATCTAAGAATAATCTCTGAAGTTATTTATTTTTCGACAATATTTAGAACGGATAACCTATACCTAAGTTAAATTGTAATTTAAAAAACTGCCCCCTATCTATCTCCACATCAACATACTTCTGTACTTCTGTATCGTACATAGATTCGAAATAACTGCTCCCCTCTTTCAACCCTCCCTGAAATAACCATCTTTGAGAGGCAGGCAAAGATGGATTTCTAAAAGGCATTGAAAGATCAAATCGAATCACAAAAAAATCAAGATCCATTCTTAAACCAATACCCGTTCCAATTGCAATTTCACTAATAAACCTATCAGCTTCAAAGTGAGCATCCGTTCGCAGAGAGTCTCTATTAATCAGCCAAATATTACCTGCATCAACAAATAAAGCACCTTCAACCCAACTAATTAAAGGAAACCGGAACTCAATATTACTTTCTAACTGAATATCACCAATTTTATCGAAACTACCAGTAGAATCATAAAAGGCACCCGGACCTAGAGTTCGAGCTTTCCAAGCTCTCATACCATTTGCCCCACCAGAGAAGAAACTTTTTTGAAAAGGCAATGCCTCCGAAAGGTTACTCAAAGGCAATCCTATTCCAGCAGCTACTCGATAAACTACTTTTGTTTTTTTAGATAAAAGCCTGTAATAACGCGTATCTGCGTTAATTTTGACAAATTGAGCAAACCTTATTCCAAATAAACTATAGCTATTTGTTGTTGTATCAATTACTTGGTTGGAATATTTATAAACACCTCTTAAAACATTGCCTGCTCCTTCAATAGTGGTGCTTGTATAAAATACATTTCTCCTCTTTTTTAATTGCTGCCCATTGTATTCAAACGACAATCTTCCTCCAGCTATTATGTGATTATCGTAACTAGCAGCAAGAAACCCATCATTAATGGCATCGATTTTATCTTGAAAAGCCTGCTCCTTAGTAATACTTATAGCACTCAAAGAAATAGGCGTAAACTTATATGTAATAGGAGCTTTCTCATGCCACACCCAAGTCATGGAAATGTCTTGAACACCTCGAGTAAAATCAGGTCTCTTCTGATAATTATAGGAAGTCGATAACTCCGTTTTAGCATTTGCTTTATTTGTAAAGTATTTATTTAGAAATAAAAAACGAGGAAAAACAAGTGATATCCGGGGTCCAAACTCAATGGTATTAAAATTTGCATTAGATAATAAATTATCATCCGATTCATCATCGATTAACAACTTTTGTGCTTCCAAACCTCCAGAAAAGCTTACTTGTAGTCTTTCTGCACCTCCGAAAACATTCTTATGTGCATAGGTCATACTACCTTCAATACCATATAAACCATTATTATGAAGTCCGTCAGACGAAACATTAAAGGTTTGCGTTTTTAAAGGCTCCAAAAGAATTTTGGCCTGAAGACCATCATTAAGTGTGTCAAACTGAACGGAAACAGATTTAAAAATTCCTAATCCTGAAAATTTTCTATACGTAGCTTCTATAGTCGTTTTATTGTACAGCTCACCTTCATTTATTAAAACAGCGTCATGAAGCATTTTTAAATGGTATCTTAATTTTTTCTTATAATAAAAATCAACCTCGTCAAAAGTAACTTTTTGGTACCTTTGTATTACAGATTCAACCCCGTCTTTAGAGTCATAATCAACCACAACGTCAACTTCCTTGATTTCATATTGCTTGTGTTTTACCTCAACAATAGAATCAGTCAACACATCCTTTACTTTATAATTCTGAATCCCTAAAACAACATTTACTTGCCTTGAGCCAAGCGCACTATCTATTCTAAAGTAGATAAACTCCTTGTTAAAGAAATGATATCCATTATTTAACAAATATTTTGTTAACCGATTTCGCTCATAATCCATTTTATCAGTATTGAAATTCTCTCCAACTTTCAAATACGAATCCTGAGAAATATTGTGAATGTAGGTAGACAAAACAGAATCATTGATTTGATGCACAATTTGCTTAATCGTGTAGGGAACCCCCTCTGATATGATGTAGGACACCTCTGCTTTTTGATGTTTCCCAAAAGATACTTTATAATTAATTTTATTATTAAAGTAACCTTTGTTAATTAATTGATTATCAAGTTGTTTTATTGATTTATGTATTTTTAAGGAATCAAGAATAACCGGCGCTTCTCCAGAATTTCTAAGCCCTTCTCCTAAAGTCGTTTTAACGACCTTGTGCTGCTTAGGAAGCTTACCCTTTGCGCGTCTTTTATCATTGTTTAAATCAATTTTTAAATTCTTTTTATCCGCCTTATTTAAATATACCAGCTTTCTTTTTTGAATTCTATCTTCATTGGACAAGCTATATATCCGCAAATGAAACCTTACCAATCCAAAACCGATTCTCCTATTTGGTTTTTGCTTTAATATTGGATATAATTCATCAATTGAAATTTGCTGGCCTTGACTATTTGAGCCAATAGAATCTTCTGCAAATACTACTTTGTTACTATTCAATAAATATTCATCTTCAAGAACATATTTTGTCGGACTGCAAGAAAACATAACCGAAAGAACAATTACGTAAATGAAATATTTAAAAAGGATCTTATTCAAGAATGCAAATATATATGACTGATTTAAATGCAATTTAGTAATTTGCGCAAAAATAGAAATTAGGTGATTAATAACAGAGAAATAAAGCTAATCAATTCATTAAAAAGGAAAAAGAATAGAATTGAAGAAGGATTATTTGTAGTTGAGGGAGAAAAAAACATTGAAGAACTTCTGGATTCCAATTTTGAAATAGTGAACATTTATGGCACAGATGAATGGTTAACTGATGTTGAACACATTAAAATCTCATCAAAGGACCTAGAGAGAATCACATCACTTTCAACTCCAAACAAGGTTTTAGCTCTCGTTAAAATTCCTATTGTAAATTCAATCAACAAAGGTATTACTAGTTTGGTAATTGATAGTGTAAATGACCCAGGAAACTTAGGTACGATTATCAGAACCGCAAATTGGTTTGGGATTAAGCAAATAATCTGCTCTAGCAATAGCGTTGACAAATTCAACCCTAAAGTTATTATGGCCTCGATGGGTTCAATTTTTAAAACAGATGTAATTTACACTGATTTATTTCAATTTATTTTAGAGTCAAAACTTCCTGTTTATGGTGCATTGCTTAAAGGAGAGTCTATATACAATTTGAAAATTAAAAGTCCATGCTCTTTTTTATTAGGAAGCGAATCGCACGGGATTTCTGCTGAGCTGATTCCATTAATAACCAATAAGACGACTATTCCTGGTGGCGAAAATACAGAATCACTTAATCTTGGAGTATCTGCTGCAATTTACTGTTCTGAATATTTTAAACAAAATTCAATCTAACCCCAACTTTTTGTTTCTCTTATGCACTTAGTGTTTACCCCAAACAACGAAAGTAGCTATACCTTTATGTTTGGCAACAGCCGTGTAATCCAAAACAATCTTCCTAATTTTCCTTTTATTCCCGGGTAAGTCAATAACACGAGACTCCATTCCTGCAGTAAACTTCTTATTTACTTTTACTCTCCTAGACTCTCCATTACCAAATACAATTTTCATGTTCCGCAGCAATATAGGTGCATCCAAAACCTTTAATTTTATTTTGGTAAAAAAACCTTCAAATCCAGTAACCAGAATCTCGTCATGAAAGGCACCCATATTTACTTTCCTCGCACCTAATTTCTCCCACTTCGAATTCTGCGCATTGCTAACTAAATAATCACGCTCTTTAAACAACCCAAATGAAAACAATCCTCCAATTAAAAAAGCGATGGTCAATAATTTTATACTTTTTTTCATAGTGTAAATATTAACAACTCCTTTTTAGACTTGAAATGTGGCAGAAGGTTTAATCCAATACTTTTCCATTTAAAATAGCTTCGACACACCTTTGCCCATCAATTGCCGCAGAAACAATTCCCCCTGCATAACCCGCTCCCTCTCCCACTGGATACAATCCTTTCACCTCTACATGCTGGAAAGACTGTTTATCTCTTGGAATACGGACGGGTGAGGAAGTTCTAGATTCTACCCCATGCAATACGGCGTCATTTGTATAGTAACCCTTCATTTTTATTTTAAAAGCTATAAACCCCTTTCTTAATGCATTTACCATAAATTCCGGCAGCACATCTGAAAGCTGAACAGAAGTTATTCCCGGATGGTAGGAAGTTTTCGGTAAATCCTTTGATTTTACGCCTTCTACAAAATCAATCATTCTTTGCGCTGGAACTTTTTGTCCTTGCCCCGCGATTTCCCAGCATTTATTTTCCACACTTTTTTGAAAATATACTCCAGCTAGGGCTCCGTAACTATGAAATTCTGAAATATCATCCCATCGAACCTCGGTCACAATTCCTGAATTAGAAAATGGATTATTCCGCTTACTCGGTGACCATCCGTTAGTAACTACCTCTCCTTCAGAAGTAGCACAAGGAGCTATTATTCCTCCCGGACACATACAAAAAGAATAAACTCCCCTATCCTCTGTTTGCTCCACTAAACTGTAGGAAGCTGGAGGCAAATACTCCCCCCTATCACCACTGCATTTATACTGCACCCTATCAATTAGAGCTTGGGAATGCTCAACCCTCACTCCCATTGCAAAAGACTTATATTCTTGTTTGATGCCCATTTTATCTAGTAAGAAATAAATATCTCTTGCGGAATGCCCAGTAGCTAAAATTAAGTTCTCACAGTAAACATGTTCATTTCCGTTAATTGATATCCCTTTTACTTTTCCTTGTTCAATTAAAATATCAGTCATTTTAGCATTAAAGCGGATTTCTCCTCCACAAGAAATAATCTGCTCTCTAATATTAGCAATTAACTGAGGTAATTTATTTGTCCCGATATGCGGATGAGCATCAATCAAAATATTTTTATCTGCTCCATGATAAACCAATGTGTCCAAAACTCTTTTTACATTCCCCTTTTTTTTAGAACGTGTATATAATTTACCATCAGAATATGTTCCTGCACCTCCTTCACCATAACAATAGTTAGATTCTGGATTTACCAACCCTTCTTTATTGATTGTGGCAAGATCTTTTCTGCGCGCTCTTACATCTTTCCCTCTTTCAAACACAATTGGCTTTACCCCATACTCTAATGCCTGCAAAGCCGCAAAAAGACCAGCAGGACCACTACCAATAATAACAATAAAATCTTTAGAATTTTCTACATTTTGATAGTTGAAAGTATTTTCTACTGCCTTAAAATCTTCACCGACATATACAAGCGCTTTTACCTGATATTTAACAGGAGTTCTGCGTGCATCTATGGAGCGCTTTATTATTTCAATATGATTTATCCTTTCTTTTTCAAGTTTTAAAAAGAGTGAAACTGAAGTAAGCAACTGCTCTTCCATAAAGACTTGTTCGGGAAGAAGAGATATCTGAATTTTCTTTATCATTATCCTTCAAACGTAAATGACAAAGACCACACTTTTGATCGCAAACTTTCAATAGGACTGGAAAATTTCAAATTTTCTTGAATGAGCATATTCTTTAATCCCAAACCTAATTTCAACTCAATTCCAAATTTGAAATACTCCAGAAAAAAATCAACTCCACCTCCAATTTCTAATCCATAATCCGCTCTGGATGTCTTAACTATCTGATCTTCCAATGAAGCTGAAGAATTTTTGACATCCTCACTACTGGACATATCAAGACCAAACCTTCCCCCACCAATAACATATGCAGCAAAATTATTTATTCTGTTTGTTCTAAACTTAACCAATAGCGGGAAATCTAAAAACACTGGCTGAACTGGTTTCTTCCAAAACTCGGAGGTATCAGGTTGTTTGAAATAAGTATATTCTAAAACTCTTTCTTGAAATGACAAGGAAGGAACCAGCCGTATTTTTAGATTGGGTGTAAGGTTCAATGAAGAAACTATACCAAGATTAAACCCGGACTTTGGTTCTACCTCCATCACCATCAAGGTATCTATTGACGTACCATATTCTGCGTTTTTATCTAAATAGAAATCCGCTTTATTATATCCTAGCACAAAACCAAAATGCATTCTAGCCTCGTCAAAGTCATATAAATTTTTCATTTGTTGTGAATAACCATTTGCAGCAATTACAAATAATAAACATATGATAATCAACTTTTTCATTAATTCGGAAATAAAATTTAGGTACAAACGTAGGTATTTAGATTTTATTTCTCTGCGATATATATTGTAGCTATTCCTCCTGAAACTTTGACCTTAGAAACATTTTTAAAACCAACAGATTCATAAATATCCAAAAACTCTTTACCCTCGGGAAAAGCCTCAATGGATTCAGGAAGATAGGCATATGCCGAAGCATCTTTAGAAATAGTTTTACCCACCTTTGGCATAATGTATTTTGAATATATCATGTAAGATTGTTTTATCGGGAAATTTTTCGGCTTTGAAAACTCTAGAACCGCAGAAACTCCTCCAAAATTTAAAACTCTATACATTTCTGCAAGGCCCTTTTCCAGATTCTCAAAGTTTCTTACCCCGAACCCAACGGTAATAGCATCAAAAGAGTTATCATCGAAGGGTAGATTTTCTGAATCTCCATTTTGAAGTGTTATTTTATCTTCAAAACCCTTTTTTATCATTTTTTCTCTACCCTTATCGAGCATCCCATTGGATATATCAATTCCAATAATTTTTTCCGGATTTAACTTCAAGGCTTCTATTGCAAAATCCCCTGTACCAGTGGCTATATCCAAAATTAATTTAGGATTGTATCTTCCAATTATTTTAATTGCCTTCTTTCTCCAGATTTTATCGATACCAAAAGATAAAAAATGATTCAAAAAATCATACCTATGAGAAATATTATCAAACATTTCAGCAACTTGTTCTTTTTTAGAGCTGTCTGAATCCTTAAAAGGAGTAACTATCTTATTTTTTGACATGTGTACAAAGGTAACCAGAATTTACTTCTCTTACTATTCAAAAACAATTTTTAGCACATAATGCGCATTCCCTTTCCTGCCTTTAAACCTGCAATCATAGGCAATTTGATATAAATCATTATGGAAATAATTGAAAATGTCCTGATTGTAACCCCATAGAACAAAAAAATAATCTGTACTGTTTTTATATCTTTGCATTACCCTATCGAATTAATACAATTTCAGTTGCAAGGAAGTAAAAAGAGTCGGGAATTAACAATTGAGCAAAAACTTATCGTTGCTGCGCAAAATAACCCTGCTCGGTTTGCTCCTTTGTATGATAAATACCATAGACAAATTTTTCTTTTCATTTTTAAAAAAGTTAAAAATGAAGAGATTGCTGGTGACATTGCTTCTACAGTTTTTCTCAAAGCTTTATTAAACATTAAGAAGTTTAAATTTCAAGGCTTCCCTCTTTCCTCCTGGCTTTATAGAATTGCATCGAATGAAACCAATATGTATTTCAGGAAATCAAAAAAAACAAATGAGGTAGAAATAATGGAATCTGATGTTATTGATTTGATGACTGAAATGAAAGAAGGTATTGATGAAGACCGTCAAGAAATGCTAATTGCGGCTCTGAATAATTTACCTTTGGAACTTACTGAATTAATAGAATTAAGATATTTTGAGAAAATGTCTTTTAAAATGATAGGAGAAATTAAAGGTATTTCAGAAGGGAATGCCAAAATAAGAGTTTACAGAGTAATTGAAAAATTGAAAACAATATTGAAGGCCAACTAACGAATGAGGAAGTACAAAATAAATAGAGATAAAGAGCGCAAGCTTCCACCACATGCAGTCAGCGATAAATTCAAAGACTTCGACAAAATTCGTATGCAATACAATGAAATAACTAAGCGGCCTAAACAACCTCTTTATAAAAACAAAAGGCTCTTTATGCTATTAATATTAATTGCAGTAGTTGCCTATGTCGTTTCAGAAAGTATAAAGGAAGAAAAGCAAATGGAAGCCGAAAAAAACAAAATAGAAATGAACGAAGAAAGGGAATAGCAAACCCTTTATCACTTATACTTAATACGCCTATTAGAGAATGATTTCCTCTATTCTTACTGTTTCATTTACCTTAATTTCAATCAAATATATTCCCCGCTCTAAACCCAATAGACCCTAAATTATTCTCACTTCATATTGTCAAGAATAATTCATCAAGTCAAAAACTCTAACTAACCAAGGAATTAAAGATTTTTGATTTAATCTTGTTTTCATTAATCCATACGATTTGCGAACACAAAATAATTTTCAATGAATTGAACACTTATATTACAGAATTAAGTTATTGTAGGTAAAGGAGTTCGAGTTACTGTTTCCTTTTTTACTATGTAGTGCTAATAATTAATATCTTTATGCTTTGAAAAACAATAAAATCCGAACCTCGATGAAATACGGTTTAACTTTCTTTCTAATACTTTTGCTGTTTGCAGGAGCTTCACAAGAAAATTCTGCATCTGAAAGAAAAAGCAAACCAATTAGCAGAACTTTTGGTTCCACAAGAATCATAAATTCACATTCGACTGAGTGTATTGAAAAAAAAACATTGGATTTTCGAATTTCACACAGATTTGGAGATATAAATGGAGGAGCTTTTACATTATTTGGAATTGACAATGCTGCTGATATCAGATTTGCTTTTGAATATGGTGTTTCAGATGATTTTCTAATTGGCTTAGGAAGGTCAAAAGGACAGGGACCAATTAATTCTCTGGTAGATGGTTTTTTTAAATACAGAATCCTTCATCAGACGAAAGACAACAAAGTGCCGATTAGCCTTGCTTTATTGGGAACAAGTGCCTTAACTTACATGAAGAAATCAAATGACTCTACTTCGGTTACCTCTTTCCCTACCCCAACTCATCGTTTATCCTATGCGTCTCAAATAATTATCACACGTAAGTTTGGTGATAAAATGGCATTAGCATTGCTTCCTAGTTATACACATAGAAACTATGTTGATATTCTGGATCAAAATGGTTTATTTTCTATGGGTTCTGCTGTTTCTGTAAAAATTGCAAAAAAAATAGCGATCATAGGAGAATACTACTATAACTTTGATTCTCCCAATTTAAGAACAGATTTCCAGAGTGCTATTGCCTTAGGCATTGAATTCCTTACTTATGGACATGACTTTCATATAAACTTTACAAATTCACGTGGTTTTGGCGAAACGCAGTTTATTCCCAATACAAAGTCGAATATTAATCTGGGAGAATTTCGTTTAGGCTTTACGATAACCAGAAACTTTATGCTCTAAAGAATATTATCTTATTCAGCGAAGTATTAATGCAACCAAATGCCATTTGAGCTAAATACGAAACAGATTAATAAATTAGCAATTCCTGCTATTTTATACAACATTACTGAACCACTTATCGGATTAGCCGATACTGCCATTATTGGACAGATGCCCGAACATGCGACTCAAGCTCAAGGAGGCGTTGGGCTGGCTGTTGGCTTAATAATGACACTCGTATGGGGGTTGGCACAAGTTCGAACTGCTGTTTCTGCAATAATTAGCAAATACCTTGGAATGGGGAAGTTAAATGAAATCAAATCACTTATTCCACAATCTCTTGCTTTCAGCCTACTATTAGGTAGTTTATTTTGGCTTTTGACTTCGTTTTATTACGGCAATATTAGTGATTTTTTATTCCAAGAAGACAACCAAAGAATCAAGGATTTTTCAGCTAGTTATTACAATATTAGAGCAATAGGATTGCCACTTTCTCTTTTTATTGCAGGAGTATTTGGGGTGTTTAGAGGGTATCAAAATACTTCATGGGCAATGATAATAAGCTTTATTGGAGGAATAGCAAATATTGTAATGGATTTAATTCTAGTAAACGGAATAGAAGGCTTAGTGCCCGCATACGGCGTTGAAGGAGCAGCAATTGCTAGCGTTATTGCACAACTAATGATGGCAATATTATGCGTTATCTATTTATTAAATAAAACACCTTTTAATTTAAACTTGAGAGCTCCATTAAACCATGAATTCTCAAATATGTTTTGGATTGCTATGAATATGCTAACACGATCATTGGCCTTAAATGTCACTTTTATATTAGCACTCAGGTATGCAAGTGGATATGGAGAAAAACAACTGGCGGCTTACACAATCGGAATAAACATTTGGTTATTTACCTCATTCTTTATAGATGGATACTCAAATGCTGGAAACGCTTTAGCTGGAAAGTTTCTGGGTGCAAATGACAATAAAAACTTAAATCGATTAGGCTGGAAATTAATGTTTATTAACCTCAAAATAGCCATTGGGTTATCCATTGTTTATTTCGTCTCCTACCCTTTTATGGCTCAAATTTTTAATTCCGATCCAGAAGTTCAGCAAATTTTTAATAGTTTTTATTGGCTGGTTATTTTGGCAATTCCAATCAATTCAATAGCCTACAGCTTTGATGGCGTTTTTAAAGGGCTAGGTGAAGCTAAGTTTTTAAGAAATATATTGTTAGTTGGAACATTTATTATTTTCATTCCTGTCTTGTTACTAATGAACCATCTAAAGCTTGACTTATTTTCTATTTGGATTGCATTTGTGGCTTGGATGTTGTGGAGGGCTATCAGTCTTGTAGTTAAATTTTCTAAACTTGTAAATGACAAATAATATGAAAAAGCAATTTTATTCTTTTGGAATAGTGTTATTAGCCCTTGTCTTATTTCAGTCATGCATGGAAACAACTTATCTAAATGTCCGACATGCTGCTCAAATATCAATACCGGCAGATTTGGATTCTGTGGTTGTGGTAAATAAAACCAAAGTTTTAAAAGGGAAAGGAAACCAAGTTTTAAATGTTTTGGAAGGTTTGGTGACTGGAGAACCTATATTAGGAGATAAATACGGATCTAAAAGTGCTGTAAAAAACATGCAAAAATTGGTTACAGAATCGGATCGAGTGGATTTAGTACATAATGACATTATTAGTCTAGGATTAAATGATATCTCCGGTGAGACACCGATTAAATCTGAAATTATCGATTCTATTTGTCAAGAATATGGAGCCGATGGCTTAATTGCTTTAGAGCTTTTTGATTCAGACAGTTATTATACATCAAGCTCTGCAGAGGTAAGAACGCAGTGGCGAGTTTACTATCCAAATGAACGCAAAATCATTGATGAATTTATTGTGTACTCAGGAGCTAATGACCACAGTTTTTCTTCGTTGGTTCCTGCTGCATACAGTTCTATATCTAAAGCCGGAGCTTATGGTGCGCAATTGTATTTTAACAGAATAGTGCCCAGCTTTTTAAGAGAAGTAAGATATTACTATACAAAAGGTTCATACGAAATGAAAGCCGCTAAAAAAAGTGCAAAAAAAGGAGATTGGGATCAAGCAATCTATTATTGGGAAGTAGAAACTGAATCTCAAACGAATCAGAAAAATCAAGGTAAAGCAGCATATAATCTTGCTTTAGCTTATGAAATAAAAAATGATTTTGATAAAGCGCTTGAATGGATTGATGCTTCAGAAGCAGCGGGAAACAAGAAAGCAGTTTCATACAAATCTATTTTAACAACCCGAAAAAGTGAAATGGCTTTAATCGAAAAACAATTGAAAAGAGAATAATCTAGGCACAAAAAAAAGCCACTCAAATGGGTGGCTTTTTTTTCTTATACTCAATTAAATCTACATATGAATCACTTCGTCATAAGCTGCAGCCGCAGCTTCCATAATAGCCTCACTCATTGTTGGGTGAGGATGAATTGTTTTAATCAATTCATGTCCTGTTGTTTCTAATTTACGAATAGCTACAATCTCTGCAATCATTTCAGTAACGTTACCCCCAATCATATGCGCTCCTAATAACTCTCCGTATTTAGCATCAAAAATCAATTTTATGAAACCATCATTCATTCCAGCAGCACTTGCTTTTCCTGAAGCTGAAAATGGAAATTTACCAACCTTTAATTCAAATCCAGCTTCCTTAGCAGCAGTTTCTGTCATCCCAACAGAGGCAACCTCTGGAGAGCAGTAAGTACATCCCGGCACATTACTGTAATCAATTACATCTGGATTACCCCCTACAATTTTCTCAACGCAAGTAATTCCTTCTGCAGAAGCCACGTGCGCCAATGCTGGACCAGGAATAATATCTCCAATTGCATAGTAACCTGGAATATTCGTTTCGTAAAAATCATTTACTAAAATCTTGCCTTTATCTGTTACAATTCCAACTTCTTCTAAGCCTATGTTTTCAATATTTGCTTCAATACCAACAGCACTTAAAACAACATCACATTCCAGAATTTCCTCTCCTTTTTTCGTTTTAACCTTTACTTTACATCCTTTTCCAGACGTATCTACACTTTCCACAGAAGAATTCGTCATTATTTTTATTCCTTGCTTTTTAAAAGAGCGCTCTAATTGCTTCGATACT
>Ga0315315_10001524_pt1 | contig 21292 bp, 18 predicted proteins | sample M140m3416metaG_FD_203699 | JGI IMG/M metagenome (GOLD analysis project Ga0315315, IMG submission 203699) | Ammonia-oxidizing marine archaeal communities from Monterey Bay, California, United States - M1 40m 3416 | ecosystem: Environmental > Aquatic > Marine > Intertidal zone | place: USA...
AGGTCGCTCCAGTGATCATCATCTCCACCACAGTGCTCGTGTTCGCGTTCGTCCCATTCGGCCCCCACTTCTACGTCTCTAGCCCCGAACTATCCGTGGTCTTCATGATGGCAATCTTCGGAGTGGCACCCCTAGGGGTCTTCTTCGCAGGTTGGGCATCCAACAACAAGTACACGCTGATCGGGGGGATGAGATCAGCCGCCCAACTAACCGCCTACGAGATACCACTCCTGATCACCGTTCTCGGGGTCTGCGTCATCAGCGGCTCATTCAACGTGATAGAGATCGTTGACTTCCAAGCAGAGGAGTCCAACGTTTGGAACCTGTTCATGCTGCCCCTAGGTGCAGCCCTGTTCCTGATCACCATGATCGCCGAGGTGGAAAGAATCCCCTTCGACATGCCTGAAGCAGAGGCCGAGCTTGTAGAGGGATGGTGGACCGAGTATGGCGGAATGAGGTGGGGGCTGATGTTCGCGGCCGAGTACCAACGATGCTACGCAGCATGCCTCCTCTTCGCGCTGTTCTTCCTCGGGGGCTGGGAGGCCCCATTCCAAGGCACCATGGAATCGCTCCCCGTCATCGGAGGAGGACTCGAGTCCCTCCTGGCACTCATCCCGGGGATCGCATGGGTCCTGATCAAGGCATGGGCACTGTTCGCGGTATTCGTATGGATCAGGGCATCCCTGCACAGGGTTAGGACCGACCAGATCCTCGAGTTCGGATGGCAGTGGCTCCTGCCCCTTTCAATAGTTAACCTGGCGATCGCCATGTTCCTGAGGGTGTGGGTCTGGGATGGGGGCTGGGGGATCGTGGCGCCAGTCGTGATGATCCTGACCGGCGTCCTCGGACTCGTGATCCTAGTCGTCGACGAGGACAAGGAAGCACTAGAGAGCATGAGGAGGCCATACAGCACATACGCAGTCACGAAGGCATACCCGGGGCGGCATCCCGACACCAAGCTGGAGGACCTCCAGAGGCAGTACAAGTCTTACTCCGCGGTGAAGGCAGCGTCCTCGGTCAGCCTATCGGACACGGAGGCGGGATCATGAGCTACCACCCGCACGGCACACCTAGCTTCCGCAACCTGGTCGTCAGGCCGATGTGGATAACCCTGAAGACCGCGCTGAGAACGGTCCCCTTCCTGGGCAAGCTCAAGTTCCTCAAGAACGGATACCACGCTCAGCCCGCTGACATGCTAGACCCAGAGACATCCAGGAGGGTCGGGGACTCCCACCCCAGCTCCGATCAGAAGTTCTCCGCCGACAGGGAGACTAGCCAGCTGATGCCGTTCGTGGAGAGGCCGGTAACGGTCATGTACCCATACGAGAGGCTGGACGACCTCGAGCCATGGCTCTTCGTCCCAGGCAACTACAACGGGAGGATAGGGGTGATCTGGGAGACCTGCACCGCATGCAAGCAGTGCGTCAGGGCATGCCCCAACGACTGCCTTCACATGACCTCTGAAGTCAGGGTCAATGTCTTGGACACCGCAGAGGAGGGTGACGAGTGGCATGGATTCGGCAGCGAGGTAGAGGTAGGCGGACTCGCGGCCATGCCGAGAGAGGACTTCCACGAGATAGAGGAGGAGCACGACTTGGTCAAGGACCACACATCCGCCCCACAGCAGTACGAGTTCGCCGAGGTCATAGACATCTCAGGGAACACAGCCACTGTCAACTGGATGGACGGCTCGGGCCACGAAGAAGTTGCCCTGAGCTCAATCAAGCCTGCCGAGGAGGACATAGTCTCAGGGAGGATCGACCTCGGTAGGTGCATGTTCTGCGGGCTGTGCATGGAGGCATGCCCGTTCGAGTCCTTCTTCATGACCAACGAGTACGACGGGATGTCCGGCTTCTCCAGGGAAGACCTCTGGATGGACGCAGGCAGGACCAGGGTGCTCCCCTCCGTACACAAGGAGAGGGTGGACATGGAACTCGCAAAGCGAGCCAAGAAGGAGAAGGCCAAGCTGGAGAGGAAGGCAGCAAAGGCGGAGGCCTGAAGATGGTCGACTTCGAGGCAGTGATCTTCGTCATCGTATCAGGCGCAGCCATAGTGGGTGCCCTCGGTTGCGTCTTCTCGGCCAGGGTGGCCCACTCACTCCTGTGGCTGATGTTCACATTCTTCGCAGTTGCCGCGGCATTCCTGATGGCGAGTGCGGAGATGCTCGCTGCGATCCAGATACTCGTCTACCTCGGCTCGGTTATGCTGGTGGTCCAATTCGGGGTCATGCTGACCCGTCGAAGGATACAGGACGTCGAGTCACTACCCACGCTGAATGCCATCTCAGCCGTATCCGGCGTGGGCGTATTCGCATTCATTCTGGTCCTGCTGAGGGGGATGATGGATCACCCGATGTGGGGCTCGGGGACATCCGAAGCACCCACAACACTGGCCTTCGCAGATGCCATCTTCAACGATTGGACGATGGCCACAGTGATCCTCGGATCGTTGCTGGCGATGGCGATGATAGGGGCCTCGTACCTAGTCAGGGACGAGAGGCTCGTCAACCTCCTATGGGACATGGGGGCAGAGGAATGATCGACCCAAGCTGGATCGCAGCACTCGGAGTCATCCTCTTCGGCATCGGTCTGCTAGGGACCTTCTACCACAAGAACGCAATCGTCGTCCTGATGTGCATCGAACTGATGCTCAACGCGGCTAACCTGAACTTCGTCGCAGCAGCCACTCACTATGGGGACGTGGACGGGTGGGTCTTCACAGCAATCGCCATCGCCATCGCAGCAGCCGAGGTCGCAATCGGGCTCGCCATACTGCTCTCCCTATACAGCACACAGGGGACAATCTCGCTGGACGCAGCGAGGGAGCTCAGCAACTAGGTGATACAATGGGCGGTTCGGGAAACGAGTACAGGCTGCTGATGCCGCTCATACCTGCTCTCATGATAGTCCCGGTATTGGCTATCGCAGGGGTGGAATCGGTCGATGCCGCGTTCCTAATCGTCCTGGCCCCGTTCATCGCATTCCCTGTCATCCTGATCTCGGGGCAGCTGTACAACGGAAAACCAACATGGAAGGAGACCCTGAAGGAGGGAGGGGTGATCGGACTTTCCTCACTGCTAGTGTCGCTTTCCACCGCGGTTTGGATCCTGGTCGACTACGTCCGGGGGGCTCGCGTGATCTCCGAGGACGCAGGTGGACGTGTAGCAGCATCATGGATAGACTGGATCTCGTTCGACGTGCTGCACTCCGACTACACAATGAGCTCTGAGAGGATAATCGGAGTCGGGGTCTGGGTCGACTCCGTGACCCTGATGCTACTATTCGTGGCTACCTTCCTGTGCTTCCTGATTTGCTGGTTCAGCCTCGGGTACATGAACACGGACCCGATCAACGAGAACCGCAACCATCGCTTCTACGCCGAGTTCGTGCTCTTCGCGATGGGGATGTTCGGAATGGTGCTGGCTGACAACTTCCTCTGGCTCTTCATCTTCTGGGAGATCATGGGACTCTGCTCGTACCTGCTGATAGGATTCTACTTCTGGAAGGAGAGCGCGGCCTACGCCGCGAAGAAGGCATTCCTGACCACTCGCGTGGGCGACGTTTTCCTCATGGTAGGGCTGCTTATCCTCTACGACATCTACGGCTCTCTCGAGTTCTCGGTTATTTTCGACGACCCCTCGATCAACGGGACGGTAGACTCCGACAAGCTGTTCTGGGCCCTGCTGATGCTCTTCATCGGTGCCGTAGGGAAGTCGGCGCAGTTCCCCCTCCACGTTTGGCTTCCCGATGCCATGGAGGGCCCGACCCCGGTTTCCGCCCTCATCCACGCTGCCACCATGGTCAACGCTGGGCTGTACCTAGTCGCCAGGATGGTCCCATTCGTGGACGTCGGCCACCACGGCGTCGCTGGTCTGGACGACCTGGGGCTGATCGTGGCCTACGTCGGCGGGATTACCGCATTCATGGCAGCTTCTATCGCCTTCGTCCAGAACGACATCAAGAAGGTCCTGGCATACTCCACGATGAGCCAACTGGCATACATCTTCACGGGCCTCGGGGTCTCCCTGTGGTTCTACAACCACGGTAAGGTGGAAGCCGCCACCCTCGTCTTCGGCGGTTCCATGTTCCACCTCTTCAATCACGCCATGGCGAAGGGCATGCTCTTCATGGCCAGCGGCTCGGTCATCCACGAGGTCCATCACGCCCACGACCACCTGCACGAGGGGGGCGATCACGACCACCATGACTTCGACCCCCAGGACATGCGCAACATGGGTGGCCTGGCATCCAAGATGCCAATCACCTCAGCCGCCATGATGATCGGCTCGATGTCGATCATCGGAATCCCCCTGATAGGCGGATTCTGGTCTAAGGAGGCGATAGTGGCAAAGACGTGGAAGGCTTCACTGGACTACGAGCCACTGATGTTCGGCCCCGCGGTCCTCGTCCTCCTGACAGCGGGTATGACGGGCTTCTACATGTCCAGGATGTGGTTCATGACGTTCGCAGGCGAGCCCAAGCACGAAGTCGTGGATCACGTACACGAGTCGACCCCTTGGATCAAGGAGCCCCTGGTCATCCTCTCGGTAATCAGCGCCTTGGGTGGGTTCGGCCTCTCCGTCTTCGGCATCGTGAAGTGGCTGGCGAAGCCGTACAGCTACGACCTGGGGATTCACAAGGGCTCATTCTTCGACCAGGTGGTCTACGAGCTGGAGCACGCCTTCCTGCCCGACGACCCGAACCTAAGGATCGTGGGATGGACCACCATATTCCTCTCGCTGGTCATAGGGCCGATCTTCGCTGCCAGGGTGCACGGCGGGTCGCTTCGGGAAGGCGAGAAGTCGGGCCCCCTCGTCTCGTGGCTAGTCTGGCTGTCAGGCAAGTTCGGCTCCCAGGACGCGACTGCAATGTCGCAGTCCAGCCTGTCCGAGGCACTCCAAAACAGACTCTACTTCGACCACTACTACGAGCTGGCACTCTCCAAGACAGTCCTCCCCTTCGCCGCCTTCGCCGCCTGGTTCGACAGGACGGTGATCGATGGCATCATCAAGAAGATCGAGTCCAACTCGGTCCTCGGATCCGTCCAGATCCGCAGGGTCACGACCGGGCGAGCGAGCGACTACATCCTGATGGTGGCGATCGGTGCAATATCCATCTTCGCGCTCGCATGGGGGGCCAGCGGATGATCCTCAGCATCCTCTCCCTCCTCCCGATAGCTGTCGGGCTCTTGCTGATGGCACTGCCTCACATCCTGCCAGACGAACTATCCTCGCAGGTGTCCGGGGTCGCCAGGAACATCTGCATGGGGGTCGCATTGGCCCTGCTGGCGATCTCCACATGGGCCGCGGCCACGTCCCTCAGCGACATCGATTGGATGAACATAGACTTCGGCGGTTACGAGCTGGAGAACACGCCGTTCGAGATCATCCCCCAGATAGGCGTCTCGTGGCACGTTGGCGCGGATGCGCTCTCGCTCCCCATGATATGGCTGACGGCCCTGGTGATCCCCCTATCCATGCTAGTCGAGTGGGACGCCAAGAAGGGGCAGTACTTCCACCCGCTCCTCCTCGTCATGGAAGGGGCCATGATCGGCGTGTTCGTCTCCCTCGACCTGTTCGTGTTCTACGTTTTCTGGGAGATGACCCTGATACCCATGTTCTTCCTCATCCTCGTCTGGGGTGGCGAGGACAGGCGATACGCGGCGATGAAGTTCTTCATCTACACCTTCACGGCCAGCGTCGTAATGCTGATTGGCATCCTGGTGATGTACTTCAACACGGGGGCGACCATCTCAGAGAGGTCGTTCGACATGATCGCGATGCTCGATAGCGGGGGTCAGATGAGCGAGGGCCTGAGGCACCTGGTATGGCTCCTCCTGCTGATAGGGTTCGCAACCAAGATGCCAAGCGTCCCGGTCCACACATGGCTCCCCGACGCTCACGTGCAGGCACCCACGGCCGGTTCGATGATCCTTGCAGGGGTCATGCTGAAGATGGGGGCCTACGGCTTCCTGAGGGTTGCCGTAACGGCCTTCCCGGCATCCACAGTCGTGTTCACCCCCTTGCTGGTGTTCCTCGGGATGGCCAGCCTGGCGTACGGCGCATGGGTATGCATGGGGCAGTCGAACCTCAAGCGCATGGTCGCATACTCGTCCGTGTCCCACATGGGGCTAATCTTCCTCGGAATCGCCACGATGCAGCCACTGGGGATCGCCGGCGCACTGTTCATGATGTTCGCCCATGGGATCATCAGCCCGCTCCTCTTCGCCGTCGCTGGGGCGTTCAAGCACCACTACCACACCCTGGAGATAGGCTCGATGAGGGGCATCGCCCACCACAGCCCATGGCTGGCGGGTCACATGATGCTCGGGTGGATGGCAAGCCTGGGACTGCCCATGATGGCAGGCTTCGTCGCGGAGGTCGCGGTCTTGATCGCGTTCTGGATGACGTTCGGCTGGCTGGTTCTGCTCCCCGCCCTCACCCTGGTGATCACCGCCGTCTACTACCTGACGTCCATGCAGAGGACGATATTCGAGTCCAACGACCCCCATCAGGGCATCCTCCCCGACACGCTCCACCACGAGCCCAGGGACATCACATGGCACGAGAACGCCGGCATGACGATTCTCGGCGTGCTTACGGTGCTCTTCGGGGTCCTACCGTTCTTCTTCTGGGACATGATGTCATACTGGGGCACAGAGGTCATGGTTGAGCTGCTGGCCGAAGCAATGCAGTCCGAGGGGGTGAGGCCGTGACCTCGGAGCTCGATGGGATGGACCTGCAACTCCTGCTGCCGGAGCTAGTCCTGACCCTGGGGCTGGCCGCGATCATCATCGTACCAAACCTGGGGGACGCCAAGTTCAGGATCCCACTCACCAGCTTCAGGATCCCGGTATTCATCGGAGGCACCAGATTCCCAGCGACCAGGGACCCGAGGCTCCCCAATTGGATGACCCTGGCAACCCTCCTGGTCGCCCTAGCCGCATCCACGATGGCCTTGCTGGACCCCCCCACGTCGGGGCAGTTCGGCAGCGCACTCGAGGTCGACCAGTTCAGCTCCCTGCTCACGAACCTCTTCATCTGCGTGCTGATCCTATGCGCGGTATCCGCGACCCAGAGGCTCCCCTCCGACCCCGATGCCCCCGCTCCATCTGACGGGGACGACGAGGAAACCGAGAGCAGCAAGACCGCAGCCCTCTACGACAACCGCAGGCAGGCCGACTTCCACATCCTCCTGCTGACGCTGGGCCTCGGCATGTCGCTGATGGCCAAGTCGACCCACCTGTTCATGCTCTTCGTGTGCCTCGAGCTGGCATCGCTCTCGTCCTACGTCCTGGTCGGCTTCCACAAGGAGTCCAAGCAGGGTGGGGAAGCGGGGACGAAGTACTTCATAGTGGGCTCCGTTGCATCCGCAGTCGGAATATACGGGATGTCCCTGCTCTACCTGTGGAACGGGGACCTCAGCGTCTCCGGGCTCTCCCAGTCCTGGCAGTCCATGGATGGGCTGGACCCACTGGCAGCGGCAGGAGTCGGGATGATGCTGGTCGCATTCGGCTTCAAGGTCGGAGCCGCCCCGTTCCACCTCGCCATACCGGATGCGTACTCGGGAACCTCGTCCATGGTCGCAGGGGTTCTCGCGACCGCATCGAAGGCGATGGGCTTCGTCGCCCTGTTCAGGCTCCTCCTGACCATTGCGATGCCTGCCTCGGGAGCCGCGTTCTGGTACGGCACGCTGGCCGTCATCTCGGTCATCACGATGACTTGGGGGAACCTAGCGGCGCTCTCCAGCGACAACCCGAAGCGCATCTTCGCATACTCGAGCGTAGCCCATGCCGGATACATGCTCGCAGCGGTGGCAGCAATCGGCTCCGGCATCGCGGACCCATCTGCCCAGGAGATGCTAGTGATGGCCGTGATATTCCACCTATGCGTCCTCGTACTGTTCAAGATGGGCCCCTTCATGATACTCTCCTCCATAGAGAGGGAGGGCTCCAGCCACAGGGTTTCGGGCCTCAACGGACTCGCTAGCAGGGACCCCCTGCTCGCTGCTTCGATGTTCGTGTTCATGCTCTCGCTGGCAGGGGTCCCGCCGTTCTCCGGGTTCCTCTCCAAGCTGCTGATGATCAACGGCATAGTGTCCGTGTCCGCCGGAACCGGGGGGGCATCGACAATCCTGTCATGGGCCACGAGCGTCAGCCCAGTATTCTGGCTCGCAGTGGCAGTCGTGCTAAACAGCGCCCTCTCGATGTTCTACTACCTCAGGATGGGGATGGTGATGTTCTTCGAGCCGAACGAGGGTAGCGCAGACCCCCCATGCAGCCCAGTCGTCCGTGCCTTCATCGTGTCAATGGCACTTCTCTCACTGGCATTCGGCATCGGCCCCCCGAGCGAGTGGCTGCTGGGCATGGCACAGGACGCTGCAGCCGCCCTCCTGTCCTGATGGCAGGCTCAACTTCACATAGGTGCCCCATGACCGGGGCACGATGGCCCGTAGGGAGGAGTCGGTGGACACTGAGCTGCTAGCTCAGATGGAATCGGGCGGGGACAGGATACGCGTGCCCCTCCCGAATCGGAAGGTGAACGAGATGTTCGCGATCGCCGACAACATCCTCGGGGGGCGCAGGGTGCGATCGATCTGCGAGGACGGCGAGTCAAGGCTCGCCAGGATACCGGGCAAGATGCGTCGCCGCCAGTGGGTCAGGGAGGGCGACCTCATAGTGATACAGCCATGGGAGTTCCAGGACGAGAAGGCGAACGTCTGCATGCGCTACACCAAGACCCAGTCACTCTACCTGTCGAGGAAGGGGGTCCTCCCCGAGATAGTCGACCTCTTCGGGATGGCCACAGAGGGGCCCCGGAATGCCGAGGAAGTAGACGAACCCAAGGAATCGGAGGAGCCCGGAATCGAGGATGCAGAAGCCGAGGAGACAGAAGCAGAGGAGAAAGAGGCCCCGCCAGAGCCAGCCGTGGACGATGACGACATCGACTCATTCTTCGGGTGAGAAAATGCCCTCGGACGAGGATTGGGAGGAGCTCGACCCAGACATCATGATGAGGTCCGAGAGGAAGCACGAGTGGATCTCAGAGCCCAAGTACAAGCGGATGTTCGACGACATCGAGCACGCCCTGCAGGGAGTCATGGGCAGGGGGCCCTTCGAGTGGGTGGACAGGAGGGTCTTCGACCAGGTGTTCGACCGCTCCACCCTCCTGGCCCTGCACAAGCTGATGGAGAAGGGCGAGATAGAGACGATCGACCACCCGATAGCGAGGGGCAAGGAGGCGCACGTGTTCCGGGCGACCTCGGCGACCGGCCCCCTAGCGGTGAAGATATTCCACACCACCAACGCCGTGTTCAAGGGCCTCACGAGGTACATCGACGGCGACCCCAGGTTCTCGGGGCTATCCCGCAGGCACAGGGAGCTGGTCAACATCTGGGTCAGGAAGGAGTTCAGGAACCTGAAGAGGATGAGGAAGAGCGGGCTGCGCGTGCCTGAGCCCCTGCTCAACCAGAAGAACGTCCTTGTCATGGAGTTCGTGGGGGACGAGGAGGCCCCCAGCCCGAGACTGAAGGACATCGAGGTCGAGGACCCCGCGCAGGTCTTCGAGGAGCTGCTAGGGATAATGACGGTGATATGGCAGTCCTGCGACCTCGTGCACGCGGACTTCAGCGAGTACAACATACTCTCCAAGGACGGCGAGCTCTGGGTCATAGACGCCGGACAGGCGGTCACCACGAGGCACCCCAGCGCGAAGGAGTTCCTCGTCAGGGACGTGACGAGGCTCACCGAGTGGGCCCGCCGGAAGGGGCACGACGCCGAGGTGGCAGACAGCCTTGTCAGGGTGCTCGACGGCCCCCTGCCGGAACTCTAGCCAGACTACACGGGTTAAAGCGTGGGCTCCGGCAGCAAATCGCATGGAGCACCTCAGCAGGGTACCCAAGAACAGGATAGCCGTGCTCATCGGCAAGTCCGGCAAGACGAGGGAGATGATCGAGGAGGCCTGCGGCGGCTCGCTCACGATAGACTCCCAGTCCGGGGACGTCTCGATAGCGTGGGACGGGGAGCCCGACCCGATCAAGAGGATGAAGGTCCCCGACGTGATCTCCGCCATAGGCAGGGGCTTCTCACCGGAGCGCGCGGTCCGGCTCCTGGAGGACGACTTCTTCCTGAGGCTGTACGACATCAGGGAGTGGGTGGGCAGGCAGCCCAACCAGACCCGCAGGATGAGGAGCAGGCTGATCGGTACCAACGGCAGGATAAGGGCGCTCATCGAGGAGCACACCGGGTGCGAGATCTCGATCTACGGGTCCACCGTGGCGGTGATGGGGGCCGACGAGGGCCTCGCGCTCGCCGCGCCCGCGATAGAGGGGATACTGGGTGGGTCCGAGCACGGCACCGTGCTCTTCGGGCTCGAGCAGGACAGGAAGAGGCAGAGGCTCCGCTCGAAGAACCTCGAGACCTACGCGGACAGGAGCTCGAGCGCCCCGGAGTCGTTCGAGTCGATGGTCCCGGGTTTCTCCGAGGCACGAGAGAGGATGGCTGTCGACTTCGAAGAGGAGTAAATCACCGTCACGCATAAGGGAGCACGTCCATCCGTAGGGGCATGAATAACCCGCTCGACGAACCTCATCCTTACGAGAAATGGGCAATAAACGCCCTCCTCGCCGTCTTCCTCCTGGTCTTCCTAGGCCTGGGCCTCGAGTGGGCCGGGGTCCAGAACTTTCTATCGGACTCACTGAACGAGTACTTCATCGACCAGATCAGGGGGGAGTCGACCGGCGATTCCGGTTACAACGCCGTCAACACGATGACCTATGCCATCGTCCTGGGGCTGTTCGTAATCGCCCTCTCGGCATGGCTAAGGGGCCTCGGGATAGACCCAACAGACACCTCCATCCTAGCCTTGCTCCCATTCATCACATGGGCAGTTTTCGGCGAGGTCGCTGAGGACGCGGAGATGTTCGGGGCCGGACTCGCCCCGTATTTCGTGAGCCCGGGAATACACTTCCAAGCCGCCTTCTGGGTCGTGGTAGCGGGTGCAGCTGGAATCTCACTCGACCGTGCAGAGAGGGAGGGGGTATCCCAGGAGAACGACCTCGAGACCCTGGCTTCAGGACTGATACTGATACAGTTCGTCGTTTACGCATCCTCTATCTCCGGGAAGGTCGGGGACCTGAGCCTATGGCCAATGCTCCTTGCCGTGGTGGCCGCGATAGCGTTCGTAATGCGATCCGGGGAGCTATCCGGGCTTTTCTCCAACGTCCAGCGGATGGTTTACCTCACCGGTGTCGGCGGCTCCCTGATCTTCTTCGGTGCCCTGGCCTCGTTCACCATCGACTCCCCTCCTGCGAGCGATCGGATCTGGCCACTCGTGGTCGTGATCGGGGTGCCTGCCGCTATCAGCTACTGGATGTACTCCAATGGCAGGAGCGCCGTGGCCGAACTCTCCGAGCAGGGCCTCGTGGCAGGGATCCTCCCACACGGGATGACCGACGACCAATACAGGAAATCGTCTGTCGAGGAGATACCGGAGAAGGGCATCATCGAGCCAATTAGGTCACGAGCGATAATGGCCCAGCCAGTCGTATTCCTCGCTGTCGCGGGTCAGATATTGGATGGCTTGGCCACATGGATAGGGATCGATGGGTTCCCGGGCCTGGGGGAGAAGCACGTGGCCTCCCAGGGCGTGATAGATGCCGGACTCTGGGTCAACGAGAAGCTCGGCATCGATCATGGGATGCTCGACGAGGGCGTCTGGCTGTTCGCCCTGGTAAAGTTCGTACTCGCCGGGCTGATCTACTACGTGTTCTACAGCCTCAACTTCGAGAGCAGGGAGCAGCACCTCAGGCTCCTCATCGGCCTCGCCATGCTGGTAGTGGGCATGGCTCCAGGGCTGCGGGACGTCGGCAGGCTCACCCTTGGCGTCTAATTCGTGAAATCACGACTCCCCGCCCATTCAATTGAAGACTCCCCTGCACTCTGGCAGAGCGAGCGACATGGAGAGGTTGCCTAACGGGGTCGATTCGAGCGGGCAGGACTTCGCTCAGCGTAGCCAGAGGAACTCGGACCTCGCCGAGGCGCTCAAGTCCAAATTGGCCGAGGTCAGGAGGTCCGGCGACGAACCCCACTTCCAGAGGCACAGGGACCGTGGAAAGAGCCTCCCGAGGGAGAGGATAGCAGAGGTCTGCGACCCAGGGTCCCCCTTCCTCGAGACATCCGCACTTGCAGCCGACGGGCTCTACGACGGCAGGGCGCGGTCAGCCGGGATAGTCACGGGGATCGGTCTCGTCCACGGAAAGGAGTGCATGTTCGTGGCCAACGACGCCACGGTCAAGGGGGGCTCGTACTACCCCATGACCGTCAAGAAGCACATCAGGGCCCAGGAGATCGCCGAGGAGAACAACCTCCCATGCATCTACCTGGTCGACTCCGGTGGAGCCTTCCTCCCGATGCAGGACGAGGTATTCCCCGACAAGCTCCACTTCGGCAGGATATTCAGGAACCAGGCCATCCTCTCCAGCAAGGGGATACCCCAAGTGGCCGCGGTTCTGGGCTCGTGCACCGCTGGAGGTGCATACATACCCGCAATGTCAGACGAATCGATCATCGTGAAGGGCAACGGGACGATTTTCCTCGCAGGCCCTCCTCTCGTGAAGGCCGCCACCGGGGAGGAGGTCTCCTCGCAGGACCTCGGCGGCGCCGAGGTGCACACGGCGAAGTCCGGTGTCGCGGACCACTACGCGGAGGACGAGGAAGATGCCCTCAGGATGGTCCGGAACATAGTCGAGAACCTCAACGTCCCCCCCAAGCACAGGCTGGACTCCAAGCCATCCGAGCCCCCGGCATACGACGTCGAGGACCTGATGGGGATAATCCCGGGCGACAACAGGACGCCATACGACGTCAGGGACGTCATCTCCAGGATAGTCGATGGATCGAAGTTCCACGAGTTCAAGCGCAGGTACGGGAATACCCTCGTGTGCGGCTTCGCCCGGATCCACGGCTACCCGGTAGGCATCGTCGCGAACAACGGCATCCTGTTCTCCGAGTCATCCCTGAAGGGGGCCCACTTCGTAGAGCTCTGCGGCCAGAGGGGGGTGCCGCTGGTGTTCCTGCAGAACATCACCGGGTTCATGGTCGGCCGAGAGGCCGAGTCAGGCGGGATTGCCAAGGACGGGGCCAAGCTGGTCACCGCCGTGTCCTGCGTTCCGGTGCCCAAGTTCACCGTGATAATCGGGGGCTCGCACGGGGCCGGGAACTACGGGATGTGCGGCAGGGCCTACGACCCCCGCTTCCTCTTCATGTGGCCCAATGCCAGGATAAGCGTGATGGGCGGCGAGCAGGCGGCAAGCGTCCTGTCAACGGTGGGCAACGAGGACCCGGACGTGATCCGTGCCAAGTACGAGCGCGAGAGCAGCCCGTACTACTCCACAGGGAGGCTCTGGGACGATGGCGTGATCGACCCCCGGGACACCAGGGACGTTCTGGGGCTATCTATTTCCGCCAGCCTCAACGCCCCCATGCCAGAGACTCGCTACGGCGTATTCAGGATGTGAGACGTTGACCCAAGAACCGATCCCCGAAACCGAGCTTTGCAGGCTGGAACTGGATGGTGCGGTAGCAAACCTGACGCTCGACAGGACTGACGTATTCAACGCGCTCAACGCGCAGATCATCTCAGAGATCGCGGAGGTCCTGGAATGGACAGCGGCGAGATCGGTCGGGAAAACCGGGGAGCTCACCTCCAGCGACGGTTCACCCAACCTACGTGCCCTCGTCATCAGGTCAGAGGGCAAGCACTTCTGCGCTGGGGCCGACATCAACATGATGCGCGACGGAGGGGGGAAGACCCCAGAGGAGAACCGGGAGGACTCCGAGAGTCTAGACAGGCTGTTCCACGGGCTCTGGTCCCACCCATGCTTCACTATCGCCTGCGTCCAAGGGGTCGCGCTCGGAGGGGGGGCCGGACTCGTCGCTTGCTCGGACCACGTCATAGCCGAGCCCAAGACGAGGATCGCACTATCAGAGGCCAAACTGGGGATCTCTGCAGCTGTCATCGGTCCCTACGTCTACCGACGCCTCGGTAGCGCTGGATTCCGGAGGCTGGCCATGCTCGCGTCCAGGATAGGGTCCGAAGAGGCACTCAGGATCGGATTCGTCGACGAGGTCGTCGAAAGTGCGGAGGATATGGATGCCTCGGCATCCAGGGTCGTCTCCGAGGTGATGACCTCAGGTCCGATAGCAGTGACGTCGGCCAAGCGCATGGTGGCCGAGCTGGACCTCTGGGAGGGGGACGACGAGTCCCTCAGGTCATGGACGCTGGACCTAACCAGCAAGATGCGCGGCTCTCCCGAGGGACAGGAGGGCCTCTCGGCATTCCTCGACGGCAGGAAGCCGGCCTGGTCCCGAGAGGACCGGGAAGGCTGAACATGTCGCTCGATTGGATGTCCGATGCGCCCACCCCCTTCTCCAAGGTCCTGGTCGCCAACCGTGGCGAGATAGCCGTAAGGGTACTCCAGGCTGCCAAGGAGGCCGGCCTCTCTTGCGTGGCGGTATTCTCCGAGTCGGACTCCGCGTCCCTGCACGTCGAGATCGCCGACGAAGCCGTCCTCCTGGAGGGGGACACCCTCGAGATGACATACCTCAATGGGGGATCGATAATCGAGGCGGCAAGGTCAACGGGAGCCGACGCAATTCACCCCGGATACGGTTTCCTGTCGGAGAGGTCGGACTTCGCGAGCGCGGTCGAGGCGGCAGGGATCAGGTGGATCGGCCCCTCGGCTCACGCCATAGAGACGATGGGCGACAAGATCTCCGCCCGCACCCTGATGATAGAGTCCGGAGTCCCCGTAATACCTGGGGAGCAGATCCCCGTCGCAGAGGGAGCGGACCACCTCGGGGCCCTGGCCAGCGCAGCCGCGAAGGTCGGCTACCCCCTGCTGATCAAGGCGAGTGCCGGTGGCGGCGGCAAGGGGATGAGGTCGGTCTCCGTCCCGAAGAACCTCAGGAGCGAGTTCGAGGCGGCGGCCAGGGAGGCATCGGCTGCCTTCGGGGACGGGACGGTGTACATCGAGAGGCTGCTGAAGAGGGCCAGGCACGTTGAGATCCAGGTGCTATGCGACTCCCAAGGGGGCGCGATACACCTCAACGAGAGGGACTGCTCCCTGCAGCGCAGGTACCAGAAGGTGATCGAGGAGGCCCCATCGCCGGCGGTCGACCCGGGCATCAGGGACGCAATGGGCAACGCGGCAGTGACTGCAGCCCGCTCCGTCGGGTACGTGGGAGCCGGGACGGTGGAGTTCCTGCTAGCCAGCAACGGCGAGTTCTTCTTCCTGGAGATGAACACCAGGATACAGGTGGAGCACCCGGTAACGGAGATGACCACCGGAATCGACCTAGTCCAGAAGCAGTTCGAGGTAGCAGCAGGGCTCCCCCTCGGCATTTCGCAACAGGAGGTCTCCCAGAACGGCCACTCGATCGAGGCCAGGGTCTACGCCGAGGACCCCAGCCGTGGATTCCTGCCATCGATAGGGGAGCTCGCCGTATGGAGGCCCCCATCGGGACCGGGGATCCGGGTGGACTCCGGTGTGCGCGAGGGGGACTCGGTCACAATCGAGTTCGACCCGATGCTCGCCAAGCTGATAGTCCACGCACCCGACAGGAAGTCGGCCATCAGGAGGCTGGACAACGCCCTCTCTTCATTCGTGGTCCTAGGCGTCAGGACGAACATCGACTTCCTGAGGAACTCGCTTTCCCACGAGGCATTCCAGGGGGGCAGCATAGACACGGACTTCCTAGACTCCACGGATCCAGCCGAGCTAAGCGGCCCCGAACCAGACCACAACACGCTCGTGGCCGTGGCAGCAGCCGCCCAGAGGCTCGGCATCGACAGGCAGCAGACCGCAGGCACGGAGGTCTTGGACGACCACACCGGCCACCAGGGGGACCCGTTCAGGACCCTCGGGAGGACATTCCCCTGAGGTGATGCCATGGAGTGGAGCGTTCCCGACCAGAGTGAGAGGTACAAGGCCTCGTTGCAGGAGAGCGAGGGCTCGGTCTCCATCGCCTCGCTGGCGAGGGACGGCACGCAGGTCCACATCCCCGAGACGTCCGTCGAGGCGGAGGGCAAGCCGGGCAGGGTGACCGTCAGGGTAGGCGACCAGGTCAAGCTGGCACACGTGACCAGGACCGGTGACACGTGGTGGATCCACATGGACGGCAGGGCCCACGAGGTCCTCTTCCACGAGCAGGGAAGCAAGGCATCCGCCAACGAGGGCAGCCTGAAGGCCCCGATGCCGGGGACCGTGCTCCAAGTCATGGCCAAGGAGGGCCAGAGGGTCCGCGAGGGGCAGCACCTGATGACCCTGGAGGCGATGAAGATGGAGCACAAGATCCTGGCCCCCAAGCCGGGTGAGATAACCAAGGTCCACTTCTCGGAGGGCGATAGGGTGGACATGGGGTCATCACTGGTGGAGATAGGGGATTAGCCGATTCCGTAGGCAGGTTAATGCCGGAAACAATCGTGATCAGACTGCTTAGAAATGCCCGAGGAGACTGAGAACTGGTGGGAGACCGCCCCAGAAGAGAGCGACCCCGACGCCCCGGCCCCCATCGCGATTAGGGGCTATCAGGCAGTGGACGGCAAATTGGTGCAGAAGCCGGAGGGCGAGGGGAGCGGATCGCCAGGCGGGGACCCCAATGAGTGGTCCGCTTACTCCAAGCAGAAGGCAGCGGCGACTGGGATATTCCTCTTCACATTCATCGTGGGCGACTGGTGGTGGGATGGTTCGAATGGGTTCGGGGCGCTATTTCAGCTGCCCACTGCAATCTCTCAATGGCCCCAATATTACTCATGGGCGAGGGATTGGCATCCCATTCCAGGAATTCTAGTACTTTCTTGGATGCTATGGGACATCACGCCCGTAGCCTTCCTCTTCATGTTCATCTTCGGAAGCAACATCATCTACGCAGCCGATCTGGGTGATATGAAGGAGGACTCTTCGGAGACCAGGAGGATCGGGAAGAAAGCCCACAGGAACCTGAAGTATTTCGTGTCCGCATTGATTCTGATTGACTTCCTTGCCTTCAGCACCGAGGGTTTCCCCATACTGGAATACCCGTTCATGTTCTTCGAAATCCGCCCGGGGATCCATTGGATGCTCATAGCATTCGGCGCCTCATTCGGATTGAATCCCGACTACGAAAGGCTAGCCAATGTCAAGAACGGTTCGTCTCCAAAGTGACTCTGCCGCCCATGTATGGCCTAAGCACCTCTGGGATCGTCACCCCACCGTCCTCAAGTTGGCACTGCTCCATGATGGCCACCAGGGTCCTGCTAGTGGCGATGGCCGTCGAATTCAGGGTGTGTACCGCTGAGTTGCCCTCGGAGGTCCTGTAGCGCATCCTGAGGCGGTTCGCCTGGTAGTCCGTGCAATTGGAGCAGGACACGACCTCCTTGTAGGCGGCCGCTCCGGGGAGCCAGGCCTCCAAGTCGTACTTCCTAGCCGCCACCGTGCCCATGTCGCCAGTGCAGATGTTGACCACCCTGTAGTGCAGGTCCAGGCTGTCCCAGAGGTCAACTGCGTTCTGCAGCAGGTCCTCGTGATGGCCCCAAGACTCATCCGGGTCGCAGATCACGATCTGCTCGACCTTGGTGAACTGATGCACCCGCCAGATCCCCCTGTCAGAGAGGCCATGCGCACCCACCTCCCTCCTGAAGCAGGGGGAGACTCCGACCATCTTGATCGGCAGCTCAGAAGGCTCGATGACCTCATCCATCCTCATTGCCGTTAGCGGGTGCTCGCTAGTAGCTATCAGGTAGTAGTTGTCAGGCTCTATGCCGTACATCACCGTCTCGAAGTCGCTCAGGTCGGTTACTCCCTCGTAGGCCTCCCTGTTCATCATCAGAGGGGGCTGGACTAGGGTGTAGCCGCGCTCCATCAGGAAGTCTGCTCCGTACTGCTGCAGGGCCATCTCCATTCGAGCAAGGTCCCCCTGCATGAAGTAGAACCGACTCCCAGCGACCTTCGCTGCCCTCGCTTGGTCTACCCATCCGTTCATCTCGATGAGGTCGTTGTGGGTCCTGGGCTCGAAGCCCAGTTCGCGCTTCTCCCCGTGCAGGCTGTGAAGAGTGTTCTTCTGATCGTCCTCGCCTACAGGGACCTCCTCATGTAGGATGTTCGGGATGCTCATCCTGAGTGAGTCCCTCTTCTCTAGGCACTCCTCTGAGTGAGAGGTGAGGGAATCTATCTGGGCACCGATATCAGCCACCTCTTCCATGATGGCCTTGGAAGCCGCTTCATCGCCAGACTTCTTTGCCTCGGCAATCCCCCTGGCCGCCTCGTTCCTCTTCCTGCGGAGCTGGTCCACTTCGTACTGCGATTTCCTCCACTCCTCGTCGAGCCTGATCACCTCGTCAATGGGCCCATGGGGAATCCCCCTCCTGTCGTGATCAGCCCTGATGACGTCCGCGTTCTCCCTGAACATCGTCATGTCGAGCATCGTAATCGGCCTTTTGGCCCGGCCTCCGCCCTTCAAATCATTGGGGGCGAATCAGAGGAACGTGATGTCCTGCCAGAGTTTGCCGAATCCTAGGGCGATGGTTCCTGAGATCAGGTATCCGAGTATGCTCCCGCCATTCAGGAGCGGGAGTCCTGCTTGGGGCTTCCCTCTGGCGACTTGGGTCATTAGGGCCGCATATCCCACCAATCCGCCTACCAGGGTGCCCATTCCAACGATCATGGGGCCAAGGGTAATCGGAATGGAATCGCCTCCCCAGAAGTCGAATACGACTGGCCCCGTTTCGGGTAGGAACGTGATCGATGAGATGACCAGCATCCCTGGGAAGATGACATCCCCCAGGCCCATGAAAAGAGCATCCCTTCCCTTTGCCTTCTTCGGAGGCATCGAATCCCCAGGGGGGACTGCCGGTTCGGCATCCGACTTCTTCATCACGTCTCCATCCTGCTCTAGGAATGTGTAGTCGGTACTCTTCGGTGCGACTAGAAGCACGGGGAGCTTCAGATCGATCATGGTGTCGGCCAATTCCAGCATGTGCTTGCTCCCATTCACAGCCCAATGGTCGTAAATCGCCGCTAGTACCATGAACAGGATGATCAGAACCGGAACGAAGGCTATCCCAAGCATCACGATCACTCCCGAGCCAACTAGCAATCCGACCGTGTTAACCACGTACCACTCTGGGAATCGATGTAGCGTGTACATCATCCCCCCAGTCATGCCGAGAAGAATTACCAGCCCGGCATTCCCGTTTTGCAATCCCATCAACCAGAAGACAATCGAGAGAATTGGTTGGAGGGCCATCAAGAGGCTGTAACCAAGGGCGAAGAAAACAACCCCCTTGATCAACACCTCTAGGCCCTTCCTTGCAAGCCATATTATGCCAATAGTGAACAGGAAGATCATCACCAATTCAAACAGGATGTTTCCAGCCTCGGTCGTCCCTTCCTCCCCGAATGCCCTGTAGATCTCGAAGTTGTAGAACGGCTGGATGAATACGCCCAGCAGTATGGAGAAGGTGAACATCCCAGCCATGCCAGCCATGGAGGCCCATTGATCGCGAATGGCCGCCATCAAATCATCGAACTCCGAATCCGCCATGGCTCCACGACCTTCAAGGCACATTTCACCTTGACCCAGCCATGCACACGGGTGAGGGGGATGACATCAGGGGGTGGCTGGACGGGAGAATCGGAGCCGGAGTCAGGCTGGGGCTGTCCACTTGCTCGGAAATGCTGGACCGGTTAGGAAACCCCCAATCCGACTTCCCGAGCGTGCATGTGGCCGGGACCAATGGGAAGGGGTCCCTCTGCGCTCACCTCTCAGCCCTCGGCTCCAGGAACGGGGAGCTGGTCGGCCTGTTCACGTCACCCCATCTTGCCATGGTGGAGGAGAGGGCTAGGATAGACGGACGACCGATATCGGAGGAGTCGTTCGATCGTTTCCTCGAGGAGGTAAGGGAGGCCAGCTCCATCGAACCTGCCATCCAACCGACATACTTCGAGACCACCTTCCTCGCCTCGATGCTGGCATTCTCCAGATCGGGGGTCGACAGGGCGATCATCGAGACCGGCCTAGGGGGGAGGTTGGACTCCACCAGGCTGGTAGATGCAGACATCTGTGCCATCACGACCATCTCGATGGATCATGCTGAGATTCTAGGCGACTCTCTGACGAAGATAGCCACCGAGAAGGCTGGTATACACAGACCGGGCGTCCCTATGATCTGCCTTCACCACGATGACGAGGAGGTGAGGCTGGCCATCGAGGGAATAGCGGGGGAAGACGCCATCTGGTTCTCCCCCGAGAGCCAGGACGCGCAGGAGGTTGCGAAACAGATGGCCCTCGAGATAGGTAGCAGGATTGGATGGGGGGGAATGGCTGTCGATGTCACGTGGCACGGCAGGACCTTCTCTCCCATGTCATGGTCCGGGACTAACTTCCACCTCAGCGCAGCCCACAACCCAGAGAGCATCTCCCACGACCTAAGTCGAATCGAAGGCTCAGAACACGTCCTCTTGGTGGGGATGACGCAGAAGGAGGGCCTCTCAGAATCGACCTCCCTTTTCTCGAATTCCGATGGGCGCATCCGGACGATAGTGACCGAGGTCAATGGTGGGAGGAGGCCAACCGTGCCGATAGCCGACATGGCCGATGCCATTCACGAGGCCTCGGGGGAGGATCCGCTACTGGTCCCAGAGCCCCCAGATGCGATGGACGTCGCCTCTGAGATAGCCCGTGAGCAGGGATGCTCGGTTTTCGTTTCCGGAAGCGTGTACCTAGTCGGGCATATCATCAAGGAGCACTCCTCGAGGGAGGGGACGGATATACGGGACTTGCTCGTGGCACACCCCCCTCGCGACTGAACCGAAGAATGATTACCCAACCGCCCAGCACAGCGCTCGTGAGCGATAAGTGGGATGCGCGTTTCATCGAACTAGCGAAGCACATCTCAGGCTGGAGCAAGGATCCCTCGACAAAGGTCGGTTGCGTGGTTATCGGAGAGGACCGAGAGATCAGGTCCACAGGTTTCAACGGGTTTCCACGGGGGATAGCAGACGACTCGAGGCTTGCTGAAAGGGAGCAGAAGTACCCGTTGATATGCCATGCGGAGGAGAATGCGATAATGCACGCAGCCAGGATCGGGGTTTCCCTGAAGGGATGCATCGCGTATGTGACTTGGCCCCCATGCACCGGATGCTCACGTTCCCTCATCCAAGCCGGTATCATCGAGGTGGTTTATCCGGAAGACATTGAGATTCCCGAGCGCTGGGAGAAGGACTTCGAGATGTCAGTAGCCCTGATGGAAGAGGCA
>Ga0315315_10001526_pt1 | contig 21285 bp, 20 predicted proteins | sample M140m3416metaG_FD_203699 | JGI IMG/M metagenome (GOLD analysis project Ga0315315, IMG submission 203699) | Ammonia-oxidizing marine archaeal communities from Monterey Bay, California, United States - M1 40m 3416 | ecosystem: Environmental > Aquatic > Marine > Intertidal zone | place: USA...
ATGAAAATATTAAAAAAATATACAATAAAATTAATAATCCAAAAATTTTATTTCCATATTTAGAAAATATTGTTGGTTGTATTTTCTTGATTTCCTTAAGATCTATATAATTTGATTGACCAAATTTAATCTTTTGTTCAATATTGCCCATAGGATTTATTATAGCTGTAATTCCATTATTAGAAGATCTAACTATGTATTTACCACTTTCAATTGCCCTAAAGATAGAGTGAGTAAAATGTTGTTTTGGACCAATTGATTGACCAAACCAACCATCTTCTGAAATATTTATTATTAAATCAAAATCTGAATTGTTAAACAATTTACCAGAATAAATTATCTCATAACAAATTAAAGGTAATATTTTTAATAAAAAATTTTTTTGATCAATTTTTATAATTTCCCTTCTGTCTCCACTCGAAAAAGATTGATAATTATTTGTTAAAGACCTTAAGCCAATTCCTCTTAATAAATCCTCAAAGGGTAAAAATTCACCAAATGGAACTAATTTAATTTTATTGTAAGAATTTAAAATATTTAATTGATGGTCGAAGACAGAAAAAGAATTATAGAATTTTTTTGATCCATTGCTCTCAATTTGACTATTAATACCAATGATTAATAAATGATTTTCTGTAAATTTCTTTTTAAATAACCATGTATATTCTGCCAATTCTTTCTGCAAAACATTTGGAATTATGCCCTCTGGCCATATAAAAATGGTTTTTTCATTCGCAATGGGGTTACTAATCTTAATTAATTCTTGAATAATTTTAACAGTATTTACATCTTTATAAAATCTCTCAATACCAATATTTGAACCAATGACTCTTAGTTTGTAATCATAATTTTGTTTTACTATTTTTTCAAATTTTTCTTTGTTTGAAGCTCCATAAATATAAAAAATTATAACGAGGAAAAAAAAGGTAAGAAAAACACCTAGGTGTTTTTTTTTATCTTTAAATACAAATAATGCTGGACAAGTGAATAAACTTACACAAAACAAATTGAATCCATATGTTCCAATGATGGATGTTATATTTAATAACTCTAATTGACTTGAAAAACTATAAGCAATTAAATTCCAAGGAAAACCAGTTAAAATCAAACCTCTAACAAATTCTAAAATTCCAAAAATTAAAGAAAAGGTAAAAAATGAACTTATGGTTTTTTTTGGTTTAAGTAATAAAAAAAAATAAGAAATTAAACCATAAAATATTGCTAAAAAAGCTGGAATTAAAATTATAGTCAATGGAATTAAAAATTCAAAATTGTGATCAAATTTTAATGAAATTGATATCCAATATAAATTAGTCAAAAAATACCCAAAACCAAATGACCAACCATAAATAAAAAAGAGTTTTTTATTTTTGTGTCGATTTAATTTTTTAATTAAAAAAATAAAAAATAAGCTAAATGTAAAAAAATTAATCATCAAATAATTGAATGGAGGTAAACTCAAAGACGTAATTGCCCCCAAAATAATTAAAAATATTAATTCAATATAAAATTTTTTATTCAATATAGTTTAATTTTGAGATTACTGATTTATAGATCAACTTTTCCTCATTCAACATTTTCTTATAATCCTTATTTTTTTTATGATCAAAATTTAAAAGATGAAGAAAACCATGAATAAAAATTTTAATTAATTTATCCCTAAAAACTATAAATTTTTGTGATTTAGGTTTATCAATGAAATTGTAACTTATTATAATGTCTCCAATGTAGGTATTTTTTGAAAACTTAATTTTTTTGTTAAATGGAAAAGACAAAATATCTGTAGGTTTATTTTTTTTTCTAAATGCTCTGTTTAGTTTCTTTATATTTCTATTATTTGAAAGTAATACTGTAAAACTAATTTTTTTATTTATAAATCGATATTTTTTAGGAAAGTATTTACAAATCTTATTTAAAAATAATTCTTTTTTTTTAAGCCGCTTAGACCAAGCCTTCTCATTAGAGAAGACATTAACATTAATCATTTTTTGAATAAGCTTTAACTATTTTTGATACTAATGGATGACGAACAACATCAGAATGATCAAAATCAACAACTGCTATTTCTTTCAAATGTCCCAACAGTTCTTTAGATCTTACTAAACCTGACATATTTTTATTAGGTAGGTCAATTTGAGTTGGATCACCATTTACAACAATTTTTGAATTTTCCCCAATTCGAGTCAAAAACATCTTAATTTGTGTATCAGTTGCGTTTTGAGCCTCATCTAAAATAGCGAATGAATTTTTTAATGTTCTACCTCTCATAAAAGCTAAGGGTGCAATTTCAATATCACCAATTTCTATCATTCTTTGAATTTTTTCAAAATCAAATAGATCATAAAGAGAATCGTATAAAGGCCTTAAATAAGGATCAACTTTTTCTTTCATATCTCCTGGTAAAAAACCCAAACGCTCACCAGCTTCAACGGCTGGTCTTGATAAGATTATCCGTTCAATTTTTTTTTCAAGTAACATAGTAAGACCTACAGCTACCGCAAGAAAAGTTTTTCCTGTTCCCGCAGGACCTGCAGATATAATAATATCACTTTGTCGTAAAGCCCTTACATATCCTTTTTGTTTTTCGGATCTTGGTATAATGGATTTTTTTGGAGTCTTAATTATATCAGTCACATTATTGTTTTTTACTTTTTCATTAATCATAAAATTATCAACTGAAGAAATTATATCTTTATTCTCTATACTTCCATTATTAATAAATTGATTTGCTAAAAATTTTATTGCATTTTTAACTATCTCGTTATTTTCATTATTAGACTTAATCAATATTGAATTGCCTCTTGAATATAAATTTGATTGTGTGATCCTCTCTAGCTCTTTTAAATTTTTATTAAACTCACCCACAACCCCCATCAGTAAATCATTGTCATGAAAAATTACACTCACTGAATTATTGTCTGAATAAACAAATTTTAACGATGAACTAATATTTTTTTTTATTGAGCCACTCAATTATTATGCTACCTTTTGATTTGAATTATTTATTTTTTCTCCAAATAAAGTACTTCTATTACTTTGTTTAATTTTAACTTCCAAAACTTTACCAATATCACTTTTATTACCATCAATAATTACAGATGTCATATATTCTGAACGACCAAAAACCTGAGCTTTATCCTCGGTTAAATTCTCAACCAAAACATTTAAGCTCTTATTAATCAGTAATTTATTCATTCTAACTTGATTTTCAAATAATAAATTTTGGACTTTTTCTAATCTCTCTATCGTAATTTTTTTATCAATTAACTCCAAATTTGCAGCAACCGTTCCTGGTCTTGAACTAAAAATAAATGAATATGAATTTATAAAATTAATTCTTTTAATAAAATTTATAGTATCATTAAAATCTTTTGTGCTTTCACCAGGGTAGCCAATAATAAAATCACTAGAAAACTCTATTTTAGAATTTATTTCTTTAAGTTCATAAAATACCCTTAAATAATCATCAATTGTATGCTGTCTATTCATTAATTTTAAAATTCTATTAGAACCACTTTGTACTGGTAAGTGAATTAAGGGCATCAATTTTTTTGAATGTTTATAAACCTCAACTAGATCCTCTGTCATATCTTTTGGGTGAGATGTTGTATACCTAACTCTTTCTATTTCAGGAAGTTTTTCGATTTCCAAAATTAAATCTGAAAGTTTATAATTTTTATAATTGTATGCATTAACATTTTGACCTAAGAGAATTATTTCCTTGATACCATTATCAGCTAAATATTTAGCCTCATCTAAAATCTGATTAAAAGGTCTTGAATACTCTGGGCCCCTTGTATAAGGGACTACACAGAAATGACAAAACTTATCACAACCTTCTTGAATAGTTAAAAAAGATGAAACCTTTCCAAAATCATTTTTGATTTTACTTAAATATTTAAATTTAGAATTTGGATTAAAATCTGTTAGTTCAATTTTTCTTTTTTTTTCAATATGGTTTATGATTGAGTCATTAATTTTATGATAGGACTGCGGTCCTATTATTAAATCTATATAAGGTTCTCTTTTAAGCATTTCTCGATTTTCTGCCTGAGCTACACATCCTGTGATTATTACTATTGGTTTTTTTTTTGATCTGAAGATTTTTTTTACTCTTCCTATTTCATGATAAACTTTCTCTTTTGCCTTATCTCGAATATGGCACGTATTTATAAGATAACAATTAGCTTCATCATAATTTTCTGTTTTTTGGTATCCGATTTTTTTAACAATATCAAAAATTCTATTTGAGTCATATTCATTCATTTGACATCCAAATGTTTTGATAAATATTTTCTGATTCATATTACTGAGATTTTTTTTTAATCCCATAAAGTTCTAGTTTATGATCCACTAATGAGTAACCATATTTTTCTGCAACTTTCTTTTGAAGTTTCTCAATCTCTTCATCTACAAATTCAATTATTTCACCTGACTTAACATCAATTAAATGATCATGATGCCCCTCATTAAGCTCCTCATACCTAGCTTTGCCACCTTTAAATTCATGTTTAGTTAGTATCCCAGACTCCTCAAAAAGTTTCACTGTTCTATAAACAGTTGCAATACTTATTTTTGGATCTATTTTTGATACTCTATTATATAGTTCATCGACATTAGGATGATCCGATGCCTCAGACATTACCTTAGCAATAATTCTTCTTTGATCGGTGAGTTTAACACCTTTAGATAAACATTTTTGTTCTATAGTATCTGTCATAATCAATTTTAACTTATATAAATAGGATTAATCAAATTTTTTTTAATTTTAAATTTATCGCATAGAATGGGAATTTTTTCATATTCTATTTTTTCAATACCATTAAAATCTTGAAAACTATAACAATAATAATCAATATTTTTTACAAGATGTATTGCTTTAATTGTAGATAAAGAGTTTCTGATTCCTGCAAAACTCCCTGGTCCTCTGTTTACATATATTCTTGATATATCTGTTATTTTTATATTTTTGGAAAACAAGAATTCATCTATCAAAATCATCATTTTTTCAAAATTAACTTTTGTATTTTCATGTGTTATATAATGATTAATATCCTTATTAATGATCATTAAAAAAATTTTATCTTTTGCGGCATCTATTATCAGTTTGATCATGATTCAATTATTATTTTTAGTTAATTCTAATTCAGAAGAAAATAATAGCAAATATTTTTCTGATGATAAGGGTATTTTATCTTTGATGTACCATCGATTTAATGAAAATAAGTATCCTTCTACAAATATTAAAATGAATATTTTTCATGATCAAATGAAAATTATTAAAAATTTTAAATATGAGTTTTATGATCCAAAGCTTTTTATTGAAGAGTTTGAAAAACCAAAAGATAGTAAAAAAATTTTAATTACAATTGATGATGGATTTAAATCATTTTATAATGAAGCATGGCCCTACTTAAAAAAAGAGAAAATTCCTTTTATACTCTTTATATCAACTGAACCTGTGGGGAAAAATGGATATATGAATTGGGATGAAATTAAAGAGATTGATGAATCTGAATTTGGATATATTGGCCATCATTCTCACACACATGAATATTTAATTGATATGAGCAAAGAAGAGTTCATCAATGACATTAAAACTGCAACTAAAATTTTTAATAATAAACTGGGATACTCTCCCTCTATTTTTTCTTATCCTTTTGGAGAATATTCCCTTTATATGAAAAAATATATATCTGATAACTTTAAAGTTGCTTTTGGGCAACATTCAGGTGTAATTGATATAAATAAAGATAAATTTGAACTACCTAGATTTCCTATAAATGAGAAGTATGGGGAAATCAAAAGATTTAAATCTTTAATTAACTACAATCCCTTGGAGTATAAAATCCTCAAACCTGAAGAAAAAAAGTTACATAATAAAAATAATCCTCCAAAACTAATCATTGAATTTTTTGAAAATCAAAAAAATATACGAAATATTAATTGTTATTCTAATGATGGTGGCAATTGGAAAAAATCAAATTTGAAATTCAAATCAAATACTATGATAATTAACTTCGAAGAACCATTTATACCTAGAAGAGGAAGAATAAATTGTTCATTAAATGAAAATGGCAGATGGAGATGGTTTGGCACTCAATTTACAATAAGACCTAATTAAATTAAACTTTCAAGATCCGCACTAGAGGGAAGCAATTTGGCATCATCAAAATCTTTAAGATTATTTTGTTTGATAATTTGTTGTAAAACTTCAACATATTGATTACCTGTCTCTGCATATTCATTTAAGAACTGTGAAAGTATAATGCTATCGAGAGGCTTTCCTTGATCTCTCAACTCAGCTCTCTCTTTTCTAAATTCCTTGTATGTAGAATGAGTATTTAAATTTCTCTGATATGCTCTTACAGAAGCTTGTAATACATTAAATTTCATAACCTTATGACCTTGATTTTGATCAGCCTCTTTAGGTTTTAATCCTTCACCTGACCAAGTCCATTGGCCAAATAAAGCATTTCCTTCTTGTGCAAATCTGGATGTTCCCCAACCAGTTTCTTTAGCAGCTTGTGCCAGAGCTAACGAAACAGGAATTTCATCCATCCTAATTTTTAACACTGATAAATCTTTTGAAGGAATTCCATACTGTTTATATTTTTTATTTAACCATTTTTTCTCCAAATTTGTATTATTGCTCTTATTTATTATGCTGAAGAGCCTTTTTCTATCCAATCTTATATTGCCATTTTCTTTTAAAATAAGAGGTAAGACAATTTGAATAAAAAAATCTTTCCTTTTTTTTGTATTCTCAATCATTTTAATTTCATTTGGTAATAATGTAAGCGCGACTGGCTTAACAAGTTTTTTTTGTCTTACATCTTCAAGTGTGTAATTAGTATCTTCAAATAATTGTTTTATTGTTGCTGCATTTAGTCTTACAGTGTCAGTTTCTAAATCATTTAAGCTAAAAATATCTATTAATAAATCTTTTTCATTTAAAGCATTATTATCGCCTTCTAGATTTTTTCCACCATTTTTTAGGGTATATGCTAATACTTTTTTTGAATTATTTTGAAACTCTCTATTTTTAGTGTCAGCAAAATTAATTATTAATGGCATTGAATAAAAAAAGAAAATTATAATTATAGAACTTAAAAAAATTCTTGGAATAGAACCAATATTTCTTTGATCAAAAAATTTTATTAAGTTAATTTTTTTTAAATTTACTTTTTTATTCATAAATTAAATTGCTTGCACCTCTTTTACTTCTGCTATGTAATGACAGAGTAAATTCTGAACTCCTTGTTTTAGTGTCATCGTAGAACTAGGACAGCCCGAACAACTTCCTTGTAATTGAACTTTTACAATACCATTTTTAAACTCCTTAAACTTTATATCTCCACCATCTTTCGCAACTGCAGGTCTAATTTTTTCATCTAATATTTTTACAATTTTTTTTTCTATTTCTTTTAAATTTTCTACTGATTCAGTTAAGTTTTTTTCTATAACACATTCTTTTCCACTTAAATAAAAATCATTTATTAATGAAATAACAACATGCTTGATCTCCTCCCAAGGAGTATCATCATACTTATTTATAGATATAAAATCTTTTCCTAAAAAAATTCCCTCAATTCCATTTACTGATAATAAATTTCTAACTAATTCATTATTTGTTTCATCTTTTTTTGTTATCTCGAAAGACCCATTATTAGATACGGTTTTACCAGGTAAAAACTTTAATGAATTGGGGTTTGGTGTAATTTCAGTTTGAACAAACATATTTTATATATAATCACTATTTGCAGAATTTAAACTTGTTATTTAAAAAATTTTAAAAACCTACAATTTCATGAATTTTTTTCATCTTTTTTGACGCTATAGTATCAGCTTTTTTACAACCTTCTAAAAGTATAGTATCTAAAAAATTTTTATCATTAAGAAGTTTCTTAATTTCGATTGATATAGGAGTAATCTTATCAACCACAACTTGTGATAAATTTTCTTTAAAATTAGAAAAATTTTTTCCCGCAAATTCATTTATAGATTTTTCTAAATTTATACCCGTTAAACTTGAATATATACCAATTAAATTTTTGGCTTCTGGTCTTTCATCTAATTCCTCAACCGTTATGGGCATAGGGTGTGGATCCGTTTTGGCTTTTTTAATTTTATTGATAATTTCATCTTTTTGATCAGTCAAATTAATTCGACTTAAATCTGATAACTCAGATTTACTCATTTTTTTTGTACCATCTTTTAGACTCATAATTCTTGAAAATTTTTTTTGTATTAGAGGTTCTGGTGAAATAAAAAAATTATCAACTTTAAAATCATTATTAAATTTTTGAGCAATATCTCTACAAAGTTCTAAGTGTTGTTTTTGGTCATCACCAACAGGAACATGTGTTGCGTCATAAAGTAAAATATCTGCTGCCATTAAAACTGGATAAGAATAAAGTCCAATACTTGCTTTTTCTTTATCTTTTCCAGCTTTCTCCTTAAATTGAGTCATTCTATTCAGCCATCCCATTCTCGCAACACAACTCAATATCCAGGCAGCTTCCGAATGTGCACTAACTTGGGATTGATTAAATATAATGCTTCTTTTTGGATCAATACCACTAGCTATAAAAGTTGCAACGGTTTCACGAATGTTATTTCTTAATTCTTTGGATTCTTGAGGAACTGTAATTGCATGTAGGTCGACAACACAAAAAACACATTGATTTTCACTATCATTATTTAATTCCACAAAATTTTTAATTGCACCTAAATAATTTCCTAAATGAAGATTACCTGTAGGTTGAACACCTGAAAAAATTTTTTTTACCATATTTAATACTTTAATTGAAGATCTTTAAAATTAAAAGCTTTGATAAAAAATGAAACTAATAAATAGATAATAAGACAAAATAAAACAGATAAAATCAGATAAAATGATTTAAAGTTGAAATTATAAATCAATTTGCTCTCAAAAGTTATAATTAAATATTTGAAAAAAATACCCATTATTATTGAAGCAAAAATAATTTTTAAAAATCTTATAAAAAAAATACTATTAAATTGAAATAAGTTTCTATTTTTAAGAAAAATAAATAATACAATAGCATTAAACCAAGAAGAAATCGTTGTTGCTATAGGTATAATTATAAATCCAACACTTTTAAAATAATAAACACTTATTAAAATATTTAATATCACAGATAACAGAGAAATATAAAATGGAGTTTTTGTATCATTGTTCGCAAAGAAAAAAGTTGAAAATACCTTGATTAAAGCGAAGGCAGGTAAACCAAAACCAAAATAATAGAGTGCTTTTGCAGAATTAGATACAGCAACTTCATTAAAAGAACCATATCCAAAAAGTGCTGAAATGATTTCCTCTGATCCAATCAAAAGTGCAACGGATGCTGGTATACTTAAAAACATACTTAACTCCAACGCCTTATTTTGAATCTTTAAAATTTTATTTTTTTTTTTTAAATAAATGTGTTTTGAAAGTTGAGGTAAAATAACTACACCAATTGCTATTCCAGCAATTGCTAAATTAATTTGGTAAATTCTATCAGCATAATACAAATAAGATACAGCACTTGCTTGAAAAGAAGCAATAATTGTTCCAATAAGTATATTTATTTGAGTTACACCTGATGAAAAAATACTTGGTAAAAGTTTTTTAAAAAAGTTTTTTACCTTATTATTAAACTTAAAATCAAAATTTAAACTTACGTCAAAAAATTTAGTAGTAAATTTATATAAAAAAATTAATTGAAGAAGACCAGCTATAGACACTCCATAGGATAGATAATAAATAAGCTCATCATTTAAATATTTTCCAAAACACAATATACCTATCAAAATTAAATTTAGAATTATTGGTGCAGCAGAAGCGACCGCAAATTTATTATGAGAATTTAGTATTGCTCCAAAAAAAGATGATAAACTAACCAACATTAAAAATGGAAAAGTTATTCTTGTTAGATTAATAGCAAGTTCAATTTTTTTGGTATCTTCAACAAATCCTGGTGCAATAAAACTAACAAAGGTAGGCATAAAAATTTCAGCTAGTATCACTAAAAATAAAAGTCCTAAAAATAATAAATTGAAAATTTCATTAGCAAAGTTTTTTGACCTAGTTTTACTTTTTATTAATTCTGAGGAATAACTCGGAACAAAAGCAGCATTAAAAGTTCCCTCTGCAAATAATCTTCTAAAAGTATTTGGTATTCTAAATGCTACAAAAAATGCATCTGCGAAAATACTTGTTCCAAGAAATATAGCAATTAGAACATCTCTTAAATAACCAAGTAATCTGCTGATTATAGTATAAAATCCAAAAGTCCCTGTTGACTTAACTAAATTCATAAATCATATTAGTCTTAATTTTACCCCATTTGTACACCTAATTAACATAAATGAAAAAAACAAAAATTGATCATTACACCGACAAAGAAGCTTTAGATTTTCATAGTTATAAAAAACCTGGGAAGATTGAAATTTCATCTTCCAAGAATATGACTACAAAGAGAGACCTTGCTTTAGCCTACTCACCTGGTGTTGCTGCACCAGTAAGAGCAATTAGTGAAAATCCTGAAGCTGTTTTTGATTATACAAGTAAAGGTAATCTTGTGGCTGTTATAAGTAATGGTTCAGCAATTCTAGGAATGGGAAATTTAGGTGCTCTAGCCTCAAAACCAGTAATGGAGGGAAAAGCTGTTTTATTTAAGAGGTTTGCTGACATTGACTCTATAGATCTCGAAATAGATTCAAATGATCCAAATGAGATAATTAATAGTATTAAAAATTTTGCGCCAAGTTTTGGTGGAATTAACCTAGAAGATATCGCAGCCCCTGATTGTTTTATAATTGAACAAAAGTTGAAAGAGATTTTAGATATACCCGTCTTTCATGATGATCAACATGGAACAGCAATAATTACAACTGCAGCATTAATAAATGCCCTCGATATAAGTAAAAAAGCAATAGATAAGATTAAAATAGTTGTAAACGGTGCTGGCGCTTCTGCAATGGCTTGTACCAACTTATTTAAAAAAAGTGGAGTTCCTCAAAGAAATATTACTATGATTGATAGAAAGGGTGTCATTTATAGAGGGAGAGAAAATTTGAACCAATGGAAATCAAGTCATGCTAATGAAACTAGTGACCGTACACTGGATAATGCAATAAAAGATGCTGATGTATTTTTAGGTTTGTCAGCAAAAGGCGCTTTAACTAAAGATATGGTAAAAAAAATGGCAAAAAATCCTATTATTTTTGCTTGTGCAAATCCTGATCCTGAAATTACACCTGAAGAGATTGAAGAAGTAAGAAATGATGCAATTATAGCGACAGGACGATCTGACTATCCTAACCAAGTAAATAATCTAATAGGTTTTCCATATATTTTTAGGGGAGCATTAGATGTTAGATCTAAAACTATTAATGAAGAAATGAAAATTGCAGCGGCACATGCAATTGCAAATTTAGCTAAACAAGATGTGCCAGATGAAGTTGTTGCTGCTATGGGAGGTGAAAGGCCACATTACGGAAAAGAATATATTATTCCATCTACTTTTGACCCAAGATTAATAAGTGTAATTCCTGCAGCTGTAGCAAAAGCTGCAATGGATACTGGTGTTGCTAGAATTAATATAGATAATTTTGAAACTTACAAAGATCAACTTAAACAAAGATTGGATCCTACCGTCGCGATTATGCAAGGTGTAAATACATATATTAAGAGAAAACCCAAAAAAGTTGTTTTTGCTGATGGTGAAGATGAAAATACTCTTAAAGCTGCAATAGCATTTAAAAATTCAAAATTAGGTACACCAATCTTGGTGGGTAAAAAATCGTTAATAAATGATCAAATAAAAAAAATTGGTTATAATGATAATTTTGATATCGAAATTGTTAATTCTAAAGACAAAATAAAAAGAGAAAAATACGTAAAATATTTATTCAAAAAGCTTCAAAGAGAAAAAGGAATGTTAGAGTGGGATTGTGATAGACTCATAAGAAATGATAGAGTTATTTGGGCATCTTGTATGGTAGCGTGTGGTGATGCCGATGCGATGGTCACAGGAAATACAAGAAGATATTCCTCTTCTTTAGAAAAAATAATTAAAGTAGTTAATCCAAGAGCTGGTGAGATTATGTTTGGACTTAATTTGGTTGTGAATAGAGGGAAAACAATTTTTATTTGTGATACCTCGGTAATTGAATATCCAGATGCAAAACAATTAGCAGAAATGGCTAAATCAGCAGCAAGAGTTGTAAGACTTTTTGGTTTTGATCCTAAAGTTGCATTCTTATCACATTCAACTTTTGGTGAACCAGCAACAGATAGAACAAAAAGATTAAGTGATGCGGTAGAAATTTTAAAAAAAAGTGCAGTAGATTTTAAATTTGATGGTGAAATGCAGCCTGATGTTGCTTTGGAGGATATATACAAAGAACTTTATCCTTTTTCTGAAATAGTAGGAAATTCCAATGTCTTAATAATGCCAAGCCAACATAGTGCAGCTATTTCATACAAAATGATTAAGTCTATGAGTAGAGCGAAAGTTATCGGACCGTTACTAATTGGATTAGGCTTACCAATCGAAATTGCACCACTAAGAAGTTCTACATCAGAAATACTAAATTTAGCATCTATAGCTTCATATTCTGCAGATGTAATTGACTATAAGAATTAAACTAATTTTTTTGAATTCGAAGATCTTCTACTAAAAGGATACTAGCTATAACATCTTCTACATCTAAAATTTCTTTTGCCTCACTAATAACTTCCTTTTTTTCATCTAATGTAATTGCTATTCCATAAATATATATTTTCTTTTTATAAGTATCGATTTGATAATTAGACGCTTTAATATTTTTATTAAGAATTAATGCAGTTCTTAGCTGTGAGGTAATTAGAATATCTTTTGCAGATTGTTTAAAATTAAATTCTTCTTTTACTTTTATATCATTTCTAACTGATCTTACTCCATCAGTTTCCCAAGCCATTTTTGTTAATTGTAGCTTTTCCTCTGGGTCGTCAACTTTACCGGTTAAAAAAATTCTACCATCTAAAACTTTTGAGTTAATTGAGAGTAAAAATTTTTTATCCAATAATATAATCCTTGCAGACAGATTTTTTTGCATAATTGAATCATCAATTTGAGTTCCTACAGATCTTGGGTCTAAAGCAATACTAACTCCTGTACCAAATATTCCACCTGAGGATACACCAACACATCCTTTTAAAATTATAGCAACAATTAAAAGTATAAATATTTTAATTTTCATTTTTCAACATCAAACAATAATTGTAAATTTGTTTTTTTGAAATCTTATTATTCAAACTAATTAAGTTGACGATTTCTTTTATACTTAACTTATTTATCATTTGATTAATATTTCTTTTATCTGATTCACTCAGATCTTGTGAAGTCTTTTTATTATTAATCTTATTTGAAATAACGATAGTTAATTCCCCTTTTAATTCTTTCTCAAATTTTTTTAATTGATCTACATTTGTTCTGATAAATTCTTCATAAAATTTTGACATTTCTCTGCAAATAACAATTTTTCTTCCATCAAAATTTTTTTTGAGTGTATCAATAATTTTGTTAATTTTTTTTGGTGATATAAAGAAAATAATCGAACAATCTAATTGAGATAGAATTTTTAAATCCTCATCAATTTTTTTTAATTTATCAGGAAAAAAACCATAGAAAAAAAATTTTTCAGAAAAACCACTTACTGCTAATGCAGATGTAACTGCAGATGCTCCAGGTAATGGTGTAACTGATATATCGTTATTAATACACTCTCTTATTAATATTGCTCCAGGATCAGAGATACTTGGCGTTCCAGCATCAGAAACTAAAGAGACAATTGCTCCTGATTTTAACAAACTCATAATTTTTGATAAATTTTTTCGTTCGTTAAATTTGTGATTTGAAATTAATTTTGATTGGATTGAATAATTTTGAAATAAATTTTTTGAAAGTCTTGTATCTTCACATAATATATAATCTGATCTTTTTAGAATTTCTACTGCTCTAAACGTTATATCGCCTAAATTTCCTATTGGTGTCGAGACTAAATATAACCCATTTTTTACCTCTTTTTGGAAAGATTTAGTTTTTAAAATCATTATTATTATTTAAATAATATAATATCATTAAAATGATTAAAATTTTTAAAAAACTTATTTATATATTTTTAATTTATTTTTTTGCCTTTTTAAATTTATATGCGGAGGAAAATAAACTTAAAATAGGCATGTTAGTCCCTATGACTGGGGATGATAAAAAAATAGGTCAACAAATAATTAAAGCTACTAGAATGGCTTTACAAGATATAAATTCCTCTAATATAGAAATTTTTCCAAAAGATACAGGTTCAAATCCGACTCTCACCTTAAAGTCTGCAAGAGAAATTCAACAAATGGGGATTAATGTAGTAATTGGTCCAGTATTTTTTAAAAGTTTAACTTATCTGGATGAATTTGAAAATATTACTTTTATATCCTTAACAAATAAAACTATTGATCTTCCAAAGAATATTATTAGCAGCGGAATCAATGCAACCTCCCAACTCATTACTATTAAAAAATTTATCAATTTAAATAAATTTGAAAAAACTATTTTTTTAAGCCCAAAAGTTGAATACGAAAAAGAAATTAAAAAAGCAATTAAACAATCTAACCTAAAAAATTTTAAGCATTATATTTATGATACCGAACCTACAAAATTAACTAAGCAAATTGAAAAAATAACAAATTATAAAATAAGAAAACAAAATGTCGTTGATGAAATAAAAAGAATAGAAAATTCTGATTTAGAAGAAAATAACAAAAAGAGAAGAATAGAAAAACTTCAAAAAAGATATACTTTAGGTAATCTGAATTTTGACTCAATTATAATTTCTGATTTTGATGAAAGTTTAAAAAGTGTTATTACCTCTCTATTATATACAGATGTTTCTCCAAAAAATAAACGTATTATGACCTTCAATCAATGGTTTGATGAAAGTCTTCTTAAAGAAAAAACTTTACAACCAATTTATTATCCATCAATAAATCAAGAAAGCTTAGAAACTTTTAAAAAAAAATTCAAAAAAGAATTTAATGAACAACCTAACCACTTAGCATTATTAAGTTATGATCTAGTCGGATTAGTTTATTATCTTTCAGTTAAAAATGATATTTCTGAAATTAGTACTCTTTTTAAAAAAAAAAATTCATTTAAAGGCAAGATTGGAATTTTTGATATTCAAAACAATAAAATTAACCATAGATTAAGTTTTTATGAAATTAAAAATGGTAAGGTCAAAGAAATTTTTTGATCTTTTTAAAAGCTTTCGATCTATGATCAATTTTATATTTTTGATTAGGTAACATCTCACCAAATGTTTTTTTTTTGTTAATTGGTATAAATATAGGATCATAACCAAAACCATTTTTACCCTTTGGTTTTGAAGATATATATCCCTCTACCTTACCTTGAACAGAAGCAATTTTTTTATTTAAAAATGAGATAGATAATGCGCAAATAAATCTGGCTTTTATTTTTTTTTTTATCCAATTTTTATCTTTCTTATTTAATTCCCTAAATACTTTTTTAATAGCTATGTTGAAATCAGAGTTTTTTCCTCCCCACCTTGCAGAGTATATACCGGGCCTTTTATTTAAGATATCAATCTCTAAACCAGAATCATCAGCCAAACAAACTAGTTTAGTTCTTCGAGAAAAATATCTTGATTTTATTAAAGAATTTTGCTCAAAAGTCTTACCATTTTCTTTTGGACTTTTGAGTTTAAACTTTGATGTAGACACAGATTCAATATTTTTTGGAAGTAAATCCCTTATTTCTTTTAATTTTCCCTTATTATTTGTGCCTATAAGTATTTTTTTTATTTTTTTCTTAAACATCTAGAAATTTAAAATTTACTTACCATATATGTATCAATGGAAAAAGAACAAAACATAAATCCTGAAGAAAATAAAGAGCCACTCTCAGAGAGTGATGATGCTTTAAAAGACACTGAAAACAAAGATAAAGATAAGGACTTAGATATAAAAAGTCCTGATGAAAAAATTTTAGAATTAGAAGACAAATTAACTAGAACATTTGCAGAAATGGAAAATCAAAGAAGGAGGTTTGAAAAAGAAAAAGAAGAGGCATTTGAATATGGAGGTTTTACCTTTGCAAAGGAAGCTTTAAACTTAATTGACAATCTTGAAAGATCAAAACAAATTTTACAAAATGATGAAACCTTGAAAAATTCTGAGGCTCTAAAAAAGATGCTAGAACATTTTGATATTATAAATAAAGATTTAATGACTGTCTTTTCAAAAAATAATATTAAACCAATTGAAAGTTTGAATAAAAAATTAGACCCTAATTTTCATCAAGCAATGATGGAGATAGAAGACGACCAAAAAGAGCCTGGAACAATAGTTCAAGAGATACAAAAAGGCTTTACTATAAAAGACAGACTATTGAGACCGGCATTAGTAGCCGTTTCAAAAAAAATGTTGAATGATGATAAGAAAAACCAAGAAAATGAGGAAAATTTAGAAAAGAAAAAATGATTAGATTAGCTTGTAGAATTTAATTTAACCCCTATATGAAGATAGAAAGTAGCAAATATGAGTAAAATAATTGGAATTGATTTAGGAACAACTAACTCTTGTGTGGCAATTATGGAAGGTAGCCAAGCAAAAGTTTTAGAAAATGCTGAAGGCGCAAGAACAACTCCTTCTGTTGTAGCTTTTACAGAGGAAAAAGAAAAATTAATTGGACAACCAGCAAAAAGACAAGCTGTGACAAATCCTGAAAATACCATATTTGCTGTTAAAAGATTAATTGGAAGAAATTTTGAAGACCCAACTGTAAAAAAAGATATAGAAGCAGCTCCATTTAAAATAGTAAATTCTGAAAAAGGAGATGCCTGGATAGAAGCTAAGGGTGAAAAATATTCTCCATCACAAATTTCAGCTTTTATTCTCCAAAAAATGAAAGAGACAGCTGAAAAATATTTAGGTCAAGCAGTAACAAAAGCTGTAATAACTGTTCCAGCATATTTTAATGATGCTCAAAGACAAGCCACAAAAGATGCTGGTAAAATTGCAGGATTAGAAGTTTTAAGAATTATTAACGAACCGACAGCCGCATCTTTAGCCTATGGGTTAGATAAAAAACAAAATAAAAAAATAGCTGTTTATGATTTAGGTGGTGGAACTTTTGATGTTTCTATTTTAGAATTAGGGGATGGGGTATTCGAAGTTAAATCCACGAATGGTGATACATTTTTAGGTGGGGAAGATTTTGATAACACTGTTGTAGAATATTTAATTTCAGAATTCAAAAAAGATAGTGGAATTGATTTAAAAACAGATAAGCTTGCTTTACAAAGATTGAAGGAAGCAGCTGAAAAGGCAAAGATTGAATTGTCTGCTGCAGAACAAACAGATATTAATCTACCATTTATAACAGCAGATAAAACTGGTCCTAAACATATCAATTTAAAGATGACTAGAGCAAAGCTTGAGGCTTTGGTTGAAGATTTAATTGCTAGAACTATTCCACCTTGCAAAACTGCTCTTAAAGATGCCGGAATTTCAGCAAATGATATTGATGAGATTGTAATGGTTGGTGGAATGACCAGAATGCCTAAAGTAATTAGTGAGGTTAAAGATTTCTTTGGTAAAGAACCAAATAAAAGTGTTAACCCAGATGAAGTTGTGGCTATGGGGGCGGCAATTCAAGCTGGTGTGTTACAAGGTGATGTAAAAGATGTTCTTTTATTGGATGTAACACCATTATCTCTAGGAATTGAAACACTTGGAGGAGTATCTACAAAATTAATTGAAAAAAACACAACAATACCTACAAAAAAAAGCCAAGTATTCTCTACTGCGGAAGATAACCAGCCAGCAGTCTCAATCAGAGTTCTTCAAGGTGAAAGAGAAATGGCAACTGACAACAAGTTGTTAGGTAATTTTGAATTAATTGGCATTGCTCCCTCACCTAGAGGTGTGCCTCAAATTGAAGTTACTTTTGATATAGATGCAAATGGAATTGTAAACGTATCTGCTAAAGATAAAGGTACAGGTAAAGAACAAAAAATTCAAATTCAAGCATCAGGTGGTTTGAGTGATGAAGAAATTGAAAAAATGGTTAAAGAAGCAGAAGCCAACAAAGAAGCTGACAAGAAAAAAAGAGAGTCTGTAGATGTAAGAAATCAAGCTGACACTTTAATTCATTCGACGGAAAAAAATCTTAAAGAGCACGGTTCTAAAATTTCTGATGTAGAGAAAAAAGCAATTGAGGATGGATCTAGCGCGCTAAAAGAGGCTTTAAAAGGTGAAGATATTGAAGACATCAAAAAGAAAACTGAGACATTAGTTCAATCTTCAATGAAGCTTGGAGAAGCTATTTATAAATCACAACAAAGTGCTAAACCTGATCCTAATAAGGATGATGGTAAAGATGAAAAGGAAAAAAAAGACGATAATGTTGTTGATGCGGATTTTGAGGAAGTAAAAGAAGATAATAAAGAAAAAAGCGCTTAACTGACATCTATTTGTCCAGGTTATATACATGGCTAAAAGAGATTATTATGATGTCCTGGGTGTTAACAAATCAGCAAATCCTGAAGAACTTAAATCAGCTTATAGAAAACTAGCTGTTAAATATCATCCAGATAAAAATCCTGGTGATAAAGCTGCAGAAGATAAATTTAAAGAAGCTAGTGAAGCATATGGTGTTCTTTCAGATAAATCTAAAAAAGATAACTATGATAGTTTTGGACATGCAGCCTTTGAAAATGGTGGCGGAGGTCAAGGTGGGTTTGGAGGTTTTGGCGGTTTTAGTGGTGCAGATTTTTCAGATATTTTTGAAGATTTTTTTGGGGACTTCGGTGGAAGTGGGAGAAGAAGTTCTCGAGGACGTAATTCAAATAACAGAGGGTCAGATTTAAGGTATGATTTATCAATTTCATTAGAAGAAGCTTACTCTGGAAAAAAACAAAATATTCAGTTCACGACTTCAGAAAAATGTAATATATGCAAAGGGAATGGCTCAAAACCAGGATCAAGTCCAGATAGATGCTCTTATTGTGGGGGAAATGGAAGAGTGCGTTCAAACCAAGGTTTTTTTACTGTTCAACAAACATGCCCACAATGTGCTGGTAGTGGCGAAGAAATTACCAATCCTTGTACTGATTGCAATGGACAAGGTAATAAACAAATTTCAAAAAAAATATCTGTAACTATTCCTAGAGGTGTTGACGATGGAACAAGAATAAGACTTGCGGGAAAAGGTGAAGCTGGAACACGAGGGGGAACTACTGGGGACTTATATTTATTTATAAATGTAAAATCTCACGAACTATTTAAAAGATCAGATGTAAATTTATTTTTTGAATTTCCAATTTCAATTGCAGATGCAGCACTAGGAACAACTATTGAAATTCCTACTATTGATGGAAAAAAAGCAAAAATCAAGATTCCTGAGGGCACCCAGGATGGAAAACAATTTAGATTGAAGGGAAAAGGTATGCCCTTTATGCGAAGAGGGGATTTTGGTGACTTATATGTACAAGTTAAAACAGAAGTGCCAGTTTATTTAAATAAAGAGCAGAAAGAGTTGTTGGAAAAATTTAGAAAAATTGAAAATGGAAAATCTAACCCAAGTATTAAAAAATTCTTTCAAAAAGCAAAAAGTTTCTGGAATAATTAAATCATAGAAATATTTTTAAAATTTAAATATGATAAATAATATGTCATATCTAAAAAAAATATTAATCTTCTTTAAAGGTTTAATTCCCACAAAATTTAAAACTAAAATTAAAAAATTAAGAAAATATAATGGTTATCATAATTTAGATAAACAGATGTTAGAATTTATTAATTATAAAGATGGGTTTTATATTGATTGTGGAGCAAATGATGGAGTAAATCAATCTACAACATGGTTTTATGAAAAACAATTAAACTGGAAAGGAATTTTAATTGAACCCATCCCAAGAGTATTTGATGAATTAAAAAAAAACCGAAATAAAAATAATTATTTCGTAAATTGTGCTCTTGTAGATCAAAATTTTAAAAATGAAACTATAGAATTTTATTATAATAAAAATGATACCCTTACTGGTGCAATTAAAAATAAAGAAAATACTGAAAAAATAAGTGTTGTAGCAAATACATTAGATCAAGTGATTGATGAAATTAATTACAATGGTAAAATTAACTTTTTTTCTTTAGATGTTGAGGGTAACGAAATTGAAGTTTTAAATGGAGTTGATCTTAAAAAACATCCTATAGAGTATATGTTAATTGAAACTGATAATTTCCAAAGATTAGAAAATTTACTTACGAAAAAAAATTATAAGTATTTAAAACGTCTTTCAAATTACAAATTTCTTGATAAACCAGACTATGGTGATTATTTATTTAAAAGAATAAAATGAAAAAAATTAATTTAGCTATTACAGGATGTATGGGGCGGATGGGCCAACAGATTATTCAATCTGTTAAAAAAGATAAAAATTTTAAATTAGTTGCAGTTACAGAAAACAAAAAAATAAATAAAAAAATAAATGGAATTAAAATTGATTTAAATACTGAACAAGTATTCAATAAAGTTGATATAATTATAGATTTCACAATTCCTAAATGTACTTTCCAAGTTTTAAAAATTGCATCGAAACTAAAAAAAAAAGTAGTTATAGGAACTACAGGTTTTAGTAAAAAAGAAGAAAATTTTATCAAAAAATTTTCAAAAAATATACCTATTCTAAAAGCTGGGAATATGAGTTTAGGAATTAATCTTTTAATGTATTTAACAGAAATTGCATCAAGTTCTTTAGGAAAAAAATTTTTAAGTAAAATTTTTGAAGTACATCACAAACACAAAAAAGATTATCCTTCAGGAACAGCATTAATGTTAGGTAAAGGAATTGCAAAAGGTAAAAATATGGATTTTTATAATTTAATAGGAAAAAAATATTTAAATAAAAAAAATTTTCCATACGGAAATAAAATCAATTTTAATTCTTTGAGAAAAAGTGAAATTATTGGAGAACATGAAGTAAAATTTTCAAGTGGTAAAGAAGTAATTACTTTAAACCATGAGGCTTTTGATAGAGCTTTATATTCTGAAGGTGCGTTATCAGCTGCAAAATGGTTAATGAAAAAAAAATCTGGACTATATTCTATGAGAGATTTAATGAATTTCAAATAATGAATGAGTCTCAACGAGCAAAAGTAATCTTAAAAATACTCAATAAGACATATCCTAAAATAACTGTACCTCTTAAAAGCAG
>Ga0315315_10001528_pt1 | contig 21278 bp, 20 predicted proteins | sample M140m3416metaG_FD_203699 | JGI IMG/M metagenome (GOLD analysis project Ga0315315, IMG submission 203699) | Ammonia-oxidizing marine archaeal communities from Monterey Bay, California, United States - M1 40m 3416 | ecosystem: Environmental > Aquatic > Marine > Intertidal zone | place: USA...
CCAACGCGTTTCCTACCTGGGTCAATGCCCATTAACCTAGACTTTTTGTCGAGTTTTTTCTTAAATTCTTCAATATCAAGCATGAAATTTACCTAATTTGTGATAAAACACATTTAAATTAACTTATTTCACAAATGTCCCTAGATAAAGAAAAAATTAAAAATGTTGCAAAATTAGCTCGAATTTCAGTCGATGAGGCTAAAGTAGAAAGCCTTACAAAAGATTTAAACTCCATTTTTAAGTTTATAGAGCAATTAAATGAACTAAATACGGATAAAGTTGAGCCATTAACTTCTATTCTTAATCAATCTCTAAGATCAAGAAAAGACGAAATAAGTGATGGCAAAATAAGAGAAAAAATTTTGAAAAATTCCCCTAAGGAAAACGAAGAGTTTTTCGTAGTACCTAAGGTGGTGGAATAATGACTGAAATTACAAGGCAAAGTCTAAATGAAATTATAGAAAAAGTTAAAACGAAAAAAATCTCATCTACAGATTTAACCAAAGCTTATATAAAAAATATTGAAAGTGCAAAAAAATTAAATGCATTCGTTACTACTACATTTGATCAAGCTTTAGATAAAGCCCAACAATTTGACAATAAACCTAATTTTGATCAATTGCTTCCAGGAATACCATTAGCTGTAAAAGATTTGTTTTGCACAGAAAATACAAAGACAACTGCTGGAAGCAATATTTTAAATAATTTTATTCCATCTTATGAGTCAACTGTCACAAAAAATTTGTGGAACAATGGATCATTTCTTTTAGGAAAATTAAATTGTGATGAGTTTGCGATGGGCTCTTCTAACGAGACAAGTCATTATGGAAATGTAATTAATCCCGTAGGAGATCATTTAGTACCTGGAGGCTCATCTGGAGGATCCTCATCTGCTCTTGCTGCAGACTTAACTCCAGCTACTATTGGAACGGATACAGGTGGATCAATAAGGCAACCAGCTTCTTTTACAGGCACAGTAGGTTTAAAACCAACCTATGGTTTATGTTCTCGATGGGGTATCGTGGCTTTCGCTTCCTCTTTAGATCAAGCCGGTCCAATGACGAAAACAATACAAGATTGTGCTATTATGCTGGAGTCAATGTCCGGCTTCGACGAGAAAGACTCCACTTCAATAAACAAAAAGAATGAACAATATTCAAAAAATTTAAAAGATAATATTAAAGGATTAAAGATTGGAATTCCAAAAGAATATCGTGTTGACAATATGCCTAAGGAAGTTGATGAACTTTGGGAGAAAGGAAAAAAAATATTAAAAGATCTTGGCGCACAATTAATTGATATTTCATTGCCCCATACAAAATATGCTTTACCCACTTATTATATAGTTGCTCCAGCTGAAGCCTCTTCCAATTTAGCTAGATACGATGGAGTTAGATATGGCTATAGATCAAAACAGGGAAAAGATTTAATCGAGATGTATGAAAAAACTCGGTCTGAAGGTTTTGGAGATGAGGTTAAACGTAGAATATTAATTGGAACTTATGTTCTTTCATCAGGTTATTATGATGCTTACTATCTTAAAGCACAAAAAGTGAGACAACTAATTAAAAAAGATTTTGATGATAGTTTTAAAAAAATAGATGCAATCCTAACTCCATCGACACCAAGTTCTGCGTTCAAAATTGGGGAAAAAACAAATGATCCTGTTTCCATGTATTTGAATGATATTTTTACTGTGCCTGTTAATTTGGCTGGTCTACCAGCGTTATCAATGCCTGCAGGCGTTGATAAGCAAGGTCATCCTTTAGGCTTGCAACTTATTGGTAAAGCATTAGACGAGCAAAAAATCCTTAATATTGGTTACGCATTTGAAAAAAATTGTGGTTTTAAAAATGAAATTAAAAAGTGGTGGTCATGAGTTCAGAAAAATTTGATTATTTTATTAAGGGAGAAAAAGGAAAGTATGAAGTTGTGATAGGTCTTGAAGTTCATGCTCAAGTTTTATCTAAATCTAAACTTTTTTCTGGTTCATCAACTAAATTTGGCGCTGATCCTAATAATCAAGTGAGTTTGATTGACTCTGCTTTTCCAGGAATGTTACCGGTCATCAATGAAGAATGTGTTAAGCAAGCAGTAAGAACTGGCCTCGGTTTAAATGCCAAAATTAATAATCACTCAGTTTTTGATAGAAAAAATTATTTCTATGCAGATTTACCTCAAGGTTATCAAATATCTCAGTATAAGAATCCTATCGTAGGAGAAGGTAAGGTTTTATTAGATATGCCTTATGGGGTAAGAGAAATTGGTATAGAAAGACTTCATCTCGAGCAAGATGCTGGTAAAAGTATTCATGATATGGATCCGACTAGTACTTATGTAGATTTAAATCGTTCAGGAATTGCTTTAATGGAAATAGTCAGCAAGCCAGATCTTAGATCACCAGATGAGGTTAATGCTTACATAAAAAAATTAAGATCAATTATGAGATATTTAGATACCTGTGATGGAAATATGCAAGAGGGATCACTTAGAGCAGATGTAAATGTATCTGTAAGAAAAGAAGGGGATAAAAAGTTTGGAACACGTTGTGAGATTAAAAATGTAAATTCTATAAAATTCATGCAGATGGCAATAGAGTATGAGGCCTCAAGACAAGTTGAACTAATAGAAAATGGTAAAAAAGTAGATCAAGAAACAAGACTTTTTGATACAAAAAAAAATGAGACCAGATCAATGAGATCTAAAGAAGACGCACATGATTACAGATATTTTCCTGATCCAGACCTTCTGCCTTTAAAGTTAGAACAAAAATTAATCGACGACCTAAAAAAATCTCTACCTGAACTACCCGATAAGAAAAAAGAAAGATTTATAAAAGAGTATGGACTAAATACATATGAAGCAAATGTTTTAGTTTCTGAAAAAGAAATATCTGAATACTATGAAGAAGTTGCGAAATTATCTGATAAAAAACTTGCAGCTACTTGGATGATGGGGGATTTATTTGCAATGTTAAATGATAAGGGACTTGATATATCAAAATCTCCAATATCAGCAAAACATTTTGCGGAACTAGTTGAATCAATTAAAACTGGAGAAATCTCAGGAAGAATAGCAAAAGACATTTTTGAAATTATGCTTGAGACAGGTGACAACCCTAAAAAAATAATCGACTTAAATGGTATGAAACAACTGAGTGATCCAAAAGAATTAGAAAAAATAATTAATGAAATCTTAAACAAAAATAAAGATAAAGTAGATCAATATAAATCAGGCAAAGTTAAATTATTTGGTTTTTTTGTAGGGCAAACAATGAAGCTTTCTGATGGAAAAGCAAATCCTAAGCTTGTAAACGAAATACTCACTAAAAAGCTTAAATAAGCATCTAAAATTTATTTTAAATTACTTTAATTAATGTTAGGTTAAATTAATGTTAGATTTGATTATAAAAAACTCTAGAGTTTGCACCTCTTCCGATATTTTTTTTTGTGACATAGGAGTACAAAATAAAGAAATTGTATTACTAGAAAAAAATATTAGTCAAAAATCCAAGGAAATAATAGATGCTGATGGTAAATATGTGCTCCCTGGTGGAATTGACGGGCATTGTCACTTAGATCAACCAATGAAAGATGGATCGGTGATCGCTGACAATTTTGAAAGTGGGACTAAATCCGCAGCTTTTGGTGGAACAACTACGGTTATTCCTTTTGCAGTTCAATATAAAGGAGATAATTTGAGAAAAGTAATTCAGGATTATCATAAAAAAGCAGAGGGTCAATGTTACATTGACTATGCTTTTCACACAATTATTTCTGATGTAAGCAATAAAATTCTGCACCAAGAACTACCAGCAATTATTAAAGATGGATACTCTCATTTCAAAATCTACATGACTTATGACGATTTAAAACTTAATGATAGAGAAATATTAGATGTTTTATCTATTGCAGGCAAAGAAAAAGCAGTTGTTATGGTTCATGCTGAAAACCATGAGTGTATTATGTGGTTAACAGAAAAACTCGAAAGCGAAGGCAAAATAGCTCCCAAGTATCACGCAGTTTCTAGACCCGATATCATAGAAGCTGAAGCAACAAATAGAGCTATCTCACTTTCTAGATTAACTAATACACCTGTCTTATTTGTTCATATATCTAGCAAAGAAGCTATTGAAGCGATTAGGAACGCTCAAAGCAAAGGATTTAAGATTCTAGCTGAGACATGTCCGCAATATTTATTTTTAACTAAAGATAAGCTTGACCAAAAAGATTTTGAGGGTGCAAAATATGTTTGCAGTCCTCCACCAAGAACTAAAGAGGATCAAATTGAAGTTTGGAAGGGAATACAAAATGGTACTTTTGATGTCTTTTCCTCAGATCACTGCCCATTTTTTTACGAAGGAAAAAAAGGAAAAGATGTTAAAGGTAAAGATGCATCTTTTAGCAAAATACCTAATGGGTGTCCGGGTTTAGAAACTAGGCTTCCTCTATTGTTTTCCGATGGAGTGATGAATAAAAAAATATCAATTAATAAATTTGTAGAAATAACTTCAGCTAAACCAGCAAAAATTTACGGTCTTTACCCAAGAAAAGGGACAATTACTATTGGAAGTGATGCAGATTTAGTCATATGGGAAACTGGAATAAATAAAATAATTAAGAATAAAGACTTACATCACAACGTTGATTATACACCATATGAAAATATCAAAGTGAGTGCATGGCCGAAAACAGTAATTTGTCGTGGTAAAATTGTTGTTAATGACGGAAAATTAAATATATCTAAAGGTTTTGGAGAATTTCAAAAATCTGGTATTTCCGAATACGTTTACTAATAAGATCTTCGTAACTTAGATAGTCACACTTATAGATTCTCAACAACTAGATGCTTAAATTAGTTGTTGTAAATCTCCATTTATCTACTTAAGCTAGCACTATTATATAAATAAGTCAAAACGGTAAAAAATAAACTATGAGGGATAAAATGAGAAAAATACTTATTATTCTATCTGCTTTATTATTTTCTTTTAACGTTGCAAACGCAAAGATAATTTTAAAAGCAGGTCATACAGCTAACCCTGATGAGCCATACCACAAAGGTATGCTTGAACTAAAAAGGATAGTTGAAAAAGAAACAAATGGAGAAGTTGAAATTAAGATTTTTCCAAATGGTCAATTAGGATCTGAAAAAGAAATGATCGAAGGATTAAAACTAGGTACAGTAGATATAACAAGTCCGTCTAATGGTAATTTAACAAACTTTGTGCCTGAGCTAGGTATTTTCGATTTACCTTTCTTATTTAGAGATAGAGCTCATATGTATAAAGCTATGGATGGTGCTCCAGGTAAAAAATTGTCAAAAGCTATGTCAAAAAAAGGCTTCAGACTTCTAGGTTTCTATGAAGCAGGAGTTAGACATATAATGACAACAAAAAAACCAATTAAAAGCATTGATGATATTAAAGGCTTAAAAATAAGAACTATGGGTGTACCAGCACACGTATCATCTTTTAATGCTTTTGGTGCTAAAGCTACTCCAATGGCATATGCTGAATTATACGGAGCATTACAACAAAACGTTGTAGATGGAGCAGAAGCTGCTAACACGAATTATAATTCAAAAAAATTCTATGAAGTGGCACCTCATTGGGCTCAAATAGGTTGGACAGCACTTGTGGCAGATTTAATTATGTCTGAGAAAAAATTTAAATCACTTCCTAAAAACGTGCAAAAAGCACTTTTAAAAGGTGGTCTAGGTTCAGCAGCAGTAGAAAGAAAAGCTTATGCTGATAGTGATAATTCTCTTTTAAGTAAATTAAAAGCTAATGGTGTTAAAGTAACTTATCCAGATCCAAAAGGATTTAGAGAAGCATCTAAAGCTGTATATGACGAATTCGTTAAGTCGAGTTCATCAAAATCTATATTAAAATCGATACAAGGAATGTAGTTTAAATTTCTTGAAATTAGTTTAAAATGGGCGCTTAAGGCGCCCATTTTTTTTTATGGATAAAACATTAGATATAATTAGAAAAATTACAAATTGGCTTGTAATAATTTTTTTTATTTACATGGTTTTAGCTGTTTTTTATCAAGTTCTAGGTAGATATGTTTTTCATTACAAATTAGGTATAGCAGCAGAGACTGCTACTTATTCTCAAATTTGGATGGTCTTACTTGCGTCTGGTATAGCAATGAGAAAAAATATGCATGTTGGGGTAGATATTCTTCTCAGAACACTTAAACCAAAAATTCAAAAAATTATAGTTACAATTAGTTCAATTGTAACAATTGTATTTCTATTGATGGCGTTGAAGGGAACTATAATGTTAATAAGTGTAGGTAGTGAGTCTACATCACCTGCATTAGGTATACCAATGTGGATACCTTATTTATCAGTTCCAATTGGTATCCTTTACATTACTTTAGAATTAGTAATTTTAACTTTAACAAAATTAAAACAGAAAGATTAATGGCTTTAATTCTTTTACTTTTTATATTTTTATTGGTTTTTGGTACTCCAATAGTTTTTTCTTTGGGAGTTGCCGCATCATTTACTCTAGTCGCATATGATGTTCCCTTAGCTTTAGTTGCCCAAAAAATTTATGGTGGCCTAGATAAATTCACAATTATGGCTATACCATTTTTTATTTTAACTGGAATAATTATGGAAAAAGGTGGCATTGCTAAAAGAATTATTGATTTTGCTACTGCACTTGTTGGTTGGATAACCGGCTCATTATATTTAGTCGCTGTCGTTGCTGGAACAGGACTTGCTGCAATATCAGGATCAGGTTCGGCTGATACCGCTGCGATGTCTTCTATTATGTTACCTCAAATGAAAAAAAGAAATTATAATATTGATTTTTCAGCAGCTATAATGGCTTGCAGTGGTTCGTTAGGCACAATTATACCGCCAAGTATAATGATGGTAGTTTTAGCGACCATTTCCAATCAATCTGTTGGCGCACTATTTTTAGCTGGAATTATTCCAGGACTTATATGTGCTTTATTTTTGCTAATTAGTGGTTATTTAAGAGCTAAAACTAATGTGTCTGAGTCAAAAGATTATCACAAATTTTCTACTATATATTTACTAAAAACTTTTTTTAGTGCAATACCAGCTTTAACATTACCAGTAATTATAGTGGGTGGAATTGTCGGCGGAATATTTACACCTACCGAAGCTGCCTCGGTTGCAGTAATTACAGGTTTATTTATTTCACTATTTATTTACAAAGAAATAAAGTTTAAAGATTTACCTCAAATAATTTTAAGAGCAGCTACAATCGCATCCACAGTAATGTTGATCATAGCAACTGCTAATATTTTTTCTTGGTTTATAGCTAGCCAACAAATACCACAAAAGATTTCTGAATTTATGCTTGGGTTTTCAGATAGTAAATTGTGGTTTTTGATGAATGTAAATATACTCTTAATTTTAATTGGCATGTTCATGGAAAGTATTTCGGCAATATTAATTCTTGTACCGGTTTTAATGCCTGTAGCAATAGCATTTGGAGTAGACCCACTTCACTTTGGATTAATAATAATTTTAAATTTATCAATTGGAATGGTTACACCGCCATATGGAATTACACTTTTTGTAGCAAGCTCAATAGCAGAAAGATCAATAGTAGATGTATCAAAAAAATTGTTAATACCACTAACTTTAATGTTTATAGTATTATTTTTAGCAACATATTTTCCTCAGATATCTTTATACTTACCATCAACAATTTTAGGATATAAATAAACATGAATTTTAAAGGAACTTTTTCTGTAAATATTACACCAACGGACTCTAGGGGTGATCTAAATTTAAAATCATTAAAAAAATATTTTAATTGGCAGATAAAAAATAAGATAGGCGGCCTTATTGTATTAGGTAGTACGGGAGAATTTCTATCTATTAGCCCAAAAAATAGAATTAAAATGATAAAAGAATCGGTTTCTATTGCAGAAAAACGAGTTCCATTATTAGTAGGTACAGCAGCTGAAAATACTTATGACGCTATTAAATTATCAGTTGAAGCTCAAAAACTCAAAGCAGATGGTGTAATGATTATTTCTCCTTTTTATTCAACACCAACAGAAGATGAAATAATCAATCACTTTAATATGATTAGTAGAGAAATAGACATACCAATAATGGTCTACAATAATCCTGCGACATCAAATATTGATATTTTACCTGAAACATTTTCTGAATTGTCTAAAATTAAAAATGTAAAATATTGTAAAGAGTCAACAATGGATGTCACAAGAGTGAAAGATATAGTTCGTTTAACAAGGGGTAAAATAAAAGTTTTTGGTGGAATTATGGGTTATGAGTCTTATCTTAATGGCGCAGATGGCTGGGTGTCTGTTCCATCAAATATTTTGCCAAGTGAATGTACCAAAATATATGAAAATATAAAAATTAAAAAAAATTATTCAGCTGCCAAAAAAATATATGACCAAATAACCCCAGTAATTAAAGCTGTTGGAGGTCACTATTATGTAGCTGCAACAAAATATTTTTTAAATTTGATGGGTTTTGACGTTGGCAAACCTCTTCTTCCAAGATTAGATTTAAATTTTAAAAAAAAACAAGAATTACAAAAAATATTTAGATCGTTAAAACTTAAAAAAAACTCAATATAAAATGTTAATTGAGGATAAAAATTTAGAAGTAAATTCTAAAAAAATTAAATTTAGCTTTGAAAATAAAGAATATGAAGCTTACTCCGGTGAAACTGTTGCTTCAGCTTTAATACGAAACGGTATTAAAAATTTAAGAAAAGATAGAAGTGAAAATTATAGAGGTGTTTATTGCAACATGGGAATTTGCAATGAGTGTATTGTTAAAATTAATGGCAATCAATCTATTAAGTCTTGTACTGCAAATATTCAAGAAAACGACAAAATATTTATTCAAAAATATAATGCTGAATTACCACATTTAAAAAAAAATATTCAATTAGAAAAAAAAATATTGAATTACGATATATTAATTATAGGCGCAGGTCCTGGCGGCATTGGCGCTTCTCTTTCATTAAATGGGTCAAAAGACAAAATTGCCTTAATCGATGAAAAACAAACTGTTGGTGGTCAATATTACAAAAGATTAAGTCAAATTTTTACAATTAAAGATAAAAAAAATTTAGATTATCAAATTAAAGATGCATTAGATTTTGAAAACAAGCTCAAAAATACAAATATAGATTTATATAATGGATTTAAGGTTTGGGGAGTGTACAAAGGAGATAGCTCTAGTTATGAAGTATGTTGTTCTAAAGAAAATCAAGATTTAAGAATTATTTGTAAAAAAATAATTATTTCATCAGGATCGTATGAAAAACCTTATTTTGTAAATGGCTGGCATTCACCAAATGTTTTTACAACAGGTGCATTACAAATTTTAACTAAATCACAAAAAGTTTCACCAGGAAAAAATGTTGTTATTTGTGGAAATGGTCCTCTAAATTTTCAACTAGGTGAGGAATTAAAAGATAATGGAATTAATGTAATTGCGATATCTGAAAGTTCTAAATCTCCTTTTTTTAAACCATTTTCTTCATTGGTTTGTTTATTCTTGTCACCAATTATATTCTTAAAAGGTATCAAAAGTTATCTAAAAGCCTTAAATTCATCCACAAAAATATTTCATAATTCTTATCTTAAAAAAATTGAAGATAAAGAGGGTAAAAAGATTGTTTCAATAAACAATAATGGAAAAGTAATAGAAATTGATAACGTTGATGCTGTTTCAATAAACTACGGTTTTCAGCCAAATAATGACATTGCAAAAATTTTAGGTTTAAAAGGAGAGTTTGACACTAAAAAAAAATATTTTAAAGTAAGAAAAAATATTTTTAATCAAACTAGTGACAAAAATGTTTACATTATTGGTGAAGCCGCAAGAAATGCTGGAGCAAAAATTTCTTTTTATGAAGGTCAATTAACAGGTTTTTTATTAAATAAAAATTTCAAAAAAATTTCAAGGTATTTAAGTTTTCCCTTAATACTTTTCAATTTACTTAGAAATTTTGTTTTTCAGATATTTTTATGGAGAATATTTTATAGAAATCATACTAATACTGTTTCTATTAATGAGGATACAGTTTTTTGTAGATGTGAGGACATAAAATATAGAGATGTATTAAAATATAAAGATACACCTAACATAGACGCTGGAATGATCAAAAGAATGACACGTGTAGGTATGGGCAGGTGTCAAGGTAGGTACTGTGGAGTTGGTCTAAATGAAATATTTGAGGATAAAATAACTACTGAAAATCATAAACAGTTCTCCTTTGCACCACAAAATCCAATAAAAACTGTTCCTCTAAAAAATGTAGGCCATGAAAAAGAAGAGTGGTACGGATATGTAAAAGATAAGTTGCCTGAATTTAAGTGTAAACAAAAAAAAACTAAAGAAAAAAACCACCACAAGATTGCAGTAATTGGATCAGGGATAATGGGTGTTTCTACTTGTTATAGTCTTCTAAAAAATGAAAAAGATGTTTGTTTAATTGATAGACTGCAGCCAAACTCTCAGGCATCAGGATCTAATGCTGGATCTTTACATGTGCAATTACTTTCCTACGATTTTGATCCAAAAAACTTAAATCAAATAGAAAACTTTAAATACTCTCTTCAACTTCAAAAAAAAGGTGTACAGGAATGGAAAGATATAGAGAAGGATATTAATTCTGATTTTGAGATTTCTAATGACGGTGGTTTGATGTTAGCAGAAAATGAAAGAGATCTCGAAAAGTTAAATATGAAAATCGAATTGGAAAAATCTGCTGGAATAAAAACTGACTTAATAAAAAAAGATGAAATATTAAAATTAAATAATTCTATTTCAGAAGAAATGATCTACGCTGGATATTGCAAAGAAGAAGGAAAAATAAATCCACTTAAAGCAACAACTCAAATTTATGATTATTGTCTCGAGAAAGGCTTAAAAACTTACTGTGATGATTTAATTTTTGACATTAAAAAAGAAAATAACAAATTTTTAATTAAAACAAAAAATAGAGAAATCGAAGCAGACATTGTTGTAAATTGTGCTGGATCTTGGGCAAATAATATTGCAAATTTTCTTAATTTGCCACTTAATGTAAAAAGTGTACCTCAACAAATGATTGTTACAGAAGCAACTAAATATGAACTAAAATTATTGATAGCTCATATTGGTAGGCATTTAACTCTTAAACAAGCACAGAATGGTAATTTTATAATTGGTGGTGGATGGACTGCAGGATATTCAAATTTAACGAAACATATTCATTCCAAAAAAGATAGTTTTGAAGGCAACACCTGGATAGCAAAAAAAGTAATACCTAAACTTTCAAATGCTAATGTTCTAAGATCATGGGCTGCCATGAGTGTAGACGTTGGAGGCTATCCCCTGTTAGGAGAGCATCCAAAAATGAAAAACTTTTATGTAGTTGTATCATCAAATGGATACACTTTAGGTCCTATTTTAGGGAAACTTGTTTCAGAACAAATTTTATTCGATAAAAAAGACTTTAATTTGTTCGAGTCTAATAGGTTGAATTAGAACTTAATTTACTGTCAAATATTCCTTTTTAAAAATTATGTATAAAAACATATTAGTAAAAGATATTCATAAAGTAAGACTTATTGAGCTTAATAGACCTAAAAGTTTAAACGCTTTAAACAAGGAACTTTTAAAAGAATTAGCAGAAATTTTAAATGAAACTGACAAGAATAAGAAAATAAGATGTGTTGTTATTACTGGAAATGAAAAATCATTTTCCTCTGGCGCTGATATGAAAGAAGCCCCTGAAAGTGAAATGCCATTTTGGGCTGAAAAAAATAGACTTTTAAGTTGGAAAACAATCGAAAATTTTAAAAAACCAATGATAGCCGCAGTTAATGGCTGGGCTTTAGGGGGAGGATTTGAATTAGCCCTTATGTGCGATTTTATTCTTGCCGGCAAAAGTGCAAAATTTGGGTCACCCGAGATAAAAGTCGGTGCTTTTTCAGGTGATGGAGGAACACAAAGAGTCCCAAGACTAATTGGAAAGTCAAGAGCCATGTATATGCAGCTGACTGGTGAAACAATTAATTCTGAAACAGCTAAAGCTTGGGGTATCGCAGTAAAAGTTTTAGAAGAAAATAAATTAATCGATGAAGCGCTTAAACTTGCAGAAACAATTTCTAAATGGTCACCTAAAGCTGCTAAAATGATTAAAGAAGAGATCAAAATGAATGATTTTTTTCCTCTGAATGAAAGTTTAAGTTTAGAAAGAAAACTACTATTATGGCAGTCAAACGATCATGATGAGGGAATAAATTCATTTATTGAAAAAAGAGACCCAGTTTATGAAGACGAATAGATATTCCAAATGCCTTTTGTAGAAACTATTTTATTCAATGATGATAAAAAAAAGATTAAAAAGATTAATGATTTGATATCAAAAAATGTACTTAAAGTTTTTAAAACTAAAAATAACACAATTACTATTTATAATAATATTATAAAAAAAAAAAATTTTTATCACAATCTTAAAATTAACAATCCCGAAAAAAGAATTTTTATTAAAATTTCAGGCTTAAAGAGGTCTAAAAATAAAAAAGAAAAATTAGCCCGATTAATTATTCTAGGTTTAAAAAAAATTATTAAAGTTAAACACCCTTGTAATATAGCTGTGTATTATTACGATAAATCAATTGATGATATTTACCACGGTACTTAAATGAAATTTATAAAAAAAATTATACCAGCAAATCAAGTCCCAAAATTAATTAAAAATAATGGCTTTTTAATTATTGGAGGAAACGGAGGTACCGGGGCACCTGAAAAAATATTAGTTGAAATTGAAAAAAGTTTTATAAAAAAAAAGAGACCAAAAAATTTGACTATATTTCACATAACAGGTCTTGGAGCTGTAGAAAAACTCGGACTTAATCATTTAAATCATAAAGGTTTAATTAAAAGAGTTATTGGTGGAAATTTTGGACTACAGATTCCATTTATGAAAAATTTGATCGTATCAAATAAGATCGAAGCTTATAACTTTCCACAAGGAATTTTATCTCAGTTATGTAGAACAATGGCCGCTAAACAGCCCGGAATAATATCTAAAGTTGGTCTTAAAACTTACATTGATCCTAGAATAGAAGGTGGAAAAATGAATAAAAAAACAAAAATTAATTTGGTGAAATTAATTAAAATAGATAATGAAGAATATCTTTTTTATAAATCACCCAAACCAGACTTTGCGATTATTAGAGGAAGTACAGTCGATGAAGACGGGTATGTGTATATGGACCAGGAAGGAACCACAAGAGAGGACCTTTCCATAGCTCAAGCAGTTCATAATAACGGAGGAACTGTAGTTTGCCAATTTAAGCGACACAAAAAAAGTTCAACCCTAAATCCTCATTTAGCAAAAATACCTGGATTTTTAATTGATTTCTATGTTCATGACCCAAAACAAAAACAAACTTATGAAATTTTTTACGATAAATTTAGATCTGGCGAAAAAAAATTAAAAAATCCAAAACTTACAAAAATTCCACTTGATATTAGAAAAGTTATAGCAAGAAGAGCTGCACTAGAATTAAAAAAAAAAGATGTTGTAAATTTAGGAGTAGGAGTATCTGTTGGTATATCTAATGTTGCCTATGAAGAAGATATTTACAAGGATATTACTTTGACTGTTGAGGCAGGTGTAGTCGGAGGCATACCAGGTAGTGGTTTAAATTTTGGAACTGCGATAAATCCAAAGGCTATAATAGACCAACCTTACCAATTTGATTTTTATGACGGTGGAGGATTGAACTGCGCATTTCTATCTTTCGCTGAAATCGATAAAGAGGGAAATGTAAATGTATCAAGATTTGGAAAAAGGAACGATGGAGCTGGTGGATTTATAAACATAGCTCAAGGAGCTAAAAAAGTTGTTTTTTCTGGAACCTTAACTGGCGGTGGATTAAATACTAAAATTGAAAATGGAAGACTAAAGATTATACAAGAAGGAAACCATAGAAAATTTGTCAATAAGGTAAATCAAGTAACCTTTAATGCAAAGAATGGAATAAAAAAAGGACAAACAATTATTTTCAATACCGATAGAGGTGTTTTTAAGATTCTTAATGGCAAAATTACATTAATAGAAATTGCAAGAGGTATACGACTTAAAGAGGATATTATTAATCAAATTTCCTTTAAAATAAATATTTCAAAAAATTTAAAAAAAATATCGCAAAATATTTACTTTGATAAAAAGATTGGTTTAAAAAAAAATTTAAATTGAAGTGAATTATAAATGACAAAAGATAGAATTATAGCTGGATTATTTTCTCTAGTAGCTTTTGCATTGTTTGTTGTAATGGACTCAATAAGTAAGTTTTTAGCAGATTATTGTTCTGTTATTCAGATTGTTTGGGGTAGATATTTTTTTCATATTTTATTCATGGGTTTTATTTTTTTCTTTCTAAAAAAAAAAATAAATTTTAATAAAAATATCAAAATTCAATTATTAAGATCTATATTTCTGATTTGTGCAACTGTATTAACCTATATTTCAGTTAGATATAATGAGTTAATAAATTTTTATATTATTTTTTTCTCAACTCCATTAATAGCATCATTTTTCTCATTAATTTTTTTAAAAGAAAAAATATCTAAGTTAGGTTTTTTATTAATATTTTTAAGCTTTGCCTCAATCATTTATTCTTTAGAACCAACAGAAACTTTTGTAACTTATGTTATAGTTTTTCCTTTTTTAACCGCAATCGCATTTGCTTTGTATCAACTTTTTACAAAAGTTGTTGCTAAAGATCGGGAACCTTTTGTTGCTCTTTTTTATACTAGTATAATTGGAAGTATAATATTTTCTGTTTTAGCATTTATTTTTTGGTCACCAATAAATTCAATAATGGCTTGGTTGATTTTGATCATCTTAGGCTTTATCGGTTTTTTGTCTCATTATCTATTTGCAATAGCCCTACAAACGCTTAATTTGTATCAAGTTACAAATTTTCAATATACACAATTAATATGGGCTTCATTAATCAATTACTTAATTTTTGGAGATATTGTTGGTGAAAAAAAAATTATAGGAATATTTTTGATTATTATTTTTGGACTAATATTCATAAATAGGGAGATTAATTTTAAACATGAGAAGTAAAAAAATTCAAAGGGATCTACTTAAACTTTTAAGAGTTCTCGTTAAAATAAATACAAGTTACCCCCCAGGTGATAGTAACAAATTCGATAGATACATCCGTTATTATTTGAAAAAGTCAAAATTAAAAATTAATTCTTATTATGACAAAGATAAAAAAAAATTGAATACAGTTGTTAAAAATTACGCAGGTGAGTCTAAGTCTTTAGTTTTTAATTCTCATATAGATACTGTAAAACCAATACATGAAGAGTGGAAAACAAACCCTTACTCACTCAAAATAACAAATAAGTATTCATATGGATTAGGCGCTGTTAATTGTAAGGCTAGTGCTGCAGTACAATTATATATTGCAAAAAATTTAAAAAAAGATTTTAAAAATCTAAAGGAAAGAATTTGTTTTACGTTTGTAACAAGTGAAGAAAATTTAGGTCCAGAGGGCACTTTCTATTTAAGAAAAAAGAATTTAATTAATCCACATACTTTAATTTTAGGGGCACCGACTAATAATAACTTTTTAATTGAGGAAAGAGGTGTGTTTTGGGCAAAGGTGACAACAAAAGGGAAAACATCTCATGCTGGTGAGCCAGAAAAAGGGTCTAATTCTATCGTTAATGCATCAAAATTAATTTTAGACCTAAATACAAATTACAGAAATATATTAAAACGATTTAACTCTGGAATTCACAAGTCAACAATTAGCATAGGTATAATAAAAGGCGGAGAAAATATTAATGTTGTACCTTTTAAAACTGAAATATTGATTGATAGAAGAATTACTAGTAAAGAAAATATTAAATTTTCATATACCCATTTGAGAGCATATCTAAATAAGAAATTCAAGAATGCAAAATTAGAATTTTTAACTGGGACTAATCCATTTAAATCAAATCCAAAAAATATTTATTTACTTAATTTGATTAAATCTTACAAAAAGATTAAAAAAAATAGTCCTAAATTTCTTTCTTCAATAGGAGTAAGTGATGGAAGGTATTTTGCAGATGATAAAATTAATATAATTAATTTTGGCCCTGGTTCAGGTGATGAAGGTCATAAATCTAATGAAAAATTAATTAACAAGGAATTGTTAGAAAATTATTTAATTTTAAAAGATTTTTTAAATAAATTAAATTAATTTGAATCGATGACCAAGAATATAGATTTAAATCGTTCATTAGAAAAATATATAATTGATCATTCGAGCGAATTACATCCGGTTTTAAAAGAAATTGTTAATTACAATGTATCTTTAGGAAATCAAAAAAAGTTACAAATATCTATTTCACAAGCACAATTTCTTCAGACCATAATCAAAACTTCTAATATAAAAAAAATTATAGAAATTGGAAGTTTTACAGGTTTTAGTGCTTTATCAATGGCTTTAACATTGCCTGATGATGGATTATTAATTAGCTTAGATAAAAACTCTGAATTTAGCAAAAAAGCAAAATTTTTTTATGATAAAGCTAATGAAAGAAAGATTACACAAATTATTAAACCAGCACTCGAGAGTTTAAAAGAATTAGAAAATTCTAAACAAAAATTTGATTTAGTTTTTATTGATGCAGACAAAGAAAATTACATAAATTATTATGAAAAATGTATCGAGCTGGTCAATAAAAATGGACTAATTATAATTGATAACGTTTTATGGCATGGTGAAATAGTTGATAAATCAAAAAATGATAAATTCACTAATATCATCAGAGAATTTAACAAGCATATAAAAGACGATAATAGAGTGACAAAAAATATCATTCCTATAGGCGATGGATTAACAATTTGTATTAAAAAATAATGTTTACGGTTTTTGGTTTTTATAAGTTTAAAAAAGGTAATTTTTTGAAGAAAAATAAAGAGTTACTGCAAAGAGAAATACTTAAAAACAAAATAAGGGGAACAATTATTCTTTCCCAAGAAGGAATTAATGGAACTATTGCTGGAAATAAAAGGAATATTAATAGGATTATTACAACTTTAAAAAAAGTGTTTAGATTTAAAGATTTTGACAGCAAAAATACCTCGAAATGTGATTTTCAACCATTTCATAAAGGAAAAATTAAAATTAAGAAAGAAGTAGTTCCATTAGGGGTAAAGATAAATAAACAAAATAAAAAACTAAATAAATATGTTTCAAATAAAACTTGGAATAAATTAATTTCAAACAAAGAAACTTTAGTTATAGATGCACGTAAACCTTTTGAATATAACGTGGGAACTTTTAAAAATGCAATTAATCCCAAAATACAAAACTTTAAAGATTTTCCAAAATTTTTAAAAAAAATTGAAAAAACAAAACCCGTTGCTATGTTTTGTACCGGAGGTATAAGATGTGAGAAAGCTTCAATTTTTTTAAAAAACAAAGGATTTAAAAATGTATTTCAATTAAAAGGGGGAATACTTAATTATTTAAATAAAATTCAAAAAAAAGACAGTTTATGGAAAGGCGAATGTTTTGTATTTGATAATAGAGTCTCACTAAAGCATAAACTTAAACAGGGGTCTTTCTTAATTTGCAGCGGATGTAGAACTCCTCTTTCTATTCAAGATAAAAAATCAAATAAATATGAGGAAGGAGTTTCCTGTTCAAGATGTTATGACACACTTACTAACACACAAAAAAGTAGATTTAGAATGAGACAAAAGCAGATTATGCTTGCTAAGAAAGCTGGAAGGATGCATGTATTCCAAAAAGAATTTAAATAGGAAAAAATTGTCAAAAAAATTAAACTTAACTAAAGATCCAATTTGGCATTTGCTTGGAAAAGTAACTGTACCTGCTAGCGTAGGATCTTTATTCCAAACTTTTTATAATTTAGTAGATACCTGGTTTGCGGGCAAAATATCTGCTGAAGCTATAGGAGCAATAGCAAAGTCATTTCCAATATATTTTGTAATAATAGCCGTTGGTGTAGGTATTGGTGCCGCAACAAACGCAAGTATTGGTAATTTACTAGGAGCAAAAAAAGACAATCAAGCCTCACTACTTGTCGCTCAATCAATAGTTTTTGCAATTGTAATATCTATCATTGTTACTTTATTTGGACTTAATGCTTCTGATTTTCTATTAAAAATAATGGGGTCTGATCTTCAAAGCATTATTTTAACTAGAGAATATCTGGATATTATTTTTTACGGTACTTTTATTGTAATGATTCAAATTTCTTTAAATGGAACTTTGAATGCCCAAGGTGATACAAAAAGTTATAGAAACGTTTTAATTTTTAGTTTTTTTTTAAATATAATTTTAAATCCTATATTTATTTGGGGATATGGTTTTATTCCAGCTTTTGGAATTGGTGGACTTGCTATAGCTACAGTTATATCTCAATTGATAGGAACTGTTTATTTAGCTTACAAAGTTAATTCATGTAAATTAAGAAAATACTTATATATTCAATGTTTTATTCCTAAATATATATTAATGAGAGATTTATTATCTCAAGCTGTGCCAATTATGTTTAGCATGTTATTTATAGGTGTCGGTATTTTCAATATTTTATATTTCATAGGACAATTCGGTGAGCTAGCAACGGCAGGTTATGGTGCTGCCTTAAGAGTTGAACAAGTTTTTTTATTACCGGTCATTGGTTTAAATACAGCTGTTCTTTCTATTGGGGGTCAAAATTTTGGTGCAAAAGAATTTTATAGAATAAAAGAGCTGTATTCAAAAGCACTTCTATTTGGATGTTCATTCATGGCTGCTGCAGGAATAATTTTATTTTTTGGTGCAGAATTTTTTGTTTCTCAATTTACTAATAATTCTGAAGCAATATATCATGGCGCTATTTATCTTAAAATTGCTGCCTTGATTGGACCAATTTACCCTGTATTTTTTATTACTACAGCAGTATTTCAGGCTCTTAAAAAATCAATTTATAGTCTTTATTTGAGCATACTTCGATTAACAGCATTGCCATTTTTATCTTTATGGTATGTGATCAATATTAGAGGAGGTAGCTATAACGATATATTCTATACTATAATGGCTACAAATTGGTTAATGGGATTAGCTGTTTTAATTTTTATTCCTTTTTTCTTTAGAAAAAAATTTAGGATGAGTTTTAAAAAATTATTTGTATTTTAATCTATTTTCAAGTTTCCGCACGTAATAAGAAACTATTAAGATTAAGACTAAATATTCTAAAATTAAAAAAGTATAAATTTCTAATGGTCTGTAAGTTGTTGTAACCAATTCATTAGCTTTTCTAGTTAAATCAGCTATTCCTATAATTGAAACCAGTGAAGACATTTTTAAAACGTAAACAAATTGATTACCTAAAGCTGGTAAAACAACTTTAATTGCCTGTGGTAGAATTACAAATCTCATTTTTTTCCAAAAATCCATTCCTAATGATCCAGCAACTTCATGTTGACCTCTATTAATCGAATTTATCCCAGCTCTAAAAATTTCAGCTTGAAAAGCGCTTTCACTAATTGTTAATGCAATAATACCAGAAACAAATGGTGAAAAGCTTACACCCATCATAATAGGTAAGCCATAATAAATCCAAAGTATTAAAACAAGTAATGGAACAGCTCGGACTATTTCAACATACGCAATATTAAAATAACTTAATAATCTATTATTTGAAAGAGAAGGAAGAGCAACCACCAATCCGATTAACATTGCTAGTACAATTGATATTATAGAAATATAAATTGTAGTAGTTATTCCGCTGATTAAAAATTTTAGGTTAGTTAGTCCCTCGACATTGTTAGGGCTTAATATATACCAACCCCATTCATAGTTTGAGCCGCATCCTTGTAACAATAAAAATAAACAAAAGTATTTTATAAACCTCACAGATTAATCATATTGTTTAATTGAAGTTATTTAAACTTAAATTATAAACTTTTTAGATTATATTTAGCTAGTAAAGTATTGAAAAATCCTGAAGCTTTTTTTTCTTTTATCCATTTACTAACATAATTGTTCCAGGCTTTGTCTTTCTTAGGAACCATCATTGCTAAAAAGGCTGGATTTTTTTCACCATCATTAACTATCGATAATTGAGGATATTTAATAACTAATTTATTTGCTTCAGTAGAACTCGTTATATTTCCATCAGCTCTTCCGGCAAGAACTTCTTGAAAGTCTCTAGCGGGTGCCTCAACTGATTTTAATTTAGATTTTGGAAAAAATTCTTTTGCTTTTTCTTCCTGAGATGTACCCAATGTAGTAGCAATTGTTACATCTTTATTATTTAAAGATTTCCACGTTGGGAATTTTTTTGAGTTTTTCTTTAATACCAATGGAACTGTACCATATTTATAATAGGTTTCTGTGAAACCGGCTACTTCAGCTCTTTTAGGTGTTTTAGTTACACTTGTAGATATGTCGTATCTATCTGCTGTAATCCCTGCAACAATTGTTTTCCATTCTGCAGGAACAAATTTTACTTTAACACCCATATCTTTCGCTAATTCTCTCATCACATCAATATCAAATCCCTTATACTTATTCGTAGCTGGATCTTTCATTGACATTGGATCCCAATCACCTGTAGTACCAACTCTTAATTCTCCATTTTTCTTGATTGATTGAAGTTTTGATTCCGCATTAGCTGCAGTTGATATTATTAGTAGTGTAATTATTGCTAAAATTTTTTTCATTTAGTTTCTTACTAATTATTGACTTTTATTTCTAAACGCAAATTGACCCAATTAATAACTTGACTGTTGGCAGCAATATCTTATAAAGAACAAAACAGGAACAATATGAAGCTTACAATACCGTTTTATTTACACAAAGTAGGGGCTGGCTTTCCTTCTCCTGCAACAGATTACATAGAAGATGACATAGATTTGAATTCACATCTAATAACAAATGCGCCAGCAACGTTCATAATAAGAGTACAGGGTAAGTCCATGGTCAATGTTGGTATTTATGATGGCGATTTATTAATAGTAGATAAAAGTAAAGACCCAAGAAATTTTTCAACCGTAATTGCAAATATAAACGAAGAGCTTGTAGTAAAAACTTTAATAAAAGAAAAAGGGGTTAGTTACATTACATCAGGATCTAAAAATATATCCGATAAAATTAATCTTACAGAAAATCCAGAAATAATTATTTGGGGAGTAGTAACTTATGTCATCCATAAACAACAATAAAAAAAATAAGATTGCATTAATAGACTGTAATTCTTTTTATGTTTCTTGT
>Ga0315315_10001534_pt1 | contig 21260 bp, 16 predicted proteins | sample M140m3416metaG_FD_203699 | JGI IMG/M metagenome (GOLD analysis project Ga0315315, IMG submission 203699) | Ammonia-oxidizing marine archaeal communities from Monterey Bay, California, United States - M1 40m 3416 | ecosystem: Environmental > Aquatic > Marine > Intertidal zone | place: USA...
ACGATAAAGACGATAAAGACGATAAAGACGATAAAGACGATAAAGACGATAAAGACGATAAAGACGATAAAGACGATAAAGACGATAAAGACGATAAAGACGATAAAGACGATAAAGACGATAAAGATAGTGATAGTGATAAAAAAAGAAAAGATGAAAAGGATAAAGATAGTGATAGTGATAAAAAAAGAAAAGATGAAAAGGATAAAGATAAGAAGGAAGAAAAGATATATAATGATAGTAAAGTAAATAATGATTATAGAATAAAATTATTGAAAGATATTCAAGAAACTAAAAATAATTTATCAAAAAATAGTAAATATATTACAAAATATTATGAAGATAGTGATGGTTTAAAAACAAAATTAAAAGAACTAATAGATATTATAGATAAATTAGATGTTAAAAAAATAAATGTAGATAGTGATTTAGATAAAATTAAAAAAGCTGAAGAAAACTCTTCATCGTCATCTGACGGTTTATCTTCTTCAAATCCTATTAATATGATAGGAAATATTGATCGAACTTTACAAAATAATACAAATAAGATTATTAAAAGTATAAATGAAATTAATGAAATTACAAAAGATATATTAACAAGTGTATTTAATAAAGAAGATGGTATAACAGTATCTATAGACAATTTATTAGATATTTTTGAAAAATTCAAAGAAATTTTATATAATGATAAATATGAAGCTGGTTTGTTAATATTTAATAATAATAATAATCATAGAATAAATACAGTAGAATATATTGATAAATATTTAAAAAAATTAAATGATAAATTTAAAAGTTATATTAATAGTAAAAATATAACAATAAAAGAAATTAATAAAATATTTGATTCTAATATAAAAGGAATTACAGATAGTTTAAAAGAATTTTCAGCAAATATAAATAAAATTACTGGTCAAGGAAGACTTTATGATGATATTGATTGGGGTCGTCAAGGAGATGAAAACAAAGAAAAAGAAAAACATTATGATACTATTAAAAAAGAGGTTGAAAAATTTAATGAAAAATTAGAAAAATTATTAAAATTTGATAAAGAAGAAATTTTGGCAAAATTAAATACAAATGATCAAATATTTGATAATTATAAATATGATATTTACAATAATTTATTTAAAAAAGTAACAGAAATAGAAAAAAAATTAGGATCTGAAACAAAAGAAGTAAATACCACTGTTTCATATTCTACAGATGATACAGCATTAAAAAATTATAATACATTAGAAAATGATAACATATTTAGTAAAATATTTAATAGATATATAAAAGATATTAATAATAAAAATAAATTGACAGATGAAGCAGATGATAATTTTTATAATTCTGTTAAATCGAATGATATAAATCCTGATGAAGTTTTGAAAATATCAATTAGCGATAAAATAATTTTTATCATATTAATTTTTGTGATAAGACAAATATCGTTATTGGCAATCAATTATTTAATAGATAATAACTTATTAAAATCATTTAAATTAATAATATTATTTTATAATATTATTTATATTTCTTTATTTATAATCATATTATTGATTGTCAATTTTGATAGTTATAAAATGAGAATATTATTTAATTATTTAAATTTACACATAAATTTTTATGGTGTTTCAACACATATATCAATGTTAATATTATTTTCTTTTATTATTTATTATTATATTGTATATGTAGATTCAAGTATCAATAGAAAAGAAAGTGACAATAGTGATTTAAATGATATGGAAAAAATAGATTATAAATATAAATTAAGTGTTATATCTTTAATAATCTATATATTTACAAGTATTATTGATTATTTATTGTGATAATTCATAATAATAGAATGTTGTTCTTTATAAATATAAATAAATGAATTTATAAGATTATTTATATCTATATTAGTATTTATATTAGATATATCAATAGTATTATTATCAATTATATTAATTATTTGTTTTTGATATATATTATTATTAATTTCGATTGTAATATTATCTTTAACTTGTAAAAAAACAGGTTTTTCTAAAACAAGTCTAATAGAAAATAAATCATTGCTTGTATTATAATTAATTATTTTTACTTTAGGTTGATTAAATTTAATTATTTTATTATTGAAATAATTAATAGTATATTTCATATAATCATTTTTAAAATCTATTTTATATTTATCATTCGTTATCCAAATATCCCATAAGTCATTTTTATAAGTACATATAAAATTATATGTATAACACACATCATTATCATATAATTTTAAAATAATATATGGAGAAATATTATTAATTAATTTAGGTAAAATCAATTTATTAGGATAATAATAGTTATTTCTATCTATTTTAACTAAATTATTAGAATATTCTAATGATGATATTACAAAAGATTTAATATCAACTTCATTATTATTATCATAATAATTATTATTATCATTTTCTTCTATATAATTACCATTTCTTTCAAATTCTAATTCTGTTATTTTATTTGTAATATAATCTAAAGAATATTTATTTTTATTTTCATTGTTATTGTTTAAATAATGATTTTTAATATTTGTTAAACATATACTATTTAAATATTTTAATTCGTGATCATATAATGATTTATCATTTTCTATTTTTGAAAATAAAACATTTAAATTATTTTGTAAATCATTATCATCTACTATTATATTAAATTTTTTATTTAACATATTTTTACATCCAATTAATAATTTATTTTTATTTTCATTATTTAAAAATGTATCCATAATAATATACTAATAATATTACTTATATAAAAAAAACTTTTTAATTCTTAAGAAAACACTCCTGTTGAAACTTTGTGATCTATGAAGCTTGTTGAGCGGCTTTTTGTGCCGCAAGAGCATTTTGTTTATTGATGCTTAGAGGGAAGTGATGAGCGATAAGACGTTGAAGAACAAAATAAGTTACTTTATCATCTTTAGTTACATTTAGAATAGCACGTAGTTTTTCATCTGGGAAAAACTCACGTCTATTTTCGGGATTGTTTAGATTTTTTTCTTTTACATATGCATTAATAAAACGTGTGATATCTGTGCGTGATTTTTCAGTACCTTCTGGAACACCAATAAATACACATAGTTCTTTTGAAATCTTACAAGGTTTAGCAAAACCAGATGGAGATTTCTTAGCATTTTCGCGTTTCTTTTGAACTTTAGCAATTACTTTCTTTTGTTTTTCATATTCTTTAACAAGAAGTTTAAGAGTTTGTTGAATTGACTTCATTTCAAGTTGAACAAAACTAATTTTATCAGTTAGTTCATTGATAAGAGTATCTCCTACATTTTTTTCTTCTACTGAATTATCAGAAACATTATCTTCGGTCTTTGTAACTGGTTCTACTACCTTTTCTTCTACCTTTTCTTCTACTTTTTTACCTACAGGTTTTTTACCTACGGGTTTTTTTACTTCTTCTACAACTTTTTGTGACGCAACTGCTACCTCTGTTTTTTGAACTGCCTTTTTAACCATTTATAATACTTAATATTACAAAATCCTTATATATTTTTTTTAAAATTATATATTATTCGCTCTTATAATATTATAAAATAATCTCGTTTAATATTTTATTAAATCTATTTTTTTCATTTTTATTCAATAATTTATATTTAACTAAATTTACCCTATTATCATAATATATATTAATCGTTAAATTACCTCCATTAATTCCTTTATTTTTCAAACAATATTTATTATTGATATATTTAGGTATATATATCTTTATTTTTTCATTATTAAAATAATCTATTTCGGCTACAAAACCATTTAAATATCTATAAATATTGGATTTGACGTTATAATACAAATTTATTTTATTATTTTTTGCCCTATATGTATAAAATTCATTCTTTTCTATTTTAAAATTTATATCTATATCATGTTCAATTCCATCATCATCTATATATATCTTATTATAATATGGATATATATCCATACAATTTAAAGATAAATATATAGGTTTTTTTAATTTTTTTAATATTAATCTTATTTTCTTTTTTGTATTACTATATAATTCATCTAATGTTACATATAAAACTAATTTATGTTTGATAGGTCCTTTTGAGCCTCTATTTATAAAATTATTATTTATTAAAAATGATGCTATATTATTAACTAATTCTATATTATTTTTATCATTTATCATTTCATATAAATAATCCTTCCAATTAAAATTATCGTAAAAATCTTCGTAATCAAAATTATTTTTACTTTGATTAGTTAAATACTGATAAGCTTCGGTTGCTTCTCTAAATTTATTTATACAATTTTTTTTTTCTTCTTCTGATAAATTAGCTATTTTATCTGGATGATTTTTTAATGCTATTTTTGTGTAAGCATTTTTTATATCACTATAAGTAGAATTTATAGAAATACCTAAAATTATATATGGATTTTTCATAATTATATTAATGTAGTATAAATATATTTATATATTAATTTATGAATGATATTTATTTTAATAAATTAAAAAATAATTTTATCAATATTATTAAAGATAATTATAATCTAAATTACAATTTTAATAATATTGTAAATAATAATTTTAATTTTTTGATTTATTCCATTTATGGTTTTCCTATTGAATTACTAATAGATGAAATAATAAAAAAAAAGTATAATTTAAATTATATTAACAAAATTGAATATCAATGGGATAAATGTATTAATTATTACGAAAATCCATATTTTATTGAAATAAATTTAATTAATCCTAATATTACTAAAAATAAAGAAAGTCTTACTAAATTTATTTTAAATATATTGAAAAATAAACCAATTACAAGTGATAAACATCTAATTATTATTAAAAACATAGATATTTTTAGAGAACATTTCTCAGTATTGAAAATTTTACTTGAAACCTTTTCAAAAAACGCTTATTTTATTTGTACAACTTATAAAATGTCTGTTATTGAAAATGCTATTATTAGTCGTTTCACTAACATTAGAATACCTTTATTTAAAAATACAGAAATACAACATATATTTGAAAAATATTTTAATAAAAAATTGAATAAATTTCTTATTGAAAATAATACAAGAAATCTAATATTCTCTATTTTTATTTCTAATGTTGAAGATAAAGAACCACACTTAATTAATGAAGAATTTTGTAAACTTAAATATCCACCATTTATGAACATTTTTAATAAAAAAAATAACATTGAAGATATAAGAAAAATATCATATAATTGTTTTCAATATAATATTACTATAAAGGATATTATATCAGATTGTATTATTATTAATAAAATAAATAATATAAAAATAAAAAAAAGGTTTGATAATATTGTTGAGTATGCGAGTGATTTAGATCATAAATTAACATATACTAATAAAGGAAGAGAAGCAATTTTTATAGAGTTATTATTATGTCATATTTTATTATAACATATAAACGATTTATAATTTTCACTAATATATTTATTACAATCTTCTAAATTAAATTTATTATATATTTCATTTATATTTATAAATTTATCACAATTATAATTATTATTTATAATTGTTAAATAAATTTTATCTACTAATTTATTATTTTCTATAAAATAATTATAAATTTCACTGCCTCCTATTATAAATATTGTTTCTATTTTATCATTATTATCACAATATTCTAATGATTTTTCTATATCATTAAATACTTTTAAATCCCCATATGACTTATTTCTTGATATTATAATATTCTCTCTATTTTTTAATATTTTGACCGGTAAGGATTCATAAGTTTTTGAACCCATTATTACACTGTTTTCTTTATTTTTATCTTTTGTCGTTGTTGTTATTTCACGAAATTTGTATAAATCCTCTTTATAATACCACGGTATTTTATTATTATAACCAATACCTCCATCTTTAGTACAAGCTAAAATTAAACAAATCGCTTTCATTATATTTAAAATCTATTTTATATTTATATAATTATAAATACATAGACATTACCTTTGTCGTATCAATATGTTCATTTTTTTTACAATATTTATTATAATAATCCTTTGTAACTTTATAAGGAAATACTATTTCATTATCGTCAGTTTTAATATATCTCATCATATTTACCCAAGATATAATGTTATTAATTTCTCTTTTTAATGTTCTTACACCATTTTCTTGTGTACTTGTTAGCTCAACTATATATTCTATTAAATCATCATCAAATATAATATCCCCCTTTTTAATATTATATTTTGGTATAATTTCATCAATTAAATAATCTTTTGCTATTTTAAATTTTTCTTTATTAGTATAACCTTTTACATTTATAGTTATCATTCTGTCTTTTAAAATAGGATTGATATAATCCTCATTATTATATGTAAATATGATTATAGATTTTGATAAATCTAAATCAATTTCCTGAAAATATTTATCTGTATATTTATCATTTTGAACAGGGTCGGTTAAATGTATTAAAGTATTAATAATTTCATCACCACGGGATGTAGCAGATACTTTATCTAACTCATCAAATAAAAATACAGGGTTCATTACTTCCGCTTTTATTAAACAATCTAAAATTTTACCGTATTTTGATCCTTCGTATGTATAATTAAAACCACTCAAATACGATGCGTCATCAATACCACCTAATGATATAAATGCTAAAGGAAAATCTATAGCACTACATATACATTCTTTTACTAATTTAGTTTTTCCAACACCTGGTGGTCCTTTAATACCAATCACATAACCTGATTTATTTGGATTGCTAATCCATTGTGCTAAAATTCTAATAATTTGTTCCTTAGTTTCATCGTGTCCAAATATATTATTATCAATATTTGTTTTAATTTTTTCTAAATACTTTTTAGCACTTCCGTCTTCAATATCTAAATTTTTATATTTACCAATTGGTATTCTTGATAAGGTTGTAATCCAATTATTTAATTTATGATATTCACTTGATGATTTACACATATTATTTAAAGCTTCGATATTATACATTAAAATTTGCTTAAGAATATTTGATATATCATAATTTAATATTTTGAAACGGGATGGTATAACCTTATTTTTATTATTTTTAATAAATTTATTTTCTAATTCATAAATTTTATCTTTTTCCGTTTCGTCTAAATCATTGAAATATTTTCTTTCTTCTCTACTATATTTTGATAATATTTTATGATATTTTGATTTCTTTTTTTTACTTTCTACATTTTCTTCGTTTTCACTTTCACTTTCAGTTTCATAATTTCTTTTATTTCCTAATAACAATATTATATTACTTTTAATCATATTTGTTTCTTCTTCTGATATATCATAATCCGTATTTTCAATAACATAGGGACATTCTTCGCAAATATTATTTTCTGTTTCTTCGCTATCATTTTCTTTGTCTTCTTTATCCAATTTACTATTTTTTTTATTATCTTTTTCTTCAATATCACTTTCGTCACTATCTGTATTACTTTGATTATTTATATCATATATATCATCATCATCTTTATTAACTTTCTTTTTTTTCTTTTCTTTTTTCTCTTCTATTTTTTTTTTATTTCTTAGTATCATAAATTATTCTCTAATATATATTAGTTTTTATATTTATATGATTTTACCAATATTTTAGTGATGCATTATTTCTACGATATATTCTTGTACGTAAAATAAACATAAATAGATTTATGACTATTAATATTGTTGCTATTATCATTATAAATATTATTTTTGATGGGAAAATATTAAATATCAATAATGATAATAGTAATATAATGCTAAATATTGTTATAAAATTAATAAAATTAGATTCATAATATATATTATGTTTGTATAAGTTATTTACATTTTTATTTTTATTTATTTTATTAATATATTCATTTGTATGATTTGATAATTTATTTTTTTCATTCTCCATATTTTGTTCAATATTATTTCCTATTAATAAAGATTTTTCCAATTCAATTGTATCTATTATTTTATGTATATGAATAAATTTATTGTTTATATAAGACATTACATCATTTCTAATTTGTGTCATCATAGATAATCTTTCCATTTTAATTTTATCTATTTCAGTTTGGTCTAAAATACCTGAAATATCTTTTAATAAAGCATTTGTCCCTGTATCACTACATTTATTATTTAATGTATCTATGTTATATGTTATATAGTTATCTGTTGATAATAATTTCTTTATTATTGATTTATCATTTCTTAATATATATATATATTGTGTATCAGCTATATCCTTAGAATAAATAAATGATAATTTTGTTATTCTATAATAATATATATCACTATCATCTATTTCGATACCTTGTATTTGTATTATATCTTTATTATAATATAATAAAAAGTTAGATTTAATTATATTTTCAATATCAGTTTCCCCTTTACTTTCTCCATTTTTATATTTACGTATTTTTAATTTTTCTTTATCTATATCATTTAAAGTTATTGTGATATTTACTATTCCATTAACACTAACTGATGATACATTCTCGCTATTTATTTTAATTTTATAATATTTTATAAAGTCTGTAAAGTTTTTATTAGTATAATCACTAAATTCTTCAATTTTTCTACTATAACTTAAATTTGTTGAATAATTATATATTAATATTATTATAAATAAAATTAATAATAATACATAAGATATTGATTTTATTTTATCATTTGTTTTTAATAAATTAATTGATATTATATATATTGAAACTATTACTATTATTAAATATAATACAGACTTTTTTGTTTCTATCTTATTAATTGTTACATTATATGTATTAAACTTTTTATCTATATTTTCAAGCTCTTTTTGTTGCTCTCTAATACCTAAATCATATTTAGTTATAATATTTTTATCTGTTTCATAAATTTCATTTATATGTGTATAATCCTTTGGTACTAATAAAACATCTTTAATAATATCATTTTTGGATTTTGATAATTTATTATATTTATCATCTATAGAAATTATTATTTTATTATTATCATATTTATAATTTGTTATATTATATCTGTTATCATCTATTTCTATCGCAAAACTTTGTGTTATTTTTTTGTAATAATCTTTATTTTTACTATTAAATTTAAAAGTATCTAATTCTAATTTATTTTCTCCCTCATCTTCTTCATAAAATAAACTTATTTGTATTGTTAATAATAACTTTTGTGTATCATATTCATTTAATTCTAAATCAATTTTAGGTTTATATATTTCTTTAACAGACAAATTATTTATTTTATAATTTTCAATATATTCATCTATAAAATTATATCCTATTAATGATTTCATACGTATTACATTTTTATCAAATTTAAATAATACATTATCATAAATATTTTCACAATCTTTATTTAATTTATCATATCCATCATCTTTAATATAAGGATATAGTATTATTCTTTCGCTTTCTCTATAAATTTTCTTTAAAATATTAAAAATACAAAAATATATATATATACTTAATATATTTTTAATAAAATTACTTTTTTTAACTTTTAATAAAATATATAAATATATTTTAATAAATATTGAAATATCATTTATATTTACAGAAAGATCACTCTTTATTGTATCCAATAATTCTTCTAAATTTTTGTTTTCATTTAATATATTCCCAATATCAATATCTTTTATATTGTAACTATCTAATACATTTTGATCTAATATATTTTCATAAGTTTCTGTATTCTCATTATACATTTCATAATTATTACTATTAGATATATATAAATGTAAATAAGTATATTTTGTATTTTCTACAAACATTTCTTCAAAATTGTAATAATTCTCATCTTCATTTCTATATTCCTTTTTTCTATCTATATCTTTATAACTTATACTTATTCTATCAACATTATTTATAATTTCATAATAATCTTTGTTATCTCTACAAAATATTATTATATCTTCTATTAAATCTACTAAAATCAATACCAGTCTTTCGTAATTTTTTAGTAATAAATTATCTGTAAATTTCTCCTCATTTTTAATTTTACTAAAAAATAAAAAACTTTCATAATTAATTTTCATATCAAATACAATTTTCAAATATTGATGAAAATACACATCATATTCTTCTCTTTCATAATTATATTGTATCAATTTATTTTTCTTTATTAATATTTTATCATATAAACGTTCTATATAATCATAAAATTCTTTATGTTCTTTTATATTATATTCATATAAAGTCGCTAAATTTTTTCCTAATATTGCCTTTTGATTATTAAATTCATTTGATATTTTTACTGCCATATCCATAGTTGTTTCTTCAATATCATCCTCTATAGTCTCTTTTGTATTTCTTAATAATATTACTACTAAACCGGAACCACCATGACCACCATTAGATGCAAAACCTCCACCACCACCACCACTTCCTGTATGATTTAAACCATTTCCACCTTTAGAATTTAAATTATTATATTCACCTGTTGTACTAATTACATTATCTTTATTACCATTTTTTCCATTACAATCATCAGTACTATCACTATTATAACTATTAGTTCCACATATACTCGCGGCCACTTGTTCACTTAATTTTATTTCACAATATCCACCACCACCTCCTCCTCCTTTGCCTCCATTACCAGCAAATCTATTAAAAGAACCTGCTCCACCCCCAGCACCATAATAATAAAGATCAGTTTCATCCTCAATTTGACTTCTATATTTAGATTCTGGTTCATTAGTAAAAAAATGTTGTGTTGTTATCTTAACACAATTATTTTTATTAAATATTGGAGAACAAAATTTAATATTTCCATCTTGATTTAAAATATCTTCTATACATATACCATCACCCCCGTGCGGTAGTTGTTCACGATTATCATTACCAATATATCCTTGTTGACCTGCTCCTCCACCTCCTGCTCCTGTTACGGAAATATGCGTACTTCCTCCCGTATCATCTTTATTATTAAATTTTTCAATATTATTTATAGTAATACCGCCATTATTGCCATAAGAATAGTAATAATCATAATCTGATAATACACTATTTAAAACTTTTTTACTATTACCCCTATATCTATTATCTTTTTCTATATCATTATTGAATTGTAAACAACAAGAACCCCCACCTGAACCACCGTCTAAACCACTACCTTCTTTTAATTCTGTTTCTAGGTGTTTTGTATATGTATAAATTATAGGTTGGTCTTTGATATCCTCGTGATAAAATTTATCATTATTATCATATATATATGAACCACCTCCACCACCACCTAAAGCTACTATATTATTTATAGCACTATTATAACCTGAATCACCTGTATATGTATTATTAGAACTTCCTTTCCCTCCTTTACCTACTAAAATATTATATGGAATTCCCGAAACCATATCAATATTATCAATATAAATTACCTCTCCTCCTCCACCTCCACCACCAATATTGTATCCCCCACCCCCTCCACCAGCAACTATTAAAACATTTGCTTTAAAACTATTTGATATTATTTTTTCATCTTTTTGTGTTGTAGAATTTAAATTCAAAATAAAATTATTTGTATTTTGTTTATTTTCTCCATTTAGATCACTATCCTTCATTTTAAAAATTATTGTTATTAATTCTTCGTTTTCTCCATAATTATTAATAATTATATTATTATCATAATCACCAGTAGTAATTGTGGCACCTTCTAAATCTTCAAGTTTTATATCATTATTAATATCTTTGAGTGCTACTATTTCAGGCATTCTATTAATTATATAGTAGATTAATTATAATTTATACACAACATCTATATCTATAATATGTACCACTATTTGAATTATAACTTGTTATTCTAACTATATCTCCTTGTTTTAAACCTAACCATTTTGCTTGAGGATCGGTATGATATATCCAAGGTAATTTTAATTTATTAGATAAAGAATATTGTGATAATAGATTTTCTATATCTTTTTCACTAACTTTTTCATGTTTGGGAACATAGAAATGTTTCGTAGGATTAAAAAGTAATTGTTTGCCGTAGAAATATTGTAAAATACCATCTTTTTTCTGTAACATTTTATCATATTTAGAAATTTGTTGTAATATTGGAGCAGATATTACATCATTATTAAATATTAAAATAATATTTTTTTTATTATTATATTTTAATATAAAATTTGTTAAATCTTCTTGTTCTGCTTTAAGTTCATCTAATATCATCTTTTTTAATTTTTTTGTCATAGCAAATATTATAGTAGTATTAGAAGTATGAAATTCAATAATTCTACCATCATTGATAAATTCTTCTCTTGAAATTTCTTTTTCATGTTCTTCAAATTCATCAATATTTTCTCCACGCTGAACTAACATTTCTTTAATATTATTAATAATTGAATCTATGTCCATTAATACTAATCTTTAATACTAATTAAATATAATATTTAAATCAATTTTTTTTAAAATTTATATAAAAATAAATTGATAATTTAATAAATAAAAATGGAAGAAGAAAATATCGAAACATATGCATTTCAAGCAGAAATTAATCAATTATTATCACTTATTATAAATACTTTTTATTCAAATAAAGAAATCTTTCTTAGAGAACTTATATCTAATGCGTCTGATGCTTTAGATAAAATTAGATTTAAATCATTTCAAGATAAAAATCTAATTAAAGACGAACCCGACTTTCATATTAATATTATATGCGATAAAGAAAATAATGTATTATCAATCATTGACACGGGCATTGGCATGACTAAAGATGATTTAATTAAAAATCTTGGTACTATCGCTCAATCAGGAACAAAAAATTTTATGGAGGCATTAACTTCTGGTGCGGATATTAGTATGATAGGACAATTTGGTGTTGGTTTTTATTCATCTTATTTAGTTGCTAATAAAGTAGTTGTTACATCTAAAAATACGGAAGATGAACAATATATATGGAATTCAGAGGCAGGTGGAACATTTACAATTGAAAAAGACAATAGTGAAAGCAAATTAAAAAGAGGAACTAGAATTGATTTATATATTAAGGATGATCAAAAAGAGTTTTTAGAAATTAATAAAATTAAAGAATTAGTTAAAAAACATAATTCTTATATTAACTATCCTATTTCTATTTTAGTTGAAAAAACTATTGAAGAAGAAGTTAGTGATGATGAAGATATTAATGAAGATAAAAAACTTGAAGAAATCAAAGAAGAAGACTCTGACGAAAAGGAAAACAATGATGAACCAGTTATTGAAGAAATAAAAGATGATAGCGACGAGCCTGTAATAGAAGATGTTACAGAAGAAGAAACAAAGGAAAAAAAGAAAAAGAAAATTAAAAAAATAGAAAAAGATTGGGAAGTATGTAATTCACAAAAACCAATATGGACAAGAAAAACAGATGAAATAACTAATGAAGAATATACAATATTTTATAAAGGACTTACGAATGATTGGGAAGAACAATTAGCTTACAAGCATTTTTCAGTAGAAGGCCAAGTAGAATTTAAGTCTTTACTATTTATTCCTAAAAGATTACCAAATGATATGTTTACAAAAAATAAAAAACAAAATAATATTAAATTGTTTGTAAAAAGAGTTTATATTTCTGATGATAGTAGCGATTTATGTCCTGAATGGTTAAGTTTTGTAAAAGGTATTGTAGATTCTGAAGATTTACCTTTAAATATTTCTCGCGAAATTTTACAACAAAATAAAATTTTAAAGGTTATTAAGAAAAATATTGTCAAAAAAGTAATTGAATTGCTAACGGAATTATCAGAAGATAAAGAAAAGTATTTACAATTTTATGAACAATATTCCAAAAATATTAAATTAGGTATTCACGAAGATAATAATAATAAGGTTAAATTATCAAAATTACTTCGTTTTAAGTCATCTAAATCTGAAAATGAAGTAATTTCTTTTGATGATTATATTTCAAATATGAATGAAGAACAAAAAGAAATTTACTATATTATTGGCGAATCGCAAGAATTTGTAAATAATGCTCCTTTCCTTGAAAAACTTAAAAAGAAAGACATTGAAGTTATTTATATGACTGATCCAATTGATGAATATATGATGCAACAATTAACAGAATTTGAAGGTAAAAAATTTGTAAATATTTGTAAATCTAAACTTAATATTGATGATACTGAAGTAGATACTAAAAAATACGAAGAATTTTGTAAAAAAATTAAAGAAATCTTAAAAGATAATATTGAAAATGTTGTTGTATCTAATCGTCTTGTTGATTCTCCTTGTTGTTTAGTATCTTCTGATTTTGGCTGGTCTGCTAATATGGAAAGAATTATGAAAGCACAGGCACTAAATGTCAATAATATGAATCCTTATATGAAATCAAGAAAAATATTTGAATTAAATATTGAACATAATATCATTAAAGATTTATATAAACAATATAAAGATGATAAAATTGATATTAAATTCAATAACTTAATCAATATTATTTACGATACTTGTGCTCTTGCTTCAGGATTTTCAATTGATGATCCTAAATTATATTCAAATGTTATGTATGATTTAATTCAAACTAATCTCAGTTTTACTAAAGAAACTGAATCAAAAGAAACAGAAGAATCCAAAGAAACTGAAACAGAAACTGAAAAAGAAACAGAAGAAACAGAAGAAACCGAAGAATCCAAAGAAACTGAAACAGAAAAAACAGAAACAGAAGAGGATGATTATGAAAATATGGAAAAGGTAGATTAAAATAATTTTTTAATTTCTTCGGCTACTTTTTCAACTTTCCAATTATCACTCGCCATTTTCATTAATTCCTTTCCGTTTTTATCAGGAAATTCTTTTTTTAAATTTATTATATTTTCTTTTATATATAAATTATATTTTGATGGTTCTTTTTTCTTTTTATAAGTTTTATTATAAACGGTTGTTAATAATTTACTTAATTCCGTACGCGTATATTCTTTATTATAATCAATAACCAATGAGAAATTTGTAATAAACTCAGACGTTGTAGTCATGTCTTAATTAAAGTTAATATAAATAAAAATCATTTTTTTATTAAAGTAAAAAAAAAGAGTACATGTTTATAAAATAATATGATAATTTAAAATCTTTTTAACATTTTTTAAAAATGTTAAACATGTACTTTTTTATAATCTGCATAACTTTTACATGTCAAATATGTAAATAATGTTCCATTTAAATATAATAATAAGTTTAAATATACTGTTATCCATAACTGATCATTTATCAAATTATTTGAATAAGCTATTATATTACAAACACACCCCGTAACACATAAAGGTAATCTTACAAATATATATATTATCATATTTAACCTTTTTTGATTATATTTTGTTATCATATCATGTTTCATTAAACTTAAAGAACCATATTCTATCATTCCAGTAATACCACCACCCGATATTAATTGAAAATATAACTGATTTGAATTTGTAAATAACATACCTGGTATAATACCAAAAAAAGCAAATACAATATGATGAAAATAGTCCCAGAAATTTAAATTATTGAAAAATAGCAAATGATATATATGTAGACTTAAATGGGAATTCATTAATCGTAAACTTAAATTATAGTTGTCTTTTTCGTAATTTATATAATTATTAGATGGATCCGTAATCATATAGATAATTTTATCATATAAATTTAAAACTGTTATAGTATTTAAAACAAAATGAATTTTATACCATCTACCTTTTGCTGTAAATAAATATTGTATAGAATAATCAATTAAATAAATATTAAATAAATTAATGAATATACCATTAATATAATTAAATAATAAATTATTTGATACAAATAAACTATTTAAACTTTCATAATCCATATTTATTATTACTATATTTAAAAATTTTAAGTAGTATTAATATATTACAAACGGATATTTATCTAATATTATGTCATTTTTATCTTTGCGATTAGAATAATCTAAATTTTTTATTGGAAACGGAGTTTTATTTTTTTCAGGTATTTTAGAAAAATACTTTTTATTTACATAAGTAAGTTCTAAAACATCTGGTATATTGTTTTTAATTCCACCATTATTATTTCCGTGGGCGTGAATAATATAATGTGTATTACTTAATTTTTTTAAACATTTAATTTTATCATGTAATTTTGTACCCCAATTATTATCATTTAATCCATGAAATTCTATACATATTTGTTTAAATTTATTTAAATCATTCTGACTCAAATTTAAAATCCAAGGAAATTCTCCTCCTTCAATATCCATTGCTAAAAATATATTATTATATTTATCTATTAAATAATCTAAATTAGTATTATTATCATCATTAATATTTGAAATATTTTTTTTAATAAAAGTTATATTATTAGTAAAATGCCATGGATAGTCTTTAATTGTACCATCAAAAGCAAAACAATTATTTTTATCTAAATAATTATATTTTTTAATAAAATCTCTATCAAAACTTGCTTCATTTGATACTCCACAACTAATATAACAATCGTATAAACCATCTAAATCTGCTATTACATATCCTCCATCACTATTATCGCCAAGACGAATTTTTTTATTAAAATTATATGTTTCTAATGATTTATTTAATTGATTTTTATGTAAAATAGGCATAACCTTTTTATTTAATTCATTGCGTGAATATTTACCTTGTATTTTATTTAATGATTCATCTTTATTATTTTTTTCATTTTCATTATAATGTTTATATACAACGTTATTATTTAATTTAATTAAATCTATATCATTTAGATAAAAATAATAAGATATATATACATCATCGTGATATAACACATAATCTTCATTTTTTATATCATTAAAATAATTAATAAAATCTTTTAATAAATAATTTTTAATATAGAAAGCATCTGCTGCCTGCCCTATTTTAATATCATCTATTAAATAGTTCCATCCTGTTCCAAATATTAAATTATCATTTATTTTATCACTATATTCAATTATGTTAATTAAATCTTTAGTATAAATAAGATCATCATCTAATATTATTGTATATAAATTATCATCATTTAAATTTATTAAATTTTTTTCTAAACTACCAATTAATTTTGTCCCTGGACCATAATCATTATCAACTATATTTAAATATATTTTATTATTATCTTTATATTTTTCAATAAAATTATTTATCTTATTGTCTTCTATTATTTGATTATTAAATCTAAAACTATATTTTTTTGGTATATTTACTATTATTTTTTCTACTTTTTCAATTTTATCAAAATTTAATATATTATCAATTGTTTTTGGCAAAAGTGTATCAAAATTTGTTGGAATAGAAGACATTGTAATTATATATTTATTATTATTATTATCATCCGTAAATAATTCTTTAATATATCTATTTTTTATTTTCATATATATATAATATAATAAAGTTATTATAATTAATAATATTAAAACTAAATTTACTATTATAATATATTTCATAACCTATTTATATATATTATAAATAATAATTAATTATACATATAAATTATGATACCATGAATTACCACTATTTGTATGTAATATACTAGATTTTTCATTAGTTGATTTATTATATAAATTAGAAAATGTATTTAAATCAAAATCATAATCTTCTCTTTTTGTACCCGTACATAAACTCCAAATTTTTTGTTTATGGTCTAAAGCAATGTCATTCTTATTATTCACATTATCAAGATAATATCTAGTTAAACATCTTTGATCATCAACCTTTTTATGATATTTATTAGTATCATATGTTAAACAATTATAATTTGTTTTTCTAAATTCATTTAACATCTCTTTTATTCTCCAAGCATATCCCATATAAGTACCAGCATTTACAAATTTGAATTTTTCATTTTTCGTTTTTTCTGGATAATAGTTGTAAATATCTTTGTCAGGCCAACAATAAATTTCTGCTGAAAATACTAATGGTTTATCAAATTCTTTAAATTTGTTTAAAATATTTTCTGCATTATCAAATATTATTACATCATAAGCATCCAGACACATTACTATTTTATTATCATTTACATTTTCTAAAAATTTATGAAAATTTTCTAATTTATTTGAAAAATCTTTCCATTTAACGCCAATTCCATTTATATGTATATTTATATTATTTGCTGTTGCACTTTTAACAAGAGTTTTAAATTTATCATATTCACTACCATAACTATAAAATATAATATCTTCATGATCAGATATTACTTTAAAATTTTCTATCTTTTTATTAAATATATTATAAATAATATAAATTATTAATATTAAAATTAAACTTAATATTATATAATTTATATATTTAGTTTTTTTTTTCATTTAATATATTATATTCTATATAAATAAAATATATATAATTAATATTTAATTTCTTTAGCATAAGTGTTTATATATAAACTTTTATGCCAAGCTTCATTGCCAGCAGTATGTAATATACTTGAGTGTTCGTTTGTAACCTTATTATATAATTTATTATACTGTTGAATTTCATAATCGTCTCTATTTTGTCCCGCAGCACAACTCCATATCTTATGTTTGTGGTCTAATGCTATTTTATCAATATTATTTAAATAATATTTATGCATACATCTTTGATCACTTATAAACCCATCAGGTATAGTATCATCTTTTTGATTATATTTCGTACAATTTTTTCCATGATTATAACTATTTAACATTTCTTTTAAATCTTTAGCATATCCCATATAACCACCTGAGTTTACATATCTAAAAGTTTCATTTTTAGTTTCTTCTGGATAATATTTAATTAATTCTTCGTCTGGAGCACAATACTTCTCTGTAGATATTACAATATTTTTATTAAATTCTAAAAATTTTTTCTTTATATTTTCTGGATTATCATAGAATATTACATCATTCGCATCTACAAACATTACTATTTGATCATCTCTACATTCATTTAAAAAATTTATAAAATTTGTAGGTTTGTCTTTATTTCCATTCCATTTTGATCCTATACCATCAACATTCATATTTACATTATTTTCTTTACAAGATTTTATTAATGTATTTATATCATCATAATCTGTGCCATAAGTATAAAATAATATATCAGCATCTTTATCAGGTGTAAAGTTATCTATAACCCTCTTTTTTCTATATATTAAATATATAAATGTTATAATAATTAATATTATTAATATTATATTTATTATTGTAAAAAATTTTAAATTGAAATTATACTTTTTTCTCATTAATCTATACATTATATAGAATATTATAATATAATTATATAAATAGAATATCATTAAATGTTTGAAGAATCGTTAGTTATTATATTATTATTAGTAATATTTTTTGTTGTTTTTTATATTATTTACAATAATAGTTGCGGTTGTAATAAAAGTTTAATAGAAAAATTTGAAGTTGACACTACTAATCCTATATTTAGTAACGCAATTGAACAAATTAATGATATTAATCGTAATATTAGTAGAATAGATGGAACATTAAATGAAACAAATCAAAAAATACTTAGCTTAAGCGAAAATATGAATAATAATCCTTCATTTAGTCAAGAATTAGAGGAAATAAAACGTAAAATAAGAAATAATATAGATGCTAAAACATTAGATGATATACTACTAGTAATTAAAGAATTTAATGATTTAAAAGATAGATTTCCTAATTTCTTTATAGAGCTACCCACTATACCAGATAATGAAGATAAAAAAAATAGATAACCAAAAAAATAAAAACCTTTATATCTAAATATTATTTTTATGTTCGCATAATAAACTGCCTGATACACATTTATTATTATTTAATATTTCTTTATCATCTCTTTCACCTATTACTAACCAGTCTATTATAATATTTTCGTTACTTTCACAAAATATTTTCAATAAATTATCTTCAATATATCCACGAACACCATCATACGTTTCATTATTTCTTAAATATAACTGATAATTTTTATTTAGTTTTTTGAATGTTCCTTCTAACATTCCTCCTGTTGTATTACATTCCTTATCTATATTTACTTCCCCATAACCATTTTTAATTATTGTTTTTCCTCTATAAATGTTATCATATCTTGGTGCTTCTAATGATGTATGATATAATATCATATTACTATCTAATGGATGTTCAATCTTGAAATTTTTAGTTGTTGCTGATATACCACCACGAACATCTAATAAACATTTAGGATTATCTGTACCAATACCAATATTATTACCTAAATGATAAATAGTTTCATTTGTATTTGTTATCCAATTATTATATTTCATCGAAATTTCTCTAAAATTATTAATTATAATTTCACCATAGTTTTTAGAGACTATATCAAAATTAGCAGAATTCGAGATTATTTCTCTAAAATTATTATGAAATTTAATTATTACTATACCTGAACCGCCGTTTCCTCGCGTGTACCCCCCAGCACCTCCACCACCAGTATTAGGTTTTCCATTTGGATCACCAGACTTTAACCACCCAACTCCACCCCCACCTAATCCTCCGTACACGAAGTAACCACCACCACCAGCAAAATATACTTTATCATCATGATGTTCTCCAATAGTAGTATCAATTATTCCAAATAAGGTTTTAAAATCAATAATTCCTTCCCCTGATTTACCTATCCCTGCTCCTCCAACATGATCTCCATCTCCACCTGCTCCTCCTCCAGCGCCGTTATGCAACCCATATGGCCTTGCCCGATACCCTCCATTAAACCCTTGTTTATAATTTTCTAAAATTGTTGTTCCATCTGATTTATATATATGTGATACATGACCTTGACCAGGATCTCCATATTGACCATGAGCTCCAGAATTATCATCCTCCGAAGCCCCTCCGCCTCCACTACCCCCATCACGTCCATCTATAAGGGACACTGTGCCTGGTGTCGCACCTCCTCCACCGCCAATTGCTTCTGTTTGTAAGTATGAAAATGAAGAATTAAAACCATTTTGACCTCTTTCAGTGTCGTCTTGTGCTTTATCACCACCTTTACCTACTTTGACAGTATAAGTTATACCATCAACTATTTGATTGTCTAAAAATATTAGACCACCAGCACCGCCACCCGGGGCATAGCCTGCCTGTGAGGAGTAGCCACCCCCACCACCACCACCTGCTACAATAAGTATATCACATTTGGTAGAGTTTTCTAAGGTTACTGAGTATGGGGTTTGTTCAGAATCATCATTAGTGGAATCGTAAGTAAAAGTCAAAGTATCATGATTTTCATTTATTTCATCATACACTTTATCATACACTTCATCATTAAAATCTTCATTGTAATATCTCCTTGGATTAGAAATTTTACCATTAGCATCAATACCTGTACCTGTAAAACTAATAGGCATATTCTATTATTATTAATTAATATTATGTTCGCAAATTAAACTACCT